>VFQN01008566.1_pt1 | contig 10290 bp, 4 predicted proteins | sample 3512371 | NCBI WGS metagenome assembly VFQN01 (sample SAMN10412370, study PRJNA504923) | tailings metagenome | isolation source: Replicate 2 from Balatoc abandoned mine | place: Philippines: Itogon, Benguet | collected 2017-08-28 | reverse complement strand
AAGTTAAATAATTCATCAAACCATCCAGGTTGCTGATAAAATTCTGTGCTGATCAATCGCCCTAGTGTTGTTGGTCGACGAGACATTCGGGGTTCACTACTTACTGCGGGACTTGGACTTTCATGTCCATTTTCTGCTAAAGGATTTTCTAGTGCATCTTCATGTATAGATTCAGGATCATTCGTCGGAGAATGATTTGTCGCTTGTAATTGCATTTTTCGGCTTCCTATTTTCAAATCAAACACCCAGCAGAGAATCACTCTAGCAGAGATTTTTGGTCATGGATACCTAAAAACTGTTTGAGAAATGGAAATGAACAACAAAACAATCACTTTGTTTTAGGGAAATGCTTAACTCTCAATGAAAGAAAGAGTTACAGTGAAAGAGTTAGTGTAGACAATGAAACAATTTCCTAATAATCAGGAATACAGAGAATTACTATAATTCTGAAGTAAAATTATTTGTCCTCCGTATTGCTCAAATTTATACCCATGATCAAGTAAAAAGTCTCGCAATGGGTCGGTGACAATACCTTTCTCAATTCCACTAATTTTAGTTTGATTAAATTGAATCGCGAGCTTTTCAAATTTAGGTAGAGTAAAGACGACTTTTAAGAATTTAATAAAGTTTAACCATGGAAAGGATTCCGCATGATGGATGACACTAAAATTCCTTGCTAATATCGCCGTTTGTAGAGGGTTCGAGTCTGCGGGAACCTCGATTAATCTTAAATCTGTTATTGCATCTAAACTGCCGATCTGAAATGTCCCGGGGTGACAGAGTAAACCAACCTCAAAATTAGATACTTTAAATAATGCAGGAGTAAGAGTAAGTCCTTTACAGTTCGAAATTTCTACATTAAGATTGTCTTTGAGGGGACTGAAATCAGTAATATTTGAACATCGTCGGATCTTTACAACTCGATTCTTCATGCCTAAACCATTAACTCTTTGAAGTGAAAAAAGTTGATCAAGTTCTATGTATTGAATATTTTCCATATTTTTCAGGTCATCGAACAAACCACATGCTACTAAGTGAACTTGCCGTAGACTATTTAGGGGTAAAGAAGTAATTCCACGATCCCAAGAAAGATGTAACAAACGTAACGACTTTGGTAAAGGATCTATAAACGAATTTGAATGTCGTAACAATTTCAACGATATCACTGATTCCAAGTACTTCATATTAATAGGTATGAAGTTGAGGTTTATATTGTTTGATATTTCGATAATGGAAGAATATTTAAATGATTTTGAATAATCTAAAATTTTCTCGCAATATTGAATTGATATTGTATGATTATGATTGAGACAAGATATGTCTGTGATGTTGTGGCAGGATATTAGGGATAAATCATGAATATGACCTAAACTACTAACATCTAGAACTTGACTACAATAATCTAACTTTAGTGAGCGAAGATGAACATATTCAGATATTCTTGGAAGATCTATTGGAGATGGAAATGATTTGAGTACTAACAACTGGACTCGGGAGAAAAAAGGAAAATTAGGTACATTAAAGGAATTCAACTCAATGATCAACTCGTTCACGAGAAGTTTGGAGGACTGAATAAGATCAGATAAACCCTGGAGAATAGACAACTGCACTTCATTCGGATTCATTGATCTACGATCTATCAGCTTTAGAGTGTTGATGAAGTCGATAGTCTTAAGTAAAGACAAAACTTGAATTGATAAATCTGAAGTTGACAGATGTAGCTCTCGGAATTTAGGAGAAGGAAAATCTTGAAAAAGTTCTGTCCCAAGAATACTTTGATTAGATAGGCTCGTAAGGATTAATTGGCGAGAAGGATTATCAATCATGGAGAAAATCTTCCCTCTGAATTCCGCTGAAGTGTAAAACTCAAAGATCCCAACCTTTTTCCGTCTCACTTTCTTCATCAATCTTGCACACACTCCACGAGTAATTCGAGAATATTCTTTTTGATCAATAAGAATGCAATTCGATAGAATCTCGAGGTGGATAGCATCTGGAAGATTACACAACATTTCTCAAAATTTAAGTATTTTTTATCACTTTACAACATACTAAATTCGAGTCGACTTTTAATTCGACTCTTTTTCATACCAAACCGCAAATTCTCTCTAGATGGTAGATGGGTTTCATTTTCAATGCATCTTCTTTGCTCACTATGAAAAAAGATGAGAAAAAAAAAGTGGATTCTGCAAGCATTATTGATGTCAGTCATCGTAAGAGAATTTTTTTTTAAATCAAAAAAGAAATCAAGGCAAAAAAGAGAAAAATCTTATTTCCCAACTGTTAAAGGAACTTCATTCTGGGTGTACAAGAATGTCGCTGGAAATGATCCGAACTTTGCTCCGATCATATTGTCAAGGTTGCCCACACCACTTCCATCCAATAATAACTTGATTGAAGCAAAGTTTACGTACGATCGCGACTGAAGTTGTTGTGAGGTCACAGTTGAAAAAGGTTGAATAACGATTGGTGGTGAAATATTTGGTTGATTGACGTCGGCGATCTTTGTATCTCCGATCGTGAGGTTCCCAATAATCGAAGTGATGGTCACTGTAATCGATTGAGGATTAAAAAGGGTCAGGGTAAATGGTAGCTTCGTTGGATTTATCTTACTATGGATTAAAATTCCTTTCACCATAGATTCCTTCACTGCAGGCAATGTTGTTTCCATTGAAATCGAAGACAGTGCTGGTCCAAGCCAAGGGATTTCAGGGGTTGTATAAAAACGATTCATTTTTACATTCGTATCAATCCCACGAGCATATCGAGACAATAATTTCATGAGAGCGCCGCGCTGTTGACTGGTGGTATGAGAGAAAGCAATGTAAGACATCATATCAATTGTTCCTGGACGCATAACGTAATCTGGAATATGACCAACTCCTATTACTTCCCCTTCGTATTCGAATCGAAAATATAAATCCTGCTTTAACGATAACTGGACATTTGATGATGATGTCATCCTCACAAGAGCTTGGGAGTAAAGGAGGTCAGTGGTTCCTGCAGTGAGGTTAGTTTGACACACGATAGGAGGAACGGAGAAGTTGTTAAAGCCTTGAAAGATCAACTTCTTGTTATTGATATTCACTCTCGCTTTCACAAGAGATGTCACTTCCGCTTTACCTGAGAGACTCCAAATCCCCTCTTCGTTGTGCATCAAGTAGGCATTGAAAGCAGCAAAAGCCGCGGCGTTGGTCACCGTTGCATCTGCTGTCATTGTTGTGTCAACATTATTCCTCACTTCCAATTTATTCGAATGGTCTAACTTCACCATTGTACCAAAGTTACCCAAATTCCATTCGACGTTGGTCGATTTCAGTTCAATCTTCACGCCTGATGGACCTTTTACATTCGAGAACTGCACCACTGTCGTAGAAGTGAAAGAGTTCGCCTGAATATCAGAGATCTCTGTTGATTCAAGGGTGAGATCACTCTGGTCGACAAGGCTTTGAATGATCGCGGGAATAATCACCTAAAAGAAGCGAGACGGAGCCATCATGTCATGTCAAGCGAAGTTAAAGCAGAATGTAACACTTACAGTGAACGTCAAGATGATAATGATTACTGTCAAAACGAAGGTCGTTCCCCAAAATAACTTGGCATATCTTCGCGTTTTCACATTTTTACTCGTTAAACCACAACAACTAAAACAATAACCTTTCCAGGCTGCCAATTCAAAATTCTCTTTGATCGCTCCCTCTTCCCCACCATTACTAGGAATGAGAGGGGTAAAACTTTCTTTGCTATCATCAACCGCGAACATAGTGTTAAGATAGGGTTTCAAAAGACTTGTTATTTAGATAGTATGCGAAAGTTGAACATGAAACCTTGTGAGTGATGATTCCGGTTTTCCTCTTTGTTTTTATAATACGGTGCACTAAGATCGGGAGACTAAAAATTCTCTTTGATCGCTCCCTCTTCCCCACCATTACTAGGAATGAGAGGGGTGAAACTTTCTTTGTTATCATCAACCGCGAACATGGTGTTAAGATAGGGTTTCAAAAGACTTATTATTACCGGTAGATAGTAAGCGAAAGTTGAACATGAAACATTGTGAGTGATGATTTTGAGTGAACGGTTTACCTCTTTATAATACGGTGCACTAAGATCGGGAGAACAATTTCAATAGTACATCGTACAATATCGATAGTCCTTTCTTCTGAATCGCACAATTAGCCTAAGTCAAAAGCTTCAAAAGTTCAAGAATATATGAAATTACTTTGCATTCATCAGAGAGAATGCAATTCTCCAAGAGAATCTCGAGTTAGATTGCTCTACATTTCTCAAGAAAAAATTGAACTATTTCTGAACTTTACAACACTACAACATTTTTCACTCGGACATAAGGGTTACCACAAAAATTCATTACATCCATAATTTCCCTAATTCGATGGATACGCCATTAACACTTCTTTAATGATTGTTTGAAGATATTTCTTCTTTTCTAAATATTCCAGGTAAATTCGATACAGTGTATCGACGGAAGTTATTTCTTCCACGTTATAACCGCGCGGTAAGCGACTCCGTGAAGGACTCAAAATATTAGGCACGCTTTTAGAATCATCGAGAGACACAGATTTCGGATTATTCTCTATTACTGACTTGTACGTTATAATCATGATCTCCAGCGAAAGTTCATATTGATGCAACATTTCAAAATAAATCTCTGTGATTCTTTGATAATAATCTTGGATTGAATCAAAAAGGATGATGTAATTCGCAGACTTGGAAGTTGTCGGAGAGGAGATCTCTTGGAAATACTCTTTCATCAAAGATGAATTCTCTGACGATGATTGTTCATCCATAGCAAATAGAACTTGATTCTTTTTCCTTTGTTGAAAGAAGAAGTAATTCATCATATAATTATGATTTTGTTTGATTAAAACAATCTCTTGAAAATATTTTTGCAACTGCAACAGGAATGCTTGATCTTCGAATGATAAAATGGATTTAGAAAGTTGTTTCGTGATCGGTGAGATAGAGGAGGAGGGTACACGAGGGGAGGAGGAAATACTTGAAGTGGGTAAGGAAACCAGTTTTTGCGGAAAGAAACGAAGAGGGGACTTCTTCGGCGAGAGAAATTGTTGATAATAATATTGCTCACTTTGATGACGAGTACTCTGTGAGGATCGTCTATTCCCTTTGACAGGTGTTTCATATAAGTACCGTGAAGAGCTATCATTTCCAATGTCTTCAAAATCATCATTTATCTGTAAATCATCGATTTTGTTGGTCTTCTTTTTATTTTTGGCTTCTTCGTCATTTGAAAGTAAGAGTTGAGCTACCTCCTCTTCCTCCTCCCGTAAAATCTGAATTTCACGCAATTGAATTAATATAGTTTCAACAATCTTAATAGTAAAGCCTATATAGTAATCATAAGGTTGAAAATAATCACTCGAGTGGAGTTGGTACTTTTTCTTGATAGTTCCAAGAAAGAAAGAAAGTAACCCTGAGATAGAATAGCTGACACACTTTTCTTTGTTAATCTGAGGTAATTGCAACTGCTTCAACAGTATTTGGAGCTGATCTAACAATTTTTGAGGGATAAGCTGGTCGGAAATACTTGACAAATGATGATATGCAATATCAAAGAATAGAAACTGTTGACTGGCGCTGCTCAGAGCGGCTGATACAGAGAGCATAGATGGACGAGGGGTGATACCAGAGTTTTTTTGATTAGATTGTGGTTCGTGCGCAAAACTATGACTTTCTTCTATCGGCCCAATGAATATTGGCATAATTTGGCGAAGTTCAACTTTATCCTTCGAATTTATTCGCTCAATTGAAGATAAATTTCGTCGATATTCATACAAGTATTTCGCGATAATCCACTCCAACAAAATACTCTCAATCACTGATATTTCCTCCTGCGTAGCTGTAAGTCCTCGAATATCTTCTTGATCGCTTAATTTTGGTCCACCAAAAAGATGTTGTAAATCCATGCTTATCAAGGACTCGGAGGAAATTAACTGAAAGATCTGAATCAAAGAATATGGAATTACCGGTATAAAAATCGATGAAGACTGGATTCTCTTAAATGTTTGCTGTATTTGAGATTGCCCAGTCGTATGTTCATTAATGGAAAGTGCATCATCAGCTTTTGTTTGTGCCTGAACTGCACTGGATGAAACTGTCACGCACCTTTTAATTTCTTTGCTTTTAGACTTTTGATTTGTCTCGAGCGGATCACGAATACTATACAGAGTTAAACGGTGAGTCACACCTTCTACTAATCCTATTCCAATATCCGTTGTGTTTGTTCCTTTGAATTGAGATGAAAATCCGAAATCATTTTTGATATAGGAAAAATAAAGATCGTATTTCGAACACAAATCATTCTTCCGTTGCTGTTTAATTTGCTCTAATAAAGGCTCATATTTCGCTAATAACTGGTTTCCAGTGATTAAAAGATGTTGATGAAATGCAAGAGACATGCTGTTGCGTATGCTCTGACTTTTTCTAGTGGGCGAAGGAGTTGGAGAGTTAAGAAATAAAGCCAAGTATTGTTCGCGTGAATCGTCTAAATTGCTTGTAAGTTGTTGAAAACTATAGGAATGAGAGCTCTCAAAGGGGGAAGATAAAGAGGAAAGTGCGAGTAGTAAATGATAATCGAAAAGGAAAACTTCTTTTTTCTTGTAATTTGGAATCATCGCATCATTGACTTTATGAAAAACATTTGCCAAAGAAATTTGATCGCTTCCATTCATGGATTTTCGATTTTCTAGTTCTACACCTGCAAAAATCTTCGATGCAACTGAGGCAGCATTGTTAGATAGAGAAAGTGGAGGAGAGGGAGATGACAATAACAAAGTATACATCTTTAATGATGAATAAGGATAGAATATAGCCAATAATTCCTCAATACAGCTTGAAATCTTCTGGTAAATGGGCTGAAACGCTGTTAAACTTTCTAACTCAATTTGAATTAAATGATATTCTAGATGGTTCGTAATTCGAAATCTCCAATTTCCAAATTGCAAAATCATTTGATTTTTGTAAAAACAATGATGATAAGCGTGTATGATAGCAGTCTGAAAATTTTCTGCGTCTTGGTGTTCTACTGAATCAGTTCTGGATTGATGCACAGAGGTGCGACGTCCAATCTGAGTTGAAAGCTTGGAAGCATTTTCTGAAAATTTGAAATGAAGATCTTGACTGGTTTGTTGCGAATAATTGATTAACTTCACTAATAGCAATTCAAACAAGCCATGAGGAAGACTACCTTTCCAACGTAGATCATTCCAAGTATTAAACTCATTTAGGAATTCACCAGTACTACGACCTGGTATCGAATTTAAATAGCCTTGTTGATTTTCATTGACTTGGAAATAGAAATAAAGACTCAATGAAGAATTAAAAGGTTGATAATTGCCAGAAAATAATTTATTTTCAGAGATCAAGGGAAATAATGCAGGGAGCAAGTAATGATAATCACGATCAAAGCCTTGAGATCTTTCAAATCTTTTCTCACTTTCGTCGTCATCACAGTCTGAGTCGCCATCTGAGAATGAAGCTGAGATCAAAGAACGTGTCGCAATTGGAATCACGATTCGTAATTTAACAAATACAAAAAGGAGTTGTGACGTGTAAAATTCATAAGGAAGGAGTAAGGATTGAAGGAGCTGATGCGTAATAATCCCATACTTGATCATTTGTTGCCACTCATTAGGAAATCTTGATTTGCTAAATTCATGAGAAGGGAAGAGATCTTCTGTAATTTCAGTGTTGATGCTAATATGCTCGTAAATGAGATAATTTAAAGGTTTTAGCAGATATTCCAAGGGTTTAATTATAATCAAATCTTTCATTTCAGAATGGTTTAACCATAAAATGACACCGTTTTGATGTAGAAGATGCAAAAGTAAAGACACAACATGTGAATAGGTAGTTAAATCAGTAATGTTCAAAGAATTTAAGCAACTTCCTTGCAATAGGTGTACAAAAGTCTCCCGAGATAGAAAAGGATTAGTTTCCATATTCAAATTATCAACAATCTTCAAATACCTTAGCAGTGACATGTAAATTTTTGGCGTATTCGTAAGAGAAGAAGAAATTACATTGTTGCCACTAACTGGAAGGTTTAATGAAATCATGGAGCTTCTTCGATGGTATATCTTAGCTTGTCTCTGATTCGATAATGCCATTAAATGATCCTCAATTTCATTTCGCAAGGTTACAAGCGATGGATCGTCGCTCCTCAGATTAATATTATCAGTCGGAAAGAACCATAAATCTAATCCATTCTGAGAGGCTGTCGTTTTCCCTCCATTCGCATTTTCGCCCTCTTGAGAGGGGGAGAATCGCCCTTTTCTGGTTGAGGGATAAGAATCGCTAGGAGAAGCAGTGGTATCGTATTCTAGATATGGATTCGTAATAATATGATTCCAGACATTTAAATCCTGTAATTTCTCGTACAATAAATTCGAAATTTTAATGTGATCAGTAATTTTATTCACAATATCTTTGTGAGTCCCTACTAACGCGATATAAAATGGCATTGCTGCAGTGTTCGGAGCTACTCCTTCATTCAAATTATTGCCGTCATCCGCTGAACTGGAGCCAATAGGGGTGGTTAATCGTGGTTGCTTTAATAATATTTGCTGAATCCAATATCGTAACTGCGCTAAACATTCTTGCCTTGTTGTTAAAGATAATAGCCTATCCATATCAAAGACTATACAGTTAATATCATAAAAATCATATAAGTAGAAGAAGGAATGAAAATAACGATATAATTCCTTTCCGCTATAATCATGTAATGTCAAAAAGATCTTGGATTGATGGACATGATATTGTTGACTTAAATATTTCTTAACAATATCATGGCGAATTTCATCCTCTTTGACCAGTAAGTTTATTGGGGGATTTTGAGGATCAGTAGCTCCTTCACGAATGGACGAACGACGAGCACGGGTACGGGATGAAGAGGGACGAAAAGGACTTTTAGAAAGTACTGATCGCATGCGAGGAGAGTCATGAATAAAGTTATTTTCATAAATCCAATTTGCTAAAGATGATTCTAATTTTCTTTCAGGCGGATTTTGATTTATCATCCATAATCGCGAATCATAGTGATGATTAATGGTATAAAATAGTTCCATTTCAATACTTTCTATTGAAAACTTTGGTAATTGATGAGACATATTATGCTCCTCTTCTTCTTCATCGATCAAATTGCCTCGGTTTAGTGGTCTTTGAGGTAAATTCTTAATAAACAGTGATTTCCCGCTTCGACTTTCTCCAAACACAGCTATTTTAAACCGATTCATATATATCTCTTCCTGATGATCTAAACAATAATTTAAGTCACTGTTATAGTTTTCCACGTCATATCGATAAATCTATTCCGAAAACAAGTGAGATACTAGTTTCCGTTATAATAGACTGATACCTTTTCTAATTGACCAAGAGGATCAAAAATATCTACAGTAAGACCAAGGTTTGAACTTTGATTTCCATATTCCTCGCGCGACTGTGGAATAATTGGTCAATCTAAAATCTATATCTTTTAAAATTGTTTTACCTGTGTTCGTGCTTCCTCTTGTACGATAGCCTTCGAAAGCTTTATCTGTTCGAACAGTAAGAGATACACAAGTTTTAACACAAAAACATACATCTAAAAGATTGCAAATAGCTTCTGCTTGTGTAACATCACAATCCTCTTTGCCACAGATTATGTCGTAGACATTCGATTCGGACTACAAGAAGACTCAGAAGAGAATTTAAACTCGGATTGGATTTGTCACCTCTTCACTTTCATCCAAATTAACCTGAATCTCTATTGTTGGGTGATCTAAAAGGGCTTTGACGGATTCGTAATCGCCTTGATATACAGCATAATGAAGAGGTGTCCATCCAGTCTGCAACAGTTTTTCAGGGGATTCAAAAATAAAAACTATGAAATACTCACCGAATCAGTAATGTTCACATTGGTTTCCACTTTGGACACTAGATACTGAGTGATGGGCACTTGTGAATACAGTACAGAGAAGAAAATTAAAGTCTTTCCGGTTGCTGGGTCCTGTTAGTCGTTGAATTAAAGAAAACTAAGATAAGAAAAGCTCTTTCTTACAAGTGCTTCATTGAGCAGCTTTGGAAATTTCTTTAAGATGGCTTTTAGCTTTGGAAGATCTCCATCTTTACATCGCTTTAAGATTGCATCGCCACTATCTGTTTCGAATACAAGATAATTTCGACGGATACATCCGGGTAGAGTCACTCTCACTCACCCTCTGGGCGCAGATGGTCAATAGATGCTGATTTAGCTTTTAAAAAGGAAAACATCTTGAC
>VFQN01008565.1_pt1 | contig 10290 bp, 8 predicted proteins | sample 3512371 | NCBI WGS metagenome assembly VFQN01 (sample SAMN10412370, study PRJNA504923) | tailings metagenome | isolation source: Replicate 2 from Balatoc abandoned mine | place: Philippines: Itogon, Benguet | collected 2017-08-28 | reverse complement strand
CTCCGCCTCGCAGGAGCTAATTGTCCGGAGTTGAAAGGAATAGACCCTTCAGTCAACTTTTGAATTGAAAGACTGTTCTATTTTCTTTCTTTCATGAATTCAGAGTCAAGAGAACGCCAGAGAGTGCGTAAAAAAATAAGAAGAATTAAATTGTTATTTAATAAATTAAAAATAATAAGTATCAATCACTAACTTCGATTGCCAATAAGATACAATAGGTCTTTGAAACTTTTTCTTGGAACTAATGCAGAAAATTCTTAAATAGTAGCGATTCCTCCCAAAAGAGATAGCTCTTAAATAATCAATGTGCGAATAGGCGGATTACAACACTATATCACACATCCAACAAACAACAGAGATTATCGATGAAATGGAATAAGGATATCTCATTTAAGATAAACAACAGAATAAGTAAACCGATTATTTGCTCTTTCTTTGTGCTTCATTTATTGGTTCGCGTACATCTTCAGTTTTCCCAACATACACCAAACAACCACAAATATTAACAATTGTTGTATTTCCAAGAACATTCGGAACAATGCGAACCCCAACTGTGTCATTTGAAAGCAAGGAGTTCTCTTCGCCCGTCGCAGTTTTATTCGCTTCTGAGCCAGAACGAAGTTGTGGCTGTCTTTCAATTACCATTGCCGCAGGAACGATACTTTCAACTCGCATCAGGCTGACTATATCAGAGCGAATGGAAATATATATAGGAAGAACAAGTTCAAGATGGAGGCGCGTGTAACGAGAGTTGCTAATATCGGTGCTGTATTCTGCCTTATCCAAGAGTTCACTTATTCGTTGTGTGAATTGAAAAATGGTTGTGGAGAGAATATTGACTCTTTGTACCTTATTTATCCTCTTGAATTATGCCTATTCAGTTCCTTCATCATTGTATCATCGTCCATTTGTGGCAAGAAATTCGAAAAATTCTCTCAGAAAAGAAGATTTGAAAGTTGATCTTTCCACATATGTTAAAGTATATGGATATTTTGAAACAGTGACTTATACTGTTAATTATGGGAATGGAACATGTTCTAATGCTGTAGGAAAGTTATTATCTGTTCTTAATACTTGTGCACCAAGTGCATATCATTATGGTGAATATTATCGGGCTACTGTTATTGCCTATCCGGAGGGACATACCTATTATTGGTATGATCAATTCTTTTCAGATAGTAGCTGTTGCAATCCTATAAGTGATTATGTGATGGAGTTTGCTGATTGGATCTTAATCTGTGAGAATAATACCATGGAACATGTTATCTCAGAACCATTAAATCCTTTAACAGATAATCTTGGTGGATTTGCGCTATTGTTGTATGATACCCAATCGAATTGTACGAATAATGACTATACAGAGGGTGTATTAGAGTCTATGTATGGTCGATTAAATTATTGTTTTCAAGGTGATTATGGTGATGAGATTTATGTATCCTGTAGTTCAACTGCTTTAGTAAAGCAGTCTTTCCCATCACATGATGGTACTTGTTCAGGAGCACCTGTAGAGACTATTTTTAGTCCCAATAATATTTGTACAAGTGGTAATACTACATTAAGTGAAATGTATGCTGGATGGACGAATTATCAATGTGAAATACCTTTATTGTCATAATCAATGATAAAATTAGTGCTGTAGTTCAGAGATGTTCTCCTCTCTTTTTCTTTTGAACTTTCTCAGATTGAGGAATAAATTTGTAGGTACGGTTAGGAAAAAGAATGAAAAAAAAAAAAGAAACTAAGTAAATGGAAGAATAGATTTTTCAAAGAGTAATCACACTCATAATCACGTAAGCAGGTAGATATTCAACTTTTGTTAAGAAATTCGTTATCATTTGTCAGTTTTTACTAAGATAATAAGATAGTATTGAAGCAACACCAAACTCTTATTTCCATCAAAAAGAACTAACAATTTCTTATTTTAGCAAAAGTCGATTTTATTCCTCAGTCGAAGTATAGAAACACATCATCAAAACCTCGTTTCATCAAGCCTTGTTGCACTAAGAAAACAACACAATAAAACACAGTAATAAAAATAAGCATTGAAGAGTATTCGAATATGAGTACGAGTCGGGGAAGATTGCGTCCTCGTAAAGCAGGAAAATCTATTAAACATGTACAATCAGGTATTGGGTTAAGTTCCTTTGATAAGAATACAGGTGGTGAACAATCATCCTTTGTAACTTCAAGAACTGCACGTGTTTTACTTGCTGGAGCAGGTTTTCTTGCTGATGCTGTAAGTTACCCTCTAGAAATTCTAATCTTTCTGAGAATAATCTGTGTTATTCCTAGTACGATCTCTTTGTTATCAATCTTGTTTTAAGACTATTACGTGATGAATATCCAGAATATTCAGAATCAGGACGATTACATCTATTAGAAGGATCAGTTGCATCCGCTGCTTTATTTGGTGCAATCTTAGGACAGATTGTTGCTGGTTCTTTAGCTGATATAGTGGGAAGGAAAAGAATTTTCGTTGCTACTGCAGCATTAATTGCTATTGGTTCATTTGGTAGTGCATGTAGCTTAGATACACCATTTTTAACAATTTATGGCCAAATTTGTTGTTGGAGATTTTTCCTAGGTGCTGGTGTAGGTGGTGAATATCCTTTAGCTGCCACAGTAACCTCTGAATCATCATCAGCTGGTAAAAGAGGATCATTAATGTGTGCAGTCTTTGCTATGCAAGGTGTTGGTTCATTATTATCGGGTATAATTGTATTTCTTTGTCTTTTATTAGGGTTTTCTACGGCTTTTACATGGAGATTTGCCTTAGCATTCGGTGCCATACCAGCATTAATTGCATTCCCATATCGTTTACGTATGCATGAAACAGAATCCTTTGAAAGATTGAAAAAAGAACGTTTACATGATTCATTATTAATTAGTTCCAGTAATAATCCTAATGAATATGTGGAGAAGAATCCTATTACCTACCTCGATAATGATGGTCCTTCCACTACTATTCAGTACGATGAATTATTTCCATTAACAGGAAGTGATCATACACCAACCAAACAATCAAATAATACCAATCAAGCGTTAATCGTTGATTCAAGCAGTCGAGAAGATGGGGATATTATATTAGAATCAGAGGAAGATTCACCTGCAATGAGTTTAGGTAAATTATCCAACCATCCTGAAGATTTAGATGATCATGCAGACCATTTAAATACTGTTGCAACATCAACCACATCAGTCATCTTTGAAAAACCATCACCATTAAGATTATCATCAACAACCCAGCCTTTAACAGAAAATACACCATTACTATCATTCCATACACGGAAACAATCGAATTCGATCGATTCGCTTGATTATGGACAACATTATGAAATTAATAGTCGTAATAATAGTAATACAGAATATTTACAACATCATTTAAATCGTCGTGCTCATGAGGATGATGGTAGTTCATCCTATCAGACATTTGATACTCCGACCAATGCTAATACGAATTATAACCGTGGGAACTTCCATCAAGTGACGAATACCAATAAGAAAGGTAATAACGGCCCAACAACAGCTTCTCCTCCATCTATTACCACCCCAGCAACACAACAAACAAATAAACCACATCCTATTATCCCATTAATCCAGAATCCATTACATAAATCACGTTTTGCTGAATTAATGAAAGCATTAACCTATTATCGTTATCATATATTAGGTACAGCATTATGTTGGTTTTTATTAGATATTGTCTTTTATGCAAATGGTTTATTTAATCATGAGATAACCTCCATGATTTTAACCTCGAGTAATGATAGTGAGACAGGGAAGATTAGTAAAACATCAGCAAAACAAGATGCCATTAATTCAATGATTATTAGTTGTATTGCTATACCAGGTTATATATTATCAGTGTTCTATATTGAACGTGTAGGTCGAAAGAATATACAAATGTTCGGGTTTATTGTAATATCTAGTTTATTTTTCATATGTGGTTGGGCATATGATGAATTATTAGGTGGTAATGGTGGGGATTATGGGAAATATCTATTTTTATTAATTTATTCTTTAACTTTCTTATTTAGGTAAGTTATGATATAAGATATCCTATTCTGTCTTCTTTTCTAATTTATGATGATCTCTTTCATAGTAATTTTGGTCCGAATACTACGACTTTTGTTATCCCTGGTGAGATTTATCCTGCTGAAGTACGTGCAACCTGCCATGGTTTCTCTGCTGCTTGTGGCAAGTTAGGAGCAGCAACAGGTGCTTATTTTTTCCCTTTAGTACTTGGACCACAAGGATCAGCACATCCAACAAAGGATGGAATGATTTCAGCAATGTATATCTGTTCTTTTATTGCAATATTAGGTCTCATAGTAACGTATTTCTTTATACCACGATACGATGGGAAGATGTTAGAAACCATTAACGAAACAGGCAATACTTATTTAAGATTAGAACATTCTTGTTTATGGCCATCGTATGAAGCATTAGAGAAATTAGAAGAAGAGAATCGTCGTTATCATGCATACAATAATAATACAGCAGGGTTAGGAGGATCTAATAATACGAGTGCTAATAGTTCATTCGAGATGTTACAGATTATTCATGCTGCTGATGATTATTCGATAAATGATGTTGAAAAGAATGGCAAAGGAGTAGTAACAAAGAAGTAGAGGATATGACCTTCTCACTTTGTTTAATTTTGTTTTGGTTTTTGTTGTTAGTATGTTGTGTATTCCTCTTTTTGTTTATATCCCTCTTATTCTGGCGATACTTAGTTTCTTTCACGAACCAATTTTGAAAATAGAGAAGGAAGTACAATGTTTTTGTAAAGGATAGATAAGTAACAGGAAAAACAAGAGATGATTGTCTCATTCTTGCTGTTGAATTGATTACACTAAACTTACGCTTTTTTTCATGCTAAAAAGTCATTCATCAAGCAATCCATTCAGCAGAGAATGAGTTGTAACAAAGAGTCGACTCAGAGTCGACTCTTTGTAAGAGGGAGGTTGAAGAGACTGATGAAGATTTTGAATGATGATATGAAAAATAGTCGAACATTCTCAATGCTGATCTAGTTTTTGAACAGTTGATGGTTCTAAACAATCAATGAAGGAAGATTAAAGATGAATTGTGATTCAGAAAGATCGTTTAGAGCGGAATCATTTGATATTGAAGCAATAGATTCCTTCATCAATCATCGAAATGAGTTATATCATATTTCACCAGAGATTTTGTATGATAGTTGGGATATCCAATCAACACCATCAAATTGTTTCGATGAAGTTGTTCAAAGTGTTGAGAATGCTTTTCCTCTTCAAGATCTGTTTGATCAATGCTTGCTGTCTCCCCATCATGAAATAATAGAAGGAAAATCAACAAGTTCTGATGCTTTCTTATTATCTCTTTTGTCTGTTGTGGGGATTTTAGTGTTATTACTACAAGATAACGATTATTTTCCTCTAACATTGGCAATTTACTTGTTAAGTTGTTGCTGTTATGTGACCACCTTACTCGTCGCTGAAACACAACCAACAAATGTCCTTGGAGGTTATTTAGGATGTATTTCTATCAGTGTTTTATTTGGGATTTTGTCCGACTACACTATGATTCCACGTCTCGTAACATTACCTTTGGCGATTGCTTTCGCTTTCCTATTCATGAAGGCGACCAAAGTAAAGTATTCTTTAGGTAATTCACAAGCATCATTATTCCTTTGTACTCTTCTAATTTTGCTTCTCTCCTTAGGGATCTCATGTTTAATTGGAGTGGTTGGATGCGATGCTATAGATCTATTAGGATATAGATCTGTGCTGATATCGTTGGTGATTTCTTTTATTCTATTAGTTATGGGAACACTTGTCAATACTTTATCTTTAAAGTGGTATCCTATTGATTAAAATGGATATAGAGACAAGGGAAGAAGGTACTCTGATCTGTGCTTCCTAAAGCATAAAAACGCTTTCAAGAGAATCGCTGATTTATAGTATTTTCTTTAAACCTCAAATTTCAAGACCTCTTCAAGCATACTGGAATCTCTTTTTTCTATCTATATTTCCTTTTCTATCTTTGTGTGATAACATTTTCTTTACGGTCGAGTGTAACTATAGTTCTCCTTACATATGATTGTAACCAATCTAAAAAGAAAGTCGACTGTAAGTCGACTCTCGAGTCAGTTTTTGCCAATTTTGCATCATGCAAAAAGCCATAAATTTACACTTCTTCTTTAGTTTTGAAGACAAAATAATTGCGAAAAGTTCGGTTCTTGTACATACACGCAAGTACAAGAAGTCGGAGTGCTTCAGTGGTCGAGTGGAGAGTTTCAAATTTGTGCTTTTGTGCTTTTGCACGAAAATGCTTCCAAAAGATGGAGGAAAACGATGATGTCATTGTTGGAGAAGTTCTTGCTCCCGAAGAAGCGGAGCAACAGATCTTATTTGTTGTTCTTGACGATTTAACAACAGTGGATGAAGGTCGCCTCATTGATCTTGATGTAATTACCTCAGATGATCCAGCTTTTCCACTTTGTTGTGCCATTAAATGGAGATGTGAAATATCTACTCAGTTTCATAATAATCTCTTAAATTTTTACACATTTCTTCGTTGTTTTCATCCAAAGTATCGATCTTCTCATCCTTTTTTCCCAACACACTTACCTGACGAAGTATTAAGAATTATTCATAGATTTCTTCTTCCATCAAGAAATATATCATTAACCTTGTTATTAAGGATACCAATAACTTATCCAGAGACTCCACCTGAATTAAAGGTTGAAGAATCAAATATGATGCATTCTTATCAACTTCAAAGGCTTTTAGATGATTCTCAATATTATAATTATCATAAATCAAATTGGGAAGAAAGAAGTGAAAAGGCCAAATTATCAAGACTATTATTAGAAATTGAAGAGAATCTTCATAAAGAAAGCATTGAAATGAATTGTAAAGTATTGAATGGTGTTAATAATATTTATCAGACCATAACAATACATGTGAATCCATTTCAATGGAAATTACAAGATTTTGTTGAAGAGATTAGTAAGAGAATTGGAGAGAGATTAACCATTCGTCCAAATTTTCGAAGAGTTTTTCTTCCAAATAAATCTTTATATAAGAATGGATTTTGGAGATATCGAGAGGATATTGAATTTTTCATTTAGCTTTCGGGGTGTTAATAATTGTAAAGGGATTTAAAGAGGAACTTTCGAAAACTTAAAACTCAAAGAAAGGATTCATTGATCATAACTGATAATTAAAGTTTGATTGGATTAGAATTTCCTTTATCTATGGGTTCAAAAATGGAAGAATCAAGTATGATACATTCTTATCGACTTCAAAAGCTTTTAGAGGATTCTCAACACTATAATACTCATACTTGGACACCAAATTGGGAAGAAAAATGAATAAACCAAATTATGAGAGGAGCTTTATATAGAAAGCAGATTGAAACGAATTATAAAGTATTTAATGGTGTTGAATATAATAATGGAAATTATGAGACTTTCTTTTAGAGATAAGTATAAAAATTGGGAAGAGATAAAGAATTCATCCAAACTTTCAATGAATTTTTCTTATGAATTCCGAACAGATTATGATAATTGAATGGATTTTGAGATATCGAGTCGGAAGAAGATTAGAGGATATATCATAGGTTATTTGAAGAACGATCGTCGTTCTAAGCGCCAAACGAAAAATTTGTGTGTTTGGCACTCTTTGTGTTTTATTTGTACACCGTGTCTTCTTGTTCATCAATGAACGGACCACTCAATAAACTAAAATTCGTTGCCTTTTTCTAGCGATTTCAGATGATCTGCTCTAAGTGACGACGCCGAGCCTCTAGGAGATAATTATGGAAGCTCTTTAGAATAAGCAAAGACGAATGATTGCAATGATTAATTTTAGTTATTTTCCTTTTAATTTTAGTTCCCCAGGGGTAGCACATTTTATCCCTATTTGTTCGCATTTTCATTTGGAGAAGTGTAGGAAAATTTAACATTCTCGATCAAAATACACGTCACATTAAAAAGAATTTCCAATCCCACTCACATACATATACAATTTGATTTAGATAGTCCACGACATCAAAATACCAATATTTTACGAGTCTAATGTAAAATAAAAGAAAGGATTCTTTTTGGAGAGAATGTAATGAGTGTGAAGATCAATTATGGGGAGAGTATATAAATAGTGAGGAGGGAGAGGGGATAGAGCAGAAGGATAAAGATGTTCAACACACGCATGCATTTCCTTCTTCTCAACTTCACTACAACAACAAACTCATATCTTTTTTCACAATTCTTTGTTGAAAGTATTGACTCGAATCGTACAAAATGACTCCTCTTTCTGTTGCATTTATTATTGATGAAACTTTTGTGATGCCCCTTTGTGTAGCTCTTCGTTCCCTGTTAGTGCATGTAGCACCAAATTGTGATGTGGTAAAGGTGTTTGTGATTGAAATGAACTTGCCGACTGCTTCAAAGGACCTCATTCTTAGAGTGGCTGAAACGAGTACCACAAAGTGTCCTTGTCAAGTCGAATTTATTCCTTGCTCTGAAACTTCACCTTTCATTGCGAAGATGAAATTACCATTGTTGTTACCTTCTCATTTGTCAGTCGTCATTTATCTGGATGCGGACATCTTAATTCGTGCAGATTTGAATGTTTTATGGGAATTGACCAAAGATACTTCCTGTTTAGCCGCTGTCATGGATGTAGGAAAGGCAAAACCCAATTATTTTAATGCTGGAATGATGGTATTGAACTTGACCTACATGAGAGAACAGGCATGTGTGGAGGAAATGATCTCCAAATTTATGATTGCTGGTCCCAATTTTGAAGGGTTTCCATTGAAAGAACAAGATATTTTCAATCAAGTAATGGGGACAAACTGGCAAAAGTTATCGTTTTACTGGAATGCTCAAGGTCTTGGTTCGTATGCAAACTTTCGTGTCGGAGAGAACTTACTTTTTACTCCAAAGGAGCTCCAAGATTTAGAGGAGAATGCATACATTGCGCATTTTACTGGTTATTCTGGTTGTTCATTAATCCAATTTAATCCTCATTGTCCGGAGCCCGTGAAGCCATGGAGTGGAATGATTATGAATCCTTCCACTACAGCACCTAATCCGTACGTGTTTGAATGGTTTCAAGTTCTTTATTCCATTCCGGAATATCGTTATTGAATGGCTCCCAGACCGCGACAGGATGAAAGATACCCTACAAGCGGAGCTTTCCGACAAAATGAAGGCGATTGACTTGCAGTTGGATTCATGGAAGAAGAGTCTTCTTAATTCTGTTTCTTGTTCTATTTCTCCCCGTCACGGTGTCGATGGGGACTACTTAGCGGTGTTGTTACCCATTACTTCGAAAGGAGCGGATATTGATCGACAGCTTGAGAATTTACAAGCATTAGCTCTTTCGCTACCTTTTGGAAAGACTAAAATCTTCATTGGTGTGGATAATGATGATATTTATTGGTGTAATGCGCATTTCAGAAACAAACTCGAACAATCTTTCACAGCTCAAGGGTTTCCAGTTATTATTCAAGAATTTCCCCCTCAATCACCGGCGAATATTTGTGGAATTACTCGAACTTTAGCTCGTCGTGCCAACGAAGATCCTGATTGCTTTTATTTTGTGTTGTTGGGAGATGATGTGAAGATTCTCACACCGCGGGATCAGATTGTCCCTCACTTACACAACGCTTTTGAAAAGATTGCGAAGAAAACATGTACACCGTTTGGTTTTGGTTGTGTGGCCTTTCATGATGAAACATCTGTAGGATTTCCCACATTTCCTGTGATCACTCGCATTCACTTGACAATCTTCGAGGGAGAATGGTGTCCTCATGAATTCATTAATCAAGATGCTGATCCTTATTTATTCGAGATTTATCGCAAGTATTATTCAGCAATTCTTTGTCGTGAGTTGGTGTTACGGAATGAGATTGGAGGTGCAGGATTACTCACTCCGATTACTCGTTATGAAAAAGCACATATTTCATGGAAAAATGATCTTCTTACCAGAGGAATTCATCAAATTCGTGATTACTTCATGAAGTCTGCTTCCTCGTCTTCTGATGTGGGTACTGTGGTCACTACTCTACGTTCTGATGTTCTTTCTCCTTCCCGTCCACCCGCTACTTGTGTTACTCTGGATATCATTGTTCCTTCCTATCGTATTCAATGGGAATACCTTGAGCGAATTGTACAGCTGCAAGTTCCAGCTAATTGTTCCACCACTGTGATCGTTATAATTGATAATCCTGACCCTATCTCGCATGCAATTGCTCGAAATTTAGAAGAGAAATATTGTGAAAAAGTTCGAGTTCGAG
>VFQN01008564.1_pt1 | contig 10291 bp, 9 predicted proteins | sample 3512371 | NCBI WGS metagenome assembly VFQN01 (sample SAMN10412370, study PRJNA504923) | tailings metagenome | isolation source: Replicate 2 from Balatoc abandoned mine | place: Philippines: Itogon, Benguet | collected 2017-08-28 | reverse complement strand
TCGAGATCGAGCTCGCGCACGGCGGTGAAGGAGCCGAAGCTCTTCGTGACGCCGCGCAGCCGCAGCCCGTCGTACGCCGTGCCGTCGCTGGCCGCGGGGGCCGTCTCAGCCACCTGTGACATTGGCCCAGTCTCCTTCGTACTCGGTCTGCTGGCGGTCGTCGAGCGGCATGAAGTCGAAGGTGGACTTCAACGTCTCCGCGTCCGGGAAGATCAGCTTGTTGTCGACGAGGGAGGGGTCGATCTTCTCCATCTCCTCGCGGGCGCCCTCGACGGGGCAGATGTAGTTGACCCAGGCGGCGAGCTTCGCGGCCACCTCGGGCTCGTAGTAGTAGTTGATCCACTCCTCGGCGTTGGTCTGGTGCTCCGCCAGGTTGGGCACGAGCATGTTGTCGCTCCACAGCGACAGGCCCTCCTCGGGCGCCACGAACTTGATGTTCGGGTCCTCGAACTGGAGTTGGATCACGTCGCCCGACCAGGCCTCGCAGGCGAGGATGTTGCCGGCCGCGAGGTCCTGGGTGTACTCGTTGCCGGTGAAGGCGCGGATCTGGCCGCTGTCCACGGCCTCCTGGAGCCGGTCGATCGCGGTGCCCCACTCGGCGTCGGTGAAGGAGCCCGGGTCGGCGCCGGTCACCTTGAGCATGAAGCCCATCGTGTCCCGCATCTCCGAGAGCAGCGTGACGCGGCCCTTGAGGTCGGCGCGGGTGAGCAGCTCCTCGAAGCTCCCCACCTCGCCGGTCTTCGAGGCGTTGTAGGCGATGCCGGTTAGGCCGCTCTGCCACGGCGCGTGGTAGGTGCCGTCGGGGTCCCACTGCCGGTTGCGCAGGGGCTCGATGAGGTTCTGGTGGTAGTTGGGAACCTTCTTCGGGTCGAGCGGCTGGATCCAGCCGAGCCCGATCATCCGCGCCGCCATCCAGTCGGTCAGGATCATCATGTCGCGGTCGATCGGCTGGCAGTCCGAGAGCTGGTTGCGCACCTTGGCGTAGAACTCGGAGTTGTCGTTGATGTCGTCGGTGTAGTCGACGGTGATCCCGGTGCGCTCCTGGAAGACCGACATCGTCGAGGTCTTCTTCTTGCGCGGGTCGATGTACTGCGGCCAGTTGGAGATGATCAACTCCCGCTCGGTCGCGGAGAGGTCCTCGGCGACGCACGTCGCCGGGTCCTGCTGGGCTCCCTCGGTCGAGAAGAACGGCAGCTTGAGCGCCGCGATGCTGACCCCGGCGAAGGCGACTCCGCCACCCGCCTTCAGCAGCCCGCGACGAGACAGCCCGCCTCGTCCGGTGGGTCCCTCCGTCATCCGGACTCCCTTCGCCGCACACCCCGACGCATCGGATCGTGCCACGCGAGGGGGTCGCCGACAAGCGATCCCGTCGAGTCGAAACATTCCAGCAACGAAATCCTTCGCCGGGGCCGAACCACTCCACGCGCGACCCCACCCTTTGACCGGCGGCGTCCACTGCGCAAGCATGCGCCCATGACCAAGAGGAACGGCCGGGTCGGCACTCCCCTCGACGACGTCTCCAAGGCGATCATCGAGCAGCTCCAGCAGGACGGCCGGAGGTCGTACGCCGCGATCGGCAAGCAGGTCGGGCTGTCGGAGGCAGCGGTGCGCCAGCGCGTGCAGCGGCTGATCGAGTCCGGCGTCATGCAGGTCGTGGCCGTCACGGACCCGCTGGAGCTCGGCTTCGCGCGTCAGGCGATGGTCGGCATCCGCGTCACCGGGCCGATCGAAGCGGTGTCGGACCGGCTCGCGGAGCTCGAGGAGGTCGACTACGTCGTCGTCACCGCCGGCGCCTACGACCTGCTGGTCGAGGTCGTGTGCGAGAGCGACGAGCACCTGCTCGAGCTGATCTCCGGCCGCATCCGCGCCATCGAGGGCGTCAGCGCGACCGAGACCTTCATGTACCTGCGGCTGCGCAAGCAGACCTACTCCTGGGGTGTGCGCTGAGCCCCGACCGCGACCCCCATTACGAGCGGCTTTCGCTGTGGCACGACACGGCGGAGACCGACTGGGCCCCGCGCGCGCCGCTCGACGGTGACACCGAGGCCGACGTGGCGATCGTCGGTGCCGGGTTCACCGGCCTGTGGACCGCCTACTACCTGGTCGAGGCCGACCCCGAGCTCCGGGTCGTCGTGCTGGAGGCCGAGACCGCCGGTTTCGGCGCCTCCGGCCGCAACGGCGGCTGGTGCTCGGCGCTCTTCCCGGCCTCCCACGACAAGCTCGCCGGGTACGCCGACCGCTCCGGTGCGCTCGCCCAGCACCTGGCCATGCGCGAGACCGTGGACGAGGTGCTGCGGGTCGCGGACGCCGAGGGCATCGACGCCCAGGCCGCGAAGGGCGGCACCATCGCGCTCGCCCGCACCCGCGCCCAGTGGTCCCGCGCCCGGGCCGAGGTCGCGCACGCCCGGTCCTGGGGCCGCGGCGCCGACGAGGTCGCTCTGCTCGGGCGGCAGGAGGCGACGGCGATCCTGCGGGGCACCGGCACCCGCGGCGCGACGTACACCCCCGACTGCGCGGCGATCCACCCCGCCCGGCTGGTCCGCGGCCTCGCGGACGCCGTCGAGCGTCGCGGTGTCGCGCTCCACGAGCGCACCCCTGCGGCCGCCCTCGAGCCGGGCCGCGTACGCACCGCGCGGGGCACGGTCCGCGCCCGCACGGTCGTGCGCGCGACCGAGGGCTACACGTCTTCGCTGCGCGGGCAGCGCCGGGCGCTCGCGCCCGTCTACTCCCTGATCATCGCCACCGAGCCGCTCTCCCCCGGGACCTGGGAGGAGATCGGCCTCGCCCGCCGCGAGACCTTCACCGACCACCGCCACCTGATCGTCTACGGACAGCGCACCGCCGACGACCGGCTCGTCTTCGGCGGCCGCGGCGCGCCGTACCACTTCGGCTCCCGGATCCGGCCGGAGCACGACCGTGACGAGAAGGTCTTCGCTCAGCTCTACGCAACGCTCGTCGACCTCTTCCCGGTGCTCGCCGGCACCCGGGTCACCCACGCCTGGGGTGGCGCGCTCGGCATCCCTCGCGACTGGTGCGCCTCGGTCGGCCTCGACCCCGCGACGGGCCTCGCCTGGGCCGGCGGCTACGTGGGCGACGGCGTCAGCACCACCAACCTCGCCGGCCGCACGCTGCGCGACCTGGTCCTCGGTCGCGACACCGACCTGACCCGGCTGCCGTGGGTGGGCCATGAGTCGCCCCGGTGGGAGCCCGAGCCGCTGCGCTGGCTCGGCATCAACACCGGCTTGCGGGCGATGACCCTCGCCGATGCGGAGGAGTCGGTGACCCGGATGCCGAGCGTGCTCGCGAAGCTCGTCAGCCCGCTGCTGGGCTAGGGTGCGCTGCCGAGGCCGTTGGCGACGGTATCGGCCGGCTTGGTCGGACTGTGCAGCCAGGCGCCGAAGAAACCGTCCCGGTCCTCGCCGCTGACCTCCTCGGCCAGTGCCTGGAACTGCGCCGTCGAACCGGTGCCTCCGGCCCGGTCGGCCGCCCAGCGCCGCAGCAGCGTCCAGAAGTCGGTCTCCCCCACCCGGTTGCGCAGCGCCTGGAAGGTCATCGCGCCCCGCTCGTAGACGGACGGCGCGAAGATGCTGCCGACGCACCGGCGGCCGGTCGGACAGGGGTCGGCGAGCCGGTGGGCCCAGAAGAAGTCGCCGGCGGCCAGCCCGGCGTACTGCTCGCGCAGCCGTGCGGCCGCGCTGATGTCGCCGTGCGTCTCGGCCCAGCGCCATTCGAAGAAGGTCGCGGCGCCCTCGTTGAGCCAGATGTCGCTCCACGACTCGACGGTGACCGAGTCGCCGAACCACTGGTGGGCCAACTCGTGGACGACCGTCGGCACGTTGAGGCTGCCCGGTGAGTACGTCGGCCGGGTCTGGTTCTCCAGCGCGAAGCCCGGCTCCAGGCTGGTCGCCAGGCCACCGACCGTCGAGAACGGATAGGGGCCGACCTGGTCGGCCAGCCAGGCGGTGATCTCCGCCGAGCGACGCAGCAGCGTCATCGCCCGCCGCCGCACCTGCGTCGGCAGCGACCTCGACGCCGCCACCAGCCACGGCAGTCCGGCACGGGTGCCGGAGTCCACCTGGAACCGGCCCGCCGCGAAGAAGGCGAGGTACGGCGCCATCGGCTCGGCGGCGCGCCAGGTGGTCGTGGCCAGCGCTCCCCTGACCTGACGGCGCACCCGCTGCCCGTTGGCGATCACCTTGAACGCCTTCGGGACGGTGATGCTGATCCGGATCCTGGCCCGGTCGCGCGGATGGTCGTTGGCGGGAAACCACCACGGAGCCATGTGGGGCTGGTTCATCGCGACGACCTCGGTCGGCCCCGCCAGCCAGTTCCGCTCGCCGGCGTAGGCGTAGCGGCTCGGCACCCCGGCGTACCGGATCCGGACGTCGAGCACCTGGCCCGGCGACAGCGGTTGCCGGATCACGAGCTCGTGCCGCTCCTGGCCGAAGCCGACGCGCTTGCCGCCGACCAGCACCGTGTCGACCGGCAGCAGGAAGTCCAGGTTGAACGACGAGACGGACGCCGTCCCCCGCAATCGCAGGTCGGTCCAGCCGGAGAGCCGGCCGCTGGCGAAGTCGTAACGGTCGTGGACGTCGTAGGAGAGGACGTCGATGCCTCCGTTGCCGTCGAGCGGGAAGTACGGGTCGCCGATGCCGGGCGCACCCGGGCGCGCCGCAGGCTCCCCGCCGGCGCCGACACCACCGAGGAGCGAGACACCGAGGGCGAGCGAGACGGCGATGGCTGCGAGCACTCGACCACGACGCACGTCGGCAACCTAGCCCGACCGACCGACCGGCGGGTGGACGGCGTTGCGCTGCGAGACGCCACTCGTAATTCGGTTGCGGCGCAGCGGCGATCTGCTCCAGAGTGTGCGCAGCAGCCCGGAGCGGCCGGGTGCTCGAGCGAGAGGAGCGTGACATGTCGACGACTGTCTTTGGCCTGTCCGCAGACCACCTCCTCTCACAGCTCTGGAGCACCCACAGCGATGTCACACGACTTCACGTACTACCCCTCTGAGACCAGCGACCTCTCCGACGTCGACCCGACGTTCGTCTTCGACTTCCAGTCCTACGACGAGATCGGCGACGGCCAGCGCTGGTCGACCTGGCTCTCCGTCGAGCCGCTCTGCCGCGGCCCCGAGCCCCGCCCCGACTGGGTGGTGACCTCGCAGGCCGCCGTGGACACCGACCTCGGCATCCTCAAGACCGGCAAGGAGGCCGACGCGTTCCTCCTCGAGCGCGCCGTACCCGGGTCCGACGCGCTCGGCGAGTCGGTCGTCATGGTCGCCAAGCGCTACCGCAGCACCGACCACCGCACCTTCCACCGCGCCGCGGCGTACACCGAGGGTCGCAGCGTCACGCGGTCCCGCGACAACCGCGCCATCAAGCGCAAGAGCACCTGGGGCAAGCTCGTCGCCAGCAGCGAGTGGGCGGTCTCCGAGTGGGACGCCCTGAAGCGCTGCTGGGAGCTGGGCCTGCCGGTCCCCTACCCTGTGCAGATCGACGGGACGGAGATCCTCATGGAGTGGATCACCGACGACGAGGGGGAGAGTGCGCCGCGGCTCGCCCAGACCCGGCCGGATCCCGCACTCCTCGCGTCGTACTACGACCAGCTGCGCGGGGCGCTCGCCACGATGGTGGGTCAGGGCATCGTGCACGGCGACCTGTCGGCCTACAACCTGCTCGCGGCGGGTGAGCGGCTCGTCATCATCGACCTCCCGCAGATCGTCGACCTGGTCGGCAATGCAGCCGGGATGGACTTCCTGCTGCGCGACTGCGCCAACGTCTGCGGGTGGTTCCGATCGCGCGGGCTCGAGGTCGACGAGCACGAGCTCTTCGGCGAGCTGATGGCGCAGGCGTTCTAGGGTGCGGCTCTAGAGTCGGGGCGTGCAGCGCTCCCACGGCCGTGTCGTCCACGTCGAGTCCCTCGAGGAGCTCGACCGGCGACTGGCCGCGGGAGCCACGTCCCTGCGCGGCTGGCGCCTGCGCGCCGTGGACCTCACGGCGCGGCGCGACGTGCTGGCCTCCGTGCCGGTTGCGGGCGCGACGTTCCTCGCATGCTCCTTCGCACCCGGCGACGACGACCTCGTCGCCGATCGCGGCGCGCTCGTGCTCCAGGTGCCGACCGATCTCCCGGTCGAGCCCCGCCACCGCCTCTACTCCCCCGCCGAGCTCTACGACACTCCGCGGTACGCCGACTCGCTCGACGCCGCGGCGTACGCCTGGTCGCAGCGACCGGCGGACCCGGACGCCGCCCTCGGCCGGGCGCTGCACGACCACACGATCGACCGCGCGCTCGAGCAATGGATCGAGGGCCGCGCGCTCGTCGGCGTCATGGGCGGCCACCGGCAAGAGCGCGGCAGCCGGGACTACGCCGACGCGGCGCGTCTCGGCGCCCTACTGGGCGCGCGGCACGTGGTCGCCACCGGCGGTGGGCCCGGCGCGATGGAGGCCGCCAACCTCGGCGCCTACCTCGCCGGGCGTCCGGCTGCCCTCGACGAGGCCCTCGACGTCCTCGCGACGGTCCCGTCGTACCGCCCCTCGATCGACGACTGGGTCGGGCGGGCCTTCGACGTGCTGCGACGTCATCCCGACGGCGCGGCCAACCTCGGGATCCCGACCTGGCACTACGGTCACGAGCCGCCCAACGCCTTCGCGACCGCGATCGCGAAGTACTTCCGCAACTCGACCCGCGAGGCGACCCTTCTCGAGGTCTGCGCTGCCGGGATCGTCTTCCTGCCGGGACAGGCCGGAACCGTCCAGGAGGTCTTCCAGGACGGCTGCGAGAACTACTACGCCGACGAGACCTCGATCGCGCCGATGGTGCTGGTCGGCCGGGAGTACTGGACCGAGACCCTGCCGGTCTGGCCCCTGCTGCGCACCCTCGCGCAGGGCCGGCCGATGGAGCCACACGTGCACCTCGTCGACACCGTCGAGGAGGCAGGCGCCATCATCGGCGCGGGCTGAGCGCGTCGCCCGCGGTGGGGAAACCTCGATCGTTTCGGGGACGTGAACCGACGGCGGAGCCTAGATTGACGCGGTGCAGATCAATCGTCGTGACCTTCTCCGTTCCTCCGCCGCCGTCGGTGGTGCCGCCGCTCTCGGAGGCATCGGCCTCGCCGACGCCGCCGTCGCCGGCAGAGCCGCCGGCGCCACGGTCGCAACCGTGCTCGCCAAGGGCACGGCAGGCGCCGGAGGCTGGCGGCCCGTCGTCAAGCAGGCCGGCGAGAAGCACATCGTGCGCACGGGTCTCGGCGCGGGCGCACGACGGGGACGACAGAAGCGGCGCAAGGCGCTGAGCGCCTTCGCCCAGCTGAGCGACATCCACATCATCGACGCCCAGTCCCCGCTGCGCTACGAGTACAGCGAGAACCTCAGCAGCAGCGCCTACCGCCCGCAGGAGATGCTCTGCGGCCACGTCGCCGACGCGATGGTGCGGGAGATCAACAAGACCCGCAAGGGCCCGGTCACCGGCCGCAAGCTGGGCTTCGCGATCCAGACGGGCGACAACTCCGACACCGCGCAGTACAACGAGCTGCGCTGGAACATCGACCTGCTCGACGGCGGCAAGCAGGTCCGGATCGACTCCGGCGACCCGACCCGCTACGAGGGCGTCATGGACCAGGACGCCGCGTCGTACAACCCGACCTTCTGGCACCCGGACGGCACGCCGGCCGGCAAGGAGCCCGACGTCGGGAGCCAGAGTGGCTTCCCGACGGTCCCGGGCCTGCTCGACGCGGCGATCCGGCCCTTCGAGGCGGTCGGCCTGAAGATGCCGTGGTACGCCACGATGGGCAACCACGACGGCCTGGTGCAGGGCAACTTCCCGATCAATCCCGGCTTCCAGACCCGGGCGACCGGCGCCACGAAGCCGCTGAGCTCGGGGACCAGCCGTCCGGTCACCGCCGACCCGAACCGGCGGCTGCTCGACCGCTCCGCCTGGGTCGACGAGCACTTCACGACCACCGGCACTCCCAAGGGCCACGGCTTCACCGCCGAGAACCGCGCCAAGAACACGGCGTACTACTACTTCGACCAGGGCAAGGTCCGCTACGTCGTGCTCGACACCGTCGCCCCGGTCACCGACAACGGCGCCCTGGACGACACCCAGTTCGCCTGGCTCAAGAAGCTGCTGCGCCGCAGCACCGGCAAGTACGTCGTGCTCTTCAGCCACCACCCCTTGAAGTCCTTCAGCGACAAGGCGGTCGCCGCGAAGCTCGAGAAGGAGCTGCTGCGGCACCCGACGGTGATCGCCTGGGTCAACGGGCATACGCACACCAACCAGATCTGGGCGCACGCGCGCAAGAAGAAGGGCAAGGCGGTCGGCGGCTTCTGGGAGATCAACACCGCCTCCCACATCGACTGGCCGCAGCAGGCGCGGCTCATCGAGCTCGCCGACAACGCCGACGGCACGCTTTCGATCTTCACCACGATGCTCGACCACGCGGGCTCGGCGACCTTCAACGGCGACCTCAGCGACCCGATGCAGCTCGCCGGCCTCTCGCGGCTGATCTCGGCCAACGACTGGCAGGAGCGGGACAACGACCGCCGCGGGGCGCGCAACGCCCGGAACGTCGAGCTGCTCCTCCCGGCGCCGAAGCTGCGGAAGTAGCGGCTACTCGGCGGCGGCGAGCTGGCCGCAGGCCCCGTCGATCTCGCGACCTCGGGTGTCGCGGACCGTCGTCGGGATGCCCTTGGCCTCGAGCCGGCGCACGAACTCACGCTCGTCGGCCGGGTCGGAGGCGGTCCACTTCGACCCGGGCGTGGGGTTGAGCGGGATCAGGTTGACGTGCACCCACCCCCAGTCGCCTCGGTCCCGAAGTACGTCGGCCAGGAGGTCGGCGCGCCATGCCTGGTCGTTGATGCCGCGCATCATGGCGTACTCGATCGAGACCCGCCGCTTGGTGACCTCGGCGTAGTTCCAGGCGGCGTCGACGGTCTCCGCCACCGAGAACCGGGTGTTGATCGGCACCAGCTCGTTGCGCAGCTCGTCGTCGGGCGCGTGCAGGCTCAGCGCCAGCGTGACCGGGATGCCCTCCTCGGCCAGCTGGAGCATCCGGGGCACCAGGCCGACCGTGGAGACGGTGATGCCGCGGGCGCTCATGCCGAGTCCGTCGGGGGTCGGGTCCGTCAGCCGGCGTACGGTCCCCATCACCGCCTGGTAGTTGGCCATCGGCTCGCCCATGCCCATGAACACCACGTTGGAGACCCGACCGGGACCACCCGGCACGTCGCCGCGGGCCAGCGCCCGGGCACCGGCGACGACCTGCTCGACGATCTCGGCCGTGGACATGTTGCGCTGGAGGCCGCCCTGCCCGGTGGCGCAGAAGGGGCACGCCATGCCGCAACCGGCCTGGCTGGAGACACAGATCGTGGCGCGGTCGGGGTAGCGCATCAGCACCGATTCGACGAGCGCGCCGTCGAAGAGCTTCCACAGCGTCTTGCGCGTGGTGCCGCGGTCGGCCTCCAGGGTCCGCAGCGGTGTCATCAGCTCCGGCAGCAGGCCCGCGACGAGCTCGTCGCGCTGGGCGGCCGGGAGGTCGGTCATCTCGGCGGGATCCTGGACCAGCCGGGCGAAGTAGTGGGTGGAGAGCTGCTTGGCGCGGAAGGCCGGGAGACCGAGCTCGACCAGGCGTTCCTTGCGCTCCTCGGGCGTGAGGTCGGCGAGGTGTCGCGGCGGCTTCCTGCGGCCGCGCGGCTCGTCGAAGACGAGGGGAAGGGGCTTCGGCTCGGACATCGGGCCGATTCTCCCACCCGCGCCGTACGAGTGGCGATTCGTCAGGACTCGTAGGTGAGCATGTACCAGAGCACCAGGCCGCCGACACCGAGCACGACCAGGGCGGTGGCGACGACGCCGATCAGCATGTAGAGGCCGAACCGGCGGGTCCGCCGGGCGACCACCAGCCCGAGAGGCACACCCAGCGTGACCAGCACGAAGGGGAACAGGTCCTCGGCAGTGTCGTCGGCGAAGAGCCAGTTGAGCAGCCCGATGAACAGGCCCGGGACGACGATCACGAAGGCGAGTCCGGTGAAGAAGCCGGTCAGCGCGGTGAAGGTCGGGTGATCGCGGTGCCACCAGTCCGGCTGGCGCGCGTCCTCCTGATCCTGCTGCTCGGTGTTCATCACCCCCGATGCTAGATCAGGTAGGTCAGTAGACCAGGTAATGAAGCAGCAGCCAGATCGGGGCGATCGTGGCCAGCAGCGAGTCGAGTCGGTCCATCAGGCCGCCGTGGCCGGGGATCACCTGACTCATGTCCTTGATGCCGAGATCGCGCTTGATGACCGACTCGCAC
>VFQN01008563.1_pt1 | contig 10292 bp, 7 predicted proteins | sample 3512371 | NCBI WGS metagenome assembly VFQN01 (sample SAMN10412370, study PRJNA504923) | tailings metagenome | isolation source: Replicate 2 from Balatoc abandoned mine | place: Philippines: Itogon, Benguet | collected 2017-08-28 | reverse complement strand
CAGGACGACTGAACGATCGAACGATCGAACGAACGATCGACTTTAATCTTTGAAAAGCGCTATTCGGATAAGGCACCGAAAGAGAATTGGTTAACAATTGTGTTTGAAACAACTGCCTAAACATTTCCTAGCGTCCAATGTGTCCAGAAACACGGATTATGGAAAGTTGTGGTTGGAAGAAAGGTTATGAAGTTTTTTTTTCAAGTCGATAGATTTTTTATCTTTCACAGAACAATGAAATCAAAAATGTCCTATTCCTATTTTTCTTAAATAGATGATGGAATATGAATCACTTTACACATTTGATAATAACTTTGAATTCCTTCTAAACATAATTGCCACCAATTTCTTGATAATAGAGCAACATCTTCTACTTCTTCACTTGGTAATAAATTTAATAATACTGTAGAAGATTTCATATATAATGCTACCCACTCCTCCATTGTCATCGAAGATGAAGTAGATGCACCACTAACTCCGGGAGCTGCAGGAAGACTAGTAAATAATTCTTGGAATTGCTGTGGTGAATGAAATTTAATTATTTGTAATTGTTTACGTATTTTATTTTCAATATAGATTTGATAATTCTGATAATATAATAATGATTTATAATTTTTCTTTAATAACCATATCATTGGATAATTTGGTGCATATAATAATTGTTGTTTTTGTAATAATTCAATTAAATCTTGTAATGCTTTCATTAAATCTAATAATAATCTACGATCTAATGATGACGATGACGCTGTAGAAGAAGTTGTTGCAAGTTGTAATAATTGAATTAATTCATTTGCAATTTGTATAATACCTTTTAAATGAGTATATTCTAATAATTCTTCACATAATTGATGTTCTTTCTTTGTTTCATATGGATCTTTTGCTGATTGTTGTTGCTGCTCTCTCTTTTTTTGATGATACTTTTGCTTGCGTTGGTAAGAACTTTCTTCACCACTAGTAGCGCTACTGTCATCACCTTGCTCTCCTTCAGTTCGATCATAGTAGGTACCTTTAGCCTTCTGCTTATCGATTCGCTTCTGATGTCTTGGCTTGAGATCACGTTTATAATATGTATTTCCAGTGGAGATTGCTGTGTAAGACTCATCAGATAGCTTACCTCTTGAAAGAAGAGAATGATCCAATCCTTGAATCGAAAAAGATTTCTCTCCACCATCATTCTTCCACGATCCTCCGGATTGAGAGTACTTATCACTCACTTGAGACAGAATCGAGACCGATGAATGACTTCCGGACAATAATGACGAAGCATTAGAGATTAATGATTTGCTACTCTTATTACTTCGTCCAGAACGAATCGATTGTAAAGAATACTTGGTAATTGCAGTAAATTCACTTGATGTTTCAAAATCATTGTTATTTCCTCCCCCTTCTTCCTTTTCGGCATATTCCTCTTCGTTAAACTGCTCTTGTCTCAGTGCTTGTTGAAGAATCGTATCTTCTTTCACAAGATTTTGAATTCTCTCGATCGGATTCTTCCAAAATTCATTTAGTTGTGAAATAATTTCAGGTAGTCGTTGAGCTTTGAGATTTAGATATCGAATTAACTCTTTTACAGCAGTTCTTCCACCAGTAAAGATCTATTCAAAAGAGTAAAGACATCAGATCAACCGTAAAATAGAAAATTTACTGACCTCATCTAATAGATCGAATCTTTGATGTTGGATGGCGGTGTTAATTGCATCCGTCCAATGATAGGCAGTTGTTAGAATACTTACTGCTGACTCAACATCTTGACAATATTCAATACTAATCCTTGCCGCCAAGATCGACTTATCGGTAACCGAATTGTCTGACATTTGCTTCAAAGGATTTGTACCTGAAGAAAATTGATTGGCGGTATCACCTTTCTTCAAACCACTTCCTGTCACAGTAGCAGCAAGTAGCTTATTCGCAAAATGATCTCCGTGATGTAGGAGTTGCGCACCTCCACCAAAGCCAGCTGTAGCCAAAGAAGACGACGAGGAAACAGACGATGAATACGACGTAATAGAATGTTGTAAACTAAAATATTCTTGATTTTGTTGAAAGTTATAAACAATATCTTGTGCAATTTTATTCGGTGTATAATTTTCATCAACCACTGCACCACCGTTAAGAGCAGCAAGTGCAGCGTGTCTCCCTGCTAATGTCAATGCAAGAATCCAATCCGACTGGGAAAGTGCAGTATCAATAGCTTTAGTAAAAGCAGGAGGTTGAATAGAGAGGTAATAATGAATCGCAGTCGTATGATTCATCTCTTTACAACATTTATTCGCATAAAGTAAACGAATTTTATTGAAAAATTGTAAAATGATTTGATATGATCTAAGCGTTGTTTTAATAATATTTTGATATTTCTCAGATGATAAGATAATATCAAGTTCAATGGGAACTAATTTTGATAAAACAGAATAAAATGAATTTTCTTTTTCAATAATATCAGAAATTTCTTTGATTAAACGTTCTTCAATCTCAATTAACAGTTCCTCGAGTCCTGTCTCAACAGTAATTGGCTTTCCCTCAGACTCTGAAGAGACTAATTCACCACTGGTGTTTGCTGTGTGAGCCTCATATTGCTCATGGAAAGCAGTTTGTAATAATAAAAGGAAATTATCAATACTTTTAATTGAATTTTTCAAATAAATTTGTATTTTATAATTCATTAAATAATAAAACGATGAATTCATCGAATGATTTCTACCAATAGCTTCAAATGATTCAATTAATGGTAAATAAACTTTAGGATCCATACCACATTGACGTGCAATTAATTTGGACATTAAAAAATCACAAATACTTAATGATGATTGAAATAATTTATCACCATCAACTAAAAATGATAAATATTTAATAGAATTCATTAATAAATGATTTGTCAAATAATGCTTTGTCTCTGAAGAAGAAGCTGACGATGCTTGCCCTCCTCCCTTGACAATACAATGATCTTTAATGAACTGTATTGCTTCCACTAATAAAGGTGGTTTAGGCTTCGCATAAGTGCAAAGGATTGGATTAATGAAATGATGAATTACAGTGGCTTGATTACTCATTGATTGTAATTTTTCTAATAAAATTTCACGTATTTTATTACAAATATAATTAATTTTATTATCATTGATAAAGTCATTCTCATCAATAAACTGTTGCTTCTCTGCAGTAATTACTTCATGTCCTAATTGAAGGAAATTAAATAAAGAGTATTTGGTTTTTGTTACATCCTGTGGTTCAATAGAAGTAATTAACAATGACAAATACTCGGCAAAGTTATTTTGATGTTGTGCTGAAGAAGAAGAAGCCACTGATGATGTGAGCTTACTCGCTAAACATCTTTCAATAAAAGAAGGTAATGCAATAAAGAATAACTTGGGCGAATAATCAAATAAATAATTAAAATCAATTTTTTGTTTACGTAAGATTAAAAAAGCTTCAAATAAATCATGTTCATCTAGTAGATAACGTTGAACTTTCATTATTAATAATAAACGTGGTTCAATAATCTCTAAATTGCCACGTGGCATTTGTAAAATTACTTTAGAATCATTATTCACGGAAAGTAATAAACGTGTCCCTCGTTCACATGGACGTGGTTCACAACATTCTAATGAAATTAATTTTTCTTGATTTGTTTCCATATCATCATTGGATAATTCTAATAGATTGATTAATGAAGTTAGAAGAATAAAATGTAATTGAGGTTTATTGCCCATCGTCATACACATCATTAACTCGTAAGAATGATTATAGATGAAGGAAGAAATTCCAGTAAACAGCAATATTTCATTACAGTAGAGGCGATTTTTGGTCGATAATGCCATCACTACGTATTCTGCTCTATCTGAAGAGTGATGCACTTCATTTTCTTCATCACTGTCATGTGCCTCACCATCGTCACTGTGATCCAGCTGTTCAGAGTGGGTGTTAGCACGTTTATACTTGACCACAGTAAAGTACAGACATGCTTCAGGAATTGTAGTGACGATTTCTGGGGTAATATCGGACTCATAACTGTAAATCACAACCTTTTCCTCAAATTCGCGATTAGCAGATAATCTGACGATCTCGAAATCACCTGAATGAATATTCGCCAAACCAAACACAAAGGAACTCAATGAAGTGGTGGTTTCGGAACTTTGCTTCTGCGCGTGGGCAATAAGGGAGAGGTGAGCGACGTTGCCGGGAATATCAGTCACAACACTCACACCACTTAGTGTGTAATCTAATTTACCACCTTCTGCAACCGAGGAAATCGATAAATCAAGAATAACAATGACATCGTCAGCTTTGGCAAGTGTTTCATTAGAACTGTGCAATTCAATCGCGTTTTCTTTGGGAATTTGAACTGTGTGATTTGCACTCTTAGTTCCAAGAAGAACTACGCTCACTTCATTTTCATTTCCTCGGACAATGACTAAAGCTTCTCGAAACGTGGTAGTTTGAGCAATAGCTAGAGCACGAGGCTCTGAATCGAGTAGGAGCTGCGGCGTGATTAGCGAAGATTTAGCAATCATTTTCCCACGATCATTGTTAAGAGCAAGCAACACACTTCCAGATTGATCGAGGAGCAAACACGTTCCTGACAATTCTGAAGCCTTATTACGCTCCCAGAAACTCACATGACGAGGCGAGCCAGCGGTAATACTTGCATCAAAGGTTATCAAGGGGTCCTTGTAAAAGCTCATTGGAGGTGGCACAGAATGATAACCTAGCGGAGTAGATTGCAACTGTTGACCATCGATCATACTCACTGTTCCGTCTCTTGTATTTGAGGATGATACCATCCAATTAAGACTCACAATTCTTAAAGAACTGTTTTTCTCTTGACAAAAGAACCTCATTGTATTCTCGGGATCAAATTGTAAAAACTGCAAGGACTTTTCAATCATTTGTTGCTTCAAGTACCAATAATAATTTTCACGATAATAAATTTGAATACAACCATATTCGGCAGAGTTTTGCGATGCAGGTAATCGCCAAGTTACAGCTAATAGTAAACTCGTGACATCACCTTGGATAGAATCGACTTTCCATTCACCGCTTGCTCCCATAATTGGTGGAGTCTACGTTACAAAGGAAGAGCATTCAGATCAAGTGGATAAATACATGAGAAAATACACTTACTCTAAGATCGAATGAGTTGTGTGACAATCCATTCTTCTCAACGAAGCCCACCTGATGTCCGACACCAGGTTTCTCTTGATAATAAGCGATATAGCTCCCGTTACAAGCAAAAGTTAAGGTAGGATTCACTCCTTTCAAAACGGCCGCAGCTCCTTCGCCTACGTTTCGACCAGTCGCCGTTAAAGTTAATTCTTTATCATAAACTCGAATTCTTGTAATTTTATCTAAATCATCGGTCGAAACGACAGCAAATAAGTCTCCATCTCCTTTCCACGATAAATCAACTTTACTGAGAGGTAATATAGCTGGAACTTCAATTTCATTGATAACTTCCCAGCTATTGGACATACAAAGCAAAGTGTTGTTCCTCGTAATTATGATCAAGCTACTGTAATCAGGATGCCATTTAGCCGCAGCAATTCCACCTTCAATAACACCAACTTGATCGAGTTCTTTAGGAGTTCCAGTACTCAAATCTTCCTCAACCGTGGCAATGCTACCTTCTCTGGAAATAGCGACAAGCGTAGAAGTCGTAACAACGAAGTCTAAGGAGAACCAATCCTCCCATATTCCTTCGAACTTCATCAAAGTGGAATATTGAGGGGAGAGGGCTTCATAATCATTGTAGGCGACGATTAAACCGGACTGGAAGAGAACATAAAATCGATTGAACGAGTTATTGAACGCAATTGCGGAGATTTTGTTCGAGGTATTCTGAGTAAATGGACTTGCTATCTCTAAACTATGACTTTTATCAGAAAGAACCGATAAATTTCTCATTCTTTCAGCAGAAAATAACTAATTCAGATACAATCCAATCAAACACACTCACACAAAACAAAGAATACAACTAGACAAATAGGTATTTACGTGACTTGAGAGTCTGCGGAAAGATTTTACGTTAATTCTTAAATCCCTAAATACACAAAACGCTCACTAAAACACTTCATCGTAATTGTAGTGATGATCATCATCATCATTGTTCACTTCCTCTCTTGCACACATCGTTAAAGTAGTTCAACAAATCTCATTAGGACAAGAAAGAACAACACAATTTAATCGCAATACTCAAGAAAAACAATGAGTTCAACACTACAGCAACAGATGCAAGAAGAGGAGAAATCCGTGAATCCTGAGTTACGTAAAAACTTTGAGGAATTAGAACAACATTATACCAATGTTCTTGGTTATAAAAGAATTGATGAAAGTGTATTTGCACAATTTACTGAAGCTCAAATTGAAAGAAATGCTATTCATGGTGCTCTTAGTGGATATGCATTAATCGCGAAATATCAAGTCTTTCAAAGAGAAGATGATCCTGATATTGTCTGCCTTGTGGAAATTGGTGATCGCCTCTGTGGTCACCCTGAAATTGTTCATGGTGGTATCATTAGTGCCATCTTTGATAACAACTTTGGTTGGTGGTTTATCGCGAAGAAGGAAAGACCAGGATTCACTGCCAACCTCAATATTAACTTCCGCAAACCAATTTTCGCAAATTCTATTGGTGTAATTAAAGCAAAACTTGATCGTTTAGAAGGAAGAAAGCTCTTTATGAGCGCAGTATGGGAGAATGTGAAAGGTGAATTACAAGCAGATGCTACTTCCTTATTCATTCGACCTAAGCCTGCTGAAGAAAAGCAAAATTAGAAAACATGTAGAATAATATAGTGAATGAATGATTTTTGTTCGTAAACAGTTTTGGCATCAAAGGATGTTTTGTTTTGTAGATTCATTGTTCATATTGTGTCTTGGTTTGATAGGTGGTAGTAACTTTTGATTGATCACTGTTAGATAGATAGTCTTTTCCCAACTAACCTTCAAAGAAAGTTAACATTTTTCAGTCTTTTTTCTCTTTGCAATTTAAGTGTTTGGAATCTTTGGGGAAGCGGGAGCTGAGTTAAATCCATACTCCATCCACAATGGTGAAGTGGATTGACTCATTCTCCCGAAACAAGTAGAGGCTGGGGTACTATTCCCACTCACGTGCAAACGCAACAGGGATTGAATTGCTTCATGATTCTGAAAAACATGAGAATCGAGTGACTGAGTTACCAGTAAACCAAAGTGAACAGTAAAAAATGATAGACTCACCTCATTTAGGCTTTCTGATTCAGATGTTGTGCGAGGAATGCTGGCTTCAGTCGATGTAGTAATGTTCAGCTCCTCTTGTCTAGCCTAGATATTAATTGCAGTTGCGTAATGTAATACGTATATATACCTTCCTTCATGAACATTTTGAAACATAGAAGACAGATAATGATTTCCTATTTCTTGGAAGGCATGAGCAGTTGGACCCATCTTTTCCAATATCTCTTCGAACTCGAAGAAACTTTGAAGGTGAGGAAGCTTGAGAATCAAATCATGAACTTCTAAAAGTTAACATGAGAAAAAGAACATGAGAAAGGTGAGAATCAAATATCATCTTACCCTTAATAAAGCTCTCGCACTCTTCTTCATTGTATTTCGGCGAGTCTTCGGTGTTAGGCATCTCATCATAAGCCTTTTCAATTTTACGCTTGACTCCAATGTTCATAGAATGTTCATTTTCAACAACAGAAGTAGGTGTGTTGTTAGGAAGACGCTTAGACAAGACTGCATACCAGCGATTTTTCACTTCGTTTTCACTGAGTTGAACGTTATTTGAAAAATTCTGTCAGATAAGAAAGCTGACCTTCGACCAGGGAGAAGTTTTGAAATCTTTGTCCAAGAGTTTCCTAAAATGATTTGATTATTTCGAATCACATCATCTTCTTCCTCGCTCCATGGAAGCTTCTTCAATGCTGGGTTCAGATGGTTTGACCATCGCTCACGACACTGTTTTCCTGATCGAAGGCCGTAAAGCTTTAAGGACACATCTCCCCACTTTACAATTCCCTTTATATAAGGACCAAATGAATATGAATGAAAGGGGAGAGGCAGGAGTTTACTTACTTCACGGGCGGAGTTGAGGATTATTTCATCTTCTTCGGAACTCCAAGCTCCTCGGATCATTCCACGCTGCTTCAATTCTTGCCACTTAAACTGACAGGATTCAGCAGTTTGATTTGTAAATACTGATGCGATCAAACCCCAATCTACAGCTTCTCCTTGTTTGAGAACGGCTGTGTACAACTTCTTCTCTTCCTCCAGCGTCCAATCCATGGCTCGAATAATTTGTCTCAACTTCCAATGGGCGTGATTTCTTCTCTCACTTTCACTCACCCACTCACTTAATACTACGAAAAACCGAATCAAATTTTATAACGCCTGAAAGTTCATTCTGTTCCAAGTTTGTTTGACCTCTCTCTCAATCCAACCTTTAGAAAACGACAACAGAAAACGATCGTACAATACGATCTTAGTGACGACTTTTTGCAAACAATCACAAGAAAACTAAGATGAGGAGTTTGCTTTGGATTTGTTTGTTGGCCTTGTTTTTAACCTCATCACACTACATTCAAGCGAGTACCGTTTCTAATCTTGGAGTTGTCACAAGTTATTATGGTGGAGCAAAGAGACCTGGGATCAAGAAAATGTTTAGTGCATTTTGGTTGAGTCTGATTGATCCTTCCAATGTTGAGGGTTTGAAAAATGAGCAAAAGAAGGAGAATGTAAGCAATAACGGTCGCAAAAAGTCAACTTTCTTTGGTTCTAAAAGCAAAGGAAAATCACTTAAATAATAGAAGATGTTTTCGTAGTAAATGTAAATAAATCAGTGAATTGCTGTCATTTTCAGACAATTTTATTACTTCGTATATTAATTGGAATCCTTCTCCGAAACTCAAGTTTACTCTGTGACTCGAATTATATAAGAGATTCCTGTCTCAAGCTGTATGTCTGCTGTAGTCTGCCTGAATCTATCCATAAATTTGATCGTTGATATTTTTAGTATTTTTTTCCACCGGCCTTCCTCAAGTAGCAACAATTAACTTGTGTTTCTCGTCTATCTCCTTTCAAGGTATGAGTGAAATTAGAGAAGAAGAATTTTGTGATGAGTATGACCAGGAAATTTTGGAAGAGTTTATGATCGTACTCATCTCTATCAGTTATGCTTTTCATCCTCCGCGTTTGTAAGTTTCGTCGAATATTCTGAAAGGATAGTAATGGCTTGAGTTTCAGGCTTCAATGATAATGCAGAAAAAAAAACTTTCCATAAAGGCTTATTGTTGGTATTACTCCACCCTTATTCCTTATAACTGTATGGGGATTTTTCGAAACCGTGCAAATTAAGAATTTTTATCGTTTTTTGATATCGTTTATTTCGCGTCTAAAACGAACGAGTGTGAGCCTAAGTCACTCTCCTTAACTATTTACGATTTACGACTTGTGTATCTGAGAAAATCATATAATTTCATCATCATTTGAAGATGGAGCAGGTTACAGCCAGAATTAATTTTATTGAAGTTGAAATTAATTTTATCAAAATTGCATTGGGGTCTCTTGAGGATTATATAGATGAAAATGAACGAAAATCTTTTTTAAAGTCAAAACTTTCATTGATTGCTGATGAAACTGTGAGAGATCAACTGAAAGGATATGTCAGATTGTCAGAACCAGAATTGAAAGATTTATTTAAAGAATTGCAAAAAGAAAGGAATCTATTGCAGGAAGAAAAGCTGAAACTGTTGGATTCATCAGCAGGTAATCATTGCTTCGCTTTCACTCTCTTATCTCTTGATTCTTTGGCTTGTTTAATTTTTCAGATTGGAATCTAATTATTGACGAACGTGTGGAAAAGTGCTTCAAATTAGACCCAAGAATTAACACTCCTGGGAAGGGTGGTGCTGTTTTCTTACTGTTTTATCATTCAAAACCTGTTGGAACTGCTTTTGCTATTGACGAGCAGCATTTGATGACTGCCAGGCATAATATGTATGATCCATGGGTTGCAATAAGACAAGGAGATCTTGCTCAGATTCAAATCATTACTCTCTCATCATCATCGTCGTCTTCTTCTTCATCTTCGACTTCTCAAGTATATATTGATATGATTGAGGTTGAAGTTCTGGCTGGTGGAAATAATGACGGTTCTGATCAGGAAGATTGGTTAATTTTAAGAAGAAAAGATAATCAGAAGTTTCGAAATATCATTCTAATCAGAGTAACCGATGTTATTCAATTCAAACAAAATGTTCCTTTCATTACAATTTATCATTATCCTGTGAATCTCTTGACAACTGAGAAATTAGATTCAA
>VFQN01008562.1_pt1 | contig 10292 bp, 13 predicted proteins | sample 3512371 | NCBI WGS metagenome assembly VFQN01 (sample SAMN10412370, study PRJNA504923) | tailings metagenome | isolation source: Replicate 2 from Balatoc abandoned mine | place: Philippines: Itogon, Benguet | collected 2017-08-28 | reverse complement strand
TAGATCTTCTATTTTAGGCATGCGGTCATTTTTGGACATCCGTACCCCCCCCCTGCCCTTTTGCTACCAAAAGTGCACCCACCCTGTACGTTCATAACGTCTGCACCGCCACAGTGCCCAGCAGTGCGCTGTCCAGCCGACGCAAGACATTGAACAATCACGCGCATCGAAGCCATTGCGTCAGTCAGCTGCCCGTGCCCCGCAGTCTGCGCATAGTCCGCAGCAGGTCAGTGCGGATTTCACACATGTGTAGTGAATGTATGGCCAAATTGCAAGTCCGCTGATTGGACCGTGCCTGAAATGAGCCGCAGGTGGTCCCCGTCGGCACAAAGTAGGTCACAGAGTGGCACTGTGCTGTTGCGAACGCACTGTAACATGTTCAGCCACTTTCCTTCGGCTCAAGACGCAAACGAAAGCACCCTGAGCAGTACCACAAACGCCCGTTTGCTGTCGTACCTCTGCGTACCTGCTCCGAAAGCCAGTCACAGACAAGCCGCACATCCACATCGAGCGCAAACGGCAAACCCTCCAGCTGCCTATCTCAGCAGCTGCCCATTCCGCAGTGTCTGCCTCCTTCCGCCCTCACGGTGCAGGCGCCACGCCGCTCAGCGACCCAACGGACTCCCCACTGGGGCCCACCCCAGCCCCTTGCTCCCCCACCGTCTCCAAGGACCCAACCGAGCGCTCCGCCTGCAGTGCCTGCACTCCCGGCAAACCAGACACGGCGTGCTGCGCGCCGGGGGCCATGGGCGGCAAACCCACACGCCCCCGCCCCGCCTTGCCCGCCCTCAGCTGCTGCTGCTGCTGTGGCGGCGGCGGTGGCAATGACGGTGGTTGTTGCTGTTGGGCCTCCCCATCGGCACTTGCCCTGGGCCCCAGGGCCTGCCCGCGCTGCGAACCGTCCCGCGCAGGACTCCCCTCACCGCTCAGTCGGCCCCCAGTCCGTGCAAGCGGCACCTGCTGCGCCGTGCGCGCCTGCCCCTGTCCGCTATCGCGCATGCTGCCTGTACTCGTGCGCACCACCCGCCCGCTGACCTCATCTTCGTCGCTGTCCGGGCGCTCTTTTGCTCCTCCCTTGGCCCTCTGGCCCTCCCCAATCGCCCCGTTCTCCTCCTCCTGCTGAATTTCCTGTAGCTGCTGCTGCTGATCCTCCAGCGCCGACATGACCTTGTGCACCTCCTTTCGCACGGTGTCCAGCAGCGCGCGGTTCTGCACGGTAATGTGCCGCTTGATCTCGCCCAGGCGGCCGTTCCACTGGCCGTCCGCGCCCTCGTCCTCGTCCCCGTCCGCATCCTCCTCTTCGTCGTCATCGTCGCCAAGGTCGTCGTCGTCCTGCTCCGCGCCGCCGGTGCCGCGCCGCGCGTATTCCGGCTGCGGGGGCAACATGGCAGGGAGGGGTTGGGGCGGGATAGGGTAGGTGTGCGCGGGTCAGTTTTAACGGACGCGCATAGGACCCGCTCTCAAACAACGGCCGCACAGCGTCTTGACGCGTGCTGCGTGATACCCTTGGTCCACAATTTCCGTTTCCAGCCGCCCTCCGAAGCACGCGCCACACCCATTCCATCCTCACCCACACCACCCCTGCCGCTCCAACGGAACCAAGGGCCTGCCCCTTCCCTTACCGCAATGATGTACAGGAAGCGCTTGCCCCTGTCCTCGCGCGGCCCCTCGCCGTGCGCCGGGGCCGAGGGCGGCGTGAGCGTGCGGTACAGCCAGGCCAGGAAGAACTGGTACAGCTGCGTCTCGGACTCCACGATGAGCAGCGCCTTGTTGCGCAGGCTCTCCCAGCGCTCGTTCTCGCGGATGCGCTCGTAGGACTCGCTGATGATGGAGATGAGCAGGTTGAGCAAGATGATGGTCACCTGGGTGGGCGAGGGGAGGAGGTCAGGGGCGGAAGGGGTGGGTGTGTCGGGGAGGGATGGGGTGCGGTGGGGCGACGGGAAGGGGTGCCTCACTGTCACATGCGAGCGCCCAAGGATGCAGACGCCCTCCGCGACGGGCGGCTGACGCTGGTGCGTGTAAGCAGCTGGAAGCAGGGTGACCGCCGCCTGCAGCCAAACGTGTCTTATGTTCTTAGGCGACCTGCGTCGCCACCACCAGTCCCATTCGTCCCCGGCCCCTCCTTTGGCTCCCTCTTCCAACGCCTCACCATGATCATGTAGATGGACACCAGCACCTGCGTCAGCTCGTCCAGCCCCAGCGCCCCGCTGTCGATGTTGGTCAGGAAGTCGACGTCGAAGTCGCCGTACATCATGGTGAACAGCTTGATAAAGGTCTGCGAGCGCATGGAGGAGCGGGCGGGCGAGCGGGTGGGCAGGCGGGCAGACTGCACCAGGCATGGGTCATACACTGCAGCAAGGCGCATCCCACCTGCCTATGCCATGAGCCCACCCACTGCATTTCAACGGCCACTCACATGTTCCATCCATTTGCTAACCGCAGCGTAGTTATACACGGGGCAACCGCAGCAGGCCAGGCTGCCCCCTGCAAGCGGCCCGGTTCTTGCGTACCCTATGCCACTAACTTTGCCCGCCTAACGCGGTACCCTATCACGCGCCGGCACCCCCGCCCCCGGCCCCCACCTGCTTGATGTCCGCCAGGCTGCCCTGCGCCACCACGATGGCCAGCGCGAAGCCCACGAACACCACCGACAGGAACACGAAGAACAGCAGCAGGTCGTATGTGGTCTCCAGCACCATCCTGCGGGGAGGAGGCAGCGGCAGCAGGGTGGCAGCGGGCGGCGTTCATGGGTTGAGGCGTGGGGAAGGAGAGTGGTCCGAAGCACCATCCTGCGAGATGGAGGTAGGGGAGTTGGGTGAGCATGGGAGCGTACGGGGCAGCAGCATCGGCAGCGGTGCCAAGAGCGCGCCAAGGGGGCATTGCGTGAAGCACACGCGGACTGTGCAGAGCGTCAGTTTGCCATGGGGGTGGGGGCAGCAGGTGAAGACAAGCACAACGTGTGCCTGTGTGCTGACAGCGAGGAGGATGTTGCGCCAAGGTCAGCATGCCTATCGGCGCAGCGCCGACACAGCAGCGCACTGACTACCGGTAGCTATCTGCCGTGACCCCACTCCCACGGCTCACGCACCGTACGAATGAGCCCAGCTTGTCCGACGCCATGGCGTAGTACAGCAGGCGCATGAACAGCAGCACGATCTGGGAGGCGGCCAGGCCGGGCAGCGTGAGCGGCGAGGCGCCGCTGCTGCAGCCCACGTGCAGCGCGATGGAGGCCACCACCAGCGCCACGCTGGTCACGTCCAGCAGGTCCCACGGGTGCATGAAGAAGCGCAGGCCGAAGTGCCGGATCTGCAATGTTTCAGATCGAACCACAGGCGCAATAGTTCTGAGGGCTTGAGGGTGCCAAGTTGACAAGAGATTGCACCCGGCCTTTCATGCATCCCTTTGACATGCAATGTTGCGCGCGGAAGAGGCGCGACAGAAGTAGCTGAGCGCCGGGTAAGACGCTGGGAGCGTCGGGCGGCGGGTGTGCGATGGCGCTAGGGGGCGTCTGGAGCGACGAGCATGCGGGAAGCATGGCTGCATCCACGCAGCGCCGGCAGCCTAGAGACCCCCTCCATTCGCCCGCTGCGGTGCTCTCGCTCCCAGGACCACGCCAGGCGGCCGCACAGCACCGGTGCACCGCCCACCTGTCTCAGCTCCTGCACCACGAAGTCCACCGTCATGACCGCCAGCACCACCAGCAGCGCCGTCTGCGTGCGCGTGGGCGCAGCCAGCTGGCAGTTGGGCACGCCGGAGCCCACGCCGCTCTCGCGGCCGTCCACCGGCTCCATGGTGCGGATGGAGAAGGCGTAGGCGATGAACACGCCCATGTAGCACACGTGAAGCAGGAACTGGGGGGCCACGGGGGGCGCGGGGGCGGGCCAGGAGGATGGTGCGGGTACGCGTAAAAAGAGGATGGTGTGGTTGTGAGGGGCGGTGCAGGGGAGGACTAGGGTGGCTGGTGCGTAGGGAGGCAGGATGTTACTAGAGTGTTGGTCAGTGGGCTGGCTTCCTCTGGGCCGGGTGGGGTTTGCGTACCAGGGGCAAGGCTGTACTGCAGGTGCAGCAGCCACGGCATCGACCCGAACCGCCACCCGCCCCGCGGCAAACGCCTCCCGGCACGGTTAGCCAGGCGCTCGCCCTGCTTGCTGCTTGCTGGCGCGGAACGCCGTCTACCCGCACCTGCAGTATGATGAAGTAGCGTGTGAAGTAGTTCCACTTGAACAGGATGAAGGCGCGCAGCACGCGGCTGCCGAACACGCTGGGGTGCACGCCTGGCGAGTGCAGCAGCCGCTCCAGCAGCGCCGTGTCAAGCTGCTGCCGCCGCCGGGGGCCGCTGGGCCCCTTGGCGGTGCCGGCGCGGTCGTCAGGCGAGGCGTACAGCACAGGCATGGGGACCTGCGGGTTGAAGGGCAGTGCGAGGCATTGAGCAAAAGCGGGCGTGTGTTAGGCACGCTGTTACTAGTAGTTGAAAGGTAACTGGTCCGCCTTGACCGCACTACCCGTGCCAGTTGGCTAACGTTCACGCTTGACAACAACTAAAGGACGTCATTGGCACCACGACTACTTGCAAGGCCCAGCGCCCCGTACCCGTATCCAGTAAGCATATTGCCCTCCAAGCACCTCCGCTTGCGCCCTCCGTGCGCCATCCGTCCCCAGCCCCTCGTTACCCACCTTGCGGCACGAAATGCTGGCCGAGCCGTGCCCCCAGCCCACCACCGCGTCGATGATGGTGTTGTGGCCCCGCGCAAACAGCTGCTTCCAGATGCCAGATCCCAGCGCCGCCGGCAGGGTCAGCCGCGACGCCAGCAGCTGCAGCCGCCCCGTCTCCGCCTCCCGCCCCGCCTCCTCCTCCTCCCCCTCCTCGCTCCCGGTTGCCTCCCACCCGCCCAGCTTCACCGACCCGGCATCCCCCCTGACCGACAGCCCCGGATTGCGAGCCACCGGCGGCACGGTATGCTCCCTCGTAACAGTACTCGCAACCTTGGATGCCTTCAGCCCCTTGCGGCTCGTCGATACCCCGCCGGCGTCCCTGCCGAGGATCCGGTCCTTTATGATCCGCAGCACGGGAAAGCGCCTCGCGACCAGGGACCACAGCCGGAACAGCACGCCCCAGTACAGGATGCGGATGACGGCCACCACCACACGTGTGGCGCAGCCCACGGCGGCCAGCAGCAGGGAGGCGGCCAGCGCCACGACGCAGCTGCCGGGGCCCTGGACCGCGAAGGCGGCCAGGCAGCAGCCCATGACGCGCAGCATCTGGGCGGTGGTGGGCGACTTGAAGTCGTTGGGCCAGAACAGGCAGAACAGCGCCAGCCAGGTGCGGGCCAGCACCAGCAGCGAGGCCTGCGGGAGGGAGGGCGCAGGTTAGCGGACGCAGCGGTGGATCAGAGGCGCGTGTGGGCAAAGGGTCCCGTGGGTACGCGTAAACCGCGAGAAACCGTGTAAGGCGTCAGGGAATCGCAAAAGGATCCCGTGGGAGCACCCTTGGCGCCAGCACTGCCCGATCGGCTCCAGGGCACAAGATGGTCCCAGCGCCGTGCACACCATGCGCAGGACGGCGCTGCGGGAGTCTTTCCCGGCCGCACCTGGATGGACACGTCCTCATCCCGCTGCGTGGAGAAGTGCTCCGCGTCCTGCGTGCTGCCGCTGCCGCCCTCCTCGCGGAACTCGCGGCTGTCCTTGTCGCTCACAGCCACCGTCACGAAGCCCGGCGGCAGGCCAAACCTGAGCACGTGGAGTAAGGACAGCGCGCAGGGCCAATGGCAGGGCTTACAGAAGACCCGAAGGAGAGTCATTGTCCGGCCGCCAGTGCGGCAGCAGGCGTTGTGGCGAGAGACGAACCAACGGTACGCGATAATGCACTACGACCCTTGATCTGTGATTTAAACCCCTGCCTTGTGCTTGGACCAGCCAGGAACTCCGGTCCTGTCTTGCCCGTATCCAACTTTTCCTATCCTCCTGCCACCACGCCACACGTTGTGTGCACTCACGGCAGCACGTTGTCCTCCAGGTCCACCGGCTCCAGCGGCACCATGCCCAGCAGCGCCGCCGCCTCCTGCGGGAAGCTGCGCGCCAGGTCGTTCAGCATGTGCAGGTCCACGCACGGCCACGCGCGCACCGCCCGGATGCACGCGATGGCGTCGCTGACGGTGCTCAGGCTGGTGGAGTGCACCGCCAGGTGGCACGCCTGCACCGCCAGCCGGTGCAGCCCGCGGTACCGCCCCGTCTCCTCCTCCTCCCGCTTCCGCCGCTCCTCCTGCTCCGCCCGCTCCTCAGCCCGCTCGTCCTCCGGGTCCGTGTCGTCCATGTAGGCGCTGCTGGTCTCCCCTGCCACCCCCGAAGCCGGGTTGCCGTCCAGATCTAGCTCAGATCCGCCGCCGTCGAGGCCGCCGCCGGCTGCGCCACGCCGCCGCCGGCGGTGGGAGTTGCTTGGCGCTGCCTTGGCCCGGTCGCGCTCCTCCTTGAGCTTCCTGCGTATGCCCCTCTTCCCTGCCAGCACTACGTGCATCATGGCCAGCGACAGGGGCTTGCACGCCGCGGCGCGGCTGAACAATACCTGCAGCGTGCAACGGGGTGGACCGGTGACAGGGACAGGGCTTGGATAGCAACGTGAGCTTCATTACGGGCTGTACAACATTTGACCCATAATGCAGGCAGGTTGGCAGGTAGGTGGGCGGATGTGTCAAGTTTGCAACTGTGCGCCCTCTAGGGATATTGACGTCTCCCCCACCTGCACTCCGCTCCACTTCTTGTCCGTCAGCTCGGTGTGCTCCTCGGAGGGCGGCGCGGCGCCGCCGCCCTCTCCGCCAGGCCCCGCCGCCCCTGCCGCTGGCCCTGCCTTCGTGGGCTGGCCCCCTGCCGCAGCCGAGACATTAAACCGCACAGAAGCTCCCGCATGCTGCTGGTGGTGCTGGCGGGTGGGGTAGTGGGCGTTGATGGTAGGCAGGTGGTCGCCGTGGCCGAGCTGCTCGGCAGCGACAGCGCGTACAGCGATCGCGGCGGCGGCGGCAGCGGAGAAGCCCGCCACGGTGGGCGCTGCGGTGAGGTGGCGCAGGGCGCCGTGGCCGGAGGCGGCCAGGGCGGCGGAGGCGCCCAGCCCGCTGTCCGTGTGCGAGGCAATAAGCACCTTGAGCACGTGGTGGGCTATGAGCATGGCGCGCGCGCAAGAGCACTTGAAGTCCAGCCAGTCCATGGTGTGCTCACGGGCGCGGCCCGGCTGCGGGTTGCAAACAAGACAGGGTGGGTAAGCGACAAGCATTGTGTCCATAATCTCAGGGCTTTGTCACGGGGCGCTGAAGCAGTATTGAGAGGAGCACTGGTGCCGGAGCATGGGTCTGGTGCGCCAACGACGGGGCACAGATCACAGACTTAAACCCGTTTAAAACAAAGCCGTGCCGTTGTCGGACGGAACTTGGTCTTGGACGAATCACAGATACGCAAGCGTCCAAGAGCTTCATCCGGACAGGTTGGTGCCGACGGCTGCGGCCTGCCCCACCTGCAGCGGCTCCAGCTCGTGCACCACGTAGCCCAGGTTGGCCGAGTAGCCAAGGTAGCCCATCCACGCGCGCGTGAGGCAGCGCACCACCGTGTTCTCCGTCATCCACCCGGCCGGCTCCGCGTAGTCCGCCAGCAGCCGGTGCACCAGCTCTACGTGCCCCGTCTGGCACGCGCGCTGCAGCAGCAGCGCAGCCACCGTGTGCTTCTGGCTGGGCCGGTGCCGCACTACCGCCGCCACCAGCTCCACCGCCAGGCGGCACAGGACGTCGGGGCCCTCGGCGTCCAGGCCCGACGCCTCCTCCATCACCATCCGCTCCACCTTGTCGATGTTGTTGGTGTGCAGGTCGTACGGCGAGGCGCCGCCCGCCTTCTTCTTGGACTCGTCCAGCGCGGCGGGCATGTAGCCGGCAAAGTAGTTGCACAGGGTCTGCCGGCGGGTACGAGGGAACAGGGGTTGTGCGTGGATGCAGTTCTTGTGCCCACACGACTGTGCGCCATGAAGCTATCGAGGAGGCCCCTGTCTCTCTCCATGACCACCGCCACGACGCTTTTGGGAGCACACCAGCGTATGTGCCTCAGCCTGCGACGTCCTTCTGGCCCCATGCTCAGGCCGGCGGCTGTACCCACACGTGTGCGTAGGAGCCTGCTGTGCGCAAACGTGCTTGCCAGTACACGCACGTGCACCTCCGGACCCTCACCTCCAGCGTGCGCTTGTCGCAGTTGCGAATGGCTTCCCCGCACTTCCTAAGGTGCTCCTTGATGGCCCCCTCCTGCTTGATCAGCCGCTTGAACAGCTGGTCCAGCCGCACCTCGGTGCCGCGCTTGGACAGCACGGCCTCCGCCGGCTGCAGCGCCTGGCGGTTGAGCTCTGCGATGTGGGGTGTGTCCTTGGAATGGCAGGGGCTGGCCAGGTCCACGCGGGCTGCGGCGCCCGCCCCCGCCAGCTGTATGTTGCGGATGAGCACCACCTCCAGGTTGGCCAGCACCACAGCCGTGGCCAGCAGCTCCTGGTGGGGTACGGGATACGCGTAAAACGCGAGGAAACCGTGTGAGGTGTCAGGGAAGCACGGAAACGCTGGTGGGGTACGGGAGGAGGGCCGTAAAGGTGAGCAGGTGGCGGCGATTAAGCAGGATCATTGTGGATGGGAGGAGTTGTGTGGGCACCTGGTAGAAGGAAAGGGTTCGGGGTAACATGAAGAGAACGTGGAGAGCAGGCCACGTGTAGGCTCCCGTATTAGCTCCCGACTTTGGGCACACAGCGATTCCCAGGCGTTCCACTGCTGGAAGCACTTCGGGGGTTCCCCTCACACACACTTCCCGCACACAGTCCCTCACTGCTGCTGCGAATGCGTGGACAAGGATGGACTAGTACGGGGCCCCGACGCCCCCACATCCCGCCACCTCTTTACCGCATCCCGCTACACCATGGCTGCCCACTCCTTTAGCTCCAATGTCAAACAGAGATAGACGGCGTCAATCCTACTTTCGTTTTGCCCATATAGCCCATAACGCGCACTGATCCAAGGACACATGCCGCGACGCACCTTGAGCTGGCGCAACTCTGGCGGTGTGGTGGCGAAGCCCTGCAGTGGGTGCTGGCCCACCGTGTGGCGGGGGTGCGTAGCGTCGCGGCTGGGGTCGTCATTGTGCACCAGGAAGTAGGCACGCTGGTTGAGCTCCGGCAGCGTAAACTGTGAGGGCCGGGATGTGGTGCAGGTGGCGAGGGGTTTAGGGGAAGGGGGAACGGAGGAGCGGGCCTTAGATTGCAGCGATTGGCGTGGATGGCGTGGTTGCAGCGGCAGGCGGGAGCAGGTGCTCAGAGACTGAGCAGGTTCTATGGAACAGGACGCAGGCCCACAGACACAGGCCCTGTGTGTTCTCTTGGTCGTGCTGGACAGGGCTGAACAGCGCATCAGGGGCAGCGGGGAGTAGGACTAGAACGTCCAGCCTGGCTTGTATGACCGACCAGCTGTCCCGAACCGCTCCACACTCCTCGCTCCACCTTACCCCACGGAGCAGACCATACATAGGTAACACATGTTCACCTTGTAATCGACGACCTTCCCTTTACTTCCGCCCGCAGAGACCGCGGAGTTTAAGCTGGCGTTGCTGAGGTTGGCCTGACGGGATGGCAGCCCGGTCGTTGGCGTGCGGACCTGATGAGGTAGTGCCGCGGCTTCTAGCGGGCTGCCGACGGGAAGTGTGGTTCCAGCTGAATTGCCGGGTTCTATCACTTCTGCCAGTCCTGCTTCTATGCGGACCGAGGACGCAGGTCGAAGGCTGCGTCTCGACGACGCGAACGCCTCCGTGTCATGCTCCATGCTAAACTACTGTAGATCACTATATCTGGCATGTCCATGTGGCTGGTCAATTGTCATTCTTCCTTCCACCTTGAAAAGTAGTTTGGATGTGCGACCAAGTGCCTTACGGCTTGTCGGAGCCCAATTGAGTACAAATTAGCATGAGTAGACAACCAAAAGAAAAGAGAGGACGCCCTCATGAAGGGTGCCCGCCGGCAAGAAAGTATGACCGCGCTACACTCACAGGCTCATGACATAACTTTGGCAATGGGCACGTATCGCCGTGCAGGATGCGCTAATAAATACATAGTGAACATGTCGCAGCGACTGCGCGTACGAAATGTTTCCAACTTTGAAGAACGGGCACGTGGCTTTCCACCGCCACTCCACAGGCCGACCCACATACCGGCGGGAAAACACCTGAATCTAAGGGATCCTGATTTAGGCTCGTGAGGTCACGAGATCGATATCCCCCGGTGGCATTTCACTCTG
>VFQN01008561.1_pt1 | contig 10298 bp, 9 predicted proteins | sample 3512371 | NCBI WGS metagenome assembly VFQN01 (sample SAMN10412370, study PRJNA504923) | tailings metagenome | isolation source: Replicate 2 from Balatoc abandoned mine | place: Philippines: Itogon, Benguet | collected 2017-08-28 | reverse complement strand
TCCTGCTCGGCTTCAGCCCGAAGTTCGGCGCGCTGATCCAGGCGATTCCGCTGGCGGTGATGGGCGGCGTGTCGATCGTCGTGTTCGGCCTGATCGCGGTGGCCGGTGCCAAGATCTGGGTCGACAACAAGGTCGACTTCTCCAACAACACCAACCTGATCGTCGCGGCAGTGACGCTGGTGCTGGGCACCGGCGACTTCACGCTGAAGTTCGGCGGCTTTGCCCTCGGCGGCATCGGCACCGCCACCTTCGGCGCGATCCTGCTGCACGCGCTGCTGCGCCAGCGCGGCTGAGCGCGGCGGGCTGCCTCAGCGCCGGCGCTCGCCCTCGGCGAGCAGCCGGCGCGCTTCCTTCTCGTGCGCCCGCACTTCCTCCAGCGTGGCATGCAGGTCGGCCATCTGCTGCTCGAGCTGTGCGCGGTGCGCGGCCAGCACGACGAGGAACTTCTTCAGCTGCGGCTGCGTGTCGCGCGGCGACTCGTACATGTCGACGAGCTCCTTCACCTCCGCCAGCGTCAGCCCCAGGCGCTTTCCGCGCAGGGTGAGCTTGAGCCGGGTGCGGTCGCGCGCCGTGTAGACGCGGTTGCGGCCGCTGCGCTGCGGCGTGATCAGGCCACAGTCCTCGTAGAAGCGGATCGCCCGGGTGGTGAGGTCGAACTCGCGCGCCAGCTCGCCGATCGTGTAGGTGGTGCCGGCGCTCGGCGACGCTTGGGCGACAGCGGGGGCAGGCATGGCGGCGTAGACTGGCTCGATTGACGTTTACGTCAAGTGTAGCGAAGCCGCCCCGCATGAACCCCGACGAATCCCAGCTCCACTACCCCTTCGGCGACACCCTGCCGCAGACCGGCCGCACGATCGAGGTCGCGCCCGGCGTGCGCTGGCTGCGCATGGCATTGCCCTTCGCGCTCGACCACATCAACCTGTGGCTGCTGCGCGACCGCGACCCCGAGACCGGCCGCGAAGGCTGGGCCATCGTCGACTGCGGCATCACCAACGACGCCACCCGCGCGGCCTGGGAGCAGGTGTTCGCGAACGAGTTGCAGGGTCTGCCGGTGCTGCGCGTGATCGTCACCCACATGCACCCCGACCACATCGGCCTGGCGCACTGGCTGACCGAGCGCTGGGGCGCGCGGCTGTGGATCAGCGCGACCGACTTCAACGCCGCGCGGCTGGCCAGCCAGTCGACCACCGGTTTCGGCGGCGAGAGTGCCGCGGCCTTCATGGCCAGCCACGGCCTGACCGACCCCGAGGCGATCGACAAGGTGCGCCGGCGCAGCAACTACTACGCGAGCATGGTGCCGCAGGTGCCGCAGCGCTATCGCCGGCTGATGGACGGCGACGAGCTGCGCATCGGCGAGCACGACTGGGGCTGCCACGCCGGCCACGGCCATGCGCCGGAGCACATCTCGCTGCACTGCCGCGCGCTGCGCGTGCTGGTCAGCGGCGACATGGTGCTGCCGCGCATCTCCACCAACGTCAGCGTGATCGACCTCGAGCCCGAGGGCAACCCGCTGCCGCTGTACCTGACCTCGATCGAGCGCATGCGTGCGCTGCCGGCCGACACGCTGGTGCTGCCCTCGCACGGCAAGCCGTTCCGCGGGCTGCACGCCCGCATCGACCAGCTGATCGCCCACCACGACGAGCGTTTCGACGCGGTGCTGGACGCCTGCGCCCGCGCGCCGCAGACCGCGGCTTCGCTGCTGCCGGTGCTGTTCCGCCGTCAGCTCGACCTGCACCAGACCACCTTCGCGATGGGCGAATCGATCGCCCACCTGAATGCGCTGTGGCAGCGCGGCCGGCTGAAGCGCGAACTCGGCGCCGACGGCGTCTACCGCTTCGCTCAGAGCCAGTAGGCCAGCGCGAACACACCGAGCATCAGGAACACCAGCACCACCTTCACCACGGTGCCGATCAGCTGGCCGATCCAGGTGGCCGCGCCGACGCGCGCCGCCTGCTGGCCGGCGATGACATGCTCGCCGGGGTGCACGAAGCCGCCGTTGCGACGCGACTGGTGCCAGTATTCGCCGGCCATCGCGCCAACCAGCGGCATGAACAGCAGGCCGACGAAACCCATGAAGATGCCCAGCACGGTGCCGATCGCCGCGCCGGCCACCGCCGCCGGGCTGGCGCCGGCCTTCTTCGCGCCCAGCAGCGCGGCCACGTAGTCCGTCGCCCAGGCCAGCACGGCCAGCACGGCGATGAAGCCCACGGTCCAGCCCGAGACGCGGGTGAAGCCGTCGATCCAGGCGCCGACGAACACGCCGGCCAGCACGAGGATGGTGCCGGGCAGCACCGGCAGGACGGTGCCGGCCACGCCGACCACCATCAGCGAGATCGCCAGCAGCCACCACCACGGGTTGGCCGCCACCACCGTCACCGTCTCGACCATCGTGAGTCTCCTGTCGGGCGAACTGCCCCGAGTGGTTCAGATGGGGGCAGCACCCCGGGGTTCAAGCCGGTCCGGCCAGCGCCTCGACGATCGCGCCCGGCGTCGTCACCCACACCTCGCGGCCGAGGTGCGCGGCGATGTGGCGCAGCGCGCGGCGCAGATGACGCAGCCGGTAGGGCTGGCCCACGAGGTACGGGTGCAGCGCCAGCCCCATCACCAGCGACGGCGCATCGTCGCGCTGCGTCTGCTCGAGCATCTCGTCGAACTGGTCGACGATCATCTGCGCGAAGTCCTTCGCATCCATCTGCCGCGCCAGGATCATCGGGATATCGTTCAGTTCCTGCGGGTACGGGACCGACCACAGCACGCCGCCGCGGCGCGTGCGCATGGCCACCGGCTGGTCGTCGTGGCACCAGTTCAGCGTGTAGCGGTAGCCGGTCTCGTGCAGCAGGTCGGGCGTGACCGCGCTCTCCGAGATCCACGGCGACAACCAGCCGCGCGGCAGTGCGCCGTGCATCTCGAACATGCGCTCGCGGCAGTGCACCAGCAGCGCCCGCTCCTGGTCTTCCGGCCAGGCGCCCTGCCGCTCGGCGTTGGTGTGGCCGTGCGCAATCAGCTCGTCGCCACGCTCGGCGAAGGCGGCCACCACCTGCGGGCAGTGGTCGTACAGCGCGGTATTGACGAGGGCGCCGACCGGCCAGCCGAGCTCGTCGAACAGGTCGAGGCAGCGCCACACCCCGACCCGGTTGCCATACTCGCGCCACGAGTAGTTGAGCACGTCGACCGGCGCCGAGGGCGCGAGTGTGGCGCCCAGGCCTTCGCCGAAGGCGAAGTGCTCGAGGTTCAGGCCGATGTAGAAGGCCAGCTTGCGCCCGTCGGGCCAGTGGAAGCCGACCCGCTCGTGGAGGGCGGCGTAGTCGAAGCGGCCATGGCCCCGCAGGGGGCCGAAGCGCGGTGGCGTGCGGATCATCGGGGCTCCCCTCGGGATGCGAACACGCCGGGCCGCGCCGGGCCCGGCGGCTCAATCGAGCATCGGCAGCACGTCGTCCTTGAGCTGACCGCGGGCACGCTCGTAGTCGGGCATCACCGAGCGCACCACGTCCCAGAAGCGCTCGCTGTGGTTCATCTCGCGCAGGTGGGCCAGCTCGTGGGTGACCACGTAGTCGATGGTGGCCATCGCGAAATGCACCAGCCGCCAGTTCAGACGGATCGAGCCGTCGGCACTGGCGCTGCCCCAGCGGGTCTGCGCCGACGACAGCGACAGCTTCGTGCAGCGCACGCCGAGGCGGGCGGCGAAGTGCTCGACACGCTCCTGAAACACGCGGCGCGCCTGCCGCTGCAGCCAGCTCTGCACCGCGTCGCGGATCTGCTCGGGCGCCGCGGTGTGCGGCAGGCCGACGTGCAGCGTCAGCCGCGGCACGCCGGGCAGCGCCTGGGCATCGGAGTTCAGCACCGCGCCGGTGGCGCGCGGATCGAGCACCACGATCACCGTCTCGCCGAGGAAGGGCACGGCGGCGCCATCGCGCCAGTCGATGCGCGCCTGCAGCTGGCGCTGCGCGCGCTCCTGCTGCTCGCGCAGCTTGCGCAGGATCCAGTCGGCCTTCTCGCGCAGGGCCGCCTCGATGTCGCCGAGGCCGACCCAGCGCGGCGCATTCACCGACAGGCCCTCCGCCCCGACGATGAAGCCGATGGTCCGGCGGCGCGCGCGGCGCAGCGCGTAGGCCACCAGATGCTCGCGCAGGCGGATCTCGCGGTCGGCCTGGGGGTGGCGGAAGATCGCCGCGGCCTGGGACACGGGCGCCGGCGACGGCGCTGTCGCGGCGGGCGGCGAGGCCCGCGACGGCGCGGGCCCGGGCGGCGCCTCGTCCGCCGGTGCCGCCGCGTCGAACAGCGAGAGCTGCTGGGCGGTGGCGGGGGCGTCGCGGCGCGGCATGGGCGCGAAGTTTACGTGGGCTGCGCCGCCGGCGCCGGGCTGGTGTAGGCCTCGGGGTCGAGGCGGCGCATCTCGGCCTCGATCCAGCGTTCCACCTCGCGCATCAGCTCGTCGGGCTCGCGGCCGGTGGCGGGAATGGGTTTGCCGATCGAGATGTCGATCACACCCGGCCGCAGCACGAAGCTCTTGCGCGGCCAGCAGCGCGCCGAGGTGACGGCGATCGGCACCAGCGGCGTGTCGGTGGTCACCGCCAGCCGCGCCGCGCCGTTCTTGTAGGTGCCCTGGCTGCCGCGCGGCGTGCGCGTGCCTTCGGGGAACATGATCACCCAGTGGCCGTCGGCCATGAAGCGCCGGCCCTGCTCGGCCACCTTGTTCCAGGCCTCGGCGCGCTTGCTGCGGTCGATGTGGATCATGTCCAGCCGGCCCATCGCCCAGCCGAAGAACGGGATCATCAGCAGCTCGCGCTTGAACACGTAGCACAGCGGGTGCGGCATCAGCGTCGGGAAGGCGAAGGTCTCCCAGGTCGACTGGTGCTTCGGCGTCAGGATGACGCGCGTGTCGGGCAGGTTCTCCCAGCCCTGGATGCGATGGCGCACGCCGCAGATCACCCGAGCGCCCCAGATCGCCATGCGCAGCCACATCATGGTGAACCAGTAGAGCCGGTGGCCGCGCACAAAGATCGAGTAGACCAGCACGAGGATGGCCCACGGCACCACCGTGACCGCCATCCACAGCACGAACAGCGCCGAGCGCAGCGCGTTCATTCGCTGCTCCGTGCCGAGGCCGGGCGCGCGCTGCGGTCGCGCGCGATCAGCCACTCGGCGAAGGCGTCGAGGCTGGCGTGCACGCGCGTGCCGGGCACCTGCGCGACGAGCTCGGCGACCTGCGCATCGTTCATGCGTTCCGGCGCCGCCTTGCCGGTGCGCACCAGGTGCGGCTCGCAACCGGCAGCCACGCCGGCCTGCAGGTCGCGCAGCGTGTCGCCGACCACCGGCACGGCGTCGAGCTCGAGGCCGAAGCGTTCGCCGATCTGGTGGAACAGCCCCGGCAGCGGCTTGCGGCAATCGCAGCGGTCCTCGCTGACGTGCGGGCAGAAGAACACCGCGTCGATGCGGCCGCCGTGCACGGCGAGCATCTGGTGCATCTTCAGGTGCATGGCGTTGAGCGCGGCCATGTCGAACAGGCCCCGGCCGATCCCGGACTGGTTGGTGGCCACCACCGTGTGCCAGCCGTTGTGGTTCAGCCGCGCGATGGCCTCCAGCGCACCGGGCGCCGGTATCCACTCCTCGGGCGACTTGACATAGTCGTCGCGGTCCTCGTTGATCGTGCCGTCGCGATCGAGGATCACGAGCTTCATGGCGTGCGAGGGGCTGCCGGGCATGTCAGGCGGCCAGCTTCGACAGATCGGCCACGCGGTTCATCGCCGCGTGCAGGCGCGCCAGCAGGCCGAGCCGGTTGGCGCGCAGCTTCGGATCCTCGGCGTTGACCATCACCGTGTCGAAGAAGGCATCGACCGGCGCCTTCAGCGCCGCCAGGGCCTGCAGCGATCCGGTGTAGTCGCCGGCCTCGAAGGCCTGCTCGGAGCGCGGCGCCACCGCCTCCAGCGCATCGGCCAGGGCGCGCTCGGCCGGCTCGGCGAACAGCGCGGCGTCGGTGACCGGCGCGACCTTCTCCTCGCTCTTCTTGAGGATGTTGCCGACGCGCTTGTTCGCTGCGGCCAGCGGCTGCGCCTCGGGCAGAGCCTTGAAGGCGCGCACGGCGTCGAGCCGCTTGGGGAACTCGGCCCAGCGCGGCGGGCGCGCCTCGATGACGGCCTCGACGTCCTGCACCACATGGCCCGCCTCGCGCAGGTAGCCCACCAGCCGCTCGCGCAGGAAGTAGTTCAGCTCGGCATGGGCCTGGCCGTGACCGGCCGGGAAGGCCGCGAAGGCGATCGAGACGAGGTGCGCCAGCTCCAGCGGCAGCTCGCGCTCGATCAGCATGCGGATCAGGCCCAGCGCATGGCGGCGCAGCGCGAACGGATCCTTGTCGCCGGTGGGCACCTGGCCGATGCCGAACAGGCCGGCCAGCGTCTCGAGCTTGTCGGCCAGCGCGACCGCGAGACCGGTGGCGTTGCGCGGCAGCGCGTCGCCGGCGAAGCGCGGCTTGTAGTGGTCCTCGATGGCGAAGGCGACGTCCTCGGCCAGGCCGTCGTGGCGCGCGTAGTAGCCGCCCATGATGCCCTGCAGCTCGGGGAACTCGCCGACCATGTCGGTCAGCAGGTCGGCCTTGGCCAGCTGCGCAGCCTGGTCGGCCTGCTTCGCGACGGCCTCGCCACCGAGCGCGCGGCCGATCTCGGCGGCGATGCGGCGCACCCGCTCGACGCGCTCGCCCATGCTGCCCAGCTTCGCGTGGTAGACCACCTTCGCCAGGCCGTCGACGCGCGAGGCCAGCGTGCGGCGGCGGTCCTGGTCGAAGAAGAACTTGGCGTCGGCCAGGCGCGGTCGCACCACGCGCTCGTTGCCGCCGATCACCCGGCTCGGATCGGCCGGGCGGATGTTGCTGACCACCAGGAACTTGTTGGTCAGCCGGCCCTCGGCGTCGAGCAGCGGGAAGTACTTCTGATTGGCCTTCATCGTCAGGATGAGGCACTCCTGCGGCACGGCGAGGAAGTCGGGCTCGAACTGGCACAGCAGCACGTTGGGCCGCTCGACCAGCGCGGTGACCTCGTCGAGCAGCGCCTCGTCCTCGATCGGCTTCAGCCCTTCCTTCGCCGCGGCCAGGTTCAGCTGTCGCAGCAGCTCGCCGTGGCGCGCCGCGAAGCCGGGGATCACGCCGCCCTGCTCTTCCAGCTGGCGGGCGTAGTGATCGGCGTCGAGCAGCACCACCGGGTCCATCTGCGCCTCGAAGCGGTGGCCGCGCGTCTGCCGGCCGGCCTGCAGGCCCAGTGCCTGGACCGGCACCACGTCGGCGCCGTGCAGCGCCACCAGGCCGTGCGCCGGGCGCACGAAGTTCACGCTGGTCCAGCCGTCGGCCAGCTGGTACTGCATCACCTTCGGGATCGGCAGGCTGGCCAGCGCGTCGTCCAGCGATCGCTGCAAGCCCTGGGCGAGCGTCGCGCCCTCGGCCGTGCCCTCGAGGAACAGCACCTCGGCCTTGCCGTCCATGCGCCGCGTCAGGCGCGGCAAGGCCGAGTCGTCCGCGCCGACGGCGGCGAGCTTCTTCCTCAGCGCGGGTGTCGGCGAGCCGTCGGCGGCCAGGCCCACCGCCACCGGCATCAGCTTGACCGACACCTGGCGGTCCGGCGCGTTGGCCAGCACGGCGGACACGTGCACCGCCAGGCGGCGCGGCGAGGCGAACGGCGTCACCGCCGAGTGCTCGCTGGCCAGGCCCTGGGCGCGCAGGCCCTGGGCAATGTCGGCGGCGAAGGTCTCGCCGAGCTTCTTCAGCGACTTCGGGGGCAGTTCCTCGACGAACAGTTCGACGAGCAGGTTCTTGGTGGTGCTCATGCGTCAGGCCGCCTTCTTCTGGGCCAGCTGGGCGGCCACTTCGTCGCCCCAGGCCTTCGGCGCCATCGGGAAGCCCAGGCGCGCACGGCTGTCGAGGTAGCTCTGCGCCACGGCGCGCGCCAGGTTGCGGATGCGGCCGATGTAGGCGGCGCGCTCGGTGACGCTGATCGCGCCGCGCGCATCGAGCAGGTTGAAGGTGTGCGCGGCCTTCAGCAGCTGCTCGTAGGCCGGCAGCGCGAGCTGCTGCGCCATCAGGTACTGGCTCTGCTTCTCGTGCGCCGTGAAGGCCGTCAGCAGGAACGCGACGTCGCTGTGCTCGAAGTTGTAGGTGCTCTGCTCGACTTCGTTCTGGTGGTAGACGTCGCCGTACTTCATCGTCTCCGTCCACTGCAGGTCGTAGACGTTGTCCACGCCCTGCAGGTACATCGCCAGGCGCTCCAGGCCGTAGGTGATCTCGCCGGTGATCGGCTTGCAGTCGATGCCGCCGACCTGCTGGAAGTAGGTGAACTGCGTCACCTCCATGCCGTTGAGCCAGACCTCCCAGCCCAGGCCCCAGCAGCCCAGCGTGGGGTTCTCCCAGTCGTCCTCGACGAAGCGGATGTCGTTGACCTTGAGGTCGAAGCCGAGCGCCTCGAGCGAACCGAGGTAGAGCTCGAGGATGTTCGCCGGCGCCGGCTTGAGCACCACCTGGTACTGGTAGTAGTGCTGCAGGCGGTTCGGGTTCTGGCCGTAGCGGCCGTCCTTGGGGCGGCGGCTGGGCTGCACGTAGGCGGCCTTCCAGGGCTCGGGGCCGATGGCGCGCAGGAAGGTGGCGGTGTGGCTGGTGCCGGCGCCGACTTCCATGTCGTAGGGCTGCAGCAGCGCGCAGCCCTGGGCGTCCCAGTAGGACTGCAGGCGGAGGATGATTTGCTGGAAGGTGAGCATGGCGGGCCGCGAAGGTCGACCCGCGATTTTAGGGGCCGGCTCTGCGTCGGGCCGCCCAGCCCAGCACGGCCAGCGCCAGCAGGAACGGCGGCCACAGCCCGAAGGCGCCCGCCCAGCGCGCGAACGGCGTGTTGCCTTCACGGCCCTGCACGCGGCCTTCGAGCACGCCGCGCGTGTGCGGCGGCAGCGCGTGCGTCACCTGGCCGCGGTGGTCGATCACCACCGTCGCGCCCGTGTTGGTGGCACGGAGCATCGGCCGCTGCAACTCGAGGCTGCGCAGCCGCGAGATCTGCAGGTGCTGGTCGACGGCGATGGTCTGGCCGAACCAGCCGATGTTGCTCAGGTTGGCCAGGATCGTGGGCGAATCGCCCGCGCCGGCGAAGCGCGCCGCCAGTTCCTCGCCGAACAGGTCTTCGTAGCAGATGTTCGGGCCGATGCGTTCGCCCTTCACGACGAACGACGGCGCCACCAGCGGGCCGCGGTTGAAGTCGCCCAGCGGGATGTGCATCAGGTCGGTGAACCAGCGGAACATCGCCGGGATGAACTCGCCGAAGGGCACGAGGTGCTGCTTGTCGTAGCGGTAGGGCGGCTGCCCGGGCGCGAAGCCAGCGGCGGAGTTGGTGTAGCCGCTGCGCTCGTCGCCCAGCGGCACGCCGACCAGCGCAGCCGTCTGCCCCTGCGCGAAGCGCTGCTGCAGCCCCTCCCACAGGCCTTCGGGCATCTGCTGGGGCAGGAAAGGGATCGCGGTCTCCGGCGCCACGACCAGGTCGCCGCGCGCCCCGTTCAGCGCGCCGACATGCCACTCCAGCGCCGCGGCCTGGTGGGTGGCCTCGAATTTCTCGTCCTGCGGGATGTTGCCTTGCAGCAGCGTCACCGAGAGGGTGCCCGTCGCGCGGGTGAAGTCGGGCGCGCCGATCAGCGCCGGCACGGCCAGCAGCGCCACCGGCAGCCCGATGCCACGCAGCAGCGACGCCGCTGAACGATCCGGCTGCAAGGCGGCCAGTGCGGCGGCGAAGGCAGCCACCGCGCCGATGCCGTACACGCCCACCCAGGGCGCCCAGGCCGTCAACGGGCCGTCGACATGAGCATAACCCGCCGCCACCCAGGGGAAGCCGGTGAAGAGCACACCGCGCGCCAGTTCGGCCAGCAGCCAGACGGCGGCGAACAGAGCCGCGTCGGCGACCGGCCGGCCGCTGCGCCAGCGGGCGAATGCCGCCAGCGCCGCCGCCAGGTACAGCGACAGGAAGGCCGCCAGCGCCAGCACGGCCGCCACCGCCATCCAGGCCGGCAGGCCACCGTAGCGGTGCATGCTGATGAACAGCCACCAGGTGCCGGCCGCCACCCAGGCGGTGCCGTAGGCCGCGCCGATCAGCGCTGCCACGCCCGGCCGTACGCAGCTGGCGCGCCAGGCGAGCAGCCCGATGCAGGCCAGCTGCAGCCACCAGGCGCCGGTGTGCACGTAGGCCAGCGTCTGCAGCGCGCCGAGCAGCAGCGCCGCGAGGATCTCGAGCGGCCAGGGCCAGGCGCGGCCGGCCATCAGGCGCCGTCGGAGCCGAGCGCCTCTT
>VFQN01008560.1_pt1 | contig 10300 bp, 6 predicted proteins | sample 3512371 | NCBI WGS metagenome assembly VFQN01 (sample SAMN10412370, study PRJNA504923) | tailings metagenome | isolation source: Replicate 2 from Balatoc abandoned mine | place: Philippines: Itogon, Benguet | collected 2017-08-28 | reverse complement strand
ACGTATTTGGCGGTGGTTAATTTCCTGTACGATCCCTACAAACAGCCAGCGCTCAAAGGTATCCCCGAACTGCGCGGCAATTATAACGTGACCGAATTTAAGTTAAACAATCAGGTCATTCCGTACTCGCCCTTGGATACGGTTCGCTGGCAGCAGGCCACGTTTGAAAAATGGACTACGCTTACATTCAAAGTTAATAAGCCCGTGGAACTGGACCTCTCGAACGGCGGCGGCGCTCCTATGCGCGACATCAACCGCACATTTGAGCTGACTGGAGTCGCTGGGGGGCAGCGCGTCTTCTATTACGAAGCAGATACAGTCCATAAGACCCTGTACCTGCAGGATAAAAATCGCGGAAACCGTCAGGAAGGGCGTGAGTTCCTGGGCAACCGAACCGATTTTGGAGGCGACGGGCGCACAAATGCCGCCGCTAAAAAGAAAGGCGAAAAGCCCAAAGAAGACAACTGGATTCCGAAAGAAGTCCTGGCCATCATCGGGCCAGAAGACCCTAAGATCGAATCCATTGCCCGTTCTACACGACGCACCAAGGGAATTCAGGCGGAATCCCGCCCCGCCAAACGTCACCGCATGGTGCTGAACTATGAAGTGCTGAACGGCGGTGCGCGGGTGATTCTGTCGGGCATCAACGAAAACAAAGACTCCATTAGGGTAGTGCTTGACCGCTACGACAAAAAATATGCCTTGTCGAGAAGTACGCTCGAAGCCGGAAAATACGATTGATGCACTTCAACAACTTCTATAAATACCCCTGCTTTCCGGACGTCAATGTTTGGAAAGCAGACCATTACTTACCACAAAATACATATTAGTTATTAATGAAATACGTATGAAAATCAGAACACTACCCATTATTATTCTTTTAGTGGCAAGCACGGCCTTATCGACGTTTGCTCAATTAAAAGCAATTTCAGGAACCATCCTAGACCAAGAGGCTGGAGAGCCGTTACCAGGGGTTTCGGTCATTATCAAAGGGACCACCAACGGGACCATTTCGGACCAGCAGGGAAATTTCAAACTTAATGCGCCCGAAAGCGCAACCCTCATTTTTTCGTTTATCGGTTATACTTCAATCGAAAAAAATGTCGGTAATCAATCTACTTTTTCTATCGGCTTAAAATCAAACACCAAACAACTAAACGAGGTACGCGTTGTAGGCTATGGAACGCAAACCAAAGCCGAATTTACGGGTTCTGCGGTACGCATCACTGGCGATGTGGTCAAAGAGCAACCAGTACAGAGCTTTGACCAAGCCTTGCAGGGAAGGGCTGCCGGGGTAAGCATCGCGCAGCCCAACGGTGTCCTCAACAACCCGCCTGTGATTCGTATCCGGGGGGTCAACTCTATTTCATTGAGCTCTTATCCGCTGGTAGTTGTAGATGGGATCCCCATCAATACCGGAAACGTCTCGACCAGTACGGCCGTGCCCAACAATCCACTTGGCGATATTAACCCCGCTGATATTGAGTCAATTGATGTATTAAAAGATGCCGCCTCCACGTCCATTTACGGCTCGCGGGCCGCAGCGGGTGTATTGCTCATCACGACCAAACGGGGCAAAGCTGGCAAGCCGCGTATCACCTACGAGACTTGGGCGGGCGTGTCGGACGTGGTCCGTTTGCCAGAATTGTTGAATGCCGAGCAATACATCGCCATCAAAAACGAAGCTGTGCTGAATGCCAAAATATTGGGGGGCAATGCCACTAACGATAAAGTTGCATCGGCACTGTTTTTCCCCAATTATGACGAAAACAAAAATCCGATTGATACCCGTTGGTACGATTACATCTACCGCACGGGAACTTCCCAAAACCATAATGTAAGTATTTCGGGAGGAACGCCGAGCACTTCGTATTATTTCTCGGCCAATTACACCAAGCAAAACGGCTTTTTGGTCGGCAATGAATTCAACCGAAAATCGGTTCGTTTCAACATCGATCAGGAAATCACGAATTGGCTGAAATTAAAAGGGAACGTTTCCTATAATTCAAGCTACAACGAATCGCCTTATGCCGGGTCGCTGCCCAATTCCAACTTCTTTCTGGTGGGAGCGGCTCGTCTGGCCATTGCGCTGCCGCCCAACGTGGCAGCCTTCAATCCCGACGGCTCGTACAACATCAACCCCGCCGCTCCCAACACCATCGGCATGGGTAACAACCAAGTGGTAAGCAACTGGGGTAACCCCGTAGCGCTGCTGCGCGAAAACCGCTATACGTCCGAAAATGACCGCATCATCGGCAGTTTCTCGGCGGTAGCCAAGCTGCTCAAAAACCTTGATTTTACGACCTCTTATTCCGTAGACCGGCTCCGTACCGACAACGTCAGCTTCGACAGTGCCATTCAGGGAAACGGGTTTTCAAGTCGAGGAAACGCCACTAACACCACCGCACTCCGCGACAACTGGAACTGGACTAACACCCTTTCGTACAACACTGCGTTTGGGGCAAAGCACTCGCTTTCGGCTTTGTTGGGATATGACCTGCAAAAATTCAACAACAACGCTTGGGGGGCTTCCCGCACCCAAACATCGGACTCCTTCTTTGATAATTATCAGGGCAACTGGGGAGCTATTTCCGCCACGGGCAATGACATCAGCGAGCGCGCCTTTTTATCGTATTTTGCCCGTTTAAGCTATGACTTCGGCAAAAAATACTTCGTCACCATCAATGCCCGACGTGACGGAAACTCGGCCCTGGGCAGCGGCCGAAAATACGGAAACTTCGGCGGCGTGTCGGCAGGCTGGGCGCTGTCAGAAGAAGAGTTTTACAAAACCTCTCCCCTTTCCGCCGTTCTGAGCAACGTCAAACTCCGCGCCAGCTGGGGGCGTGTCGGCAACGGAAACCTGAGCGATGCCTACAGTTCGTTGGAATTGTACAGCGGCTCTTTGTACGGAAATGCGCCGACCTGGGCCATTTCGCAAGCAGGAAATCCGAACTTAGGCTGGGAAACCAGCAACCAAACCAACATCGGGGCGGATTTGGGCTTTTGGAACGACCGCATTCAGGTAGAATTGACGTACTTCAACAACGACGTGGACGGTCTGATCCTGAGCGCGCCGCAGGCGGTTTCCAAAGGAATTCCGGGCAACGCTATTTTGGGTAACGTAGGCTCAATGTACAACCGAGGAATCGAATTGGGCATCACTGGCAATGTACTGCGTAAGGGAGACTTCTCGTGGAATACCTCGTTGAATTTCACCAAATTGACCAACAAAGTAACCGCCCTCGCTGACGGAAATACGGACATTGTGGGCACCACCCACGTATCCTACGAAACCACTAATATCACCCGCGTCGGGTATTCAGTCGGCAGTTTGTACGGTGCCAAAACGGCGGGTGTCAACCCAGAAAACGGCCAACGCATCTTCATCAATGCCAAGGGAGAAAAAGTGCAGTACAGCCAAGTCGTGCTGCCGGGTCAAAGTCAGTGGACCTACCTCGACGGCACCAAAGCTGCGGCCATCACTGGAGCAGATTATTACCTCATCGGCAATGCCATTCCTACATGGTACGGTGGATTCGGTAACACTCTCAAGTACAAAAACTTCGATTTGGGCATCAACTTCTCGTTCTCGGGCGGCAACCTGATCATGAACGGAACGCGCGCTACGTTACTTGACCAACGGGCTTATAACAACTCCACCGAGATCCTGAAACGCTGGCAAAAACCAGGCGACATCACCGACATTCCCCGCTTGGTCTACAACGACCAATTGTCGAGTGGCTCGTCGTTTCCCGTTTCCACCAATGCCGAAAAAGCGGATTTTCTGCGTCTACAAAATGCGTCGTTGGGCTACCGAATTCCCGCCAATCCCGTGTTTACTAAGATCGGACTCAGCACGGTGCGCGTCTACGCCCAGGGCTCCAACCTGTTTTTGCTGACGCCTTATACGGGCACCGACCCCGAATCATCGGTCAACGGCAACTCCAACACTACCCCGGGTGTCGAGAAGAACTCAGTGGGTCAGGCCCGGACATTCACCTTCGGCCTCAACGTAAGTTTTTAATCATAAGCCATTATCAGAACGTATAACGAAATCAAGCGTATGAAAAGAGTACACACATATCCAACCGTTCGTCGTATCCCCGGCGCTTTGTGCGTGGGGCTATTGCTCACCATCTCAAGCTGCGACGACCAAACATTATTGAACCCTGCCCCCGAAACTTCCATCAGCGGAGCCAATGCGTTCGACACCCCCGATCGTATTTTGGGATTAGTCAACGGAATCTATAAATCCGTCAAAAGCGGAAACTTTTACGGTGGCAATTATTACATCTACACCGAAGCCCGGGGGGAAGAATTCATCAACCGCACCAGCAATACCTTCACGGCCTTTGAGGCGTGGAACCAAACCTTAAATTCAGGCTCCAACTTTGTGGCTGGGTTTTGGTCGGCGGCGTACACGTCCATCAATAATGCCAACATTCTCATCAAAGGTCTGACCGATAATTCCACCAAGGTAAGTGCCGCGCTGACCAAGCAGTACATCGCCGAAGCCAAGTTTTTGCGGGCATTGAGTTATTACAGTTTGGTAACGCTCTACGCCCGTCCTTACAACGAAAACAAGGGCACTTCGCCAGGTTTACCGCTGCGGTTGCAGGCCGAAATCAACACCGCCAACAATGACCTCAAACGCAGCACCGTGGCCGAGGTATACGCTCAGATCATCAAAGACCTCGACGAAGCCGAAGCAGACCTTCCGCTCAATTACGCTTCGGCCCTGCTGAATACCACCCGTGCGCACCGCAACACCGCTATTGCGCTCAAAACCCGTGTGTACCTCAACAGCGGCAACTACGCCAAAGTGATCGAGGAAGCGAAAAAGATCGTATCGACGGGAGCACCTTTTGCCGCTTCGTCGGGAGTGGCGCATAAGCTGCAAAACATCGTGGAAATTTTCACCACCAACTACACCAGCACCGAGTCGATCCTGTCGGTACCGATGACGGAATTGGACAACGTCGGCGGACAATCTTCTTTTCCGTACGTGTACAATGCCAATTCAGAATATAACCTGAACCCAACTGGGATCTGGGGCGATACCGAGTGGAAATCCACTGACTTGCGGCGCACGTTTGCGCGAACCGCTTCGGGCGTTCAGTTTTTGACCAAATACAACAAACCTTCGCCGTTTTTGGACTATCTCCCCATTATCAGATATTCGGAAGTGCTGCTCAACTACGCCGAAGCTGCCGCCCGCACGGGCGATGTCGCCAAAGCCACGGAGTTGCTGAAAGCCGTTCGCAATCGCTCCGATGTCGCCTATGTATTCCCCGCAAGCGCCCTCGAAACACCCGCGGCCCTGGTCAATACCATTTTGAAAGAGCGTCGAATCGAGCTGTTGGGCGAAGGCTTCCGCTCCAACGACCTGCTGCGCAATCTGTTGCCCCTGCCTGCTAAAGCGAGCAGTGCCCTGAGCGCTCCGGAAGTGAAACCTACGGACGTGAATTACATTTTGCCATTGCCCAACGTAGAGATCATTACCAACAAAAAGTTGCTTGATTAATTCCCTAACACCCTGACGTTACCGGTGGCACGAAAGGCTCGTGCCGCCAAACAGTCCACTCAACACATTGATTCTATGGTATTTCGCATAGCCATATTCTGTTTGCTGACCATTAGTGCCGCAGCGCAGCGGGTTCGGCAGAATGAGCCGCAGGAGCACGCTCATGATGGCCACCGACAGGAGGCACACGATGGATACAGTCACGATAATCACGACCACCTCAATCACATTCAGGAATACCGCAAGGAAACGATGTTTGTGCATAACCTGCCCGCCCCGCAACTGCTGACCGGCATTGGTTCCGCCAATTTTCCCATCACGACCCAATCGGCCAAAACGCAGGCTTTTTTTAATCAGGGTATTCAGTTGTTGCACTGTTTCTGGGATTTTGAGGCGTACCGCGCCTTCAAAGAAGCCATTCGGCACGATTCTGCGGCGATTATGCCCTATTACGGATTGTACAGCGCCATTGGGGCTATTGAAGGAGATGAGTTTAAGAACGACCAAAAACTGGCCCTCCGTAAGTTGAAAGCCCTGAAAGACAACGCCACGGAACGCGAAAAACTATACGCCGAAGCCATTTTACTACGTGACGGCGACGCTGAAGGCGGGAAAGCAGCGTATCAGAAAAAGCTGGAACTTATCGTCAACAAATACCCGCAGGATGTAGACGCCAAGCTATTTTTGGCCTTGAGTAAAATGGGTGGCTACGATGCCAAACTCAACCCCCGCGAAGGACAGCTCTACTCCGAATACCTGCTGAAAGACCTGCTCCGCGAGCATCCCAACAACGCGGCGGCCCACCATTATTGGATTCATTTAAAGGAAAACTGCTGTCCCGAACAGGCCCTCGAAAGTTCTGAAAAACTGCCCAAACTCGCCCCAAATTCGGGGCACATGGTTCACATGCCGGGCCATGTCTATTATAAATTGGGTGAATATCAAAAAGCGCACGATGCGTTTGTAGCGGCCGTAAAGGTGGATTCAATTTACATGAAGCAACAAAATATTCCCGAGGTAGACGCATGGAACTATATCCACAACATTAATTACCTGCTCTCCAACTGCGCTGAAAACGGTCGGTATCAAACGGCCCTGTATTACGCGGAAAAACTGCAAAACATGCCCGCCACGAAAGAACGGAAACGTAAATACGAAGGCCGTTTCTTCTATCAGGGGGTGATCGCGCCCGCCAAAATGGAGCTTTGTTTTGGGTTTTACCAAAAAGCCGCTGACCGATTGGCCGCCATTCGATTGGACAAAGACAGCCTCTTTACCAGCAAAGCCATCGCGTACAAAGATGCGCTGTTTTACTTCGCGTCGGGCATGGAGGCCGTTAAAAACGGCCGCATCGACGAAGCCAAGCGCTTTGTCAATGCCCTCGACGCGCTGCTCTGGCGCAACGAAAATCAGGGCTCCGCCAAAGAGACCATTGCCACCCGCCGCGTCAACGACCTGAACGTGGCGTCGCTGGAATTGCAGGGGGTCATCAAAAGCGCCGAAAACAACTACCCGGAAGCCGTAGCCCTGCTCGAAAAAGCCAAGACCAAGGAAGATGAACTCGGTTACAGTGAGCCGCCGTCGTACGCGCGTCCGGTGCTGATCAGTTTGGCCGAAGCCCACCTCAAAGCGGGCCATTACGTCAAAGCCGTAAAGGCCTACGAACAACTGTTGGAACGCCATCCCCATACCGCCAACGCCTACTGGGGATTGTACAGGGTATACAAACAAAAAGGAGACCGCGCCAAAGCCAACGAATACGCCGCCCAACTGGCAGAAGTATCCAAGTTTGGCGACAAAGGCCTGTTTCCGCTTTAGCAAACCCAATTATTAACCGCTGATTTTCAACAATATTCATCTATTATCTCTCATTTTTCACTCAAAATTCATTCATCATGAAAAAGTACGCAACACACGCAGCAGTACTGTTTTTGTCGGTCTTCCTGTTGGCTTTTACGGTAGAGACCTCTTACGAAGCAGAGATCAAAACCTGGCATCAAAAACGCATCGACGACCTTAAAAAAGAAGAAGGCTGGCTCAATCTGGCGGGTTTGTTCTGGTTGCAGGAAGGCGAAAACACCATTGGCGGTAATGCCAAAAACAGCATCGTATTTCCCGAAGACCACAGCGATGCTTTTTTGGGAAAGGTCATTTTAAAAAATGGCAAAGTAACCTTTGGAGCTGCCAAAGACGCGTCGGTCGCGTTGGGCGACCAACCCGTAACCGCCGCCGAACTTTTTCCGTATCAGGGCAAACCCACCGTGTTGAAACACAAAACCCTGCGCTGGTTCATCATTCAGCGGGGCGACAAATACGCCATTCGTCTGCGCGATCTGGAAGGGCCGTACCTGAAAGGATTTAAGGGAATCGAAACGTTTCCTATCAGTCAGGATTGGCGCGTAAAGGCAAAGTTCATCCCGACGGTTGGAAAAAAACTGAGCATTACCGATATCACGGGGCGCACGTACGAGCAGGAATCGCCCGGTAAGTTTGTCTTCACCTTCGGCGGCAAAGAGTACAGCCTCGACGCCGTCGGCTCCAAAGAGCGTCCGCATTTCGTGTTTGGCGACTTGACCAATAAACACGGCTCGTACGGCGGCGGACGTTTTCTCGACGCCCCCGCTCCTGACGCTGAGGGCTATACGTACATTGATTTCAACAAAGCGTACAATCCGCCGTGTGCCTTCACACCTTACGCCACCTGCCCGCTTCCGACCAAAGAAAACACGTTGACATTGGCCGTCAAGGCAGGAGAAAAATACCACGGAGACCATTGATCGCGCTTTTTTTCTCAATTTGTTTTAACTTACCCATTCATTGACAAATTGAACGAATAACCCCCATTGATTCCAATGCAAAGACCTTTTGCCCTAAGCTTAAAGTTGTATGTTCAACTCCCGATACTGTTTTCGGTATTGGGAGTTTTGTATACCGGAGGTCCTGTCAGCAGCCCTCCCAGCCCATCCTTCATGCTTTCCGACACCGCCCAATTACCCGCCTCTTTCGGTTTCGGGCGTCCGGCCACAAAGGCCGAAATTGACCGATTAGACATTGACATCCGTCCCGATGGCAAAGGCTTGCCGGCGGGTTCTGGTCTTGCCACCAAGGGCAAAATCATTTTTGATAGCAAATGCGTGGCCTGTCACGGAGCAGGCGGCATCGGCGGGCCGAATGGCTCACTGGTGACCACAACTGCCGCTGGCGATAAAGAAAAGCGGGCCGAAAAAACCATCGGCAATTATTGGCCCTACGCCACCACGGTGTTTGACTACATACGCCGGGCTATGCCGTTCAACCAACCTGGCTCACTGACCAATGAAGAGGTTTACCATTTGACGGCTTATCTGTTGAGCGCTAACAAACTCATCGACGAAAAAACCGTGATTGATGCCAAATCGCTTCCCAAAGTCATCATGCCCGCACAAAAACTGTTCGTTCCCGACGATCGGAAAGGAGGACCAGAAGTAAAATGAAAAATAAGCTCATTCAACTCAGTCAGTTTACGGAGAAACTCTCGCGGCGTAAACTCCTCGGCGGAGCGGCCACGGTCGCCGTCGCCCTTGTTCAAAATGTGCACGGACAAACCCTCCAAAAAGGCATTCCGCAGTCAGCTTTGGACGATGATCCCACCAAAGTCCCAGGGGTACCGCCCGGAGAGCTGGGCACCCGGTCGCCGTTTGAAAAATTGCTCAAAGACCCCTCTGCCACCTCTTCGCGGTCGCCGTTGCAGGATATTTACGGAATGATCACCCCTTCCGATCTGCATTTTGAACGTAACCACGGCGGCGTACCTGCCATTGATCCCGCCAAACACGAATTGCTAATTCATGGGTTAGTGGAAAAACCCCTCATTTTCAAAGTGGCTGACCTAAAGCGTTTTCCGTCGGTGTCACGAATTGCTTTTTTGGAATGTTCGGGCAATTTCCGTTCGGGCAAAGAAACTCTCCGTCCGCAGGATGTGTGCGGCTTGACCAGCCAAAGTGAATGGACGGGGGTGAAACTCTCCACGATCTTCCGGGAAGCGGGCATCAAACCCAACGCTACGTGGTTTCTGGCCGAAGGAGGCGATGCTGCCGTCATGACCCGCAGCATTCCCGTCAAAAAAGGTTGGGACGATGCTATTTTGGCCTACGCTCAAAACGGCGAAGCCCTCCGTCCCGAGCAGGGCTATCCGCTGCGGTTGTTTTTGCCGGGCTGGGAAGGAAACACGAGCGTCAAATGGCTGCGTCGACTGGAGCTTTCCGATCAGCCGTTCATGACCCGCGAAGAAACCTCCAAATACACCGAAAGTGTCAACGGCAGAGTACGGCAGTTCAGTTTTGACATGGACGCACGCTCCATCATCACCTTTCCTTCGTACCCCCAAAGCGTAGAAAAAGGCTGGATTGAGATTCGGGGCATTGCCTGGAGCGGGCGCGGAAAAGTAGTGCGGGTGGAAGTCAGCACTGATGCAGGTAAGTCGTGGCACCTGGCAGCCCTTCAGGACCCGATCCTGGACAAAGCGCATACTGCTTTTCGGTATTTGTGGCAATGGAAAGGCGATGAAACCGAGATCATGAGTCGCGTCACCGACGAAACGGGTTATACCCAACCCACGCTGAAGCAACTGGTGGAAGCACGTGGCGAGTCGGGCGGTTATCATTTCAATCCCATTACGGCTTGGCAAATCAAGCGCGACGGTGCGGTGCTGTTCAAACCCGAAACGGTGCGGTAACAAACGCGTTCACAACGATAAAAAAGCCCCGAATCACTGATCCGGGGCTTTCGGTATTATCC
>VFQN01008559.1_pt1 | contig 10300 bp, 8 predicted proteins | sample 3512371 | NCBI WGS metagenome assembly VFQN01 (sample SAMN10412370, study PRJNA504923) | tailings metagenome | isolation source: Replicate 2 from Balatoc abandoned mine | place: Philippines: Itogon, Benguet | collected 2017-08-28 | reverse complement strand
TGCTTATGGATATGCGATTGAAGAGAATATCTCTGATGAGTATCTTCTCAAACTGAAAATACCAAATCTTCCTTCCTTTCGACCTTTTATCTCCTCGCCGTCTTCATCGGTTGATAGTACTGTTAGTCAATTATATGTCATCAAGCGTGGTGGAATTAGTGGGATACCTGAGGTAAGTCTCTTCTGAGTCAAGCTTTGATGTTGTCTCACATCTTCTATCATATTAGAACTTGTTAAAGATGTTAGAACTACTGGATCGATATCAATCAAATCCTAATGATCTTCCACTAACCACAAGTAACATCATCTCTTTCCAATCTGCTAATTTAGAGAAATATGAGATGATTATGCCTTTCCTAATGAATCAACTCACAACGATGAAGGAGCAATATCCGACACTAACACGTCAATTGAATCAATATGGAGCCACATTGGAGTTTGCCTTTCCTGAAGAGTCAGAAGAGGGTGATCTGATCATTGACAGTGAGTCATTCGAGTCAAAGGCTACTCTCTCCTATGATCCTAGCGTCTTAGATTATCGTGCTCAGAGCATCGCTCATTACCTCATAGGACAATACCAGATCATCATCCATGCGATACAAGAGATTGATTCTCTCTTTCAGTCGTTACAAGAGGACCAAGACCAAGACGACGATGATGATGAAGATGATGATAGTATTGAAGATGAATTTGATTAAAAGAAATATAGAGGATCAGATTCTGCTTTATTTATTATATTATTGTTGATGCACGAACAGAAAAATAATAAAAAAAAAACCACAAGAAAGAAAGGAAAACTCATAGAATAAAGAAAGAATGTTTTAATCTAATGCTTTCATTCACACTTATGAATCCAATCCAATGCCAAATAAAAGAACTTCTCCCTTCTTCTAATCAATGATCACAGATAGCGATAAGTTGAGACAGAAAAAAGGAGATAATTCAAACAAAAAGGAGGTTCATAAATGGACATTATCGCTTTCTCTCTCAAGGATATTTCGTTTTAATCTGACTAAAATTTTCTCATTCAGTAAGGGTGATTGCTATATATGATCATGCTGACTATGGATTTAGAAGATTCCTAACTTTTGAGCACATTGTAAAGCATTATCTAATGAAGTAACTAATTGATCAACATTCTCTTTACTAAATACTAATGGTGGTTTTACTTTAATTACATTTTCATCAGGTCCATCACGACTAACAATCACACGTTGATATCGTAAGAAATCAACTAAAAATTTTGTTAATTCAGGATATGGTTGTAAATTATCTTTATCAGCACGACTTTTCACAAATTCAATACCTTGAAATAAACCAACACCACGTACTTCACCAACCCAATCATATTTTGGTATCAGAGTATTTAAACGTTCAGTTAAATATTCACCAACTTCTAATGCATTCTGTTGTAAATCTTCTTTATGTATAGTATCTAATACAGCTTCAGCAATGGCACAACCAACAGAATTACCACCATAGGTATTGAAATATTCAATACCAGTACGTGCAAAAGACTCAGCAACTTCACGACGACAGATAACAGCAGCAATAGGATATCCATTACCCATAGGTTTACCAACAGTTACAATATCAGGGACGACACCATGTGCTTGAAACATCCAAAAGTGTGTTCCAGCACGAGCAAAACCTGTTTGAACTTCATCAGCAATACAAACACCACCTTTAGCACGTACTGCTTCATAGACACGTTTTAAATAAGTTGGTGGTGGTACTACTTGACCACCACAACCAACAATAGATTCAGCGATGAAGACACCAACACCTCCTTCAGGTGAGTTAACAATATCTTCAACCTCTTTTGCATAAAGTTCAGCTGATTTTTCTGTATGTCCAAAACGATATCTACCACGGAATCCATCAGGACACGAAACAACATGAGTAGTGTCTGGTTTATAGTTCTTTCCATCAACGGCTTGATACCATTTATAAGGGGAAATATCAACTAATGCTTGGGTATGACCATGATAGGCAGAGTCTAAGATGATCACATCCTTTTGGCGTTTTGCGGTAGCATGTTCACGGGCAATGCGAAGAGCAAGATCATTCGCTTCAGAGCCGGAGTTAACCAGGTAGATCGTGTTTAATTCAGGTGGGAAAGTTGCAAGTAATTTAGTAACATAACGTTGTTGAATTGGATTTAAGAAACGACCGTTAGTTTGAATGTTAGCAAGCTCATCTTGACCTGCTTTTACAACAGCTGGATGTGCATGACCAACAGAAGCGACGTTATTACAGCAGTCTAAATGAAGGTTACCATCAATATCCTTCATAAAAGCACCTTTACCGCTGGTGATGACTAAACCACCATCTTGTTTGTAGAAAACAGAAACGTTAGGACCGAGCTGTTTGTCACGTAACGCAATGAGCAAGCGACCAACTTGCTCATTCTGACCTTGCTTCTCCTCTAAACCAAAGGTGGCAGCTGCCTTTGCTGCCTCAGAAAGTTCTGTTGGTGTCTTTAGCAAAAAGGAACCCTTGACCTTCTGGTGATGTCCAGGAGCATCGCCAGCTGAAGCGATTGGTGCATCATTGTGTGCAAGGAATGCACTACTATAATAATCATTTCGAGGTAATAAAAGGGAACTACAAGTTCCAAATAGAAGTAAAGGTTTTAAAGAAAATAATCTGGCAGCTCTTCTCATTTTCTTTGAATTTCTTTAATTTAATAATGAATACTTTCTTCAACTCAAAAGCAATCTAAACTAATTCTCTCTCTGTGATAGTGGTGGTGCACAAAAGGGCGGTGCAACTAGCACAGAAAACATTCAAGAACGAAAACCCGAAATACCGAAATACCGAAAAACAGAATTGAGGGTAGTCTTTTTCTTTTTAAGACGCTGTAGCAATGAACCCTTTTTGTTGAAATGAAAAATGACGTGCTTTGTTTGTTTGTTTTACTTGGTGATAATATTGGTGAAAACTGGATCTCCTTACTCTTTTCGTGAAGCTTTAAGATTGCCATGTGTATTTCCAGTGCTTCATAATGTCAAACCAGCTCAAGTACCTCAACTAATTGAGATAGTGAAGGAACAGCCACTATGCTCTTTTTCCTTGAGAAGGGAATACTCGATGGAAAGCGTGCTTTCTTTCTTATCCGCCAGAGAAGAGCGAGATATAGGTGGTTCTTATGGTTATTTCGGAGCTTCCACGATTGGTTCAGAGCAGCAGGTGAGGTATAGCTATGTCTTAAATTGTCTTAGTTAATTTTTTCCATTTAAGATTGCAAAGCTAAAGGAATTTGGTGTCGATTTCTTTAGTACCGTTCACTATGCTAGTAATCTACTCGATGTATCTTTGAAAGTGGGTTTACCAATGTTCTGTGCTGTCAAGAACATCGAAGATTGCAAGCTATTAATATCCTACATCCTCTCCTTACCTAATCCTCTTGAACATATTATTGCCATGAAACTGTACCCGATCAAGGATATTTCGAAAGAAACATTCCTTCAAATGATTTCAATGATTGAGAAAAGATTGTATTATCAAGGAATTCCTCTTGATATTATTGTATCAGGAGGAATATCACACGAAACTTCCATCGAAGATATGACGTGGTATCTGAAAGAAGGAGTAACAAACCTTGCTGTTGGATATAATTGTGATTATGATATTGAAAATCTTGGGAATTATTTAAAGGCGATGAATGATAAGCTGTTAATCGCTAAAATATTTGCCACAGGTGAAAAATATGAACCTGTAGAGAAAGCTGATAACAGGACGGCTTGACCAATACCACCAACAGCGCTTAACTGCATAAACTTTACCCCTTGAACCAAAGGTTCAAAATATTTCAAGAATTGGAACACTATGTTCCCTCTGTATGTACATTGAGTTGAAAGTTCACGATCACTACAATGTTAAGTACAATCAATCAATTATATTATCACAGTTTATACTCTTTTACGAAATTTACAATAGTTTTCTGCGGATCACCACTAAATATACAACTAACTTCGATTTGCTTCCTAATTTCTTCCCTTCATAGATTTTTCTGTTGAACTCCGAACATTATTCCCGAAGAAGTCAGGAACTGCTGTTGCTGGAGTAGATGCTAAGAAAGGTCTTAAGAAAGAACAAGAATCAATATCTTTCTTTAACTCTTGCCATCTTAATCGTCGAACTTGTTCAAATTGTTGTTGAAGTTTTTCATTCTTCTCCTTTTGTGGAGGGAAATTCGCTAAAAATTTCATCTTTCTTTGATAATCTTTTTGAGAATATTGATCTAATTCTTTCATTTCATGAATTGCCTTCTGTGTGATGCGTTGTACTGCTTCTTGGTTGATCAGATTATTTTGATAGGCTTTAATAGCAGCTCCAACATAAGTACGGAAATAATATATCGGAACTCCATTAACTCGACGATCTTTAGGCATTGATGAATCCGAGGTAAAGGAGGGAGGATCATGGATGTTATAAACAGTATGTAAGAAAACTGCACTCACACGATCAGGATATTTCGCTGCCATTCTTTCTCCTGCTTCCTCATCTTTCTCACCTGTATCACCTAAAAGAATATACTTTAATGGTAAATGATGGGTTGAACCATGTTTTTCATGCCTTGCATCATCATTCTTTAACATAATTTCAAAATTTTGAAATTTTCTTAATCCTTTACGATGATGGAAGATCCATTCCATCACTGAACCATAATATACATCACCTATTCCCCATCCAGGAAAACCTGATGTCTCTCCAAAGGAACTATACCTTTTGTTGAGTTTATGACTTGGACGAAGAGCTAAAGCGAATTGAAGCTCTCGAGGTCTTGCTGTTAGAACAGCGACTTTAGAAGGAAGACGATGATGAATTTCGGTGACATTAATCGACGCAGCAGCACTCGGAGATGATGGTGATGAATGACCAGATTTTGACAGTTCTAAGGCGAATTGGACGACACCCGGATAAAATTGACCTCGTTTATAACGATTATCTACTCCACCTAATTTAATACCAAATAATTTCAAGCCTCCACTAGAGACGATGGTATCATCCACATCTGAAATTAACTTATATTTCTCTTTAATTGATGGTCTTTCCACTCTTCTTCCAGATGGAAGCAATCCTGTTGTAGGAGTAGTCACAGCATGAGCTTCTCGAACGAACCAACTCAAAGGATTCCAAGTTCGACTTGGTCTCGGAACTGGAGGAGCCGATTTCAACTCTTCTATAGTATTCGAACTTTTGGTATTTCGTTTTAAATAATTTTTAATCATTTCCTTCGATGATTTCAAACTAAAACCTCTTTCCATTGTTGTAACCGGAGTTATTAAGACCTTTGTCGACCTTAGTGCAAAGGATTGCGACGAATAGACTTTACTCACAAGCAACATCATCACCAAAAGTATCATACGCACAACTGAATGCGAGGAATGAAGACTTCTTATCTGACAACTTTGTTCCTTCATCACTGTGCTTCTGACACACGCTTGTTAGTGTAGATTTCTTTATTATACGCTGTATAGGGAAGAAGAAGACAGGACAGAGAATGAGTGTGAAGATTGCTTAGAACATCATTGTAGATTTCATGCTGAAGAAGTGTTATATATGCTACAACAAGAAAATGCACGGTTTATCCTCGCAGTACGAGATGATGATAGTTCAGTCATCGCATCTATATATCTAGAACTAGATATCAAAGAGGAAGATAGTGTCTCAGTAAGTCAATTCGTTGGAACTTTTCAGTTTCTGATTCTCTGACATAAATTCTCTTTTTTTTCTTCTTCTTCTTCTTATCTCTTTGGTTACAATTCAGGTAATTGGGAAGTTTTCTGCTGTCTCAGTTGCGTCTAGATACGAGAGACAAGGCATTGGAAAGGCGTTGGTTCAATCGGCTGAAGAGAAGGTTCTATTAACTGCACGACAGCTACAACAGAAGACTGAAAAGGTTGTGACAGCGAGAATGGAAATAAGAGTAGTAAATATGAGATATGTTCTCTTTCCATGGTATAAATCTCAAGGATATATTGAACTCGGAGAGATTCATCCGAATGATCCTGGCTTTGATCGAGTGATCAACGAAGGATATAAGGGGAAGGTTTTCCTTGTTTCTATGAGGAAAGATCTTCCCTTATAATTTTCTCCCGAATAAAATTTTCCAACGAGATGAGTAAGATCCTTTGTGAAAGAGACTTAGAAATTGATTTCATATTGTCTCCCTTGATCTGTGGGGATCTTCAACAAACCATAGATACATGTTCTTGTTTGGACTTCTCAGCGAGATAGAACTGTTTCTATTGTAGAAACTAAATCTCTCAAAACCTATTCATAATGATCTCTCCGACTTTTGACAAAGCTTTGCCAATATCCTTAGAACAAAAGTCGCCTAATTACTAAATCACAGAATAAATCTTGTGTAAAAATGAAGAAGGAGGATGAAAATCTATTACTTTCATGAACTTTATTATGTTATTTACATTTTCAACACTATGCACAACTAATAACTACATTTTAAATCTAATTCTTAGTATCTATTATCACATCCTTTTCTTATTACTTCCATTTACTTAAGAGTTGACAAGTGCCATAACTCCACCATTCAATAGATTAATCAGCTTCAAATCATCTTTTGTAAACATGATCATCACTTCATCATAGTTATGTGCATCTGTACAATAAGCACACCAATAAACACAAGGACAGACCTGTTGCTTGCGTAATATCATATAAACACCTCCTCTCAATGTCGTCATATCTACATCAAACACAGTCCGTGTTATAATATATCATAGAAGAAGAAGAAAGTAACTTACATATCCAAGGTTTGATCGATAGCTCATGCGCAGTCCCAGTGAATAGACCATAGACAGCACCTCCAAAGATACCAGCAACTGCTACAAACCCTAAATTCTCCATTGACGTCAAAGCACAGAAGAATAATCCCAACGCTGTCATTCCTAATGACACATTCAAAGCAATATGAAGAGAACTTTTCTTCTGCATTGCTTTGCCTATCTGTTCTCTGGTATTAAAATGATAAGCAAAGATATATTGTAATGCATATGCTGCCTTAATAACAAAGAGAGGACCTAACGTAGCACGTACAATCATAATACCACCAAGTAAAGGAGTCACAAATCTCATTGCAGAATAATCTAAGAAAGCTTCACGTAATAATAAAGAGAAAAGACAATAAGGAAAGACACCAGCACAGATACCAGCAAGATGTAAATGAATAAATTCAATAGGAAAAGCATTAATTTCTTTAATCTGTGCTAATGGTATACGATGATTACCAATATATAAACTACGATTATCTTCTGATAGATCAACTGTAATATATGGCAAAAAACTATTCACGGTTGGTATAGTTGTTTTAATAATATAATAAATTTCTTTAAAATCACAAAACGCAGCAAAGATGATTAATATAAATCCATTCATGGTAAAAGTTTGTGTATAAATACCAAATAAATCAAATGGTTGATATATTGTATAATCCGTGGTAATTGAAAATTCAATTAAAAACATTAAAACAAAGACAAAGATAGTAATCATCATGAAATAGAATCGAAATGAATCATCACAATCAAATTCAAAGGGTATACGTAACATGGACATATTTTGACGTCTTAATTTTTCTTTATTATCTAATAAAACATCTTCAATGATGGTCATTTGATTTGCATCATATTTAATCTCTTCATTCATAAAAGTCCTCGTATTATTTACAATACTCATCTCATCACCTTCCTCCTTCTCATCATTACCACCAATACTGCCACGTTCTATCCTTGTAGGAGAATAAAGAATATTGTTATTATCATCACGTACAGGTAATATATTACTTTCTAATTGATTTAAATATTCATAATCTTCTTCAATTACAATGGTTGATAATTTAAAATTCTTTTTTTTCATTCTTTTTGCTAATTTTTTCTTTTGTTTTGCTAATTTCGCATGATATGCTTTCCTTTCTTCTTCTATTACTTCTTTTGATTTTAACATAACTCCTTCACCTTCTATATCATTTAATGTATTACGTTGTTCTTCCTGTAAACGTGCTGATTGATGAATTTGTGATATAGTTTCATTCACAGTGTAATTATTACCATTATTCTTATTTGACGATGCAACTGCAGGACTACCATTATTCCATTGATTAAGAAGTAATGTAAACTGTATTCTATATTCGATAGGTAATTTATTAATCCAATGTGAAATAAAATTTGCATTTAATAATAATAAACATTCATCATGGAATGGTAATTGATGATATAGATAATAATTCACTATTGATATATAAAAGAATTTGATTAAATTCACTAATAATGTTACACAGATAATAATCTCTGATAAACGAAATAAATAAGTTTTAATATTATACCAACCAAATGTATTGGAACAATTATTTCTTTCAGTTTCAGTTAATCGTCGAGAACACCAATCAGTATCTGCACAACATTGTGCATATTGTATCATATCCATTCCTTTACGGAGATTTGATATGAAACTTGATGAATCTCTCCAATCTTTTGGAAGAAATCTTAATACTCTGATATCATCTAATGCCCAATTATCATAGGAAGCACTAAATACTGGTTGATTAAAACGTATTCTTGTTTGATTTGTCCATCCTGCTTCTGGGATATCAACAGAGATATGAAAGAATTCATCAGAACGATAGACAGCAGGGTTATATGCGACAATTGTCGTCCAGTTAACACCTTTATTAATAGAATATTCTAAATTAACCGTACCTATATATCCTGTGCGACAAAATGGATTATCGACATCATACGATAACGGTGGCATAAACATCCAACCATCAACACGTCCACCAAGAGAAAGATCAAAATCCTTTGTCTCAGCAAATCTAGGATTCTCCCCACGGAATGATAATGATTTTTTACCCTTTTTCGCACCACAATAACTATTAGGAAATGCAGATTGTATTTTTGACCATTTTGCACTTTTCATTAAATTTGATTGAAATGATATATTTTGCCAATTTTCAAAAGTATCTTCAAAGATAAATAAACCAGGTGAACGTTCAAAATAATTATAACATATATCATATCCTAATTCAGCATTACTTTGATGATATAAATTTTGATCAAAGATACATGCTGATTCATGTAATTTTGCTAATGAATTTAATGTACATGGTTTATAGGTATTTAGTGGTGGTAATGCTTCGATGTTATTCGCTACTGACATATTCATATCTATACATAATTCTAATTCACATGTACGGAAAAAACCATAACATTTATAGGTATTAATACCAACTGGTGCTTGTATTTCTGCTGCACCGATAATAGCAAAAAAACATAAAATACATATCACAAGAAAAACTGTTAATAACCAACCTAAACATACACTACTAGCATAGGCACGATCTAATGTAAATAAATTATTTCTTTTACGTTTTTCTTCTTTAATACTAGCAACAATAGTACCACATGAACGACATGTTGGTGATTTATAGAAACAATTATCACAGTAATAGTTTCCACAACAACGTCGTAAGAGACCAGGATCAAGACATACACGACATTCTTCATGTTCAGAAAATATTTTTAATTGATAGGTTGCACCAGTTAATTTTTCTTGTTTTGTTTGTACATTACAATTTGGACATCTTTCATTTTTAATATAACAATGATCACAGTAGAAGGCATTACAACATGGCCTTTTCTGTGCACCAGATTCAAAACATAGACGACAAAACTTCGTCTCCATACCACTCTGATTCTGATTGTTGTGACTGCTCTTCATTGGAGCAGGAGGCGCTGATGGGGTTTTCATCTGTACCTATTTTAATTTGCGAAAATTGCCCTCACAAACGAAACGCCAAGAAAAGCGCTTTTAATCGAAATGAAAAGCACTTATTAGCGATGCGATTTTTAAAAAAACGGTCGTTTACAACAACAAAATCTTTCCTTGGAATCAATGAAATATAACAATTCATACAGAAGAAAGGAGATATACGGGTTCATAATCACTCTCAAGGAATGCAAGATACAGGAGTAGCGATACAAAACTTTGAAAAAAGTGGAGGGGGAGAAATGAATCTACAAAGAGAGAAGTGAAGAGAAGAAGATCAACTGAAAAAAAATGGTCGAAAGGTGGGCGAGGTAAATAATAAGAAGACAACCTCCGATTCTTACTACAATGAATGAATGAATAATAATCATCAAAATTTTGTTAATTTATTTTCCTTTTTTTTTTTTTTCTTCATAATAAAGTAACTTTTAATCTTGGTACATTGTACATGTTTACAGAATATACCAGAATTAATGATTAATAATTGTTCTAATATTAAAGATTTTACATG
>VFQN01008558.1_pt1 | contig 10300 bp, 18 predicted proteins | sample 3512371 | NCBI WGS metagenome assembly VFQN01 (sample SAMN10412370, study PRJNA504923) | tailings metagenome | isolation source: Replicate 2 from Balatoc abandoned mine | place: Philippines: Itogon, Benguet | collected 2017-08-28 | reverse complement strand
CGGGACAAACGAGTAGCGGGGTAGGGGCGGGGAGAGGGAAGGGGGGGGGGGGGCGGGGGCGCCGGGGGGGGCGGGGGAGGGGGGAGGGGGGGGGGGGATGAGGTCGGTAGGGACAGGGGTCAGGATGGCTGTGGGGTTAACCGCGGAGCGGCAAAGTGGCAAACGGAAACAGTTGGCCTGCGTTGGGCGAAGTTAGCGGCGGCGGATGGCTGTCGGGGATAGATATGGGGGCTTGGTTGGGGGACGAGGGCGGGGAGGCGCAGGAGGGGGAGATTCGCCGGTGGGCCGGGGCAGGCTGAAAGGGGCGTGACCCCGCCACCCCCAATCAATTCAGTTACCATGTGTTTGCGTTGGGACCACCGGCCGGTACCGCCTCGCGAGTGTGTGCTGACGTCGGCTGCTGGCTGTGCGAGCCCCTGCCGGGCTGGTTGGCGGTTGACGGATCCCCACCGGCACCGGCACTGCCTCTGTCATTGCAACACCTTGCCACACCGTGCACGGCGGTGTGTAGTGATGCTAAGGTGTCCTCCTCCCTCATTGCCAGGTTGGCCCTGGAGCGCTACATGAACATTTGGACGAGCCCCTCATCGGCGCAGGGTTGTATTGTATTGTTTGCCAGCGAAGTGTTGCTGCGCTTCCTCGTCCCCTTCCCAGGCTGGCCCTGGAGCGCTACATGAACAAGCTGGTGCGGCACCCCGTCATCAGCGCCAGCGAGGTGTGTATAGCATTTTGATCAGTCTAAGTCCAAGCCATGCCGTGTATAGCATGTACGAATGGGGAAATGGATGTATAGAATCCCTAACAAGCAGACACAGAGGAAAGTGTCACTCACTGCCTGCGCCAGCGAGGTGTGTTTGTGTTTCGGGTTCTGCGGGATGGAATGAGGGGGCAGGATGGACGGGATATGAAGTGAAACACAGGAACCGGCATGAGTGGGGAGGACAGGAAAGGAAAGGCAGAGCGTAAAGGACAAGACACGGAAGTGTAACGCGAAGTAGTTAAACCTTTTGGCCGGCCGGCCTCTGCCCTGCGCCCCTTTTGAACCATGCGCCCAGGAGCTGCGCCTGTTCCTGTAAGGCTGCAGGAAGGGTTGGGCTGGCCACGCCGTGGCTTATTAGTCACAGTCCCACCTCTGTGCCCTCCCCCACCCTGTCCCCAGGAGCTGCGTCTGTTCCTGACCACCGAGGGCGAGCTGGGGGACAGCGCCGCGTGGGTGGCGCTGGGTAAAGGGGCAGCGCAGGGGGCGGCCGCGGCGGCGGGCGGCGCGGCGGGCGCAGGGGCAGGGGCCGGTGGCGGCGGCGGGCTGCTTGACGGCACTGCGCGGCTGTCCAAGCAGCTGCTGGGGCTGGACAGGGGCGTCACGGACCCAGTGCAGGTGGGTGGGTGTGGGGTCGTTGTCGGAGTATTGGTGGAGCAAACAGGTACTAGGTTCTGCGACTGTGCAACTGAACACGTGGGGGTGTGTGCGCGTGCATCGTGGTGGTGTGGGTGGATGGTGTCAGGGCAACGGAACAGCTGCTGGAGGTGGAACCGGGCGTCACCGACCCCGTGGAGATGGGCACGTGTGCGGGGGCAGGCGTGTATGGAGCTGTAGCGTTCTGTGCCAGGTTACTCCTTCCATGCGGTAGTAGCCCTGCAGAGCACAAGATGCCGGCAGTGACGCTGTCAGCAGCGACCGGCAGCAGGTGCCGCTTGCTTGGGCGCATGACCGCCATTGTTGCGCATGCAAGGCGTCCCACGCCCACACCACTTTTGTCTTGCTTGTACCTACTGAACAGCATTGTGTTGCGCATGCACACCTCCCAAGCGCAGGCTGCCCAGCCCACCAAGACGTCCCACGACCTCATGCGGGCCTTCAAGGAGAAGGCGCGGAGCATGCAGGTGGGGAACAGAGGGTTGGGACTCTAGGTTGCTATGGATTGGAGATAACAATGTGGGGCAGGAAAAAGGGAAGGGGTGTGGATGACGGAAGGAGGAAAGGCATTGCATTTGTGCTATGCACGGGCTTTGTGCACAGCCAGTGACAGAACGTGGGCTAGCTGGGTCGTGCAGGAGGGGAGGGCTGACATGTCCACCAACCGGCTTGTGCGAATCCACTTGGACTTCCCATTGAGCAAGCCCCCCCGTTGGCGCCTGCCTTGCTCCCTGCCTGTCGAAAGCTGATGCGTCGTTGGGGTCACCGCCACTGCGGCATCTGCTCACCTTGCTCCATGCATGACCCCGACCTCCCCCCAGGCGCCCACCTCCGCCCCGCCCCCCGACGAGGCGGCGCTGCAGGCGGCCCGCGAGGAGCTGGAGGGCCTGGGGGCGGCGCTGGCGGGGGCCAGCAGGGCGGTGAGAGATTGGGTGCATTGGGAGTGGGGTTTGCATTCCGGAAAGCACGGTGATTGTGGGGGACGTTCCGTGGGGGCGTTGATGGAGGGCCTGGGGGCGGCGCTGGCGGGGGCGAGCAGGGCGGTGAGAAATTGGGTGCATTGGGAGTGGGGTTTGGGTTCCGGAAAGCACGATGATTGTGGGGAGCGTTCTTGGAGGGCCTGGGTGTGGCGCTGGCGGGAACACGCAGGGCGGTGAGGAGGTGGGGTGGGCGCAGGAAGGCACGCGCAACTAGTAAGGGTGGGCGGAAGGGTGAGGCCAGCAGGGCCTGGGGCGCTGGCTGGAGGGCCTGGCGGCGGCGCTGGCAGGGGGCGAGCACCTTTCCACCCCAAACCCGCGCCCGGAACCCCCTGACAAGCCGAAACGCATTTTCACGCCGTAGAGCCGTATGCCGCCTTCCAACCACACCCTGGCACTGCATAAGTTGTCACCAGCACACGACGAGTCACCTCATCCCGCTAAACCCCTTTTGGCCCTTCATCACAGGCCGGGAAGGTACTGCACGCCGTGGAGCGTCACCTTGTTAGCTGTACCCTCACCCGTCCTGCATACGGCACTTGGCATACCGGTACCTCGTCACTGATCCCCCTGACACCCACCAATCCCCTCATCACAGGCCGAGAAGCTGCTTCACGCCATGGAGCGCCACGCTGCGGTGTGCGGCGACCTGGGCATGTCGCTGTTCCGCGTGGGCAAGGCGGAGGAGGCGGAGGGCGGGCCGCTGGCGGAGCACACTGCCACAGTGAGGGGGAACGGGGGGCAGGGCGAAGGAGGGTGGAGACGCGCAGAGCAAACGGTTGGGGCACAGAGAACGGAGTGTGCAGGAGCAGTATGGGACTCAACTGCCATGGGGCCCCCTCGGACCCCATCATGGTGCCTCCCCATTACCATAAGGAGTTCCTTTTCCATGGTGTAACCTGCTTACGTTTGCTTCACTAGTTTTCTCCTCCCGCTCTCCTGCGTCCCTGCAGGCGCGTCAGACGTACGCGCTGCGGCACCACACCGCCCGCTGCGCCACCGCCCTGGTGCGGGTCAGCCGCATAGGGAGGAAGGTGGGCGGGAAATGGGGAGGGGAGGGGAGGGACAAAGTGGGCAGACTGGAGCAAGTGCTCGTGGAGTGGAACAGCCTTGCGCATGGTTGTGCGGTTTGGGGGGCCGATGGGTGTCCCGTGCAGGCAATGGCAGCTTGGCAGGCGCCTCCACCCACGTGCCCTGGCCTCACCCCTTGGGACCCCTGTTGTCGGCCACAGTACTTCCCAGTGCCAACCTGCAACCCCATACACCAGTCCGTCCCAGCCCACGCGTCGGGGGCGTTTCCTCCTCTCGGCCCTCCGCCGCGTTGTCCTCGGACTTGCCCTTGCCCTCTGACCCACATGCCGCCCTCCGTCCCGGACTCTCCTTCCCCGCACTCCTTTCCCTTCCTTTCCCCTCCGCCCTAATGTGTACCCTCACGTCCTCCGTCCCTGGCACACCGCTGTCCTCCTCCCCATTCCCCACACCCCAGACAACGGGCCGCTCCGCAATCGAGCTGGGCTGCCTGCACGAGTACCTGGGGCTCATGCCGGTGGGTGGGGGTGGGGGTCAAGAGGCTCGTAGTAGCGGTGGTGGTGGCGGTGGTGGGGACGCTTGTGTTGTACGGGCCTCATGCCAACCGGTGCGGTTACCAACTTGGGTTGCAGGGGCTCGGGCACTACCCCTTTTTGATTGCTCCCTTCGCTGCCATGCCCCCTCCCCCCCATCTCCAGGCCGCGCACAAGGGCCTGCGCGCCCGCGAGGAAGCACTGCTCACGCCTGGCACCCCTAGCCACAAAGACAGTTTTCGGTTGCTCTAATCCTGCCCCCTTCCCCCCATATCCAGGCCGCCCACAAGGGTCTACGCGCCCGCGACAAGGCGCTGCTGACTGCCGACACGCTGACGGCCGACCTGGAGGCACGCAACAGGGCCATCGGGGACCTGGAGGCGGCGGGGGCCAAGGTGCTGGGCGGGGACACGGCAAAGGCCAAGAAGGTGCGGCGCCTCGGTACATGGGAGTGTGCTGGCAGTGTGTAGCGGTGCAGGTCGCTGCGCAGGCGCGGATGCAAGTGGGAAGAGGATGGGTTTTGCTTGGGGGAACGACAGTGGCAACGGTTCAGGCGGGCGGGGAGAGAGGGGTGCGGTAAGGACGGCAGAGTCCGACTTCCTGGCTGGGGGCAGTGGCCAGGCGGGCAGGAAGGGAGAGGCTGACCTGCACCTTTTGTGCACTATAACAGGCAGGTACGTGTCAGTGCAATCACTGCGGCTCGCCATTGCCGGTACCCTTGATCCTATACCACTACGTGGGCGATTCCTGAGATCCCCTTGCCCTGCCATCGACGCTCTGGCCCCTTCCTACACGGCAGGTGTCCTACCTGCGCTCCGACGTGGCTGTGATGACGTCATTGCTCCCTTCTTGGTACTATGTTGTGCGCACTTCCCTACACCGCAGGTGAACGACTTGCGGTCCGACGTGGCCGTGCTGCAGCAGTCCATCGCGGCGGCACGTGGCACGTACGACAGGATCAAGGCCATCAACCAGGAGGTGGGGTGGAGCGGGCTGGGAGGGGGTGCTGTGATACTGAGTTGGCCAACCCCACCCAACAGCGGGGACGCACGCGGTTGCGGAGCGGTTGGCATCCATTGGTGCTGCAGTTGAACAGCATTCCGTGCTGCAGAACTGCCATGCACGCAACGGTGGAGGGTTTCGTCCGGGGTCGGGGCGTTTGTGTTGCCAAGGAACACGTAGCAGTGCTGCTGCCTGTGTGCTAACGAGGTTTTCTTCGGCGCAAACCCGGTGCCCTCCTCCCAGGAGCTGTCCCGGCTGCGCTCCGAGTGGCGGTCCGACCTGGGCAGCATGCTCACACGTGCCGTGGCGCTGTGGGGCGTCAGCGCGCACCGCGACACGGAGGTGTGGCTGCAGGTGGGTTAGCAGGTTGTAACCGACTAGAGACACAGCCATATAATGTTCCTGCGGCTGGACCCTTCAGGAGCCGACAGCGCTCCGTCCGGCCCCGGCCCCAGTCTCTCCGATCTACCCCCTCCAGCGTGCCCACCGCCAGTTATACTGCGCGCCGGCGCCTTGATCCTTCGTTGCCTCCATATCCCTGTCCCCTCGCATGACTCGCCACACGCCATCTATGCAATTACAACTTGGCATCCTCTCCTGAGCCCTCCCATCGCTTACCTCACTATCCACTTCCCCACCCATCTCCCTATTCCCTACCCACCTTCCCACACGCAGGCCGCCTCCGAGCTGGACGCCACCCCGGAGCAGCTGCAGGCGGCACGGGCCCCTCTGGCGGGGATGGTGGGCGCAGCTGGGGTCGTGGGGGCGGGGCCGGGAGGAAGCGCCGCGGGGGGGCCGGGGCTGGGGGCAGGGGTCAGCCAAGGGGTGGGGAAGGCGGGGGGCGCTGAGGCGCTGGGGGCGGGGGCAGGGGCCGGGGCCGGCAATGGCTTGGGAGGTTTCCCGCTGTGAAGCTGAGGTGCTGTCGTGGGAGAGCGTGCGGGACGGAGAGCGTGGAGGCGACTTAAAAGTTGTAAAGCCCTTGGCGGTCGGAAATGGTCAGGTTTATAAGCTTCATGCGATGATGGGGCGCGTGGTGAGCGCCATGCACTGAACGGACAAGCGGGCGATGTGCTGTGGGGTCGGCACGTTTGGCGCGCTGGGGTGGTGATGACCCGGGGCGTGGCGGGCAGGGTGGTGCCCCGGAGGCTTGGGACAGGGCGGGAGCGATTGGTCAAGTTCGACTTGGACAAGCCACGCACGGGGGACAGGTGGTGGCCCCCTGGTGGTTGCACGTGCATCAGCATACGGTAACAACAGCGGGGACGGACTGAGATGCGGATGGCAAGTCCAGGTGTACCCGTGTGTTGACCTGTTGGTTTAAGGTCTGTTCGCAGCTCAGCCCAGTGGCAAGACGCGCTTTGCTGAACGGTAGGGATACCGGTGTGCCGCAGGTTGGCGTGTACAGCGCTGGCATCAACAGTATGCCATAGCACATAGTATGCAGCTGTGTCTGTGTGGCATTGAACGATAGTATGCAGTCTGTGCGTCATTGAACGCATGTTCGGGAGCGGGGGCTTCGCTGCCGGGTGCCGGCTGATCGGGGCCGGGGGGCACAAAGGCAGCAGGCGTACACGCGCGTGTGCTTGCGCACACAGTACCGATGTAACTCGTGTGTTAGCGCTTAAGACATCAACATCCTCTGCGCTTAATCTTCCCTTGAGCCTGCACCACGTCTGAGGGAGTTCGTGGGAGTGCCTCCCGTAGTCCCGTTGACGTGTGCTGTGGGACGGGCGCCCAGCGTTGATCAGGGGTATCAGGGGCCACACCAACGCATAAGAGCGCCGAGCACCTAGAAGAGACACACTTGGTTATTCCGGGTTGTTCCCGGTTGGCCATGAGCGGCATTACGGTAGCTTCAGCTGCCCCAACCACTTTAGCCAGCCGCCCAGGGCCCAGCCCTTGCCAAAGCCGGTGCCTGGGAACTCCCTCGGTTGCTGCAGAGGCCCGCTTGCTACCTCGTACTGTTATGCGTGTAATGGCACACGGGTCAGCAGTGCAGCCGAAAACATTTCCCACATTCGGGCGCTAACTGCCATGGCGTGCTGCAAGAAGCACCCCACAGACCTGGGTGGAGGCGGCGGCCGCCGTTGGTCCAATGACACCCGTGCAATAGGGAAAGGGTGGGTCAGCCTGCAACAGCCCGCCTCGTGCTTTACTGGATGTAGGTCCATGCCGCCTGCATGTACAGGACACTCTTTGTTCCCATTTACCCACGCAAATGGACCGAGAATCCCATTATGAAGCAGTGAGGCTGCAGGCAACAGGAAGCAACAAGTGTACCCCCGTGCACATCGCCCAATATCTTGATCACAGCAATAGTACGGCAACTGCTCACGCAAATGCAACAACAAAGCGCAGCCTGCACGGCCACCTGGCCGCAAACTTGGCGGCATGTGTCGGTGTGAGAAGCTTCAACGCTGCAATCCGTAGTACCCCCGTACGATAGCAATCGAGTTCCTGCCACGGTGCAACGCGGGAACGCGTGCGACGCTACCAAAACACTTGCCAGGAGGTCATATGCGCGCCGCCATACCATCCCAGCTTCGTAAACGCAAGCTTTGCATGCGTACAAGGGCCCTTCCCTGGGCCAGCGTGGAACGCTGCCTGCCGCCCCCTGCCGACGACAGAATGCGCTAATTTCAAGTACTTCCCGCCTCCTGCTGGACAGTTCCCGCGCCACCATGCCAATGCCAGCCGCTCCAATTGTGAACATGGTCACTTGCTCTAATGCGCTCAGTCGTCCTTGAAGCCAAGGACCCTCTTCTGCCTGCTCGTGGGCTTTGACGCCGGCGCCCCCGGCTCGTCCAGCCGTCCGGTCCACCACTCCCCCTGCGCGCTGACCACGCACGTCACGGCCAGGTGGTGGTCTGTCAGCAGCTTGCGGCAGCACACGCACGGCACTGAGCAGCCCAGTGAGCCGTCCGTGAGGTGCCGCCACACGCACACGGTGCCGCCCGCCTTGCGCCGGATCCAGGACTTGACCTGGTGCGGCCGCTGGCCGTGCTTGCGCGCCTCGTGGATCCACGAGGACAGCAGACGGCGCTCTGGGAGGTGAGTCGCGGAGGGGGGACACAGACAGCGGCAAGAGAGTGAGGCGCCACTGTGCAGTGTCACGCCAAGGGCGAGCGCGGGAAGCAGGCGGCGGACAGGTTGTTGAAAACCAGGAAACCAAGTCGGCTGCATGAGTGTAAGTTCGGCCATTGGAAATTGTGCTTGTACAGTTTGAGGAGGTTGCCAGTCTTGCCCACAGTGCACTGCTCAAAGCCCTGAGCTGAGGGATGCTGAACGAAACGTCCTCACCTGCGCAAGTCCGGTGGTCGCTAGTGTTATAGTTGATATCAGGCTTATTGTTTGCCTTGTTGTTGCCCTTGTTTGAATCCTTTGCCAGCTTTAACGCACTCGTCGGTCGTCACAGCGGTCGCGGCGTCGCAGGTGGGCTCAAAACTAACAGAGGCGGCGCGGTAGTTAGAGTACATGTTGAATGAAGCGTGGACAAGCTTAGCTTCCAGAGTACGCCACTGAAAGGTGGCCATGTAGGGCTTTGGCGGGGAAGGCGCAAAGAGGGAGTGTCAGGAAGAGCCACTGCGAGAAGGATAAGGCCGTAGAAGCTTTGGATGTGTAGCACACAGCTGGGCAGTGATCAGCACTCGAGGTGTAGTCTAGCGTGGCAGGGACGGCCCCCATGCAGCTCCATGCAGTGCGTGATGAATAGGCGACCGACCACACAAGAGTGGCAAACATTCGAAGCAACTGAAGTGACAGTCGGGCGCTCGGCAAGTTTGCGTGGCACTCCCTCCGAGTGATGTTACGACGAGAGTTCTTGCGCTTCGCCTCGCGCTCGTTGCTCAATGGATCATGCCCCTCAACGCATAGTCAACTCAGCCGAGAAGGTCTTCAAGAGACCCTTAGCACCAGCGCATGCTTGAGTAGCACATTTGCGTCCCACCGGCTCGCCTCAGCAGCCACGGTTGGGGGGCACAGAGCGGACGGGGCAGACCGGACCGGCACGCTGGAAGGAGTGCAGGCAAGCACACGGCGACCTTCCACTGCCAGTCGCTGATGCTGTTTTATTGGTGCACTGCAGCACTGGCTAACGGACTCGGGGTTGTCACACCGCAGCGTCCGTGCCACCCCAACCCTACGTTCCCAGCACCTTGCACTTTCCTCCCACCACTACTCAACCACCAATACCCTATCGTCTACACTGCTCACTGCAGGAGGATGTCTCCATATCACCCGCCGCCTCGTCCTCAGCAGCCTCCCCGTCCTCTCCACCCAGCCCCCCGCCACTCCGCTTCCTCTCCTCGGAGCGCGGTGCGCCCCGGCCGCCCCCCGCGCGCCGCCTGCCCGTCTGCTTCCCCGACCTCACCCTCACCATGATGCGCCTCAGCCCGGAGCAGCTGCAGCAGGTCCGGGAGACGGGGTGGCTGCGCGAGGTGGTGTTCCGGACCACGCCCAACGTGACCAAGGTGGGAGGGAAGGATGGAGGGACACGAGGGTGTGGGGTTACGGGGAGCAGGCGGCGAGAGGGGTGCAGGGATCGTACCTTCCACTGTGGGTTGTTGGGGGAGCAAGCAATCAGAGGTTGCGCTCAACGCCGGTCAGGTGGCGGTTCGGCGTACCCTCGCTTAGTGCGGGTGGGGGTGCAGAGTTTATTGGTGTAGGCAGGCGGGTGGGTTTGGGTCAGGTGCGAATGTGAAAACGGTACCCCAAGCGCCTGCATGCGGTGCGCAGTGCATGACCACGATGGCCCCGCTGCCCGGCCTCATCATACCACGCCTTTCAACTTGCGCCGTATGGCAACGCGCCCTTGCAGCTCGAGATCGCGGCGTACCTGACATCCGTGTACGGGATGACGGTTGAGCGCGTGCACACCATCAACTACCTGGGCCGGCGGCGGTTAACGATCGCCCGCAAAGGCAAGAGCCTGTGGTGGCGGGAGGACGATTACAAGAAGGCCTACGTCATCTTCAGCCCGCCGCCGGGCATGGAGCACCTGATGCAGCAGGGCAGGAGGGGGAGGGAGGGCAGCAAGCCGGTCGTGGAGCAGATCAGGGAGGCGGCGCGGGCGCCTGGGTGGCCGCGGAGAAAGCGGCTGCCGAGCCACCAGGTGCTGGAAAACGCACTGGAGTGACGGCCCAATGTCGGTTGGGAGAGTGGAGCTTATTTTTGTGTGTTTGAGCTGCAGCGGGAGCGCATTTGCGGTGGCTTGTGCGGACATGGGGCGGGAACGGTGGACGGATAAGCGTCTAGCTGGTGGTGGCGGCTTCTTGGGACGGGGGAGGGAGCCGGGGGGGGGGGGGGGGGAGGGGCGGCGTGTGTCCGGGGCAAAGGCTTGCCGCACC
>VFQN01008557.1_pt1 | contig 10301 bp, 7 predicted proteins | sample 3512371 | NCBI WGS metagenome assembly VFQN01 (sample SAMN10412370, study PRJNA504923) | tailings metagenome | isolation source: Replicate 2 from Balatoc abandoned mine | place: Philippines: Itogon, Benguet | collected 2017-08-28 | reverse complement strand
CTGGTTGGCCGCGGACGACCTGGCCCTTCCTCGGCACTCGTTCCGCAAGGACGTCGTCCCCGAGTTCGAGGAGGTCATGCTGGCCGGCCTCGACGACCACTCTCGGCTCTACGAGCAGCTGACCCACTACTCCGTCATCGGACCTGCGCGGCTCCAACAGCCGGTGCCGGCGACCGGGATGCTGGCGCGACGGCGTACGGCGACGGTCGCTGCCGGGATGAACGAGTGGTTGGTTCACGTGCTGCGATACTCCCGTCGCGACCAGCTGTCGTTCGTCGAGGCCATGGCCCGTGCCGGGGTCAGCTACAGGTTGATCGACCTGGACATCATCGGCTCCGACCTGCATGAGTGGCTGTCGGTTGAGACCCGTAGCACCCGCCCCGCCATCTTCCAGGTGTCCGACGCCCTCCAGCCCCCCACGGCGCGGCTGGGCGAGCTGCAGCGACAGCTGGAGCTCGCCACGCGTGATCTGTCGGCAGCGGTCTCCCACCGTGAGCAGCTTCTCGTCGGGCTGGAGGGCGAGATGGCTGACCTGCGCCGCCAGCTCGACGAGGCCAGGGCCGGCGCGGCCACGGCCGTCGACCTGCGCGGTGCGCAAGCCACGTTGCGCAGACGGGTGAGGCGCCTCAAGAGGCGGAACGCCGCACTGGAGGAGGAGGTCGCGTCCCTGAGGAAGCGACGCGGTCCCGGGTTCCGTCGCTAGGGTGCGACTCCCTATCCCGCGCAGCAGGCGCTCCCGGATAAGGAGCCGTGCCCTAGGGTGCGCGCATGACGTCGAGCCCCTGGCGGCCCCTGGTGCTGCTCGCGACCTGCACGTACTTCCCCGATGGGGAGCCCGGGCACGAGGCTCTGGACGCCGCGCTCCACGCCCGCGACCTGGAGGCGCGGTGGGTCCTGTGGGACGACCCGTCCGTGGACTGGGCGGCCGCCGACCTGGTCGCCGTCCGCTCGACCTGGGACTACGACAGCCGCGTCGACGAGTTCCTCGGCTGGGCCGCTGGCCTCGGTCCGCGGATGCTCAACGGCATCGAGGTGTTCCGCTGGAACACCGACAAGCGCTACCTCCTCGACCTGCAGGACGCCGGCCTCCCGGTGGTGCCGACGATGTCGGCCGACACCCCCGACGACGTACGCCGCCTGGCGGCCCGGCACCCCGTCGCGGTCGTCAAGCCGCGGGTGGCCGCGGGTGGCAGAGGCCTCGACGTGGTCTCCGACGCCGGGGCCTGGGAGCCGCGCGTGGACGGGCGGGGGCCGTGGATCGTGCAGCCGCTGGTCGAGTCGATCCACCACGACGGCGAGATCTCTGTCTTCGTCCTCGGCGGGCACGCCGTGAGCCAGGTCGACAAGCTTCCCAGTGCCACCGACATCCGGGTGCACGAGATGTACGGCGGCCGCTCGCAGCCGGTGCCGCTCCGGCCCGAGGCGGCGCAACTCGCGACCGAGGCGGTGGCGACCGTCGTCGACCTGCTCGGCCGCGAGCTGGCCTACGGCCGCGTTGACATGATGCGGCACCGCGAGCGCCTCGTGGTCAGCGAGGTGGAGCTCATCGAGCCGGGCCTCTACCTCGACGTCCTGCCGTCGAACGCCGCGCCGTTCGCCGATCTCGTCGCGGCCCGGCTGGGTGGCCTGGGCTGACCTCGTCGGCTCCTTGCACTCGACGGGGTCGAGTGCTAAACATGACGCTGGCACTCTCGTCATGAGAGTGACAAGCCGGAACGGCGACGTTGAGGTCTTGTGCGCCGGCGAGAAAGGGTTCGCCGGGTCGAGCTGAGGCCGTCCGTCGCGGGCAACCCGCCGCCCCGGTCCACAACTTCCGATGCGAAGGAATCGCAGGAGTTATGCCGAAGCTGATTGCTTTCAACGAGGAGGCCCGGCGCGGTCTCGAGCGTGGCATGAACACGCTCGCTGACGCCGTCAAGGTCACCCTCGGCCCCAAGGGCCGCAATGTCGTGCTCGAGAAGAAGTGGGGTGCGCCCACCATCACCAACGATGGTGTGAGCATCGCCAAGGAGATCGAGCTCGAGGACCCCTACGAGAAGATCGGCGCCGAGCTCGTCAAGGAGGTCGCCAAGAAGACCGACGACGTCGCCGGTGACGGTACGACGACCGCCACGGTCCTCGCCCAGGCGATGGTCCGCGAGGGTCTGCGCAACGTGGCCGCGGGTGCCAACCCGATGGGCCTCAAGCGCGGCATCGAGGCCGCCGTCTCCGCCGTCTCCGAGCAGCTCTCGAGCATGGCGATCGACATCGAGACCAAGGAGCAGATCGCCGCGACCGCGTCGATCTCCGCCGCTGACCCCACCGTCGGCGAGATCATCGCCGAGGCGATGGACAAGGTCGGCAAGGAAGGCGTCATCACCGTCGAGGAGAGCAACACCTTCGGACTGGAGCTGGAGCTCACCGAGGGCATGCGCTTCGACAAGGGCCACCTGTCGGCCTACTTCGTGACCGACCCCGAGCGCATGGAGACCGTGCTCGACGACCCGTACATCCTGGTCGTCAACAGCAAGATCAGCTCGGTCCAGGACCTGCTCCCGGTGCTCGAGAAGGTCATGCAGTCGGGCAAGCCGCTGCTGATCATCGCCGAGGACGTCGAGGGCGAGGCCCTGGCCACCCTGGTGGTCAACAAGATCCGCGGCACCTTCAACTCGGTGGCCGTCAAGGCCCCCGGCTTCGGTGATCGCCGCAAGGCCATGCTCCAGGACATCGCGGTCCTGACCGGTGGCCAGGTCATCGCCGAGGAGGTCGGCCTCAAGCTCGACTCCGCCACGCTCGACCTGCTGGGCTCGGCCCGCAAGGTCGTCGTCACCAAGGACCTCACCACCGTGATCGAGGGCGCCGGCTCCGCCGACGACGTCGCCGGTCGTGTGGCCCAGATCAAGGCCGAGATCGAGAACACCGACTCGGACTGGGACCGCGAGAAGCTCCAGGAGCGCCTGGCGAAGCTGTCCGGCGGCGTGGCCGTCGTCAAGGTCGGCGCCGCCACCGAGGTGGAGCTCAAGGAGAAGAAGCACCGCATCGAGGACGCCGTCTCCGCGACGCGGGCCGCGATCGAGGAGGGCATCGTCCCCGGCGGTGGCTCCGCGCTCATCCACGCGGTGTCGGTGCTCGACGGCGACCTCGACCTGACCGGCGACGAGGCCGTCGGCGTGCGCATCGTGCGCAAGGCCGCCGACGAGCCGCTGCGCTGGATCGCCGAGAACGGCGGAGACAACGGCTACGTCGTCACCACCAAGGTCCGCGAGCTCGGCGTCGGCAACGGCTTCAACGCCGCGACCGGCGAGTACGGCGACCTGGTCGCCCAGGGCGTCCTGGACCCGGTCAAGGTCACCCGCTCGGCCCTCGTCAACGCCACGTCGATCGCGGGCATGCTGCTCACGACCGAGACCCTGGTTGTCGACAAGCCCGAAGAGGAAGAGCCCGCCGCCGCGGCCGGTCACGGCCACGGTCACGGCCACTGAGGTCACGCGAGTGGGCGCTAGTTGCCCGCTCAGCAACCTCGAGTCGGCGCGTCTTGCCCATCATCCGGGCAAGACGCGCCGACTCGAGTGCATTTGGCGGGCAAGACGCGCCGACTCAGCAAGCGGGGGTGACCGCTGGTCGCACGTCGCCCTTCAGCAGGTAGACGGGGCGGCCGTTGCAGGTGGTGCCCGCTTCGACGTAGCGCTCGTCGATGACGGCGGCGAGCTCGGCGACGCCCTCGTCCGACCAGGCGTCGAGGCGGACCCACGTGACCAGCCAGGTCGGTGCGTCCGGACCGGCGAGCAGGTCGCGCAGGTCGGCGTACCCGGGATCCCGGGTGCGCATCGGCAGGCTCCACAGGTAGGGGTACGGCGAGCTCAGCCCGGTCGTCCGCTGGAGGTCGGCCCGGCCGCCGAAGACCACCAGCGTGTCACCGGGCTCGGCCGACATGGCGAGCGCCTCGCCCGTCCGGACCTCGTCGAACTCCTGCTGGCCGGTGAGGTTCCACGCCAGCCAGAAGGCCATCGCTGCGCAGGCTGACACGGTCGCGAAGACGACCACGCCGCGCATCGTCCGGCCCCACCGGCCGTCGCGGCCGGCGAGCAGTGCGACGCTCAGCGCGGCCCCGGGCACGAGCGCGATCAAGTAGTCGTGCCAGAAGCTTCCCCCGACAAGGAGGCCGAGCAGATCGACTGCGACCACCGCCAGCGTCGCCGCGACCACGGGTGGGTCGTCGCGCCAGAGCTCGCGCAGGCGCGCGAACGGGCCGGCCAGCACGGCCAGCAGGCCGGTCGCCAGCGCGATCGCGAGCAGAATCCAGGCCCGCCGGATCGGCGCGTCGGCAGAGCCGTCCGCGATCACCCGGGCGGCCTCGCCGTGGAAGCCGACGACGGCCTCCCACAGCGCCCCGAGCCGGACGTCGGCCGCCGCCGTCCAGCCGACGGTCGCCAGCACCGGCACCGCGGCGCCGGCGAGCCCGGCCCCCAGCAGGACGGCCGCCCAGCGCCCCGGCAGGCGGCCGGTGCGCCAGGCCACGACCAGGAGCACGACGGCGAAGACGATCCCGGACGCGACGTTCTGCTTCAGGCCCAGCGCGACCACGGCCGCGACCCCAGCGGCGAACGCCACCGGCCACGACCGTCGGCGTACGGCGAGCAGCGTGAGCAGCATGCTGCCGAGCACGAGCGGCAGCGCGAGCAGCTCTCCCTTCACCGCGACCACGTCGATCATCGGGTTGGACAGCAGGGCCGCTGTCAGCACGGCGGTCCAGGTCGTGGCCCGCGGTCCGCTGACCGTGCCGGCGACGGCCGCAGCCAGCAGCACCGCCAGCCCGGCGACCAGTGCCCCGAGCAGCCGCAGCGTGGTGACGCCGCCGAGGGTGTCGACGGCGGCGTAGAGCGCGATCAGCGAGGGCGGTCGGTCCACCCAGTAGGTGCCGAAGAGGCTGTCCGGCTGCGGGTCCCAGGCGGCGGCGACCATCAGGAAGCCCGCCTCGTCGGCCCGCACCGGCCGGGTGAGCGCCGGCAGCCGGGCGATCACCGTGACGATCACCGCGATCGCCACGGGGTGTCGCCGAAGGATCGTCACGCGTGCAGCGTAAGGCGTCCGGAACAGGCGGGACGCAACGCCCGTTCGCGACCCCACGCCCGTGCGGGTGTGGGGCTCCCGCCCCGGTAGGCTGGGGGAGTGGAGATGCCTGAGAAGTTCGCGGCCCTCGGCCTGACCTACGACGACGTCCTCCTGCTGCCGGGTCACTCCGATCTCGCGCCCGCGGACATCGACCTGACGACGCGTCTCACCCGCGAGATCAGCCTCAACGTGCCGCTCGTCAGCGCGGCGATGGACACCGTCACCGAGTCCCGGATGGCGATCGCGATGGCTCGCCAGGGCGGCCTCGGCGTGCTCCACCGCAACCTCTCGATCGAGGACCAGGCCTACCAGGTCGACCTCGTGAAGCGGACCCAGACCGGCATCATCCCCAACCCCGTCACCATCGGCCCCGACGCGACGTTGGAGCAGCTCGACCAGCTCGCGGGGGAGTACCGCGTCTCCGGCTTCCCGGTCGTCGACGCCGACAACCACCTCCTCGGCATCATCACCAACCGCGACCTGCGCTTCACCCCGGTCGCGGAGTGGGCGACCACCAAGGTCGACGAGGTGATGACGCCGATGCCGCTGATCACCGGTCCGGCCGACATCAGTCGCGACGACGCGACCGTCCTGCTGCGCAAGCACAAGCGCGAGCGGCTCCCGCTGGTCGACGCCGACGGCCGGCTCGCCGGCCTCATCACAGTCAAGGACTTCGTGAAGTCCGAGCAGTTCCCGCACGCGTCGTACGACGGCTCGGGGCGGCTCATGGTGGGTGCGGCGATCGGCTACTTCGGCGATGCCTGGCAGCGCGCCACGACGCTGATCGACGCCGGCGTCGACGTGCTCGTCGCCGACACCGCCCACGGCCACGTGACACTGCTGCTCGACATGGTCCGTCGCCTGAAGTCCGACTCGGCGACCAAGCACGTCCAGGTGATCGGCGGCAACGTCGCCACCCGCGACGGCGCCCAGGCCTTCGTCGATGCGGGCGCCGACGCGGTCAAGGTCGGCTTCGGTCCCGGCTCGATCTGCACCACCCGCGTGGTCACCGGCTGTGGGGTCCCGCAGATCACCGCGGTCTACGAGGCGTCCCTGGGCTGCCAGCCCGCCGGAGTGCCCGTGATCGCGGACGGCGGTCTCCAGCAGTCCGGCGACATCGCCAAGGCGATCGTCGCCGGCGCAGAGACCGTGATGATCGGGTCGCTGCTGGCCGGCTGCGAGGAGTCGCCCGGCGAGCTGATCTTCGTCAACGGCAAGCAGTACAAGTCCTACCGCGGCATGGGCTCGCTCGGCGCGATGTCGAGCCGTGGCAAGAAGTCCTACTCCAAGGACCGCTATTTCCAGGCCGAGGTCAGCAGCGACGACAAGATCGTCCCCGAGGGCATCGAGGGTCAGGTCGCCTACCGCGGGCCGCTCGCCGCCGTCGCACACCAGCTCATCGGCGGCCTCAACCAGTCGATGTTCTACGTCGGCGCGCGGACCGTCCCCGAGCTCCAGCAGAAGGGGAAGTTCGTCCGGATCACCCAGGCGTCGCTCAAGGAGAGCCACCCGCACGACGTACAGATGACGGCCGAGGCCCCCAACTACTCCGGACGCTGACAAAGGACCCACGACTGTGACCGACATCGAGATCGGCCGCGCCAAGCGCGCCCGCCGCGCGTACTCCTTCGACGACATCGCGATCGTGCCCTCGCGGCGCACCCGCGACCCCGAGGAGGTCAGCACCGCGTGGCAGATCGACGCCTACCGGTTCGATATCCCGGTGCTCGCCGCGCCGATGGACTCGGTCATGTCGCCGACGACCGCGGTGGCCCTGGGCCGCTTCGGCGGACTGGGCGTGCTCAACCTCGAGGGCCTGTGGACCCGCTACGAGGACCCCTCCGACCTGCTCGAGGAGGTCGCCGGCCTCCAGGGCACCGAGGCGACGCACCGGCTCCAGGAGATCTACCGTGAGCCGATCAAGGGTGACCTGATCACCGAGCGGCTGCGCGAGATCCGCGAGGCCGGCGTGACCGTGGCGGGCTCCCTGTCGCCCGGCAGGACCAAGGAGTTCGCGAAGGCGGTCGTCGACGCAGGCGTCGACCTGTTCGTCATCCGCGGCACGACGGTCTCCGCCGAGCACGTCTCGTCGCAGGCCGAGCCGCTGAACCTCAAGGAGTTCATCTACGAGCTCGACGTGCCGGTGATCGTCGGTGGCTGTGCGACGCACCAGGCGGCGCTCCACCTCATGCGTACCGGCGCCGCCGGCGTCCTCGTCGGATTCGGCGGCGGCGCTGCCCACACGACCCGCACGGTGCTCGGCGTCGCCGTACCGATGGCGAGCGCGTTGGCCGACGTCGCCGCCGCCCGGCGCGACTACCTCGACGAGTCGGGCGGTCGCTACGTCCACGTCATCGCCGACGGCTCGATCGGCAAGTCCGGTGACATCGCCAAGGCGATCGCCTGTGGTGCCGACGCCGTCATGGTCGGCTCGCCGTTCGCCCGCGCCACCGATGCGCCGGGCCGCGGCTTCCACTGGGGCACCGAGGCGCACCACCACGACCTGCCGCGGGGCCAGCGGGTGCAGTTCGACACGGTCGGGACGCTCGAGGAGATCCTCTTCGGCCCGTCCCGCGTCGCCGACGGCACCATGAACCTCGTCGGCGCGCTGCGCCGCTCGATGGCCACGACGGGCTACACCGAGGTCAAGGAGTTCCAGCGCGTGGAGGTCGTCGTTGAGTGATGGCCCGGTGCCGGACGACGGGTCGGTCACCATCCACACCGACGGTGCCTGCGTGCCCAACCCCGGACCCGGTGGTTGGGGCGCCCTGCTGCGGTACGGCGCGCACGAGCGCGAGCTCTGCGGCGGCCAGGCCGAGCCGACCACCAACAACCGGATGGAGCTCACGGCGCCGATCCGAGCGCTCGACGCGCTCACCCGACCGTCGATCGTGCAGCTCTACACCGACAGCACCTACGTGCGCAGCGGCATCACCTCCTGGGTCGCCTCGTGGAAGCGCAACGGCTGGCTGACCAGCGCCAAGCAGCCGGTCAAGAACGTCGACCTCTGGCAGGATCTCGTCGAGGCGTGCGCCCGCCACGAGGTGCACTGGCACTGGGTGAAGGGCCACGCCGGCGACGAGGGCAACGAGCGCGCCGACCGGCTCGCCGCGCGCGGGCTGGCCGAGGCGGTTGCGGCGGCCACGGCATGACCCGCCCATGACCGGCCTCGTGGTGGCCGCCGGCCAGGCGGCCTCCGTCTCTGGCGACCCGACCGCCAACGTCGCGACCTCCGCGCGCCTGACCGCTCTCGCCGCCGACCGCGGCGCCCGGCTGCTCGTGCTGCCCGAGGCGTTCCTGACCGGGTACGACGCCGCCGCCTTCGACGGTCCGCTGCCCGACGCCGCCGAGCTGGACGGCGGCTGGCTCGACCCGCTCCGCGCAGCAGCCGCCGCCGGCGACGTCACCGTCGTGGTCGGCACCGCGCTGGTCCGCGACGGCGCGCGTCGGCTCTCGCAGGTCGTGGTGGGTCCCGACGGCGGCACGAGTGCGCCGTACGACAAGCAGCACCTCGACGGCCTGGAGAAGGACGTCTTCACAGTCGGCGACCACGGCACCTCGATCGACGTCGGCGGGCTCGAGCTCGGCCTGTCGATCTGCTACGACGGGTGCTTCCCCGAGCACGCCCGAGCGGCCGCCCTCGACGGTGCCGTCGGCTACCTGTCGTCGGCGGCCTACTTCCCCGGCGGGGGGCACCGCCGCGACCTCTACTACGCCGCCCGCGCGGTCGAGAACGGCATGTACGTCGTCGTCTCCGGCCTGACGGGTCGGTGCGGCGGCTACGAGTTCATCGGCGGCTCGGCGGTCTACGACCCCGAGGGCCGACCGCTCACCCGCCTCGGCGAGGAACCGGGAGTCGTGGTCGCAGAGATCGACGCCGACGTCGTCGCCGCGACCCGGGCCCGGCACACGATGGTCGCCGACCACCGGCTCACGCTCGGCCCGCGGGTCCGTTTGCCACACTGAGAGCATGAGCCAGCCCAGTGCCCTCGGACCGCAGGCTCGCGACACCGCGCTCGCGGCGATGGAGGGGGTCGCCGGCCAGGCCGAGCTCGACGTGCTCGTCGTGGGTGGTGGCATCGTCGGCGTCGGGACGGCGCTGGACGCCGTGACCCGCGGCCTGAGCACCGGCCTGCTCGAACAGCGCGACCTCGCCAGCGGCACCTCCAGCCGCAGCAGCAAGCTGATCCACGGTGGCCTGCGCTATCTGGAGATGCTGGACTTCGGGCTGGTCCGCGAGGCCCTCCAGGAGCGCGGCCTCCTGCTGACCCGGCTCGCTCCGCACCTGGTCCGGCCGGTGCCCTTCCTCTACCCGCTGACCCACAAGGCCTGGGAGCGTCCGTACGTCGGCGCCGGGCTGACGCTCTACGACGGCATGGCCGCCTTGGGGAAGGCGGAGATGGGCCTCCCCCGTCATCGGCACCTGACGCGCCGCGGTGTCCAGCGGATCGCGCCCGACTTCAAGGCCGACTCGATCGCCGGTGCGATCAAGTACTACGACTGCCAGGTCGACGACGCCCGACTGGTGCTGACCGTCGCCCGCACCGCTGCCGCCCACGGCGCGCACGTCGCGACCCGGGTCCAGGTCACCGGCTTCCTGCGCGAGGGGGAGCGGGTGGTCGGCGTACGCGCCCGCGACCTGGAGCACGGGCGGGACCTCGAGGTGCGCGCCCGGGTGGTCGTCAATGCCGCCGGCGTGTGGACCGACGAGATCCAGGACCTCGTCGGCGGCCGCGGATCGCTGCACGTGCAGGCCTCGAAGGGCATCCACCTGGTGGTGCCGCGCGACCGGATCCGCTCCGAGGCGGGCTTCATCGTGCGCACCGAGAAGTCGGTCCTCTTCGTGATCCCGTGGGGCCGGCACTGGATCATCGGCACGACCGACACCGCGTGGGACCTCGACAAGGCGCACCCCGCGGCCTCCAAGGCCGACATCGACTACATCCTCGATCACGTCAACGCCATCCTGCGCGAGCCGCTCGACCACGACGACGTCGAAGGCGTGTACGCCGGGCTCCGGCCGCTGCTGTCGGGGGAGTCGGAGCCGACCTCGCGGATCTCCCGCGAGCACACCGTGGTCACGCCGGTGCCCGGCCTCGTCATGATCGCCGGCGGCAAGCTCACGACGTACCGCGTCATGGGGCGCGACGCCGTCGACGCCGCCGCGCACTCGCTGAAGACCACGCTCTCCCTCACCGTCCGCGAATCGA
>VFQN01008556.1_pt1 | contig 10301 bp, 10 predicted proteins | sample 3512371 | NCBI WGS metagenome assembly VFQN01 (sample SAMN10412370, study PRJNA504923) | tailings metagenome | isolation source: Replicate 2 from Balatoc abandoned mine | place: Philippines: Itogon, Benguet | collected 2017-08-28 | reverse complement strand
CGGCTCCGTGCCCAACTCGCCGACCAGCTCGACGAGCTGGCCTCCGCGCTCGAGCAGGAGGTCGTCGGTGAGAGGGACTGGAACGAGCTCCGCCGCTCGCTCAGCCGGACCGCCCGCAACGCCGACGACCTCATCGGGCGCGCACGGGAGGCCCGGCGAGCCAACTGGAAGGCCGCGCGCTGGGCGGAGAGCTCCCAGCGGCACGAGGAGCGCGCCGAGGCGCTCCACCACCTGACCGCCTGTGTCACGAGGTGATCGCGCTCGTCTCCGACCAGCGCACCGAGATCCGCAGCGACGACCGGGCCGCCGCCGACCTCCGGGCCCACACCGCGGCCGCGCTGCGGTCCGTCGCCGACCTCCTCCGCGACTCGCACTCCCCCAACGACGCCCGCGAGGCCGTCGGCGAGCTGCGCACCCGCGTCGCCCGGGCGCAGGTCCAGAGCGGTGAGCACCACTTCGCCGCGGCCGCCATCACCCTCAACCTCGAGCACGCGGTCGCCGCCTGGGCGTGAGCCGTTGCGAGGGATCGGCTAGACAGGAGAAATGATCTTCATCACCGCCACGTTCACGATCAAGCCCGAGCACGCCGACCGCTGGCCCGAGATCTCCGCGTCGTTCACCGAGGCGACCCGTGCCGAACCCGGCAACCTCTGGTTCGACTGGTCGCGCTCGGTCGACGACCCGAACACCTACGTCCTCGTCGAGGCCTTCCTCGACGACGCCGCCGAGGCTCACGTGACCTCCGACCACTTCAAGCAGGCCCAGGCCGACCTCCCGCCGTACCTCCAGGAGACGCCGCGGATCGTGAACGTCCAGGTCCCCGGCACCGACTGGTCCGAGCTCGGCGAGATGCGGGTCGACTAGGACGACCGGCTGTCCTCAGCGGCGTCGCTCGCAGGCGATGCCGTTGTCGTTGCGGTCGAGGTCGGCGTTGGCCCGGTAGGTCCGATCGTCGACCGCCGGCAGCCGACGGCCCCCCAGCCCATCGACCGCCGCATAGGTGCCGACTCCGCGCGGAAACTCGCGCCTCAGCGCCGCACAGGTCTCGTACGACGTTGCCGGCGCCGCGCTGTCGAGGATCGCCCGACTCACCGCCTCCCCGGCGCGCGGCAGGTACGGCAGGGAGAGCAGAGCCAGAAGAGCAGCGATCACGAACACGGCCAGCCGTCGGGCGTCGCGCGCCGGGCGTCGACGCCGCGCCACCGGCGCGGGCACCGCCTGCGGCCGCGCCGCCGCCGCCTGGAACCCGAGATCAAGCTCGATCGCGGTCAGCCTCACCTGCTCGGTCGTCAGGACGGGCGGGCGCGTCAGGAGCATCTCGCGCAGATTGCCAGTCGAGCAGAGCATGACGTCGTGGCACCACCCCGCCACCGGTTCGTCGCGCACGAAGCACAGCGCCGAGCGCACGTGAGCAGTTGCCGGTGCACCGACGATCCCGGCGACGGCGAGCGCGGCATCGCCCGCTGCCGCGACCACCCGGTCCTGCCGTCGCCCATGGCACCAGAAGGTGTCGTCCCGGACGTGGATGCGCCCCGACCAGTTCTTGGCATCGACGACGAACACTCCGGGCGGCCCGACGACGACGTGGTCGAGGTTCGCCCGCACCCGGCCGGGCCACCGCACGTCGTGGAAGACCGCCCACCCCCGGACGCGCAGCTCGTCCAGGATGGACCCGACCGCACGCTCGCCCTGCGCGCCCCGCTCGTAGAGCTCGGCTGACCGCATCAGCCGGGCAGCCTTCTCCCGCTGACGCCTCGCCAACTGATCTGCGGACTCGCCTGCCATCACTCCTCCTCGACACCAGGTGATCGGTCTCGCGGAGCGCCGACTTGAGCCCGAGATGGCCGAAGGCCCCGACACCGCGTGGTGTCGGGGCCGTTCGGACCGGTCGATCAGCTGTCGAATCTCATTCGAGTGTCACTCGGTCGGCTACCCGGTTCGGCAGGACGCGGATGCGACGATTTCATCGTGCCGCAGCGAACGAACCCGGACGCGTGGTTCCTCCCCACCAACCCCCCGTCGCTACCTGGTTCTCGACGCCTACGACACTCTCCGCATCCTGCGCCACTTTGGACACCTCCGCTGGATTTCAACCGGCACAGATCGCCTCGGCGGTCACCGTGATCGTCCGAGGAGCCTGGCCAAAGAGTGCGGGTCCGGTCTCAACGATGACCTGCCATGTCGTGGAGTCCACCGGGCCACTCTCGGCGACGTGTATCGACGCGACTCCGGAGGTGGTGCTCGGGTTCAACGAGTAACCACCGCCGACGAGCGTCGTGCCGTCAGGGCAGGTGGTCTGCACAGCGGGGTAGACCTGCTGGAAGTCACTCGTGGCGATTGTGATCGGCACAGGAGTGCCCGTCACGACCTGAGTGCTGGTCGATCCCGGAGGACCCTGTTCACCCTTGTCGCCCTTTTCACCCGGATTGCCCTTTTCACCCTGAGGGCCCCGCGGCCCCGTACTGCCTTTGGGCGGCCAGGCGATCTCCTTCTCAGCGCGTTGGCACGGACCCGCGCGCAACTTGAGATCCCGATGGGTCGTCGGACCACCATCCAGTTCGATGCAGGCTCTGAGTGACTGCGCCTTGTTCGAGCCGACCGTCACGGCGGTGGCCGGTAGCGCCAGCCCGACGAGAACGGCCACGGCGCAGCCGATCATGAACCGAGAGCGAGAAGCAACGATGCGTTTCTTCATAGCGACCTCCCAAGTCACGCGCGCTGCCCGAAAAGCAAACGCCTGAAGCGGTGCGCAGTCGCATCCGTCGGGAATGCGGGCTCACGGCCGATGGGCGGCGATGCGCTCGCATGAGTCCGGGTGGCCACGCCCTCCACTACGGTAGGACTTCTCGCCGGGCCCGACCAGAGGGATCGTCAGGGCACGTGGATGGGCGTGGTCATGCGACTTGCTGATCGCCTCCTGATTCGACGGCTGGCTCGTCGGGTCGTTCCACCGATCTCGACCATCAGCCGAAGCACCGTGCGCAGCAGTGACTCAAACGGCCTCTTGTTCCACGCCACCACCGACAGCGCCTCTCAGAGTGCGGTGTACGTCTCAATCGACAGTGGCTTCTTCATGACCATTCCTTCGAAATCCCGGTGACTGGGTCCCGCGACGCGGCACGGACGCACGAGAGGGACCGAACCCTGTCGGGTTCCGGTCCCTCTCGCGTTCTGCAGATCAGTCTGCGTCTGCCGCAAAGGTGTCTGCGTTTCGTACAAATCCTGTCTGCATCAGATGCAACTCGACATCAGCTGCAGCCGGAGGTGCTGCCGCAGCCCTCGCAGACGTAGCAGGAGCCGGCGGGGCGCATCTTGGTGCCGCAGGTGAAGCAGAGCGGGCTGTCGACGGCGGTGCCGGTGATCTGCTCGAGGAGCTCGGCGGAGGTGTGGGCGGTGGCCGGGGCCGGCTTGGCCGCGGCGACCGCCTCGACGTCGGCCTCGACCGGCTCGGCCTGGATCGCGGCCTCGGGGTCATCCTTGCGGAGCTCGATGGCCGGGGCGTCGATGAGCTCGGCGGAGGTGCCGAGTTCGTCGGTGAGCGGCTCGTAGGAGCCGGTCTCGAGGTAGCGCTGACGCTCCTCGGCCGAGTAGATGCCCAGGCCCTGGCGGGTCTCGAACGGCAGGTAGTCCAGCGCCAGGCGGCGGAAGACGTAGTCCATGACCGACTGAGCCATCCGGATGTCGGCGTCGTCGGTGAGACCGGCGGGCTCGAAGCGCTGGTTGGTGTACTTCGAGACGAAGGTCTCCAGCGGCACGCCGTACTGGAGGCCGATCGAGATCGCGATCGAGAACGCGTCCATGACGCCGGCCAGGGTCGAACCCTGCTTGCCCAGCTTGAGGAAGATCTCGCCGAGCGAGCCGTCGTCGTGGGCACCCGAGGTCATGTAGCCCTCGGCACCGCCGACCGTGAAGGAGGTGGTGCGCGAGACGCGCGACTTCGGGAGGCGCTTGCGGACCGGGGCGTAGACGATCTTCTCGACCACCTCGGGCGCAACCTCGGACTCGGCCGCGGCCGCCGCGTCGGCGGCGTCCTTCTTGGCCTTGCCGCCGCCGTCGGCGAGCGGCTGGCCCACCTTGCAGTTGTCGCGGTAGATCGCGGTGGCCTTGAGGCCGAGCTTCCACGACTGGAGGTAGACCTCCTCGATCTCCTCGACCGTCGCCGTCTCCGGCAGGTTGACCGTCTTGGAGATCGCCCCAGACAGGAACGGCTGCGCCGCCGCCATCATCCGCACGTGGCCCATCGGCTTCAGCGAGCGCGCACCCATGGCGGTGTCGAAGACCTCGTAGTGCTCGGTCCGCAGGCCCGGGGCGTCGATCACGTGGCCGTGCTCGGCGATGTAGGCGACGATCGCCTCGACCTGCTCCTCGACGTAGCCGAGCTTCTTCAGCGCCCGCGGGATCGTCTGGTTGACGATCTGCATCGAGCCGCCGCCGACCAGCTTCTTGAACTTGACCAGCGAGAAGTCCGGCTCGATGCCGGTGGTGTCGCAGTCCATCATGAAGCCGATGGTGCCGGTGGGCGCGAGCACCGAGGCCTGGGCGTTGCGGAAGCCGTTGGTCTCGCCCAGGGCGATCACATCGGCCCACGCCTGCGTGGCCAGCTTGTGCACCTGGCTGTCGACGATGTGCAGGGTGCGGACCGTGTCGTTGGCCGCCTGGTGCTTGCGCATGACCCGCTTGTGGGCCTCCGCATTGCGGGCGTAGCCGGCGTAGGGGCCGACGATGCCGGCCAGCTCCGCCGAGCGCTTGTACGACGTGCCGGTCATCAGCGAGGTGATGGTCGCGGCCATCGAACGGCCGCCGTCGGAGTCGTAGCCCAGACCCATCGCCATCAGCAGCGCGCCGAGGTTGGCGTAGCCGATGCCGAGCTGACGGTAGTCGACCGTGGTCTGGCCGATCGCCTCGGTCGGGAAGTCGGCGAAGCAGATCGAGATGTCCATCGCGGTGATGATCACCTCGACGGCCTTCGCGAACAGCTCGCCGTCGAAGGTGTCGTCGTCCTTGAGGAACTTCAGGAGGTTCAGCGAGGCGAGGTTGCACGAGGAGTTGTCGAGCGACATGTACTCCGAGCACGGGTTGGACGCGGTGATCCGGCCGGTCTCGGGGTTGGTGTGCCAGTCGTTGATGGTGTCGTCGTACTGGAGGCCCGGGTCGGCGCACTCCCATGCGGCCTGGCTGATCTTGCGGAACAGGTCGCGGGCGTCGACGCGCTCGATGACCTCACCGGTCTTGCGGGCCCGCAGGCCGAAGTCGGTGCCGTCCTCGACGGCGCGCATGAACTCGTCGCTGACGCGGACGGAGTTGTTGGCGTTCTGGTACTGCACCGAGGTGATGTCGGCACCGCCGAGGTCCATGTCGAAGCCGGCGTCGCGCAGGGCACGGATCTTGTCCTCTTCGCGCGCCTTGGTCGAGACGAACTCCTCGATGTCGGGGTGGTCGACGTCGAGCACGACCATCTTCGCTGCGCGGCGGGTGGCGCCACCGGACTTGATGGTGCCGGCGGAGGCGTCGGCGCCGCGCATGAAGGAGACCGGGCCGCTGGCGGTGCCACCCGAGGAGAGGAGCTCCTTGGAGGAGCGGATGCGGGAGAGGTTGAGACCGGCGCCGGATCCGCCCTTGAAGATGAAGCCCTCCTCCTTGTACCAGTTCAGGATCGAGTCCATCGAGTCGTCGACGGACAGGATGAAGCAGGCCGAGACCTGCTGCGGCGACGGGGTGCCGACGTTGAACCAGACCGGGGAGTTGAAGGAGAAGTACTGGTGCACGAGCAGCCAGGTGAGCTCGTGCTCGAACACCTCGGCGTCGGCCTCGGTGGAGAAGTAGCCGAAGTCGAGGCCAGCCTTGGCATAGGTCTTCACCACCCGGTCGACGATGTGCTTGAGGCTCCACTCGCGCTGGTCGGTGCCGACCGCGCCGCGGAAGTACTTCGTGGTGACGATGGTGGAGGCGTTGACCGACCAGAAGTCGGGGAACTCCACGCCGCGCTGCTCGAAGACCGTCTCGCCGGTCTTCCAGTTGGTCTGCACGACGTCACGGCGCTCCCACGTGATCTCGTCGTAGGGGTGCACCCCGTCGGTGCTGAAGACCCGCTGGATCGTCAGCCCCGCACCCGCCTTGGCCCTGCCCGTGGCCTCAGCCTTGGCTCCGCCACTCACCGTCTCGGTCATCCCTCTTGGTCCCGTCTCTCGAGGTTGGTGTGCTGGATTCGATTCAAACTGGTGCCACCGACAGTCGGTGGCGACGCTCTGCTCCCCCGAGGGGTGGTGGTGGGCCCGGCACACGCAGCTTCCCCACTACGCATGCCGGGCCGTCTGTGGTCAGCCCGTCGGAACGGGCTGAGGGGTGTCGACCGTCCGCTCCGCTCGGAGGGTTTCGAGGCCCGCCGCTGACGCGTCGGGCGCCTCAACCACCGAACTCCCGTCTCCTCGCTCCGCTCGGAGCCGGACGATCTCGTCCTCGAAGTCGTCGGCCGACTCGAAGGCGCGGTAGACGCTCGCGAACCGCAGGTAGGCGACCTCGTCGAGGGCGCGCAGCGGGCCGAGGATCGCCAGGCCCACCTCGTGGGCGGGGATCTCGGCGGCGCCGGCGAGCCGGAGCGCGTCCTCGACCGCCTGGCCCAGGCAGGCCAACTCGTCCTCGGTGACCGGACGGCCCTTGCACGCCTTGCGGACGCCGGCGATCGCCTTGTCGCGGGTGAATGGCTCCGAGGCGCCGGAGCGCTTCAGCACCGACAACTGCATCAGCTCGACGGTCGTGAACCGCCGCTCGCAGGCCGAGCAGGTGCGCCGCCGACGGATCGAGGTGCCGTCCTCGGAGACCCGCGAGTCGAGGACCCGGGTGTCGGTGCCGCGGCAGTACGGGCAGTGCATCCGGATCCCCTCCTCCTCGGTTCCTGTGGATAAGTCGCGGTCACGCTGTGTAGAACAACTGGGTGGCTGTGAGCCTTCCGCTGGGGAAGGTGTGGATCCCCGTTTCCACCAGATGTGGAGAACTACACGGCTGTAACTACTAGATGTTGAGGACAGTACGCCCGCGTTCCGACGTGCGCAAGTGGCGAGGCCGACGACATCTCCGACGACGTCTCGCCGGCCTCGCGAGGCGGTGCTCGGACGGCGTACGCCGCGCCAACCACCCACCCGTACGGGTGGTTTATCGGGGTCCGGTCGACGGGAGGTGTCAGGTGAGGGGTGGGCGGCGTGCCCGGCCGAACGGCACCCGGTCCCGACAACAGAAGAGGTCCTGTGATGGAGCAGCCCGCACCGACCGAACCGGCGGCGCGCCGGGAAACCCGCGCCGAGGCCACCGCTCGTCTCTTCGCGGAGCGACGGTCCGCCGACGCCGACACGCGGAGACGTCTCGACGACGAGCTCGTCCGACTCAACATGAAGGTCGCCTCCGACGCCTCCCGCCGTTTCCGCGGCCGCGGCATCGCTGACGAGGACCTCGAGCAGGTCGCCTACCTCGGCCTGGTCAAGGCCGTGCAGGGCTTCGACCCCGACCGCGGACACGACTTCCTCAGCTTCGCCATCCCGACCATCCGCGGCGAGGTGCGCCGGCACTTCCGCGACCTCGGCTGGACCGTGCGCCCGCCTCGGTCGATCCAGGAGACGCAGAGCAAGATCCTCGGCAGCGAGGGCGAGCTCTACCAGCTGCTCGGCCGTGCGCCGCGGCCCTCGGAGATCGCCGAGCATCTGGGCATCGACGTCGAGTCGGTCGTCGAAGCTCTCGGCGCGAGCGGCTGCTTCCGGCCGGTCTCGCTCGACCTCACGCTCGGCGAGGACGACGAGGCGCTCGGGCTGCGGCTCGGCGTACCGGACGAGGGCTACGACGCCGCCGAGGCACGCGCCATCCTGGCGCCACTGCTGGCGCCGCTGACGGCACGGGAGCGGACGATCGTCGAGATGCGCTTCGTCCGCGGCTGCACCCAGGCCGAGATCGGCGCCGAGATCGGGGTCACGCAGATGCAGGTCTCCCGACTGCTCACCCGGCTGCTGCGCCGTCTGCGGGAGCAGGCCGTGGTCGCCCCCGCCGCCTGACCGCTCGCCCGGACTGCCCGCCGCGCCGGGCGTCTAGACCGATGGCCCTAGGGCCATCGGTCACAATGTCCGCGTGAGGGGTGCGGCGGGTGGGAAGCGGGGCGGGAGTCGTCGCGGCGAGCGACGCAAACGCTCCTTCCAGCCCTCCCTGCTCCTGATCGCCCTCGGGATCACCGGCTGCGTGGTGGCCTGGGGCTACCTCGTGGTCGCGGCCGTGGACTTCGGGACGACGGCCCGCGGCGGCGACAGCACCGCGTGGTGGTTCCTGGCGCTGGCGTCGGTCGGCGCGGTCGCCTGCCTCTTCGCCGGGCTCATGCTGATCGCGCAACTGCTGCGCCGCCTCGGCATCACCCAGGGCCCGACTGGCAAGCCACGCACGCGCACGGAGACGCAGGGGCCGCCGCCGGACGCGCCTGAGCTCCCGCGCCCGGCTGGCGGACGGCGCGCGGCCCGCTGAGGCCTCAGCGGTCGCGCAGGCGCCGGACCAGTTTCAGCCCCGACCACACGTCGTCGATCGCCGCCACCTTCACGTCGACCCAGCCGAGGCCGAGCGCAAGAGCGCGGACGGCGTCCTCGCCCAGGTCGCTGTCGATGCCGAACTCCCTCTGGGCCGCCTTCTTGGGCCAGCACACCCACACCATGCCGGCCGGACGGGTCCGCCCCACCAGCGTCGGCAGACGCGCCGCGAGCTCGGCCTCCCGTACGTGGAAGGTGAGGGTGACGTCGAGACCGGTCGCGACCCGCGGCAACCTGCGGATGACGCGGGCGCCGGTCGCGCCGAGCTCGAACCCCTCCGGCGCTCGGTCGAGCAGCACCACGTGGTCGTCGTGCACGCCGATCTTCTGCACCAGCGGAGTGCCCGAGTAGCCGGCCATGGACGGAGCGTACGGTCGGCGCAGGATCGGGTACGGCGCACGCGCGCTGCAGGTTCCGGTCAGGCAGCGCGTCGGCCGGGCGAGAAAATGACCACGAGGGCGGAGCCACCTGGCCCCGCCCTCGTCTTCCCCGGTCTCGCCGGTCGGGGTCGAGGCGACCGGCGAAGTCTGTGTCCGTGCTGGCCCGCGCAGGTAGGCGCGGCTGAGCCAGCGGCCGGGAGAGCGCCTGGTCAGTCGACCGGGACCAGCAGACGCTGGCCGACGGTGATCAGGCCGGAGTCGAGCGCGTTCATCTTCGAGATCCGGTCGACCATCGGCCGGACGTCACCGCTGCCGGCGACCGCGGACGCGATCTCCCAGAGCGTGTCGCCGGTGCCGACCTGCACGACGCGGGTCGGCTCGGGGGTGCCGCCGTCCCGGGTGGCGACGGAGCTGGACGCCACCGCGAGCCCGATCGCCAGCAGGGCCAGCAGGGCGACCAGCACGACCACGACGCGGCCGCGGCGCGTGAGCCGCACCGTGCCGTGGGGCAGAGCCGTGCCGTGGGGCCGAGCCGTGCCGTGCGGCCGGGCCGCCGGACGGCCCTGGAACATCTGGTCGATCGTCATCGTGCTCATGGGGACCTCCTGGGGAAGTGGCCCGCCGTGACGCGGGCCTGGAGTCGTCGTGCTGTTCGTCGAGACCCAGTTCTAGAGGCCGCCACCGACAACGCCCTCGGGCCTGCCAGAACGGGCCACTCGATCAGAGGTTCGATCGAACATGTGTACGACCGTAGAGCACATGTTCGAACGAAATCAAGGGCTCGTCGAACATTCGTTCGGTACTCCGCAGGGGCACGGTGCCGCGACACGCCGTTCGAACAAATGTTTGAACACCTCGGCCGGGTGGCCTAGCGTGGACCCATGTCCACCAACTCGTCCGGCAAGGGGGCCAAGAAGATGACGGTGCGCGAACTGCCCGACGGCCCGACGGACGCCACCGGGCTCACCCCGCGGCAGCAGAGGGTCCTCGCGACGATCAAGGACTCGATCGAGAAGCGGGGCTACCCGCCCAGCATGCGCGAGATCGGTGAGGCCGTCGGGCTGACCAGCTCCTCCAGCGTGGCCCACCAGCTGCGCGTGCTCGAGGACAAGGGCTACCTCAAGCGCGACCCCAACCGGCCCCGCGCCCTCGAGGTGTTCCTGCCGGAGGTGATGGCGGCCCGCCGCTCCCTCGGCGCCGCCGAGGAGTCGTCGTACGACGAGACCGGGCTCGGCGACTCCGTACCCGCAGCGTCCTACGTCCCGCTCCTCGGGCGGATCGCGGCCGGCGGCCCGATCCTCGCCGAGGAGCGCTACGAGGACGTCTTCCCGCTGCCGAAGCAGCTGGTGGGTGACGGCGAGCTCTTCCT
>VFQN01008555.1_pt1 | contig 10301 bp, 6 predicted proteins | sample 3512371 | NCBI WGS metagenome assembly VFQN01 (sample SAMN10412370, study PRJNA504923) | tailings metagenome | isolation source: Replicate 2 from Balatoc abandoned mine | place: Philippines: Itogon, Benguet | collected 2017-08-28 | reverse complement strand
GCCTATGGGCGCCTGTGCCGCCTGCTCACGCTGGGCAAGCAGCAGGCCGGCAAGGGCAGGTGCGAGCTCGCCTGGGCCGACCTGGTAGCACACGGCGACGGCCTGATCGCGGTGCTGGTCCCGGACGTGCCCGACCAGGGCTGCGCCCTGCGGATCGCCCGGCTGCGCGCCGCCTTCGCCGACCGGGCCTATCTCGCCCTCACCCTGCGCCGCCGGCCGGGCGACGCCATGCGGCTGCATGGCCTGGCCGAGCTCGCGGCGCGCGAGCGGGTGCCCACCGTCGCCAGTAACGACGTGCTGTTCCACAGCCCCGAGCGGCGCATCCTGCAGGACCTGGTCACCTGCATCCGGCTGGGCTGCACCATCGACGAGCTGGGCTTCCGGCGCGAGCGCCACGCCGACCGCCACCTCAAGGCGCCGGACGAGATGGCCCGGCTGTTCAGGAAATATCCCGAGGCCGTCGCCCGCTCGGTCGAGATCGCGGGGCGCTGCCGGTTCCGCCTGGACGAGCTGGCCTACCAGTATCCCCGGGAAACCATCACCACGGGCATGACCGCGCAGCAGGCCCTGGAGCAGCGGGTGCGCGAGGGGATCGCCTGGCGCTACCCGGCCCGCCTGCCGGACGCGGTGATCGGCAGGATCCACCACGAACTCCGCCTGATCGAGGAGCTGAACTACGCGCCCTACTTCCTCACCGTGGACGCGATCGTCCGCTTCGCCCGCTCCCGGGGCATCCTCTGCCAGGGCCGCGGCAGCGCCGCCAATTCGGTGGTCTGCTACATCCTGGGCATCACCTCGACCAACCCGGAAGAGCACGACCTCCTGTTCGAGCGGTTCGTTTCCACCGTGCGCAAGGAGCCGCCCGATATCGACGTGGACTTCGAGCACGAGCGGCGGGAAGAGGTGATCCAGTGGATCTACGACACCTATGGCCGCGACCGCGCCGCCTTGTGCGCCACGGTGATCCGCTACCGGGCGCGCGGCGCGGTGCGCGACGCCGGCAAGGCCATGGGGCTTTCCGAGGACGTGGTGGGCGCGCTGGCCGGGCAGGTCTGGGGCTGGTCGGCGGAAGGGGTGGAGGCCAGGCACGCCCAGGACCTCAACCTGAACCTCGCCGACCGGCGGCTGGCCCTGACGCTGGACCTGGCCCGCCAGCTGATCGGCGTGCCGCGCCACCTGTCCCAGCATCCGGGCGGCTTCGTGCTGACCGAGGACCGGCTGGACGAGCTGGTGCCGATCGAGCCCGCCGCCATGAAGGACCGGGCGGTGATCGAGTGGGACAAGGACGACATCGACGCGCTGAAGTTCATGAAGGTCGACGTGCTGGGCTTGGGCATGCTCGGCTGCATGCGCCGCGCCTTCGACCTGTTGGCCCGGCACAAGGGCGAGCACCGCGACCTCGCCACCATCCCGCGCGACGATCCCGCCACCTATGCGATGATCCGCCGGGCCGACACGCTGGGCGTGTTCCAGATCGAGTCCAGAGCGCAGATGGCGATGCTGCCGCGCATGAAGCCGAGGGAGTTCTACGACCTGGTGATCGAGGTCGCGATCGTGCGGCCGGGGCCGATCCAGGGCGACATGGTGCATCCCTACCTGCGCCGGCGCGAGGGCAGGGAGCCGGTCACCTATCCCAAGCCCGCGTTCGAGAAGGTGCTGGGCAAGACGCTGGGCGTGCCGCTCTTCCAGGAGCAGGCGATGCGGGTGGCGATCGAGTGCGCCGGCTTTTCCGCGAACGAGGCCGACCAGCTCCGCCGCTCCATGGCGACCTTCAAGTTCACGGGCGGGGTCAGCCATTTCAAGGACAAGCTGATCGAGGGCATGGTGGCCAACGGCTATGACCGGGCGTTCGCCGAGAAGACCTTCGGCCAGCTGGAAGGCTTCGGCTCCTACGGCTTTCCCGAAAGCCACGCCGCCAGCTTCGCGCTGATCGCCTATGCCTCCTCCTGGATGAAGTGCCACCATCCGGAAGTGTTCTGCGCGGCCTTGCTGAACGCCCAGCCGATGGGCTTCTACGCCCCGGCCCAGATCGTGCGCGACGCGCTGGAGCACGAGGTCGAAATCCGTGCGGTCGACGTCAACCACAGCGACTGGGACTGCACCCTGGAGCCCGCCGAGCGGGGCTTGGCCGTCCGCCTGGGCCTGCGCATGGTCAAGGGCCTGGCCGAAAAACATGCTGCGGCGATCGTGCGGCACCGCCCGTTCGCCGGGATCGACGATCTGTGGCGCCGGGCGAGGGTGCCGGCCCTGGCCCTGGAGAAGATCGCCATGGCGGATGGCTTTGCCGGCGCGCTCGGCCTTGCCCGCCGCCAGGCCCTGTGGGCGATCGGGGCGCTGCGGGACGAGCCCTTGCCGCTGTTCGCCCAAATGACCGAGCTGGCCGAGCCCGAGGTGGAGCTGGCACCCATGGCGACCGGCCAGGAGGTGGTGGAGGATTATGGCTCGACCGGCCTGAGCCTGCGCCAGCACCCGCTGGCCTTCCTGCGGGAAGAACTGTCCAGCACCGGCTATCGCCGGTGCAGCGACCTCGCGGCCCTTCCCGATGCCCGGCGTGTCGCCGTGGCCGGCCTGGTCCTGGTCCGCCAAAGGCCGGGCTCGGCCGGCGGGGTGATGTTCATCACGATCGAGGACGAGGCCGGCATCGCCAATCTGGTGGTCTGGCCATCGCTGTTCGAGCGCTACCGCCGGGTGGTGCTGTCGGCGCGCATGATGGGGGTGGAAGGCCGGGTGCAGCGCCAGGGCCAGGTCATCCACCTGGTGGCCGAGCGGCTGGCCGACCTGGGCGAGCTCCTGCGCAGCGTGGGCGCGCGCGACCAGCCCGCGGCCGGCGAGGACGGGCTCGGCCGCAAGCCGCGCGACATCTACATCCCGGACCTGCGCCTGGGCTCTGGCATCAAGGTATCGACCAGGGACTTCCGCTAGCCCGGTGAGCAGAACCTATTGCGGCAGCGGCATCTGCACGCCGCCGCCGAACTCGAGGAGCTCGACGTTGCGGACGATGTCGGTGCCGTAGATCCCGTTGCCGGCCACGTGCTCGACGCGCCAGTCTCCGTTGCCCTGCAGCGTGACTTGGTAGCCTGCCCTGGGGCCATTGAAGAACGCGGTGTCGATGCCGTCGCCGCCATCGATGGCGTCGTCGCCGTGGCCGCCCCGCAGGAGGTCGTTGCCGGCGCCACCGTCCAGCACGTCGTCGCCGAAGCTGCCGCGCAAATCGTCCTCGCCATCGCCGCCGGTCAGGTTGTCGGTGCCGGCGCCGCCCGCGATCAGGTCGTTGCCGACGCCGCCGTCGACGCTGTCGTCGCCACTGCCGCCATCGACATCGTCGTTGCCCGCGCCGCCGGCCACCCGGTCGTTGCCGACGCCACCCCGGACGACGTCGTCGGCAGCGCCGCCGTCGAGTTCGTCGTCGTCCAGCCCGCCGAAGATGAGGTCGGCCTCGCCACCGCCGCCGATCACGTCGTTGCCGGCGGCACCCTTGAGGAAGTCGTCGCCGGCCTCGCCGAGAAGACGATCGTCGCCCGGGCCGCCGTCCAGCGTGTCCAGCCCGTCGCCGCCCTCGAGACGGTCCATGCCGATGCCGCCGACCAGAAGGTCGTCGCCGGCCTGGCCGAGCAGCACGTCGTCGCCGCTGCCGCCGAAGACCGTGTCGTTGCCGCCCCTGGTGTTGGCGTAGTCGTCGCTGTCCTGCCCCGGAACCACGTCGGGCGTGTCCGGGAAGGGAACGCGCAGGAAGCCGAACTGCGTTCCATTCCAGCGATAGGAATTTTCCGCGTCGAGGAAATGAGCGTCCTCGACGACCGGGGCCGTCATCTGGCCGGTGATGGTCACCGAGGTCGTCACCGCGCCGACGGTCGCCGTCAGCACGTAGTCGTTGCCGCGGACCGCCACGGTGACGTTGCCGGCGGTGATGCCCGGGCCGAACACGATCCGGTCGGCACTGCCGCCGCTGTCGATGATGGTGTCGCTGCCCGCCACCAGATCGATGCGATACTCGTCGCTGCCGTCGCCACCGCGCAGGGCGTCGCTGCCGCCGGCCCCGTTCAGGAGGTCCGGCCCCTCCCTGCCTTCCAGGACATCGATGCCGGCGCCCCCGGTCAGGATGTCGATGCCAGCGGTGCCGACGAGCGTAGCCATGGTCTATCCCTGTTCGCTGATCCGGAAGCGAAGTCGCTCAGGGCCCGATGCTGACGTGATCATGATTTGCGCTCGACGTTACCACAGCCGGAACAGGCTATCCATCGAGGATCAGGAAAACAAAGAACCCTGTCGCCCGGAAGTCGACGGCTCATGCTCTTCTCGCGGCGGCAAGTCGCCGTTGTCGATCCCGTCCTTCTTTTCTCCCCGGGCGACGATCTGGAGCGCGCCATCCGGCAGCGGCCGCTGCAGGCTCGACGCCTCCGCCCAAGGTGCCGTCGGCCAGGTCTCCACCTCGTCCGCCTCCGTCAGTACCCCCGGCATCGCCTTGGGATGCACCGCGCCGACCTCGCTGTTCGGCTCGGTCGTCAGGAACGCGAACAGGTCGGTCGTGACCTCGCCTTCCGCCAGCTTCCGAACGCTGGTCCAGCCCGTCCAGATGCCGGCGAAGAAGGCGAGCGGCCGGCTCTCGTCGCGGGCGAACCAGACGGGCTCGAACCTGCCGTCGGGCAGCCGGTCGTTCTCGCTGAACGAGGTGAACGGCACCACGCAGCGCGACGCAGGCCCGAGCCAGCGCCGCCAGTGCGGGCTGCTGGCGTTGCGGACATTGGTGACGCCCTTGTCGACCTTCCTGCCCTTGAGCACGAAGGCGGGGGAGGGCATCCCCCAGCGCGCCGTCGCCAGCTCCCGCACGCCGTCGCCGCTGGTGCGCACGATCGGCGCCGGATAGTCCGGGAAGATGCCGGGCATGGGCGGCAGGTTGCCGGTGGTGTCGCGCATGGCCCCCGTGAACGACCGGATGGCGTCCTGGCCCTTGGTCAGCGAATAGAGATTGCACATGGGATCGGCGTGCCTTCCGTCGCCGCGTGGAACCGAGCCGGGGCTTGCGCGCCGACGGCCCATCGGTAGCAGAGCTGCCGGCAGCAGACATAGCCGCCCCGATGGCATTCTCGGGAGTGTCCGATCGCGCGGGGAAGGTTCATAATCACCCATCTCGATGAGCCGTGAGCAGCCAGCCTGGTCGCGAGCGAGGGAGTTTGAACAACACGCCCGATCCTGCCGAGAAGAATGCCGTGGCCCGCCCGGAGCGGCGGCTGGCCGCGATCATGATGGCCGACGTGGTGGGCTATTCCACGCTGGTGGAGGCGGACGAGGCCACGGCGCTGGCGGCCGTGCGCGATCTGCGCAATGAGGTGATCGCCCCGCTCGTGGCCGAGCATCGCGGCGCCATCGTCAAGCTCACCGGGGACGGGTTCCTGGCGGAGTTCGCCTCGGTGGTCGACGCGGTCCGCGCCGGCGTCGCCGTGCAGCATGCGGTCCACGACCGGCAGGCGGACATGCCATCGGAGCGCCGCATCGTGTTCCGGATCGGGATCAACCTCGGCGACGTGGTGGTCGAGGACGGCGACCTTTACGGCGACGCGGTCAACATCGCCGCCCGGCTGGAGCAGCTCTGCGAGCCCGGCGGCATCCTTCTGTCCGGCGCCGCCCACGATCACCTGCAGGGCCGGATCGACCTGCCGCTGGACGATGCCGGCGAGCAGCGGGTCAAGAACATCAAGCGCCCGGTCCGGACCTGGCGGGTGCGCATCGACAGCGCCTCGCGGCCGGTGCGCAGCCAGCGCCGGCCACTGACCCTGCGCTGGCTGTCGATGGGCGCTGCGCTCGTCTTCGGCTCGGGCGTCCTCGGCATGGTCTGGCACCTGCCGGTGGGCGAGACCGGCCCGCGCGCCAAGCCCACGGTCGCGGTCCTGCCGTTCACCAACATGAGCGGCACCAGCGCCGACGACTATTTCGCCGACGGGATGACCGACGACCTCATCACGGACCTCGCCAAGCTTTCCGGCCTGTCGGTGATCGCGCGCAACTCGGCGTTCGCCTACAAGGGCCAGCCGATCGTGCTCCAGGACATCGCCCACGAACTGGGCGTCCGCTACGTCGTCCAGGGCAGCGTGCGCCGGGCCGGCGAGCAGGTCCGGATCAACACCCAGCTGGTCGATCCCAGCACCGGCGACCAGATCTGGGCGGCGCGCTTCGACCGCGATGCCGACGACGTCTTCGCCGTCCAGGACGAGGTCATCCACCGGATCGTCGCCGCCCTCGAGGTGGAGCTGACCGCCCCGGAGGAAAAGCGCCTGGACCGGTTCCCGACCAGCGACCTGGAAGCCTACGACTATTTCCTGCGCGCCCAGCAGGCCGCCCGGGCCGGCTCGCGGCCGCGGCTCCGCGAGGCGCTGTTCTTCTATCAGAAGGCGATCCGGCAGGATCCGGCCTTCGCCGATGCCCTGGCCGCCGTCGCCCGGACCGCCACCTATGTCTGGCGCAGCGACTATGACGACGTCCTGCCCGGGCCGGTGGCGCGCCAGCTCGCCTACGACATGGCCAGCCGGGCCAGCAGGCTCGATCCGGCCTCGGCCGTGCCCGATGCCGTGCTGGCGATCCTGCAGGTCGTGGACCGGCGCTACGACGAGGCGGTGGCCTCGGCCAAGCGGGCGGTGGAACTAGGGCAGGGCGATGCCGCGGCATTTGCGACCCTGGGCTTCGTGCTGATGTTCGCCGGCGACCATGCGGGGGCGGCGGCCGCGGTCAGCGAGGCCCTGCGCCTGGACCCGAACCCCGCCACCAGCGACCGCATCACCGCCGGCCTCGCCTTCTCGCTCAACGACCAGCATCGCCGCGCGATCGACGTGCTGGAGCGCGGCCGCTCGCTGGCCGGGCAGTTGGAAGACTTCCACCTGGCGCTGGCGATCGCCTATGCCCGCGGCGGCAGGCTGGAGGAGGCGCGCGCCGCGGTGGCGCAGGCAAGGCATCTGGCGCCGGCGCTGAACCTGTCCTTCTACCGGATCATCCTCGACAATTTCCGCAACCCGGCCGACCTCGCCGCCATCCTGGAGGCCCTGCGCCAAGCCGGTCTCCCGCAATGGCCAAGCGGCTTCCAGGCCGACGAGCGCGACCGGCTGGACAGTGCGGAGATCGCCACGCTGGCGCTCGGGCGGACCTGGCAGGGCGTCACCGACGAGAACGAGCCCGCCTTCCTGCAGATCGACCCGAACGGGCGGATGGCCTACCGGACGCCCCGGCAGTTCCTGACCGGGCACTCCTATGTCGACGGATCGCTGCTCTGCGAGAAGAGCGACAACGTGCTCATGGGCCGTGCCTGCTGCGGGCCCATCTACCGGGTGCCGTCGGGGATCCGGGACGACGGGCTCGGCTATGTCTACGCCAACGCTTCCCGGGTCCTCTGGTTCTCGGCCACCGAATGACCGGGATCAGCGGTACGGCTCCTGCTCGAGTTCGGCCTTGACCTGCGGCCAGTTGGCCTCGGCCTTGGACAGGTATTCCTCGGGATTGGCCGCAAACTCGCCGGCGAAGCCCTGGTCGTAGCTCAGGTACAGCTTGCCGTCGCCGATCCGCCAGGCATAGGGGTCGATGCTGACCGTCACCCCATCCGCGGCCATCTCGCCCACGCAGTAGCCGCCATATTGCGGCGCGAAGCGCTCCGGGTCCTGGACGAACATGTCCCGGTGCTCGGCGCTTGCGAAGTACCAGGGCGTGCCCAGCCAGCGATAGGAGAATTCCGGCGAGCCCTTCATCGGCCGGCCCTCGGTGAAATAGGCCACCGGGTCATAGCCCATGATCGCGACGCCGCCGAAATAGCCGGTGTTGACCGCGCTGCCGGCGACCGCACCGCCCGCCAGAGACAGGGCTGTGGCCAGGAAGGCGCCAAAGACGCAGCCACTCCTCACCTTGCTCCGCCACATCGTTCTCTCTCCGTCACTTCTGCGCCGCGACGCATTGCCGGTACGGCGCATCCCCCATGATATCCGCCGGCTGGCAGGTCGCGCCATGCCGCACCAGCAGTTCGACCATCCGGTCGTGGCTTCGCCAGACCGCGTGGGTGAGCGGCGTGTAGCCGTCGCGCTCGGGCGCCTCCACCGGCGCGCCGCGCTCGATCAGCAGGCTGGCGACGTCGACCGCGTTTTCCTCCGCCGCCACCATGAGCGGGGTCGCCCCCGCCTTGTTCGCGGCGTCGTCGCGCGGCGCGCCGCGATCGAGCAGCAGGACCGCCACCGGCGCGCTGTTGGCGAAGGCCGCGGCATGCAACGGCGTGAAGCCGCCGGCATTGCGGGCGAGGACATTGGCGCCGTTGGCCAGCAATGCCTCCGCCACGTCCGCCCGGCCGGCCAGCGCCGCCAGGATCAGGGGCGTTTCCGCATTCTCGCCCGGCGCGTCCGCATCGGCACCCGCCTCCAGCAGTTGCCGGACGGCCACGACGTCGCCCCTGGACGCCGCATCGTGAAGCTCGCCCGCCAGGGCAGGCCAGGCAAAGCCGAGCAGGATCACGGACAAGACGACGGGCCGGTACATGAGCCGCCTCCACCGAATCCGGCACAATCTACGCCGGGACGATCCATTTCGGAAGATCGATGTCGAAGTGCTGCGCAATTCGGCCGGCTTCAGCGCTTGTCTTCGACGCTCCTGACCGGGGCGCAGCTGTCGCCCAGCACCAGGCTTGGCTGGAACACGACATGCCGGGGCGGCCCGTTGCTGCCATGCTCGATCCGGTCGACCAGGAGCCTCAGGGCCTCGTTGGTCATGTCGGTCAGCGGATGCTCGGTGCGGGTCAGGCGCGGCCGCAGGCCGCCAATGCCCGGGATCGTGTCGGTGGACGCGATCGAGATGTCCTCGGGGCAGCGCAGGCCGAGATCGGCCAGCGCCCGCATGGCGCCCAGGGCCATGACGCCGCTGGCGACGTAGAGCGCGGTGGGGCGGTCCGGCCGCTCGATCATCTCGCGCGCCACGGAATAGGCGACGCTTTCGCGGAACTCGCCGCAGCGGGCGAAGCCGGGCGGGGGCTCCAGGCCGCGGGCGGCCAGGGCCTGCAGCATGCCTTCCAGGCGGCCCTTGCCGGTGGTCAGATGGAGCGGCCCCGTGATCGTCCCGATCCGGCGGTGGCCCAGGTCCAGCAGATAGTCGGTGACCTGCCGGGCCGCGGCGACATTGTCGATCGTCACGCTGTCCGAGCGCTCGTCCTCGACCACCCGGCCGAACAGGACGGTCGGCACGCCGTCCGGCTCGCGCGGCTCGCGATGCCGACCTGCGCCGATCGGCACGAGCACGATGCCGTCGCAGGACAGCATGCGGATCCGCGCCATGATCCGGCGCTCGTTGTCCGGCTTCTCGTCGCTGTTGAACACGACCAGCGCATAGCCCCAGGAGGCGACGGCCGCCTCGGCCGCGCAGACGATGCGGGCGAAGAAGGGGTTGGCCAGGTCGGACACCACCAGGGCGATCAGCTGGCTGCGGCCGCGCTTGAGATTCCGTGCGGCCGACATCGGGGCGTAGTTGAGCTCCTCGATCGCGGCCAGGACGCGCGTGCGCAAGGGCGGGCTTACATAGGCGGTGTCGTTGACGACCGCCGACACGGTCGCGGTCGAGACACCTGCCGCTCGCGCGACGTCCTTGATGGTGGTCAAGCCGGCACCTAGCTAATCGTTTCGCCAAGCGTAGCGGCTGACGATGCCTTGTCCAGCCTCGGTTTCCCTGGCATTTCGGCGGTTATCCCTTGCATCGCGCCGCCGTTTCGCCGAGGCTCGGCGAAACGGTTAGACGGCGCGGCGCAAGCGGCCGGCGGTGCTCGCAGGGGAGGCGGAAGCATGAGGAAATGGGCGATCGGCGTCGCGGCCGTTGGCGTGGCGCTGGCGGCGGGGCCGGCCGGCGCGCAGGACAAGCCGCTCCTGGGGATCGTGTCGATCGCCGCCACCGAGGCCAACAATGTCCGCTACATCAACGGCGCCACCGCCGCGGCGCAGGAGGACGGCTGGACGGTGTCGGTCATCGACGCCGCCGGCAGCGCCGACCAGGCCAATGCCGCGATCCAGAACTTCGCCCAGCGCGGCGCCGGTGCGATCATCGACATGGTGTTCCCCTATTCCTCGATCGGAGCTGGCCTGGCGGCCGCCAAGGATGCCGGCATTCCCGTCGTCACCTGGGGCGGCGGCCTGGGCAGTTCGGTGGCCGCGACCAACGGTTCCGGCGCGCCGATCGCCCGGCCGGTGATCGACAAGATGGTCGAGGACCTGGGCGGCAAGGGCAGCCTGCTGGCGCTGACCTATCGGACCGGCGAGGTCTGCCGCAATCGCGAGGTCCTGCTCGACGAGGTGCTG
>VFQN01008554.1_pt1 | contig 10302 bp, 10 predicted proteins | sample 3512371 | NCBI WGS metagenome assembly VFQN01 (sample SAMN10412370, study PRJNA504923) | tailings metagenome | isolation source: Replicate 2 from Balatoc abandoned mine | place: Philippines: Itogon, Benguet | collected 2017-08-28 | reverse complement strand
CCCTGTGGTGCTCACTCAAACTTGAGTGATGACCCAGGGGTGTTCAGGGGTGCTGTCGGTAGTGTTTTGGCACCCCTTCAGACACCCCTGAACACCCCTGGGTCATCACTCAAGTTTGAGTGAGCACCACAGGGGTAGCACATTTTGACCGGTAGCACATTCTGTCCAAGACTAGAAATACTTGGCATAAAAAAAGCGACGATTATTGCATTTTTTCTAAATTTTGCCTTGCACTTATCTGGTTCTCCTAATTTTCGAAACGCACTTGGGTGTGATAATCTTGTCTCTCACTTTTATTTCAAGCGAAGGGCTGTAAGAGAAAACACGAATGCCTCGAAACAAGGATAATTGGTGGGATGATATCGTGGGTGCAGAGAGTGGTGTCTTTACAGACGATACATTCTTCTGTGCCTTTCCTGAATCTAACGCACACTATGTTGACGGCGAGATTTACGGTAAACGTATTAAATTGCCTTCTTTCAATGAAGAAGAATGGGCAGGGCTTACTAGAGAAGAGTTTTCGTATGGCAGCGTCGAGGTAATGTGGGACACGGCTTCAGCGAAAGGAGTGCGCTGGGTTGGTTCCGAGACGAATCGAATGGAAATCTGTTACGTGGATTCGAGTGACTGGTACTTTATTTGCAAACAAGGTGAGAAATTTTTCAGTGTTGCTATAATTGGTGCCCATCCAGAGGTTCATTGCAATTCTTTCGTCTTTTGTAACTCTGATGGAAGTTCAGGACATGACCTTGATCTTGAAGACTTTCAAAATCCCCGTGATACTCTCGAAATCATGTTAGAAATAGCAAATGAATTTATTCAACATCAAACACACTGAACCTTTAACAGATTCCCTTTTAGTCTTTTTCGTATTTTTCGTGTACTTGAGTATTCCGAAAAATTAACGACTTATTTCTCCAACATTGTCGGTGATTAAAGGCTAAATAAAAGATTTAATTGTGCCAGCACGGTAGAATCGATATTCATTGCTAAGTTCGACTCCTTTCACTTTCTGATTGGTTCGGCCCTGCAGTGCATTTTGTGCACGAATACGAATGCCCCATTACCGTAATTTTACGGCTGAATTTATCTGTTGATCATGTTCCATTTGTTTTCCATCATGTTGCTGGTATTAAGAGCTGAAGGACGATTTGTCACGAATCAATTCACCAGAAGATCTATTCCACCTGAAAGATTTCCCATTCGTGATGAAAGAAATTTGATTTTGAGAGGAGGATATTGCAGTCACGGCTATGACAACCTCGCCGCCTCTAATAAGATTGAACCAATCGCATCACCTCAAGTGGAAGAATCATCGCCCTCATCTGCTACTGAAAGTCAATCAATAGTTTCACAGGATGTCCCTTCTTCCTCAAATGAGGTCGCAGTTTCATCAGAGCCATACTCAACACCAGCACAGATCATACAACAATTAACTCAAAAATATTCTTATAAATTTCAATATTGTACTTTCCCACATTTACCAAATTGTGAATTTTTCTTTTGTGGTACATTACATGTAGCGAATACATCAGTTAATATGGTAAAAGATGTCATACAAACTATCAAACCAAATTATGTCGTCATTGAATTATGTGAAAATAGAATTGACGGAATCCTAGAAGATAGTCAATATTACTATGAAGATGAAGTCAATAATCAACAACAAATAGAACAAGAGAATATTACATTTTTCCAAATTCTTCGTAAAAGTCTGAAAGAGAGAAGCATTAAGACATTAGGTATGGGTCTATTAACATGGATGCAAATCAATGCAGCAAAATTAGTTGGTTCTAAATTAGGTGGTGAATTATCTATTGCATGTTATATATCACATAAAATTGGTTCAACAGTGATATTAGGTGATCGTTTATATCATATTACCATACAAAGAATCTTTGATTCGTTAACATTCTATGAGAAATGTAAAATGATTCTTGTCATAATCTGGGAAATATTAACAATGAGTATATTTAAATTAAAAGATTATATACAAAAGACTGATGAAGATGCATCATTCATTAAAGATGAATTAGATCGTTTTGCTGAATATTTACCTGCTTTTGCGAAAGTTGTGATCTCTGAACGTGATGAATATCTTGCACAAACTTTATACGAAGTTGCTAATATTGCCTTTGAGAAAAATAAAAGACCATCCAGTCGCGACATAATCACACCTGGGAACGCTATTATTGGTGGCAGTAGTGGTATGGGAGGTACTCAGAAGGGAAGGATTGTTGTTGTCATTGGTGCGGGTCATTTACATGGAGTTCAGAAGAATTTAGCAGTAACACCATTATCAGATGAAAGAATGATGGAAATTTCCTCATCATCAAAGCATGCGAATAGTTGGCCTGGTAGAGGAGTATTGCAAGTAGTTGATATGAAACAAATTGTTAATGCATGGAAATCTATGGAGAGACCTCCTTCGCCACGATTTTAGTGAGATTAGAGTTTCCTTTTTCTTTCGATATTTAACTTGAGAAGTCATTATCTTTTTCTATTTTGTGATTAGATTTGAATAAATTCGTGAATTAAGTAAGTTAAAAAGATAAGATAAACTACTAGTTAAGACTCATTTATTCAACTAAACCTCTCTTAACATCAGGTCCAACATAAGGCTTTAACTTGAAGTCTTTCAAATCTGGTACAACTAATTCAGTACACCATTCCTTTACTCGATGGAAGTGACCTAACAGGCAAGGCGTTACGACGAGCTCGAATAAAAGAATCAAGAGAAAACTTACCTCTGTTATCCAGCCAACCTTCTTTTCTTGAACGATTTCCTTTATAAAATCCTTTACCAGCACGTTTTGTAGTTAATGGAAGTCTCTTAGCTCTTGATTTAGAAATATATTTTGACATATTTGCAGTTTGTTGTAAATTAAAAGCTGCATTAGGTTGAAAAGATGTTCGAATATTAGCATTAATACTATTCCTCAATAAAGATGAGGAAGATAATGTTAAATTGGAAAATAATCGTGTCAACATCTTCTTCTAAGCAAAACTTCTTTTCCTTCTTTGTTGTGGATGATTGATTGAAAACAACACTCTATGTTAATAACGGCTACCGACAGAATATTACCGTCTTACCGTTGTCATACCGACAGAAGAAACAGTGTTTTGTTTGTCGAAACAACAACAAAGACAAGAAAGATGGCAGCTGATCGATTTAATTTTAATAAAAGTTGGGAACATATTCAGAATAAACATGTTGGAACAGGACATTCAGATATTACAAAGTTTGAATGGGCAGTAAATCAACATCGTGATACAATTGCTTCTTATCTTGGACATTATGATATGATTTCATATTTCTCTGTTGCACAAAATGAATCGAATGGTAGAATTCGTTATCAATTACTTGAGGTAAGATTATTCATATGGATTTCTTTTGATTATTACTCTCTTCATTTCTAATGATCTGCTTTGATTGATTTTATAGAAAATGTTGCAGCCTTGTGGTCTTCCACCACCACGAGTTGATGATGATCCGATGGAATCATGACAGCTGTTGACCCAGTAATATTCTTCTTCTGCTTGTAAATATAACTTTATTCAAAAAATACCCCACTTTCTCTATGACAGTTTATCAGGCCCTTGGTGTCGAATACGTTAGCATTTTAGGAATACACATACAAGAGGAGAAAAATACCCTTTCATCAAACCAAAAACTAAGCAAAGCAAAGTAAAACCGAATTATATAGAGATCAATGCCAAGAAAGAAAGAAGGAAGGAATAAAAAACGAACAAACAAAAAGACATGAAGTAATATACATTCCTTTCGAAAATACCTTAATATTAACGCATCATCAAATCACATTTCATTCGACCATATCATATTTTCTTTGAAATATAATACCATGTTAAATACCTTACTTTATAGAGAGGTAAGGTCTCGTTCATTCTTTCTCAAAACTAAATCCTTGTTGCATCTAAAACCGAAAGGAAATCTCTTCTTTGTGGCTCTTGTCTTCTATCAAAAAGGAAATCTGGATCTCTAATAAGGAAACGATGCAACAATAGTCTTCATTGCAACTTCTACATCTTGAGAAAACTCAAGTGCAAAAGAAGCAAACCACCAAATTTAACAAAACAAAAATAAGCGAGGGTAGTAACAAGTGTAGAATAAGAGGGAGAAATAAAACAACATTTAGGAGATATAGTTGAAGAGAAAGAGAGTTGGGGGATTAGAACCAATAAACATCATAACGACAAACATTCGTCTATGATATAAACACTATTACCATATCATCAAAATTAACAAAACGAAAGAAAAAAAGAGAGAAGTAGAATGAGGAGTAGTATAACAAAGATGGAATGCATAAAAATCAGTCAGTGAATCAATGAGGATGATGAGGATTGAATGCAAACAAAGGTAGAAAGAAGAGGGATTGATATGTTTATTTGTCGAGAAAAAACAAGAAGAAGAAGGACATGAGGAGATCAACTGCATATGATGAAATTCTGCACAAAAGATTAATAGACAATACTAACAAAACTAAAGCAAATAGATTATATCTTTTGTCATCATGTCTCATCATTGATTGAGTTGAGAGCTGAGGAAAAGATGAAAGTTTGGCAAGTTTGATTTGTAAATACCATTTTTAGATGGATCCAATATAATATGCCGAAGAATGACAAAGGATAATACTAGAACTTCGGCCAGGGCTCCCAGATAAGGCTGTTTTCTCTATATTTTAATCTTTTATTAGGTTGTGATTTACTTCCATCTAACTTCATTAACTGTAATAGTAGTTCAAGGATCGTTTGTTTCATTGGTTTCGTAATCACAAGATCTGCACCCGAATTAGAGAAATCGAGTAATTCATCCTCCATACAGTTAGCTGTGACTCCGATGATTAAATTATTAAAACCCATGGACCGCAGCCTTTGAGTTGCTTCGATTCCATTCTATAAAGGATGGGAGATTTAAAATACGGAAAACTTTAAAAAAACAATTATCTTACCATCTCAGGCATCGTATTATCCATGAAGATAATATCGTAAGGCTGCTTGTTGGGATCTTGAATAAATCCAGCCTCAACTTTCTGAACAGCAACGGCTCCATCTTCCGCCATATCGATCACTTTCAAGCCCTTAATCTTTAATATTTGAGTGAGGAACTTTCGATTTGATTGAACATCTATAAACACAAGTTAACAAAATGAAAGATGATGCATACGGAGCAATCTTACCATCAACTACTAACACTTTGACATTTGATATTGAAGTCAGTGCTGAGTTTGAGTCATTCGTTCTCACAACATCGTCTAACTTGCATTCCATAATAAAAGGTGTTTTTGGAGTCTCTGGTATAGGTGTCGGAGGTTCAAGAGGAACGGCTCCATGTAAACTCTCTTCCAATCGATTGCTACTGAAAGTGCTGGTAGATGGGAGTCGAATAACCAATTCCTCGTTCGATTTTGATCTCGAATTTGATTTAGATATTTGCTGAAATTGGAGAGACTTCTTCCCTTGTGACAGTGGGGAAAGGTCAATAAACTGACCAGTGGTGGAATAACCACTATCCTCTCGATGTGGGTTTCTCTTAATAGGATCAGTTGACTGATCATTGAGCGAAGAAGATGTGGTAGCTGTAGGAGGGTAAAGAATCTTGTAATGAGAATCTAAGGTACCCTTTAGACCACCAAGGGATTTTGTTCGATGGGAAGTATTCCATGTTAATACATTCTCTTCCTCTCCAATCTCTAATGGAATATGAACAAAGAAGGTTGTTCCCTTCCCTAATTCTGATCGATAAGAAATCTCACCTCCATGCATATGAACAATCTCTTTACAAATCGATAATCCAAGACCTGTACCACGTCCTTCTTTTAATTCACCATGTTTTAATGCACGATAAGGTTGAAAGATATCATCTTCTTGATCTTCTTTTGATATTCCGCGACCATGATCTTCGACACTAAAAATAATCATCATAAATTTCCCATTCTTTTGAATTGATTCTAATGATAAATCAAGGGAAGAAACATTTCTAGCTGATGCACGTATAATCACATTATTATTAGCAAAAGAATATTTAATAGCATTTGATACAATATTCGCTAATACATGACGTAAACGATATTTATCACCAATCACAACACGTGGTACATTATTATCAATAATTGTTTTTAATTGTATCTCTAAATCATTGGCTATATCATTAAAAGAATCTTCAATATTTTGAAACAAATCTTTAATAGAGAAAGGTTTATGTAATAATTCTAATGTACCTTCCTCCACCGTCTGTAATGCCATGACATCATTTAAAGTTTCACCCATAAAGTTAACTGCTTCTTTCATTAAGGAGATTGTTTCACGATCATCATCATTCATATTATGATTATTTGATAATATTTGTATTCCTAATGAAATAGAATTTAATGGTACACGGACTTCATGTAATACATATCGTAAGAATGCACGTCGTGTGGTATGAGCAAATTTTTCTGCGTCAATCAAGGCAATGACAGGATGCGAAACTTCTAAATGAGCATCCATACAAACTGATGCGAAGAACACTTTCGTAAATGCGGAAGAGAAAAGAAAAGCAACATGAGTGAATGAAGCATCCAAAAATTGATAAGAACTAAAGAAATAGACTAAAGGAAACAACGGCATCAAAGTCGCTAATGTTGTAGCTAATGTTGTTTTCCTTGAAGCTAATAATACTTTTCTTTCTAATGTACCACGTTTTGCAAGATTTTCATGTGATTTTTGTAATAGTTCTTGCAATTCGATCTGAGCACGGTACGTGAAATGGAAGAACGGTAGGGCTAACATCGCACAAACCGCGATACTTATTCCACGAATTAGCCTTGATGATGTTAAACTTGAAAGAAAACAAAGAATCATCATCAATAATTGTGAGATAACAACAAGTAAATCATCGCGTGAAAGATAAGGTTTGTCGTGCACTGACACGGTGATAAAGACTAAGAATGGAACTGTTACGATCCATTCTATCAAAAGAGCCACAGGAAACTCCACACTATAGGGAAAGTGGCGGTTAGAGTGATCTACTAAGGGAGAATGATGGGGAAAATGAACTTACCCAAATGCATCACGACAAACACCACCCCAATCAAATAAAAGAACACAAAAGTGAGTAATGGTACAGATAACATTCACACAAAGGGTTGCGTAATAGGTTGATAAAGTCCCCAAAGTATTTTCTTGACGAAAATTGGAGAGAAAAATTCGATTGCACTGTAAACATAAAGTTACACATAATCCACCACCTATAAACACATTCCAATCTCTAGCCCAAGGAGCTCTAGGTGATATTATTGAACAATAAGGATGATCCGAGATTCGATTAAGACCTATCCATATCAGTCCAACGAGAAACAGTCCAAGGGCCAGAAGACATATTTGTAAATAATAACGATGAGAAAGAACAGTCGATTCTCCTTTCACACTGCGAAGAGTATCACTCGATTTGGAAGCCTTTGAAGCTCCCTCTCTCGGGGTAGAATCCCCCATCAATGAATGAATGAGTAGTTGTGATTATGAGTCAGTGAATTGGAAGCTGGGAACTGCTGCAGCAGTAGTCACAGTGGTTGCTTGGATTTGATGACTCCTGATAACAACACTTGAAAAACCTTCGCAAGAAAAACGAAACCTTCCAGAACCCAGTGAAACCTCTTATGCTGACTTCAATGTTCGAACTTGATAGGAACAAGAAAAAACTTAAAACTACTTAAAAAGTAGTTGTCTATTCGTCCGTTAATTGTCTGAATCACAACTGCAGTGCAACTTGAAAGAAATATCCAACAAAGCATGAAAACTCTATTTTTCCGATTTCCAATAAAACCGATTTTATCAATACTTGAAATCAAGAAAAGCTTTGATATCTGAAATAATCAATTTTTATGAGTCTTGAGAAAATCGATTTTCTTATTCTTTGTTGTGGTTTGTTTGGTGGTTTTTTTCTTAAAATTTCGAATTGTTTTGTTAAGCTTTTCATAAGCTTTCTTCATTATAAGTTGGTTTGATAAATTCTTTAATCGACAGTTTGTTACAGAGAATGACTGATAAGACTGTAATTAAAGATGATCGTGATAAATTTGATCAATGTACTGCATCTAATAGTAAGAGAATTTATGTAATGATTTTCTTTTGATATATTGCTAATATATTCCCCTTTTTATACAGTTTCTGAAGATAATTATGATAAATTTGCTGTTTTTGAAAGGTGGTTATTAGAAAATAATACCAAGATACCGAAGCTCGAGCTCAGGGTAAAGTAACTTTTTCACGTGAAAGTATCTTATGCTCATCGACTTCACCTATAGGATTACGGAAATGAAGTTAGAGGTTGCCATACCCGGGAAGAGATTACTGATGAAGAAATCATCATAGAAGTACCATTAAAATGCTTGATAACCGTTGAAATGGGTAAAGAAACTGATGTAAGTTCCCTCCCTACTATCACTGCATCCATAGTTCCCTAATCATTTATCCGCAAATGTTTAGGTCGGCAAGGCAATCCTTCATTCAAGCTTAGAATTAGATGCACCAAAGCATATCTTTTTAATGGTATTTATGTTAATTGACATGAAAAGACCTGATAGCTTCTTTAAACCATATTATGATATTTTACCTAAAACCTTATCAAATATGCCAGTCTTTTGGGAACCACATGAAATTAAATATCTGGAAGGATCATATTTAATTGAACAAATTGAAGAACGTAATACAGCAATAGAAGCTGATTATGAAGCCATCTGTTCATTAGTACCAGAATTTAGATCAATATCAACGTTACATGAATTTAAATGGGCGCGTATGTGTGTATGTAGTCGTAATTTTGGATTAGTTATTAATGGTATACAAACTGCTGCATTAGTACCATATGCTGATATGTTAAATCATTATCGTCCGAGGGAAACGAAATGGCAATTTGATGATACATTACAAAGTTTTACTGTTGTTGCATTACAACAAATTCATGCTGGTGCACAAGTATATGATAGTTATGGTAGAAAATGTAATCATCGTTTTTTATTAAATTATGGTTTTTCTGTTGAAAATAATATTGAAGCTGATGGTTTCTGTCCTAATGAGGTAAGTTACTATATCTAGATTACTGCTATCCATACTTACTGTTATACGTATAGGTACCAGTATTAGTAGAATTAAAGAAAACGGATCCATTATTTGAATTAAAATGTTCTTATTATCGTCGTGATTTATCAATACCATCCAGAAGAATTCGTATATGTGTTAGTGATAATGATAATACTAAATTATTATTAGCATTTTGTCGTTTAATTGAAGCAGATAGTGAAGATTTTGATATACTTATATCATCCGCTGGATCAGCATTATATCGTTCAATACGTGATGCACAAGTTGCAATTAGTACTAAAAATGAGTTACGTACAATGTTATTATTAGAAAAAATTTGTACAGATTGTTTAAATAAATATCCAACAACCTATGATGAAGATATACATCGTTTAAAATATGGCAATGTTGAACTATTCTCTAATGAAAGAAATGCATTAATACAGATTAAAGGTGAAAAAGAAGTATTATTATTTTTTATTGATTTTGCGATAACATCGATTAAATTATTAAAATCAAAAGATATACAAGAATTTGATCAAAATATTAATGATATACGTATTCATAAACATAATTTAATATTTCAATATTGTCGTACAGTTATTGGTAGATTAATACAAGAAGAATTTAGAAGAAATGATTATAAAAAACGTACACAAATTGATTTAAGTAAACCAACAATAGTTTAGATATGAATTCAAGAGAAAAGAGAAAAGACAGGGGAAGAGAGTGTTAGTTGTAGAAAAGTTTGACACAAACATTTGTTCTATATTTTAAACATGCTTCCTTTTGATTATTGTTATGATTATGATGATTAATTTGTTTTTTTGGCCTTTGTAGTCGTGTCAAAGGTGATGTCGGGAGTGATGATCTTTTTTTTTTGTCGAGAACTTTAGAGAATACGAATTGGTTACTTGAATGAGTGCTTTTTGTAAATGATAATTGATTTGATTAATCTAATTTTTTTAGTTTGTTTATTTCAATTTACAGAACAACACAACAGAATAAAATACAATCAGGGCACTGAATATTTAGAAAACGTAAGACATTCACCACAAGAGTATTTAGGCTAGGCTATGCTATGCTAATCGCACACAATACTTTCATCTTCAAGGAAAATTTGAATTTGGGATAACTTAGGGCTTTGTTTTGTTTTGAGGTGGAGTGACATTCACTCCATACATTCCGAGAATCAAAGAATCTAACTCTGTATCTGTTGAGAAC
>VFQN01008553.1_pt1 | contig 10303 bp, 13 predicted proteins | sample 3512371 | NCBI WGS metagenome assembly VFQN01 (sample SAMN10412370, study PRJNA504923) | tailings metagenome | isolation source: Replicate 2 from Balatoc abandoned mine | place: Philippines: Itogon, Benguet | collected 2017-08-28 | reverse complement strand
CGACGAACGCAGATTCCCCAACACTGCTCGACGAATGCCCGGCACAGTCGTTGCGGGCCTGCCGCTCCTGGCGGTGCCACTTGCGGGGATCAATTTCGTCCGGCGGCGGATTGTCGGCGGCGAACGTCAGCAGCTCGCCGATATCAGCACCGCCGGCGTAAAGAGCATCCTTGCCGGCGATGTCGCATTGCCAGTCCCAGCCGGTTGGCGTGTAGATTTCGCTCATCGAATGGCCTCCAGACCGGTCGCGATTTCCGCATAGGCGGTCGACCAGTTGTCCCGAGTCTTGATCGTTCCAGCCTGCTGCAACTGCTGCAGCTTCGCGCCGACAGCGTCTTGCCACGGCTTCAACCGCTGACGAGCAGGTGCGTCCAGTTTTGTTGCGACTGCCTGAGCCATGTTCTTCAGGGCATTGGGCAGCAAGCCGAATGGCTCGCCGATCTCCCGGACAACCTGGCGATGAGCAGCGGCCAACACCGCAGCCTCCTGCCGTGTCATTCCGGCAGACTTCGCGGCGTCGTAGCTGACGCGAGCCAGGCCGAATTCGCCGGGCTGGATGTCAACAACCGGCGTCGGCGGATTCGGCGGGTCCGGATTCGGCGTCGGCCCGATGTGCGGTGACAGGCAGCCGGTGAGCAGCAGGCAGAGCAATAGGGCGGGGATGACGCGGTTCATAGTGGTGACCGAAACAGGGTGAATCAGGTGAAACTGCCTTGAATCACAGCGAAACCAGCGGTGCCCGCTCAGTACGTCACCTGCGGATATGCCGTGTTCGGAAACGGCTGACCGGCCATATCCGTCTGCGGAATCGCCACAGAAACAAGAGGCGGCTTCACGTCCGCAATATGGATCGACTGCGAAGTGCCATCAGTGAACGTCACCACAATCTGCCCGACGTCCTTGCCCTGCTGGACACTCAGCATCGTCTGCAGGACCGGCAGCCAGACCGTGGCGACCGACTGCGGCTTGCCGGTCAGGTACTTGCTCGCCCACGTCGCCAGGGCCACCAGCCCGCTCAAGACAGACCCGCCGGCGGTTCCGAGAAACATCGACCACTCGCCAATCGTCGGCGGGGCGGCGGCAACCTGCGACGACTGTGCAGAGACAATCGCACCGTTCCACGCAGCGAGTGGCAGCAGCACAACCGCAATGATGATCGCGGCGTAAAACACAAGGTTCTTTGTGGTCATGGTTCTTGAGGGCCTTTCACGGCTCAACGGGACGAAATGACGCAGACTTCTTGATCTCTTCCGCCAGCCGATCGGTTTCGCGGCGGTAGTTCTCGCTGATGGCCTGCAACTCAACTTCACAGTGGTCTGTGACTTCCTTCAGGGCAGCGGTGAACTCAGCCCGCATTTCCTTCATGTCGTTGCGATACGACTGCTCCCGTTCCTTCATGTCGAGAATCAGGGATCTCATCTCCTCGCGATGGGCCTTCTCCTTGTCAGGAAGCGTCCGCGTCGTGGTGTGAAATCCCCACCAGACGGCGAAGCCGATGCTGGCCATCACGGAGATCGCACTGACCGCGGTATCGGAAGAAATGCCGTCCATAGAGTCTCGCCAATCGATAGAAGCAGCGCATCGTTCGATCGCAGATCAGCCGGCCTGTTGCGCAGCGACCGTTCCCAGGCGGATGCTGCAAGGCTGATCTGCGATCAAGGCACTGCCGATTGGCGAACCGGCAAGAGGCGAGGCCGGGGATTTGCTCCGGCCTCGCAATCAAGAGAGCAGGGATTTCACTAGATGTCAAGAGGATCGTTTTTTGGGCGGCCCTTTTTCGGGACGTGCGACCGCAGATCCTCGCGACCGATCCGCGTCAACAGCCCCTCGATCAGCAGGACCGACAGCGGAACCTGATGTTCGTCGCAATACTGCTGGGCGGCCCGCCGGATTGGCTCCGGAATCCGCAGCGTCGTCGGTTTGGTATTGCTCATTTCGGATGCCTTGCGTGATTCGGGAAAGGACCGTCGCCGGGAAAATCGGTGGCGGCCCTTGGCTGCGGTTTTGCTACTTCATCTTCGCCAGGCGATTCTTCAAGGCCTGACGCATCCGCTTGATGTCCGCCTTGTCATAAGCCACCCAGGGTAAGCCTGCGACCGTCCCGACCAGCCATCCGGTGGCCCCGCCCGGTGTCGCACACTTCGTAGCCCGCTTCGCGATTGTGACTGCTGCCGCCATGTTTGTCTCCTGTCTGGTGTGGTGGTTCGGTGAGCCGGTTGCCGTGCTGACGGGATAAATGTATTGCTATTTATCGGGCGTGTCAATATATCGCAATACATTTTTTGCGGATTCGGGAAGATCAAGATGCCGGGTGACGCAACGGTGATGCAGGGGAGGGACGCGAGGACGAGACGCGAGAATGATTGTGGCGTGAACGTGATGCGTGTGAAGTAAACGTGATTCTAGGGCAAGTCGATGCGGTGGAAGGGTTTGCGGTGGTGGTGTATCAATGGTGTGCGCTTTGTGATGTGATCGCGATTCCGGAGCAACCCAATGAGCGACAAACAGTTAGCGAGTCAGGTGTTCCAAGGTGTTCTATGGACCATGGCATTGTTACTTCCTATAAGACCACCCTCTCCTATCATATTCCAATATAGGAATATTTCTTTTCACCCAGGTAACATAGCGAAAGCTTGGAACACTTGGAACACCCGCTCAGTAACCTGTTGTCGTACCAATGGCTTACTCCGGAATAGCTCATAGCACACTCTTGAAACACTCATGGAACACCATAGCACACCGTCGACGTAAGTCGTTGCGTTGACTGGTAGATACGCTGGATTATCAAATGCGATTACTCATCACATCTAGATAAAAAAAACTAGCGAAATTATTTTTTTCGTTCGATCCGTCCGTTTTTTGGCGCAACGGGACGGCTTTTTTAAAAGCAAAGACTCTTCTGATATTCAGAATTCAGGTAAAGATAATTGCAATCAGGCCCTTGCATCGACATTCTGGTGAACCAATATTCCGGTTCACTGTCACAAAGAAAGATGGTGCATGCCTGCGTCACAGAACCCCTACGCCTTGGCACTGATTGTTTGTGAGTCCGTTCACAGGCATCCGCAGACCGGGCAGCACACAATTCTTGGCACAATCAACAAATTCAAGGCTCGTCAATTTCCGTCTCCTGCCAGGTTTTCTGTGTATTTTGCCCTGACGGACGGCAGCGGCCCGGTGAATCTCGGGCTGAAAATCGTTGACTCCGAGTCCCTGGGTGCCGATGATTCAGGTAAAGAAGAAAATTCCCGATTGCCAGAAACGCAAGTAGAAGTCAATATCCCTGACCCGTTCTCCACCATTGAGGGTGTGATCAGCCTTCAGATGGTGTTCCCGAAAGAGGGCGTCTATTTCTGCCAACTGTTTGCCGGGGATGGCAATTTGCTCATGGAGCGTCGAATCACGGTGGCGGCTGCATCTGCGGAAAGGTCTTGAAAATGCCAGTTGAATGCGAAAACGGGAATGTGCTGCTCGAAAAGGAAGTGACGACCGTCAAGAAAAACGGAGCGTCGATCCCATGGGCCATCCCATCGTCTTCGGAAGACGACGAGTCCATCAGGGCGTTGCTGGAAAAGAGTCCGCCACTAAGAAGGCCGAGCAGAGTGCGGCCACAAAGTCGCATGAAGTAAGCCAAAACAAAAAACACCCGAAAATGCTCGGGTGTTTTTTGTTTTGAAATTCTGTCACGTGAACTCGTTGCTGTAATCCACCAGCGTCCGGACGTGCGTGTAGACCCATTCCCGATCAGCCTTCAGCCCGCGATACTTCCGCTCAACCTGACCGCCCGTCGCCATTTTCGCGAACGTCGATTTCACTTCCTTGCCGAAGTTCCGTTCATTCAGCGGGTGGTATCCGCACTCCTTGCACCAGTTTTTGTAGGCCTCGTAGATCCGCTGGCAGGGAACCGTCCAGGCGGCGTCGGGATCGTACTCGTAATTCTCGCAAATGAATTCCCGGTGCGGGTTGCTGTCGTACTGGTAATCGGACTTGGCTTCCCGGCAGGCTTCCGGCTCCACGAACTTGCCCATCGTCCGCAATGACAGCAGGCCGGCCAGAGCCCAGTTGAGAATCCCGGCCAGTTCGTCTTGCCAGTAGTTTGGAGAATCCATACCAGGGATCACCTCGGCATCGGAAACCCGGTAGGTGATTGGCAGCAGCATCAGTCGCCGCCAGAGTCCCGACGAGCGATCGGTGAACCGCGGCCGGTTGTTGGTGGCGAACAGCAGGCGGGCTTTCGGGGCCACTTCGATGATCGATTTGTATTTCCGGTCGATCGAGAACGGCTCCCCGGTGACCAGCGACTTCAGCACCTCTTCGCTGATTTTGTCGACTTCGCCCAGCTCGCTGACGATATTGGCCAGTTTGCCCTGCATCCGGTCCAGCGAGCGAGTGTCGGAGAACATTCCCAGCGACACCGCACTGACGGAATCGCTCCCCAGCAGGGCACGCAGGGCCGCACAGATCACCGACTTCCCGTTGCGGCCGTCGCCTTCCAGCATCAGGAACTTCTGCAGGCTCGTGTCCGGCGTCAGGCAGTAGCCGAACCACTGCTGCAGCAGCAGGATTTCTTCCTCGTTCCCCTGCAGGTTCGTGTCCAGGAATTCCAGCCACTTCGGACAGGTCGCCGTGTGGTCGTATTGCACCGGCAGGCTGGCCAGATTGAAGAAATGCGGCGTGTTGTCGATCAGGTCAAACCGCGGAGCCAGCCCGGCCGAGTCGTCGTCGAACGAGTCGGGATCAAAGGTGGCATCCGGGCAAGCCGGCAGGGTTTTGTGGATGCTCTGCAGGTCGATCATGCCATTCCGCACCGACACGTACCGCAGCGGGTCGCTCCCTATCAGTGGCCCGCTGATGAACGATTGCGGATCAACTCTCGTGGGGAGCAGCGACTTCGCCTGAATGTGGTTCAGCACGTTCTCGATCGTGCCCAGCAGGGCCATTTTCTTGGCGGGAGCCGGCCTGGACGGGTCTGGCTTCTCCAGCAACTTTTCGTTCAGGCTGGCGAATTCGTCATCGATCCACAGCGTCAGCTCGGCCTTCATTTCGTGATCGTCGACTCTCGCCCAGCAATGTTGCCGCCAGGCATAGAAACTCTGCTGCCAGTAACGCAACGTCAGCTCCCGACCCGGGCGGCGGGTGTACCGTCGTGACAGGAAGTCGCGAGCCAGCCGGGCCGGGTCGGCGGAATCCTCCAGGATCGACCGGTCGGACGTGGCATGCTCCAGCTCGCCGCCGTTGCTGCCGCCGACAGGGCGATCGATCTGCTGAACCTGGGGAGCCATGACGATCGGCCGCTCCCCCGCCGGCTGCTCGAAGATCAGATCGAAGCCATCCAGTGGGTTGCTGCCAGCCAGCCGGGATGCGGTCGCCGGGAAGGCAGTAGCATCAACCGCGAACGGAGCGAACTCAACAGCCTCGTAAGCCTGATCGCCGTTCGTCGGTCGATGGTTGCCATTCTGGGTGGCCTCGTACCGGTCGGCGTTTCGCAGCAGCAGGTATCCCGGCTGGCCCTCGGCGTGTTTTTCCGCCTGCTCGATCTTGTGCCAGAGCTCGTTCTCTGTCCATGGCGGCTGGCAGCGTTCATTGAACTCCTGCAGCAGCTCGAAGGCGTCAGACTGCGGCAGGCTGAATCCCCGGATCAGCTCGCAGGCGGCCCGGTAGGCCTTGTCGTGCCCAGACTGACCGGAGATCGATTCCGGCATGGTCAGCAGATACCTGCGAGCCCTGGCAATGATCGAGTTGGCGGGCGGTTCCCGGCGGCTGTGCGATTCGCTCCGCAGCTCAGCCGGAGCCTTGGCGGCCAGCGATAGCAGTAATTCCCGGCTCACCGGGTTGCCGTGAAACTCTTCGGGCGACGGAGCAGATGCAATGTAGGATCGCCGGTGCGGTCGGGCTTCCGTGTGATCGCCCTTGCGAGAGAATGTGCCGTACAGCTTGCAGATGCGGGACGGATTGAAAACCTTCGTATCGACGGAAACCTTGTCGGTTGAGAAACGGTGCGACAGTGCCCGCAGGCAGCTTTTAACGACGTCGCCATCTTCGGCCGGCAGGTCGATCCGGTAGACCAGATGCCAGCCGTTTCCGCTGTTGGCAACGATCGGGGCGGGCCACCCATCGTTGCTGAGCTGCTCGTGGATCTGCCGGGCGATCAGTCGCGACGATTGCGATTCGCTGTCGGTCGACGACACTCCGGACGGCCTGACCGGATCGCAGTCAACGAACAGCAGCTGGCGGTGAGTAATGTCCGAGTCTTCCGTCGAACGGAACTCCCGGTCCATGACGTCGACGCGGTTGGCACGCCGGGCGATCAGATCCGGCAGCACCGGATTGAGCGTGAAATAGACGCTGCCGGCGTTGCCACCTTTGGGATGCGTCAGCCACAGAGCTGCGTTCGCTGCCTCGCTCAGATGGTCGTAATCAAACCAGCCGCCCCGATTGTGGAAGTTTCGGTAGTTCTTCGTGGAGCAGCGTAACGCCCGGATCTCGAACACCTGCCCGGGGACGATCAGCAGCCGCAGCCAGTCGGCGACTCTCCGGGCGTCATTTGATAGTGTTCCTGCTGGCTGCGAGTCCATTCCGGGGAGATCCAGTGTTCAACGTGTCGAGGGGGAGTCAGCTAGTGGCGATCAGATGTCGAGGTCGACGGCTGGCCCTGCCAGCTTGAGGGGTTCGGGAGCCGGCAGCCCCGGCCGGTCGTTCCACTCCTCTTCCATGTCGAACGGCAGCAGCGGCTGCGACTTCTGCTTTTCCAGTGCCCTGGTCAGGTTCTTCTTCGCCTGGGCGACGTACTCGGCTTTCAGTTCGCAGCCGTAGAATCGCCGGTCCAGCTTCAGGGCGACAAACCCCTCGCTGCCGATGCCGGCGAACGGGCTGAAGACGATCTCCCCCGGGTCGCTGTAAAGGCGAACGCACCGTTCAATGACGTCCAGTTGCAGCGGGCAAATGTGACGGGTGTCATCTTCGCTGCGGGCCGCGGCGGCATTCAACGTGTTCGTCTCCTTGATGTCAAACCAGGCAGCTTCCGCCCAGTCGATCCACTGGTTTCGCGATACCTGATGCGGGTCGTTGATGGCTCGGGCATTTTCGCCGGGCGCCCGAAACTTGATCAGATAGTCGGCGATGGTCCCCCGTTGCTTCGCCCGATCGGTTTCGAGGCCGGCGAACTGCAGCTCCCGGGACCGGGTGCGAATCGCCTGGGCCTGCGGATTCTTCCGGATCAGCCAGTCATATTCGTAGACCAGCCCGCACCGCTCGCCCAGCCGGATGTTGATCCCGCGGAAATCGCACAGGCCAGCTTCCCCGGATCGTTTCATGCGAGGGATCTGGCAGACGTGGACGATTGCCACACGGCCAGGCTTCAATACGCGAGCCAGCCCGCGATAGAAGTAACGCAGGTGCAGCTGGGCCTCGTCGTTGACGGAGTCGTGATTGCCGATGTCGGCTTCGCTCGAGGAGTAGGCGTAGAGCGACGGAAACGGCGGCGAAAACACCGCCATGTCGACCGATTTCTCCGGCATCTCCTCAGTCATCTGCGGGATGCAGTCACCGTGGATCAGCTTCCACCGGGACGATTCGTTCATGAGTTCAGAGTTCAATTCCACACTCCCTGAAAAGTGATTCCTGTTCTTCCGTGTCGGCCTGGATGCGGTCCGCCTTCGCCAGCACGGTCTCCACCATTGGCATTTCGATTTCGGTCACCGGGATGTGAACGTGCAGCGGGCGAGTTGAGCCGTAGCGGTTGGACCGCTTGATGGCCTGCCAGTATTCTTCGTAGGAGTCCTGCAGTGTCGAAAATATCTGTCGGGTGGCTACCTGCAGGTTCAGTCCAAACCCCAGGATCTTCGGCTTGCTGATCAGCTCGGTGCGGTCCCCCAGCTTGAATTCACTGATCAGCCGCTGGCGGGTGTGCAACTTCGTTTTGCCGTCGATGTTGGCAGCGGCAGACAGCATGGCTGACAGATCCACCTGCTCCTCGTTGTATCTGCACCAGAGGATGGCAGACTCCTCGCCCTGCCAGGAGTTGAGCAGTTCGCGAATCCGGCCTGGCTTGTTGGTCGGGATTCGCTCGTCGCCGAGCCAGCCCTTTCCGAGCCGGGACAGCTTCGCCCGCTGACCGATACCGCCAGCCTTCTTCATCACCAGCCCGCCAGTGATTCTGCGAGCGGCGTCAGCCTGTTGGGGTGTCATTTCCACATGCTCGATGTGGGTGTGAATGGGTGGCAAAGAGCGGCAATTGTCCTGCCAGCCGTAGACCGCCGGATTCGTGAGGAAGATGCACCAGGCCGACAGGTCGCGATAGAACGGACGCAGGGCGTGCGGCTTGAGAATCCAGCGGGCCGACGTCTTGCCCTTGTTGACGAAGTAGCGGGCAAGGAACTCATTCAGGCTGCGGAACTGGTCCAGGAAGATCGCGTGGTTGCCGTATTCGATCCGGTCGTTTGGAGCCGGAGTCCCGGTCAGGCACAGCTTCCAGTCAAGTCCGCGACCCAGCTGGATACAGATCTGCCCGAACTTCCCGTAGGTCGATTTCAGCATGGACGATTCATCGAGAATCAGGCACCCCAGCGTGTTGCTGGCCAGCGACCGCTCCGAAATCTTCAGCAGCGATTCGTAGTTCGTGATGCCGATGGTGCAGTCGTCCAGCGAAGTGGAGTTGATCCACTGATCGAGCAGCGATGCCGGGACTGGCTGAACTTTCAGGGACTCTCCGTACCATCGTTGGGCTTCCAGGACCGTCTGGGGAGCCACCATTAGCGGGCAGACGATCAGAACGCGGCGGCCTCTGCCAAGACGTTGGGCGACATGCCGGGCGTACTCCAGCATGATCATGGTTTTGCCCAGCCCGCAGTCCGCAAACACGGAGAACTTTCTCTTCCGGATTGCCAGCCGCGAGATGTCTCGCTGATAGTCAAACAGGTCAGGCAGCGGGCTGTAATCAATCGGCACGTCGACCTGAAAACCCGGCTGCATCAAGTGAGCGTACTCATCGGGAATCCAGGCGGTTCTGCCAGCGATGTGATATCGAGGCAGCTTCTTGATTTGCAAGAATGTCGAGTAAGACTCCTGGCGGCTCAGGTCGATTGCCAGTGGCATTGTGACTGCTTTCAGATGTCCAGGTCGATGGAGAAGTCAGCCAGCGGATTGGCGGATGGAATTGGTTTCTTTGGAGTGCTGTCGATTCCATCCAGCAGGCTTTTCTGGCCGCCCGGAACTTTCACAGAAGCTGCCGCCTGCGACTTCGCTTCCGCAGCCTTTGCCGCCGCAATGGCTGCCTTCTCCCGCCGTGCGCGATCGGCTTCCGCCTGCTGTTTGTGTTGCTGGATTTCTTCCGCCGTTGGTTGCGGCGGCAGCTTTGTGTTCCCCCATGGATTCATTGGCGTTGCCAGTCGCTGGTGTTCGACTGCCAGCAGGCCTTCCTCCGGATCAACCGGTTCCAGGGCGGACAGGTCGTTGAGCCCGCAGACGTTGCCGTAATGGCTCTGCAGACTGACCGACTTCAGGCAGACAACATCGCCTTTTTTCCAGACGATTCCACCGAGAGTCGGGATGTCGCGAGTCAGGCGAAAGTAGCCTTGCCTCCACCATTTCGTAGCATCGCTCATGTTTGATAACTCCGCGTTATTGACTCTGGTGACTGGTGACGGCGTGTTATTGATGACGGCTGGTGATACTCAGTCACCCAGCAGCAAGGCACCGCTGACAGTGCCGTCCGACTTCCGAATCCTCAATGAACTCATGCTGCCCGCTCATGCATTGCGACCGGCACGAAACCGCCACAGAAACCGCCACCATGAAGGTTTCACCGCAGGCACACTGCACTTCGATTTCGTTGCCGTCATCGATCAGCGATGGGTCCAACGAGCTGAACAGGTTGCAGTAGGGGCATGAGTATTCGGGCATGCTTACTGCCTTCAAATTGATTGTAAGCCGCGATGCAGCTCAATGGCTTTTTCTAACGCCTTCTCAATGAAGTGATCGGTTCCGCACGGAATGCGAACGCCTTCATCGTTGTACAGGTCGATGTGGTAGCCACCCTCTCCGGCGGACAGGTTGATCCGAATGATGAATCCTTCCGGGATTCGTGATTGGAAATACCGGATCACTTCACCAAGAGCGGCATGCATCCGTGATTCTTCATCGGGCCTGTCGATGACTTCTTCAGCTAACATGTTAAATATCCAGTTCAACCAGCGGTTTCTGTTTCGGCTGCGACTTCATTCGCTCCAGTCGGGCCAGTTTCTCAGCTTCTTTCCGCTCCCACTCCCGATCTCTCCAGAAGCACTCCAGCAGCCGGAAGCAGGTT
>VFQN01008552.1_pt1 | contig 10305 bp, 11 predicted proteins | sample 3512371 | NCBI WGS metagenome assembly VFQN01 (sample SAMN10412370, study PRJNA504923) | tailings metagenome | isolation source: Replicate 2 from Balatoc abandoned mine | place: Philippines: Itogon, Benguet | collected 2017-08-28 | reverse complement strand
GCCAACGTCTATCCATGAAACAGAAAAACTATCGGTATCATAATAAAAAGTCGATTCTTTTTTCAGGTATTCTTTTAGTGCAAACCCACGATGGTCTGTTGCAATAATTATTTTTTTTTCTTGGTTCATACAAGTAATGCCTTTATTATGTAAACTCTCCCTTAATCTAAAAAAAGAGGCTATACTTGCACAAGAAAGAATACAAAATATATAAGAAAGATTGCCTATGATCGATATTATTATACGCTTGGCGCTTGCTCATATCACCAGCGCATCTGAAAAAAAAAATATATCGTTGATGATAAAAATTTGTTTTATTGCACTTACAATAAGCACTTTTGCACTAACACTTGTAGTTGCTGTTATGAATGGCTTTCAAAAGGAGACGGCTAAAAAGTTACAGGGGATTCATGCTGATATTATCATAAAAAGTCCTACAGGCGCATTAGATTACCAAAGACTTGCAGCTGTGATAAAAAAAGAATTTCCGTATGAAATTATTGCATCAGCGCCACAGGCTATCAGTAATATATTATTAAAATCTGAAACAAACGGTACGCTTTCGCCTCTATGCGTATGTATCGGCATTGAACCTCTATGTGAACAGAAAGTAAGTACCCTTTTTTCAACACTGACAGCTACGCACAATCCCCTTGAGCAAATAGCAGACAATCATCTCCTTATAGGAGTCACAGCTGCTAAATTATTACATATCATCCCTAAAGATCCCATCACAGCGCTGTTTATTCCAGAAGAGCCGCATAAACGAAAGATTACCCTTGAACAAGCAGAGGCTATAGTGGGCGGAACCTTCAAAACTGGTATAGATGAGTTTGATACCGCCGTAGTATTTTGCAACGTAGAGTTCTTTAAAAAACTTTTTAAACAGAGTGACGTTTCACAACTAACCTTAAAATGTAATTCAGAAATCGATATTGAAAGCTGTGCCAAAAATCTGCAAGCTCGTTTTAATGGTCTTGAGGTTTATACATGGAAAGATCTTTATCCGGCACTTGTTGCAGCACTCTCGCTTGAAAAATATGCGGCATTTATTGTTTTAGCACTCTGCAGCTTAATTGCAGCAATGAACTGCATGGCACTTATTTTTATGTATATCACGCAAAAGAAAATGGAAATCGTTATTCTGAAAACCATGGGTATGCTCGATCGCGATATCAGTATGCTTTTTATGTTTATTGGCCTTTTAATTACCTTTGCCGCTACCATCACCGGTATCGCGCTTGCAGCAGCTGCAGGATGGTTACTGAAAAATTATCCGATAATTACCCTTCCTGATGCATATTATGTTGATCATATACCGGTTGCCTTGGATAATTCTATTATTTTTGCCGTTTTTTGCACTATGATGCTTCTTGGTTTTTTGGCATCGTACATCCCTTCGCGTAGAATTCATACCTTTTCTGTTGCGCATCTTTTAAAATTTGGAGCTGAATAATGAATAGACAGGTACGCATGCTTGGTTGGCAGTTGGCTGGGAAAAGAGTCTTTCTTCGTGCTGATTTAAACACTCATTTAGAACCGCCATTATTTTCTCAAAGCTTAAAATTTCAGAGATTGTTGCCAACACTACACTATCTTAAAGAGCGTGGTGCTCGCATAACAGTTGCTACACATATAGGCAGGCCACGTGGTTATGATCAGAGCTATTCAACCGAGCGCCTTACTGATTTTTTTATAAAAGCCGGTTTTTCATGCCTCTTTAGTACTATAGAGAATCTAAAAAATGCACTTTTACAAAATGCTGATATGGTATTACTAGAAAACCTCAGATTCTATCCACAAGAAGAATGGGATAGTATAGAATTTGCAAAAAAAATATCGCAAGATGCTCATTTTTTTATACAGGATGGTTTTGGCGTGCTTGCACGAAACGAAACTTCGATTATAACTACTGCAGGACTTTTTGATCGAGAGCGTAGATCTATCGGATGTGCTGTGAAAGACGAACTAGATAATTTAGCGTCGATAAAAAATCATGCAAAAAAGCCGTATATGGTTATAGTTGGCGGGGGCAAAGGAGAAGAAAAATTAGAATATCTTTATAATTTTTTTGAAAAAGTCACGCATATCGCCCTATGTCCGGGGCTGAGCGAATTATCAGAGGCACAAAGTTTTATTCGTGATGCACAAAGTGCTGGGATTGAGGTTCTTACACCTATTGATTATCTCATGCATGAAGATAAAAAAATAAGCATCGGGCCAAAGACCTATCTTGCATGGGAAAAACTTATTAAAACTATGAATACGATTGTATATAATGGTATGATGGGCATGCTTGAACAACCTGAAACTACGCAATACACACAGAAACTTTTTGAGTTTTTTATGCAAGCGCGAGCAGAAGTAGTAATTGCCGGTGGCGATACATCACATGCGGCCCAGCTTTGGAAAATTGAAAGTAAGAATATCTACCTTTCAACCGGTGGCGGTTCTACGCTGCTCTATTTAAGCGGCAAGACTTTACCCGGACTTGAGGTTATTGAGTATTGAAGACAATAATAATTACTTACTTTTTGGAAACCATTTTTGTTCAATATGATTGCCGGTATTTAAGGGCTTATTTTTGTTCTTCTTTTCAAGTTCATTCAGCTGGGCAAAATCTTTTTGACCGCCTTGAGACTTACTACGATCAGAATTCTTCTTAATTTTTTTATTAAATGATTTCATATAAAATTCCTTAAATAATATCAAAATTACAGATATTACTTTAAGTTTAATCGAGCAAGATATTTAAAATCAATGGTTTTTAAAGATCTTTGAAAATTTTTCGCCACTATAAAAAACCAAAAGACCGATAAATATGAGTAAGCCACCTGATAAAAGTGACCATGTTATGCGCTCCCCCAGGAGAAGATAGGCAAAAAAAGCCACCAAGAGTGGTATCGAAAAGCCTGTCAAAGAAACAAGGGTAGCCGAATGGTGTTTTAAGCTATAAGCGTATAAAGTATAGCCTATAATATTGCCGCCAATAATCGTAAACACAAAAGCACTCATAAAAAGTGGATACGAAGAAATGTTATAGAGAGTAATTTCGTTATGATATGTTGCCAAAGTGAGCGCTAAAGAGCCTGAAATCACTTGTACAAGTCCGTTAATTTGAGTTGGTGTATATTCGTTATTTTTAAGGAGTTTTTGTACTAAAATCCAACCATAACGACTCATAATCACCGCAATGATTACCGCAATTTCTGGACGGGATATACGCCATAACCATTCATACCCGATTTCTTCAGTGCTTCTGGAAAGGATAACAACCAGTGTTCCGACAAAACCGATTATCATACCAAGCGCTTTAGCATGAGAAATTTTTTCACTAAAAAGAATATATACCATAAGTGCGGTTACAAAGGGGTCGATGCTGCCTAGAAGTGATTGTTTACTTGCAAGCATATGCTTTAATGACCAGGCCTTTAAAAGAGATGGCAGGAATGTGGTACAGGCTGCTATTACAGCTAGTTTTATCCAATCTTTTTGCACACGTTTATACGAAAGTCGCTCAGTCTGATGCCAATTATACAACATTAATAAGCTACCTGATATGAGCATGCGCAAGGCAACAAAAAATTCAGCAGAAATGCTTGCAAGAATATATTTATTACTTACAATACCTGCAGCAAGAAAGAGGTAGGCAAGAAGAATATCAAACAAGATAGGTCCTCATAAAAAAATAAGTAGTGTAGCTATATAAGTATATTAGAAAACCGGACAAAAGCCTAAAAGACACGCGCCACGGCTAAAAATCTCAAGATCTTCCATGTTTGATTCATGCTTGTCATAAAGTAAGAACCCATGATTTCCATGCTTTAAGGGAAACCGTTGAAAACCCAGATCTCTGACATCAAGTTGGTGCGCAATATCGGTTAATAACTTTTCTTTCTGTTCTTGAGTATTTTGTTTAGTGCACTGGTTAATTGAGCGAACTTGTTTATTGAAATCATTCTGTGCCATAAAATGTGTGAATGTTTCCGGCTCATCCCACAAGGAAAAATTTTCAGGATGTTCATTTTTATTAAAGCCTGCAATACCTTTAAAGCAATTAAAATCCGGATTGTCTACAAAAAAGGCTGCCTTTGGCAAGTTAAAACAATGTTTTTGACAAAGTTCATACAAAACAAATTCTGAAGTATTACCCGTTCCATGAAGTCGCAAAATTTTTTCAGGCAGAGCGCTTAGTGTCAATAAAACTTCAGAATTACGGGACAAATTTAGTGTGTTCTTCATGGAAATCCTTATAAAAGGGGTTTACACATCTCACTTTGTAGTTTAACAACGAATAAAAAGAAAAATCAAATTTATCTGATTGGACCTTAAAAAACAAACTATCTGACAGAATTTTCTTGATATCATCGATCCAGTAGGGACAATAGTTTTTTTTTGGAGTAACTTGCTATAGTAAGATCCTCTGTGCTATTTTAAGTAAACAAAGTTTTATAACCCTCTCATCAAACGTCTATGGGTATGCATTACTTTTTTAAGATATTTTTCGTTATTATTCTGACTCTTTGTGCCTGCAGACGCAGCGTACATCGTCCGGGGAATGAGCAGCTTCCTGAAATAACTACCTGCTGGTCAGACAACCCAACAGAACAGTTTAAGCTGAGAAACTCTCATCTGGAACCTGCAATTTTTACTATTTATAACGAAGATTATTTTCTTCAGAATCAATTGCCTGAAATTATACCATCACGTCATGACCCTAAAAAGAAGTATGATTCAAAAGATATTATTATCGATTTAGAGGCTGCAGTTTCACAATTGATGAACACAAATAAAAAAATTAAAAAATTAGAAAAATTTACCATTCTCAAACAAACTGATTATAATTATCTTAAGCATACCGGCCTTATTATACTGCGCCATAAACAATATCCATTTGTGGTGAAACTGTTTATGGAATCACCAGATAATTTTGTTAAACCCTTTAATCGCGGCATAGAAGAATGTGCCTTTTTTATCATGGGCGGCGGCATGAACCGTTATCTTGCCGGGTTCACTCGAATTCCTAATCGCAATGAAATCAATAAAAAAATAAATTCTAACCGCTACTGGAATAACCTTATCGACACCCCGCGTAAATGGTTTTGGTTACCGAAAAATTATCAAACTATCGATATTATGGGTAAAAATATCGGGAACAAACCCCATTTCATGCGCCTGCCAGCTATGTATGCCCTCATTTGCGATGCCATCGAAACGGATTATGCGTTTACTATCTTCAGACAAAATGATCGTGAAGTTGCCATTTCGATTGCACAATTTCTAGGAATTTGCATAGACCCGCATATTAATAATTTTATCGTGGAAAAGGAATCTAAAAAAATTATTATCATCGATACAGAACATTTTCCCACACTTATCGGAATAAAAGACGATTTTAAAATCAATGATTTTTTCACCTATTATTCGCGGCTTATTTTCAAGTTTATGAGCAAAAAGCTTACCTATGACAAACAGGCTCGTATCGAGTTGCAAACTCATCCCAAACCACCCGTCTTGCTTTATACACTGTAACTGAATAAAAGTTAGTTTTCTATGGCGCGTTCGAGTTCATGTAATGCATGTTGAAGACGTGTGTCATGCTGCCGACTAAGATTAATTTTTTCAAACGCATGTAACACCGTCGAATGGTCTCTGCGTGCAAAAAAAGCCCCGATCTCTTTGAGGGATTTATCCGTATACTTTTTCATAAGATAAAAAGCCATGTGGCGCGCGTGCGAAATTTCTTTATCACGCTTCTCTGAACGCAGTTCTGCCAAAGTTACATTAAAGTAATTCATTACTGATCGCGCTACTTTGGTTAAATCTATCTGCTGCCGGTCCTGTTGATTACTGTTTTTAAAAAGTACATTGTCCACCAGTTCCTGCGTGATAGACTGTCTGGTTAATGAAGCGCAGGCAAGCACACGTATGAGAGCGCCTTCAAGTTCTCGGATACTTGACGTTACCGAACGTGCAATACGTTCTGCAATTTCATCAGAGATTGATTCATGATGCAGTTCTGCTTTCTTTTTAACAATTGCTATTTTAGTTTCAAGTGTAGGCATAGAGATATCAGCTATCAACCCCCATTCTAGCCGTGAACGCATACGTGCGGCAAGACCCACAATATCTGCCGGTAAAGCGTCACTGGTGCATACAATTTGTTTTTTTGCTTGGTGTAATGTGTTAAATATATGGAAAAATGCCTCTTGAGTCTGTTCTTTATGTGAAATAAATTGTATATCATCCATTAAAAGCACGTCTATATGTTTATATTTTGTCTCAAATATATGAGTTTTATTAAAGCGGATAGCATGAATAAACTCTTGTACAAACCTATCTGCCGTTTGATAAACGATAATAGCTTTTTTGTGATCTTTTTTTATTGCATGGCCCAGTGCATGCAAAAGATGTGTTTTCCCCAACCCTGAAGGTCCATACATAAAAAATGGGTTATATAGTGTTCCTGGCTTTTCAGCTACGGCAAGCGCCGCAGCATAGGCAAGAGAGTTGCTTGGACCAACCACAAAAGTATCAAAAGTATGTGCTTCATTAAGCCCTGCTCGAGCTTGTCCTGCATCAAGGCGCGCTACTGTTCGGGTTGAACTTTTTGCCATACTGTGACGAGAATGCCCCGATGCAACGGTCATAGAAACAGCCTGCATACCGGGAATAATCTGCGCGGGAATAAGGTGAGCAGGTTGAATCTCTTTTTGAGGTAATGTATCTACAAAATTAATCTGTAGGGTTGGTACATTTAAAAGACGTGTTAAATGTGTATGCAAAAGAGTAGAGTAATTTTTTACAATCCACTCTTTAACAAAATGGTTGGGAGCTTTTAAATAAACTGTTTTTTGTGCAGCGTCCCACGAAATGCATGTAACCGCCTTAAACCATGTTTCTACTACCGGACTTCCTGCTTCTTCACGTGCAATCTTTAAAAATTCATGCCAAATCTCATTTACCACAATAATCTCAATATAATTTATGCTTTTCTGTTTTTTAATGTATCAGAACCACCTTTATTTCTCAACCAAAAAAAGAGGGCCGCTAATGCAGCCCCCAAAGTCTAATACTAGTTTTGACTTATTTACCCATTTCATTTGCAGTCGGTGCAAAACCTTTTGCTATGTATTCGTCGTATTTATCTTTTATAGCACCAGACCAGCCTGGGCCTCCAAAAGAAGCTCTAGACCAGTATTCACTAATTTTAAAGATTCCATGTTTTTTACCGTTAAGAGGTTCTGTTCTAATGATATATAATTGGTACTCAGCATCACGTCCGTCACCAAGTCCAAAATTAAGTTGCGGTACTTTTTGATCTCCTGCAGGAATTTTATCTCTAATGTCTTTAATCGCTATTGTATCACCCCAATTATATATAAGCATGTCGCTTACACGAAATCGATAATACTCTTTTGGTTCTAGTACTATATAGCCCCAACGGTTATTTGGCATAGCATTAAGCCATAAGTCTACACTAATTTTAATATCAGTATCATTAAATACATTATAATCCTTACTTATTATTTCCGAAATAAAAAAACATAACGTAACCGTAAAAAATAATATTTTTCTCATTTTTGACCTCTTTTTAAAAAACTAAACAGAAATATTTACTATTTAAGTTTAAAAAATAAATATTAAAACTGTAAATAATTAAATAAACTTTTGCAGGGCGCACGCATCAAACGGCATGAAAATAAAAAGTTTTGGTTGAATAAGTCGATTGAGTAGCTAATGAGCGTTTAATTTATCGCCAAACTGACTTTGAGATCGTTGTTTTTCAATAGCAAAAAGCATAAAGCTCTGACGAGGCGAAAGTTTTCTGCGCCATAACCTTTGCCTCCGTCGCCAAATTTGAAATAAAGTAACGCATTAGCGCCTTTTGTTAAGACTACTTCTCTTGAGTAGCGTACTGTTTTTTTTGGTAAAAATTAACCGATGAGACTATTTTTCCAATCTTTATTTTAAAAAATTACCCTTTATTTATGGCTTTTTTGATACGTTTGCCCTAGATTATCATCATTTATAATTGACAATTTTAATTTAAAAGGGCTAAATTAAAGAAAGAGAAGAAGAATTGAATTAACTCAATAGCTCAAAAAAGGAGAGTTTTATGTTAAAACGTATCATATTAGTTGCTGGTTTTTTAGCAATTATATCAAAATTAGAGGCTTACTGGGTCTCAGCAAAAAACAATACTGATGCACCTATTCTTCTTGAAGTTAATGGTCTTGGCTGGGGAGACTCAGTTATCGTCCAACCGGGTAAAGAAGAAGGCGTTCAATCGGGGGGGATATGTCCTTGGTTTGCAAAGATATCTGATGGTAAAGGTCTATCAAATGCACCTATGGCCGTAGAATTACATTATGGAACTGGCGAGCACTGTTTCGGTAAAAGATTAGAAGTTACCCGAGTAGATAAATTGGCAGATGCACCAAGCAACGTAAACGTTTTAACAACGGGTGGATCTGTGAATCTTGCTCCGCAAGCTGTAATTTGGAGAAAATTTGTTGTTAAAACTGACAAATGGGCGCAATCTGGCCATAATTCTGGCGATTACAAATATATTATTGAGAGTTATGTACCAGGAAGATAATTCACATGCATCGTTGTAAAAACTCGATTATTCATTTAAAAAGGGGGGATTTCTTTCCCCCTTTTCTTTTTGTTGCAAGAAATCATTTACAAATAAGATTTTTAAATGCTATTTTGAATATGTATGAATTCATTTAAAAAGGGAGAGCTTTAATGAAGTTTTTCAAAAATGCAATTATTGCGGCTTTTTGCCTGATTGTTGTACCGAGTTACGCCTATGTCATAACTTTTGATAACGCAAACGCCGTAGGCCGAATAGCCTTAACTATTATTATATACTCAAATGCTCAAGAATGGTTATCTATGGACGCGGGTAAAAAAATAACAGAAACAGTTTTTAACGCGGTTAAAGAAGCTGGTGGCGCCTTAAGCTCGGCAGGAGGCTCAAAAAATTCAACTGCTGCAGGTGAGGTTGCCGACGTAGCTGTTAAAGCCGCTACCAAAGCAACAGCTGCTGTTGCTACAGGGGGAATTTCAGAAGCGGTTGGACTTGCAACCCAAGTTTTGGCTGAACCTTTAAAGGTAATGGTTGATGAAATTGTTAAGTCTGCCAAAGAAAAACGCAAGCATTATCTTACCGCTGGTAGTGGACGTACAACAGATACCTGGAGCTGGAAAGATATTGCTCCCTGGGGGAATGACTCAGACAGGACTGTTTTTGGTGTTGTATTTGACGAAACAGACCAAACCTACCTGGGAACATTTGTAGTAGACGTTCGCGGAGAAGTTCGCCTTAAAATTGACCCTAAGAACAAATCACTTTATTTACAAATTTGGAACTATGATGAATCGGTACCAAACACCAATTTAAGAAAAGTTTTTGAAACTGTTGGATGGGATACCGTTGGTCAACCAAAAATCACATCAAAACCCTAAGGAACTGGTATGAAAAAAATTTATGTCCTTTTTATGTTGTTATGTGGAACAACACTTAAGGCTAACTGGATTCACCGTATTATGAATAAGACAAATGCACCCGTTATTATTCAAACAATAAATGGCGTTGGGCAAGTAAGATATTATCTTATCGGACCTAAATCAGGTTGGAATATCCATTTCTATGCTCAGTGTATTCAAGGACTCGCAGCTATAGTTCCCGATAAATTTAAAAATGATCTTGGACCAAAAGCAAAATATATCAAGGAAATAGGTGACGCAATACATTTTTTTATCTCTTCAAACCGCTGTAGCTGGAAAGAAGTCATAATTGATTACAACGAAAACGCTCCTTTAAGATATGGTTCTTATTTTAGTATTAAAGAGACCAACTATCAATCTGGTTACAATTACGTCGACTTTAGATTTGCCCCTGAGGCCCCACAAGATTACCAATCAGAATATTGGAGAAACAAATGAAAAATATAACTATATATCTAATTATTTTGCTGAGTTTTATTTTACATGGTGGCTTATATGCTTATTCTATAAGGATTATCAATAATAGCCCAATCGTAATACAAGCTCAAGTATGGAGTGCAACCTATGAAGGTTTTGCCATGCTAGCAGATGCTGGTACAGATGTAACAAAAGAGTTTGGTGCTTCATGCCCATGGGAAATCCAAGTTTCTGATTTTTTTACGCCACCAAATATTCTAAAAATCAATCTGCATTATGGTGACAAAGTTGAAGAACAGTGCAGAGGAAAAACACTCACCATCACTTATGACGAAGGACGTAAAGCACTTAAAGTGTATACTGACGTTT
>VFQN01008551.1_pt1 | contig 10305 bp, 7 predicted proteins | sample 3512371 | NCBI WGS metagenome assembly VFQN01 (sample SAMN10412370, study PRJNA504923) | tailings metagenome | isolation source: Replicate 2 from Balatoc abandoned mine | place: Philippines: Itogon, Benguet | collected 2017-08-28 | reverse complement strand
GCGTCGTTGGCCGACGCCGCGATCTCGCGGATCGAGGCCCCCATCTGCTCGGAGCCGGCGGCGACCGTCTGCACGTTGCGCGACACCTCGTCCGCGGCACCGGAGACCACGCCGGCCTGGACCGAGGTCTCCTCGGCGCCGGCGGCGATCTGTCGGGAGGTCGCCGACAGCTCCTCCGACGCGGCGGCAACGGCGCCGGCCGAGGCTTGGACGGCGGTGACGATCCCGCTCACCGAGTCGATGGTCCGGTTGAACGCGACCTCGAGGTCACCCACCTCGCCGGACGACTTCTCCTGCAGTCGGTGGGTGAGGTCCCCGCCCGCGAACCGTTGGAGCGCGCCGACGGACTCCTTCAGCGGCCGGACCAGGCCACGGGTGATCGCCCACCCCGCGAGCGCGGCGACGAGCATGCCGATCAGGCCGTAGAGCACGACCCGGACGCGCATGCCCGTGACCGTGCTGAGCAGGGTCTCGGCGGCACCGTCGGCCTCCGCGCTGACGTCGTCGACGGCTGCTCGTAGGACGGCGTCCATTTCGTCGTTGGCTGCCTGGATCTCTTCGACCGGCTGCTTCTTGCCGGCGACGGCGGCCTCGATGAAGGCGCTGATCGCGGCCGCGTAGTCCGCGAAGGCCGTCTCGACGTCGTCGATGGTGGCGACGTCGCCGGCGTCGAGGTCGAGCGAGCGCAGGTCAGCGAGGAGGTCGGCGACCTGCTCGGTGTCGTCGGCGAGGTCCGACTGCGCGAGCGTCGGGTCGTCGAAGGTCACGGCCTTGAAGCCGTCGACCTTGATCTCGCTCGAGCGCGTGTCGAGCCGCTGGTAGAGGGCTCGGGCGTCGTCGTGCTGCTGGGTGCGCTCAGCCGCGGACCTGACGCCACCCATCGACTGCCACGCCGTCGAGGCGACGAACAGCGTCGACAGCAGGCCGATGGTGGTGATGGCGGCGATCCGGCGACCGACCGTCCAACGGATGTTCCTCATGATGGATGACCTGCTCCTCCCGCCACGGGCCTGGGTGCCCGCGACCTTCTGGACACAGGTTGGATCGGACGGGCGGCGGGCCACCTGAGCGACCGGCAGGTAAAAGATCAGGTGGTCCAGCCAACCACCCGCGCGCATGAGCCCGGCGTGGGACGGCCGCCGGCGGACCTACCTCGACGCGAAGAAGTAGACGACCAGGGCCATGAAGAGCAGCAAGGTCAGGCCGCCGACGATCCATGCCCACCAGGGGAGACCGCGCTCGGGCTCGGGCTCCGGTGCCGGGGGTGGCGGCGCGACCACGACCACCGGCTCCGGCTCGGGCGGCGGGTCCATCAGCCCGCCGCAGCGGGCGCAGACCTCCGCTGTGATCAGGTTGCCCTCGGCACAGTGGGGGCAGGGGCGCGAGGCGACGGTGACGCGGCCGGAGGTGCCCGGCAGCCGGCGCAGCGACTCGCCGGAGGACTGACCGCTGTCCAGGACGATCTTGCTCGGGGTCCAGAAGAGCGGATAGTCACAGCGCGCACAGAAGTCCGTGGACTCGCGACGGCTCAGGGCGACCATCGCAACCGTGCCGCACTCGGGGCAGGTGACCTGCTGCTCGCTCGCCGCACCAGGGGTGGGGACGGCGAGCGGCGGCTCCAGCGCGGGCTCCATGGCCTGCGTCGCGCTCTCGTCGCCGGGCACGGACGGCCCCTCGGGCTCCTCGCCCGAGAGAACGTGCCTGCCGGTCAGGGTCTCACTCACCCTGCCCACTCCTCCTCGCTGGTCCACACTCGCTCAGGTCCTACGTACAACTCTGCGCGGACGTGCGCCGGGACCTCGTCCCGGACGACGTCGATGAAGTCGTCGAGCTCCAGGAGCCCCGTCGACTGCACCCGCATCACCACCCACGCGGTGTCCTGCGGTGCGTCACCGGCACGCCAGATGCCGCCGCCTTCCTCCACCTCGGCCGGACCCTCGCTGATCAGCTCCAGGTAGGACCTGAGTCCGCGAGCGGTACCCCGCCACGTCAGCGTCGCTGCCGCACCCGACACGATACGGCGTTGCAGCTCCTCCGGTTGGGAATCGTCGATCGTCTCCACGCCGATCCACGACGCCAGGTAGGGCAGCATCGGCACCGGTGTCACCGTCGCGTCGGCCACGTGCTCGACGTTGTCGGCGTCCTCGAGCAGCGACGACCCGAGCTCTTGGAAGATCGAGACGAACCGGGTGAAGAAGTCGTGCTCCACCATCGAGACGGGGAGCTGGTCGAGCATCCAGGTCGGCGAGCGGCGGGGGCCGGTGCCACCGACGGGCACCACCGACGAGTTGATCCGCTCCACGGTCATCGGACGACGACCTGGTGTCCTGCGGACAGGAAGAGCGACTGCTTGTCGAGCCGGATGACGTCCTTGCCGGCGCCGAGGCGGCGACCGGTGCGGAGGTCGTACTCGTAGAGCAGCACCTCGTCGACCCGCTCCACGCCGTCGACGGTCTCCAGCAGCTGGGTGACCACGGCGAGGTTGACGTCCGCGTCGAACGGCCAGCCGGTTCCGTCCGAGCCGCCGGCGAGTGGGTTGAGGAAGCGCGAGAGCGCGTCCATCGCCCGCTGCCGCACCAACGCTGCCGGTCGACCCGGTGCGCCGTGCAGCAGGGCCACGACCGAGACGCCCTGGTAGTACGGCGTGCCGACCTCGACCGCGGTCCCGACCAGGCGGTGCTCGTCGAGGGCGTCGTTGATCGTCCCCATCAGCTCCGGGGAGATCGCGAAGTCGTCGAGCGCGTGACTCGTCGGGTCGCTGCGGACGTGGGGCACGACGAGCAGCGCGACCGCGCCGTTGCCCCGGCCGGCGGGGCGGCACCGCGCGCGGGCCACCTCGATCGAGGACTCCATCGTCAGCCGCTCGAAGTCGCGTGCGGTGACCGCGCGGTGCCCGGTGCGCAGGGTCAGCGGACCGCGCTGCTTGGCCTCCGCGACGGTCTCGGCGTCGACGCCGCCGGAGGCGGGACCGAGGTTGATGACGCCGTTCACGAACGGCACCCCTGCGCGCAGCAACGTGAGTGTGCGGGCGCCGACGTTGCCGCGCGAGCCGCCGCCGTGGCGGTAGCCCGCGACCTCGACGAACGCGCCGTCGCGCGGGATCGCGCCGTGCTGTCGGATCGACCCGTCGGGGTAGCGGATCCGCGGGCCGAAGTGCACGATCCCGGTGCCGCTGTCCCAGACGAAGTGCCGATCGTCGGGCCCGGACGCCGAGAAGTCGTCAACCTCCTGCCACGCCTCGGCGCGGTCGCCGTCGACGATCCGGACGGTCTCGCCCTCCCGCCGCGGCAGCACGGGGAACCTGCTGACCTGGAACGTCTGCGCCGGCGCCCCGCTGCTGCGGCCCAGCAGCTCGGACGCCATCGCCTCGGCGTGCTCGGCGCCGATGGTGCCGCCGAGGGCGGAGACCTCGATCCCGCGGATCCGCGGCGAGTTCCGGTACGTCGGCTGACCGCTGCGCGGGGCGAGCAGCCGGGCCCGCAGCCAGTACGCCGACTCGTTGGCCACGGTCAGCGGCTCGTGCTCGACCGGGACCAGGAGCACGATCTCGCCGGGTCGGTTCAGGCCGCCCGTGGTGTCCTCGTGGATGCGGGTCGACAGCCAGCCCTCGCCGTTCCACACCTCCCAGGCCAGGGGAGGATTGCGCGGGTCGACGCCGATGCCCTCGGCCTGCGCCTCCACCTCGAGCCGCACCACCATGCCGGCCAGGCTGCCGCGGAAGCCCAGGTAGAAGGCGTCGCCGGGCTCGAGCTGCTCGGAGGGGAAGCACCGGGCGCCGTCCGAGCCGAAGCGCAGATCCTCCCACGCGTCGAGGATCCGCTCGGTCTGCGCCGACGACGACTTGGCCGCGAAGAGCTCGGGCGGCGCGATGACGAGGTCGTCGACGGTGGTGAAGACGACGCTGTCGCTCTCCGCGACGCCTGTCTGGGTCATGACGGGGGTGTTGGCCGGCACGATCACGGGCTGCTCGAGGACGGCCGAGAGCCAGAACGTCAGGTCCGTGCGGGCGACGGAGGGCGGGAAGGGCTCGATGCCGACGAGGTTGAGGAAGTGCACATAGAGCCGGTCCGGCACCTGGTTGACCCGGTAGAGGACCATCTCGCTCATCCACGCGAACAGCTCGATCAGGGCGACACCCGGGTCGGACACGTTGTGGTTGGTCCACTCGGGGCAGTAGCGCGGGATCAGGCGCTTCGCCTCGTCAACGATGTCTTGGAAGGTCCGGTCGTCGAGACCGGGCGTGGGCAGCGGCATGGCGTCCTATTCGGCGTCGTGGGGGATCACGTAGAAGGGGTAGACCAGGTTGCGCCGGTCGTTCGTGGCGCGGACGCGGTAGGCGATGTCGATGCGGACCAGGGAGTGGTTGTCGGGGTCGGGCACGGGGTTGACCTCCTCGACCAGGATCCGCGGCTCCCACTGCGCCAGAGCATCGCGGACCGCCTCGGAGATGAGCCCGAGCAGGTTGCCGGTCACCGGCTCGAAGAGCAGGTCCCAGATCCGGCAGCCGAACTGCGGGCGCATCAGCCGCTCGCCCGGCGCGGTCATCAGCACCAGCTCGATCGAGCGGTCGAGGTCGGGCACACCCTCGCTGAGCGCGAGCGCGCCGGTGTGGTCGACGCCGAGCGGCCAGGCGAAGCCGCGCCCGATGAACGAGGAGTCGGGCTGGCCGGGTGCCTCGGTACGGCGTACGGGGGAGTCGGGCATCAGTTGATCGCCACGATTCCACCCTTGATCGCCAACATGGCGCCGGCCTCGACGGTGCCCGACGCCTGCGCTTTGACGTTGACGATCGCGCCCTCGACCTTGGCGGTCGCGCCGGTCTTGATCTCGACGCCGCCCTGGCCCTCGAGCTTGAGCGTGCCCCTCGCCTTGACCGTCACGCTCGTGCCCTCGAGCGTGAGGTTGCCGTCCTTGAAGGTGATCGTGGCGTTGCCGTTGGTGATCGTGATCGGCTTGTGCGCCACCTCGAGCGTCATCTCGTCCTCGCCGACCCGGATCCGGTGGCCGTTCGAGGTCTTGAGCAGCACGTGCCTCACGTTCGCCGACGACCCGTCGGAGAGCTCGACGATATGGCCGACGCGCGAGGTGATGCGGCGGTAGGCGGTCTTGCCGTCCCCGCCGACGTTGTCGGTGCTGGGCAGCTCGTTCTTCGCGCTGTAGAGACCGCCGAGAACGACAGGTCGGCGGGTGTCGCCGCCCTCGAAGCCCACCAGCACCTCGTCGTTGATCTCCGGGTGGAAGACGACGCCGCGCTTGCCGCCACCGCCGAGCGTGAGGACCCGGGCCCACGCCGACTCGACGCCACCGGTGGTGCCGAGTGTCGGGAACCTCACCTTGACCCGGCCCCAGCTCTTCTCGTCCTTGGTATCGGTGATGATCGCCGGCACCAGGCCGCCGATACTGCCGCCGACCGGCGCGGGCGGGGCGCCGAGCAGGTCGACCAGGGCGTCCGGCTGGAGCGGCCCGGCGGTGAAGTGGGTGTCGAATCCGGAGGGCGTGAAGACGTGCTGGACCCTGCTGACGAAGTAGGTCCCCGTCGCGGATCCGGCGTTCGAGATCGAGACCTTGACGCCGGGCTTCAGGGCGGGGGTGATGTCGCAGGTGCCGCGGGCAGTCACGGCGGCGGCCGCGGACCGCGCCAGGGCACCGGTGCTGACGGCCTTCGCTTCCGCGGTGGTCAGCGGCGAGGACGCCAGCGCCACGCCGGTGCCGGTCGGACTGGCGCGCCCGGGGAACTTCACGAAGAGGTCCGCCTCCGGCGCCACCGTCGTCGCTGCCGTGTCCTTGATCGCGACCTGCTGCTGGACGTCCCAGCCGGTGACGGTGACCTTGCCGGCGTGCAGGCCCGACGCGCGGGTCGACAGCCGGCGCAGGGTCTTGCCGAGCGCGAGCTCGACGGTGCCCTCGGAGGTGCCCGCCTCCTTGACCGTGAGCGTGCCGGCGTCGACCCACCACAAGAGCCCGAAGCGGGCCGCCACCCAGTCGAGGTAGGCGAGGCTGGTGCCGGACTGGAGGAGGTACTCCTGGACGTCGCCGATGGTCGTCACGTCGGCGCTGAGGCCGGCCTCGCCCGCGAACGACGACAGCACGTCGGAGTACTTCTGGTTGAGGAACGCGCGGTTCTGGGTGTCCCGGCCGAGCTTGTGGGCCTTGTCGTCCACCACCACGGTGAGCTCGGTGGCGACCGGGCCGAAGGTGGACTGGTCCAGGCTGATGCCCGTCACCTCGCCGGCGAAGAGGGTCGGGCCCGCGTTGACGGAGATCTCGACGGCGGTCCCCAGCTTGAACTTCGGCTCGACCGAGAGGTCGAAGCCGGTCTCGACGAACCGGAGCGTGGCCCGGCCGACGAGGTTGACGCCACGGTCGACCTCGACCGACGTGAGCGAGTCGAGCTGCGCCTCGCCGAGTGGGCTGCCGTCGACCGTGAGGACGGGCGCCGCCTGGATCGCCGGCATCAGGAGCCCTCCAGTCGCGGCACGGTCAGCATGGTCCCGGGCCGGACCGCCAAGGGGTCCTCGAGTCCGTTGGCCTGCGCCAGCAGTCGCCAGCGGGTCGAGTCGCCGTAGTAGCGCGCACTGATCCGGTCCAAGGTCTCACCGGGCTGCACGCGGTGGACGCGGTGCGGCTTCGGGGTGCCGGACGTGGGGTTCTGGGGACCGAACGCGCGGGACGTCTCGTACTGCCGCAGTTCGAGCTCCATGGTGGCGCGCAGCGCGACGCCGGTGGAGGAGAAGTACGTGAACGACAGCCGCAGGCCCTGCACGACGGCCTTGAACGAGTGCAGGCTGCCCCAATGGAAGGTGACCGTCGGCGGGCGGACGTTGCTCGAGGCCTCGTCGGAGCCGGGCAGCGACGGGTCGACGTCCATGAGGGCGACGATCTTGCCCGTGTGGTCGGTGACCGGCTTGCCGTCGTTGGTCGTGTCGAAGACGAGGTCGACCTTGAGCCATCCGGAGTTGGCGCCGGCGTACCGCAGGGTGGGCACGCCCTGGCCGGGCATCGGGTTCGCGATCCAGTTGTTGCGGCGCCCGACCGTGATCGTCTCCGGGTTGTAGAGACAGGGCACGCGCTCGCCACCCTCGATCTCCAGGAACGCCTTCTCTAGCTCGGCCATCAGAACCCTCCTCGTCCGTGCCAGCGCCCGCGCCGCTCGAGCTCCTCGACCACCCGCTGCTCGATGCGCTCGACCACCGCGTCGACCAGCGCGTCGAAGGCGACGCCCGGCGGCGGAGCGTCGGGGTGCATGGCGAAGTCCGGCTGGTCCTGCCGACCGGGGTCGCTGACCAGCGAGGACCCGTAGATCGCCGGCACCGAGCCCGCGGGCTGGGGCTGCGGGGGCGGGGGCGCGTCGGGCGGCATGGTCGTGTCTCCTCCGAGAGCGCGGCGAACGACGGAGTCCTCGGTCCCGAACAGGTGGGCAGTGGCATCCACCAGCGAACCACCTCCGGTGCTGCGGCGCAGCGTTTCCGGCCCACCCGTCCCTGCGGGGGCGCCGCCACCGGTCGGTGAGGCGCCGGGACCGGCGAGGTCGGCCGCTACCGCGGGCACCGCGGGCGCGGCTGCGGGGGCGATGCTGATCCGGGGTGGTGCGACCGTCAACCGGCGTACGGCGCGGCCGGGCTCGCTCGCCGGGGCGGACGCGGCCGTCGACCAGCCCGTGACCGGGCCGGTGGCCGTCGTGGCGGCCGCTGGCGTCGTGGGCGCTGGCGTCCTGGACGCTGGCATCCGGCGGCCCTCGACGGTGGGCACCGAAGCGGTGCCGGCCACGGCGCTCGCGACCAGGCGGCGCAGGGTGCTCGCGGCCGGGCGGGCCGAGGCCGCGGTCCCGGTCGCGCGCGGCCGGCGCCAGAGCCGGTGCTCGCCGGCCGCGACCGGGCCGGCGGCTCCGGCGACGGCGTGGCTGGTCGCGACGCTGCTAGCCGCGACCGGGCTGGCCGCGACCGGGCTGGCCGCGACCGGGCTGGCCGGCCGGATCGGGTCCGGGGCGGAGAAGCCCGTCGCGAGGGGGCGGGAGGCGTCGGTTCCGTGGACGGGCGCCCGCCGGATGGTGAGCAGCTCGGCCATGCCGACCTCGGCACCGGCGAGGTGTGCCGCCGGTGCGGCGAGGCGGTCGCCCGGTGCCGGGAGCCGGCGGACCGCTACGGCGCCGGCGGACGTCGCCAGGCTCGCAGCCTGGGTCCGCCCCGCGGTCGGGTTCGGTGAGGTCGGGGCCGGGCCCGTCGTGACGGCGGCGGTCGCTGCGGGGCTCGCGCCCGAGGAGCCGGGGGGCGACGCCGTGGCGGGGACGGCGGAGGTGGCGCCGTCGACCTTGAGTCCCGGCGCGGGCGTCGCCGCGCCCAGGTCGAGCGACGGGCGGATGACGGAGGAGCCGCGCCACAGCCGTGGCAACCGGCGCAGGTCGGGGGCGGCCGCCTCGGAGGAACGGGCGTGGGTGCTGCCGGACGGCTGGGCCGCGGATGACTCGACGGATGACTCGACGGAGGGCGCGATCGGGGTGGCGGTCGAGCTGGGCAGTCGGCGGATGACGGGTTCGGCCGCGCGCGCCGTCGGGGCCGGTGCCGTCGGCGTGGCCGCGGCGGTCTCGGCGTACGTCGCGGCGGAGGGTACGACGGGCGAGGGTGCGGCTGCCGCCGGCGCGGCGGCGGGTTGGCGGGAGGCGGTCGTCGGCCGCGCTGTCGTCGCCGCGGCGGCGGCGACCGCGCCGCGCGCAGGAGTCGCGATCCGGCGGGCGATGCTGCGCTCCGCTGGGTCGCCGGCCTGCCGCACCACGATGCTGCCGCCTGCCCAGGCCTGTCGGCGGAGGGTCGCCGGGGCGTCGCTGCTGGCGGCGATCAGCGCAGGCCCGGCAGCGCGGACGACCTCCGGCGGGCGCACCCCGGTCTCGAGGGCCCTCCGCTCGCCGTCGGCGGCGAGTGCTGGCCGCTGATGCTCCGCGGTCGCGAGGGTGGGCACCGTGGCCGGGAGGGCATGGCTCGGCGCCGGGCGCGCGGGCGCGCCGGGGCGGCGGGCGGCGGAGCGGCGCACGAGCCGGTCGAAACGGGACCCGTCGGCACGCAGCTGCCACCGAGGCCGGATCGCGCGCCGGACCGGGGCCGGGGCTGGGGCCGGCGTGGCCATGGGCGCGGAGGCTGCCGACGCGGCGCCGGACTCCGAGCCAGACCTCGAAGGAGCCGGTGCAGGTGTGGCGGGTGCCGGCGTGGCAGCGGTCGGGGGCGTGGCGGCGGCGGCCGGAGTGGGGTCGGGCTCCGCGGATGGCGGAGGCTCCGAGGCAGCCGGGGCGGGCGGGGCGCTCGGCGAGGGGGAGCGCGGGGCGCGCGTGGTGGAGCGGCGCAGCGCAGGCACGCTCGGCGTCGAGTGGGGCGCCGCGTTCGGCGGCGTGCTGGGGGGCGCCGGGGTGCCGCCCGCGCGGACGCTGGCGGCCCGGGCCGCCATGCCGGCGTTCAGCTTGGTCCGGTCGGTCTGCGTCAGCATCGGACCGACGGCGGTGACCTCGTCGAGCCGGCGGACCCGGACGACCTCGGCCCGCAGTCCCCCGAGGATGCCTCCGGGTGACCACGACGACTCGTCCGGTACGGCGTGCGCCGCCCGGGGCAGGCCGCGCTCGGGCAGGCGGCGGATCGCGACCGGGCGGGCCGGGGCCAGCCAGGCCGGCGGCTGCGGCGCCCCCGGAGCGTCGGCGGTCTCCCGGTCGGTCGGCCTCCACCAGCGCGGCGGCGCCGAGCTGCCGTCCATGCCCTGCGGGCCCGGCCCGGCGAGGGCGCGCCGGATGTCGACGGGCCGCGACGTGGCGGCGGCGAACCGGGACACCGACGACGCCAGGCTGCCGATCCGGGTCGGCAGTGGCTGGCCGATCGGCCGTCCCGGCAGACGCATCCGCCGTACGACGCCGCGCCCGAGCACGAGCTCGGGCCGGTCGGCGTCGGTGCGCGTCTCCTCCGGCGTCGTCGTCATGATGCCTGCGTGACCGCCCGGAAGCCGTGGTGCGCGACCTCGAGCTCCTCCTCGAGCGGGTCGGTGCTGCCGACCGAGAAGTCCGGGCCGCGCCAGCGCACCGGGAAGACGTCGATGAACTCCCACGAGCGCAACCGAGCGCCGGTGGCGTCGATGGCGACGACGGCGCCGGTGGACTTCGTCAGCTTGTTCTGGGCACCCGCGAAGCCCTCACCGGAGGTCTTGCTGAACCAGTCGAACAGCGCGTTGCTGTCGGTGATGCCGCGCCGAAACACGATGTTCGGCCACTCCATCCGCCCCGGCACCCGGTGAACGTAGCCGTTCTGGCCACCCTCGCGGATGCCGTCGACACTG
>VFQN01008445.1_pt1 | contig 10305 bp, 13 predicted proteins | sample 3512371 | NCBI WGS metagenome assembly VFQN01 (sample SAMN10412370, study PRJNA504923) | tailings metagenome | isolation source: Replicate 2 from Balatoc abandoned mine | place: Philippines: Itogon, Benguet | collected 2017-08-28 | reverse complement strand
CACCCCCCACTCCCCCCCCCCCCCTCCCCCCCCTGTTTCAACCACGCCCTGGCTGTAACTTGCAGGACTGTGACCTTTAAGCACTCTCTGGCACTCTGCCCCACGACTCTGCCCCCCCACTGCTCTCTTCTGATCCTCCAACTCGTGTTTGCGGTTTCATCCCGGTGTTTGCAAGGGATAAGCACGCCTCGGGACCGGCACAGTGCGGGAGACGACCCTACAATTTTCAAGCAGTTCCTGCTCCTCCTTCTGCCTTCCCCTGTGCCTGGGTGCCTGCATGGCGCGCCTGGACTACCGCAGCTGGTTGCAGCACGTGCAAGCTGCAGGCATGGCAGGTAGGCAACAGTGCAAAACACGTACCCCACTGCTGCGCTGGGTTCCTGCCACGCGGCCCACCAGCCAGGCCCCATCGCCTCCCATTGCTTTTTGCGCCACCCACGGCTCCAAACAGTTGTACAGTACGCCCCGAGACTTTACGTTGGTGCAGTCTTGGGCCTTGGGCACCTTGGGGGTGTGCACAGCCAGCAAGGGCGTGTGCGGTGGCACCGACCGGTACCCCGATTGGACGTCCCAAGACGTCCCTGACGCTCGCCTGGAACCGTTTGTGTACCAGATGCCGTATGGATCGGAGCTGAGTGCCACAGCCTTGACTTGCTGGCGACCTGTTGGTATCATGGCCCATCTGGGCCATCCAGGCTGCAGCGCTGTACTACAGTATTCTTCGCCCATCATGTTTACCTTTCGAATTGTTTCTTCAAAAACCCGCAGCGATGGAGTAGTAGCAGGCTCTTAAAGCAATTAAGGATGGCGAAACAGGTCTTCAGCAAAGCAATGCAGCGCCCATGATGTTATGGAAGCCTACTCGCAGGCGGAGGCCCAAAGCCCTGCTGCTACAGCAAATGTGCTAACTACTCAACGCCTGGTGGACTTACGCAACAGCCTGTCGGAACTGCGGAACAAGGAATGGGGTAGCGCCAAGAGCCGGATGACCTCCGGCGCCGAGAGCAATAAGAAGGCGGCGTACGCCAGAGCGTGGCTGACTGCACACTTTGAAAGAGGGCTCCTTACAACTGCAGTAGCGTTGCTGGGGTTTGTAAAGAAACAGGCTGCGGTTGCGGCCTCAGTTGCTACACCCGTTCAGCTCAGGTGCGAGCTGGGCTGCTCGCAGCATCACAACACGCACAGGCAGAAGCCGATCCATGCGACTTGCATTCATGGATGAACGCTGTATGCGTGAAATGGTCACTAAGCGCGCGAGTGTCTACCCAGTAGGGCACTCCTGCCCCACCTTAAGTGTGCTGCAGCCGCTGTCCGGCATGCGCTGAGCGTCTTCGTCTCCCTTTGCGCCTCCCCAACCCTCGTCGCACTTTTCCGTCAGGCTCGATGCCTGCACGGCCGTCTGGGTGGCCGGCCGGGCTGCTCTCGAGCTGCTGCAAATTACCTTGAGCATGGCAAGCATGGCCCTCCTCGTCCGCAGTAGCCCAGCAGAGGCAGCCGTTGTCGAGAGGCTGATGTCGCAGTTGGGGGAGGTGACGGTTGTGGTGTCTGTGGCGGACGGCGCGCGGGGCATCACCGCAACCGCTGCACTGTTCCGTTCCGATACAGACATGCGGCAGCAGTTCATCGTTGAGTCCGACACCGAGACTCTCGTGAGCGGCGGAGACGCGCTGGGCCGCCTAAACGCCATGACAGCCAGCCAGTACAGCAATCTCATAATGGACGCGCTGCTGGACCGGGTCGTTGCCTTGGGCATTGACGGCAGACACGTACCAACCGTGCTCTCGGCGATCTCGCCCACCATTGACTCAATCGTTGACTCGCAGCTGCTGGCAGCTACCGCCGCCGCCGTCCTCGACGCTCCCGACGTGTTTGCCGACGCGTCGCTATCCGACGGCGACCGCAGCACTGCATGCCTTAACACCCAGATGGCCACCGACTGGGCGTGTCGGACCGTGTACCACGCGAGCGTGGTCCAGGACCAGCTTGCGCGATTCGGGGGGCGCGAGGGCCGGCGGCTGGCCGTGGGGATCTACCGCGAGGTGAGGCACATGGCTGTGCGGCGGCTGCAGGTGGCGCTGCTGGACCAGCTGGCGGCGCATGCAGGGATGGGCGTGGAGCTGCCCGAGCTGCAACAGCAGGATGAGGGGCAGCAAGGGGAGGGGCAGGGGCAGCAGGGCGGGCAGCCGCTTGAGCAGGGGGTGCAGGAGGCGGCTGGTGGCTGGGAGGGCAGCGGGGACTGGTGGCTGGCGAGGCAGGAGGCGCGGCAGCGGAAGCTGCTGGCTGTCGATGGCGGCGATGGGGGGCATGGGGGTACGGTCAGGGCGCATGGGTGTACGGCAGAGTGTACGGCAGGTTGGCTCGAGGACGACCACTGCTACGCTATCGCTGCGACGTTTGATGTGTGGAGGATGGCGGAGGAGCAGGGGGTGGCGGCGGCGGGCGTGCCGGCCGGGCCGCCGCCGCTGCTGGCGGCGCGGCTGGCCACGCGAGCAGCGGAGGCGCTGTGCCGGCTGTGCAGGGGGCAGGGGCTGGGAGGCGCGTACGCGCCCGCGCCAGAGTGGGAGCTCGCAAAGGCGAAGGTGGGGCAGGCCGGGGCGAGATTGTGCTTAAATGCATGCGTAACAATTTGCATGCTTTGCTTACGGCATGCGGAACAGTCTCTGACCGGTACACTTGTGACTGGCCCACGAGCAAGACAGCGGGTCAGCCGCAGCACATATGCACGAGCACGTGCGGATACGCTGAGTTCCAATAACCACAACCTCCGACCAGGGTCGGCTCGCCTTGCTCTACTGTGTGCCGCACCTGAGCCGCCAAGTACAACCGCACCCCTACACTTACACGCACAGGCTTGCCCGCACCCAGGGACATACGAGCACAGCGGCCTGAACACGCGCATATGTGCGACCATTGCCTTGCAACTCTGGGTGCCCGCGACGTCGAACCCAACGAGCCTGTGACCGAGGCTTGTCTCCTATGCTGTGCTTGCCACACGCACGAGCTTTTCGCTCCCCTGCTCTGCAGGTGCTGGTGGACAACCTGCTGCCTTCGACCCTGGACGTGGCAGCGCTTCCCCCGGCCGTGGCTAGGGTTTGCCTGCCGCACTGGCTGGAGGCGGCTGGATGGGTGGTGGGGCTGCTGTCCGATGCAGCCGCAGCGGCCCTGGGGCGCCTGCCCGCAACCCAGCGCCAGGGACTCCCACGGAGCAGAATTGACCACGTGAGTGGGTATCTGTTTCATACGAGAATGGTAAGAATTAAAGGAAGCGGTTGCTTCCACGAGAGGCCCATTACTTGCCGGTCGCTGCCCCGCTTTCCAAAGCTGTGTGTTGTTGGTGCATGGTCACGCTTGCAACCTTACCAGGGGCCCGCTTCTTCCCGTTCCGACGCTGCAGGACACGACGGAGGGCTCGCAGGCCAGCACGCTGCACAGGTTCATCGACCGCTGCGTCGACCTCGTGCAGCACACCGATGCCGGTAGGCCCTTTGCGGGGTTTCTTATCTACGCACCGAGACACGTCCTCCTCATGCCCACTCGCGTGCGCAATAGCGGTACTGTATGCATGCCGAACAGGGAGTAGAACAGCACGTCCAAAACAGGCCAGACGCTTACGGCACACCCTGGCAAGGCATGCACCCGCAAGGACTTCTGCCGCGCCGAGACCCTCCACCCGGCTGGCCTCCCCCCATTCACCCCCCCACCCCCTTGCAGGCCTCAACACGCTTTCGGCCACAGCCCAGGCGGACGTGCGCTGCCGCCTGTTCCGCTGCGGCCTCGCCGACAGCCTGGACCACACCCTGCGCCTTGCGTGGAGCGCCATGGAAGCCGGCGGCAGCAGCAGCAGCCTCCTCGCAGTATCTGATCTCCAGGCCGCAGCCAACGCCGTCATTCAGCTGCTGGTGGCGATGCCGCCGCTACCGCTTGTAGCCACAACCAGCGGTGGCAACGGCGGTGTCGGGGGAGCTGTCGGTAGCTGCAGGGAGCAGCTTGAGGGCTGCGGCGATGAACGGTGCAGCGGCCAGCCAGCTGGCAGGGCGGAGCACCTGTCCCCCGCCCGTGGTGTCAGAGCGGGTGCCGGTGTGCCAGTGCAGCTGGAGGCCGGCAGCAACGGGGAGGACACAGCAGGGGCGGGCAACCAGGTAGGGCTCGTGCTTACGCTAAGCAAGCGGGCTGCTATGCTTTCTCGGGTGCTGGGGGAGCTGGAGGCTGCCGGGCCTGTGGGCGGGGGCGGGCTGCAGGGCCAGACGGATGAACGGCGGGAGCAAGTCGAGCAGTGGGCTAGGGAGAATCCCATGGCGCTAACAGCGGCGATGTGCGGGTTGCAGGACGATTTGCGACGGCGGGTTGAGGCAGCGAGGCTGGCGGAGATGGAGGGGGGCGGCGGTGAGACACGGACAGAGGGCGAGGGCGGGTGGGGTCTGGGTGCGGAATGCCTGGACGAGGCGCACGAGGCCCTGGCCCTGGCGGCACGGGCAGCAAGCAACCTGGCGGCGCCGCTGGGGTGGCGGCTAGCGGCGGGTATGGCAGCGGCGACGGAGGGAGATAGCGGCGATCGGGAGGGAGATCGGGGGGAGTTCATGGTCGTGTTCTCTGTGGCATGGACGCTAAGCCAGCTGCTGCAGGGCATGGCTCAGTGGTGCCGCCGGCCTCTGCTGCTGCCCCCTGCGCAGCTGCTGGCGTGCCAGCCGCAGAGGCTGCTGGCGGCGGCGTGCGCGCTGGTGGCGGCGCTGCCGGAGCCGTACCAACCGCTGAAACTGGAGCTCAGCCTCAGCGCTGCACAAGCCGTCGTAGGCATGACTTCGCACAGGGTGCTCAAGGGCCGGGTTCGCGGCTGGCTGGCACCGCCAGCGGCGTCCGCCGACAGCGGCAGCAGCGAGAGCCACGACAGCAGCCCGGACGCCTGCGCTGGGTGCCTTGCGGCGCCGGTCCGGTTTGCCGTGCGCTACGCGCTGAGCAACATGCCGGACGTGCCTGAGCCCATGTTGGAGGTTCTTCGGTGTGCAGCAGGGGAGGTTGCTCTGGACACGGGCCACGGCGGCGGCGGCGCTGCGGAGGATGCGAGCGGGGCGGCCGCCGAGCGCACACAGGTCACGGTGGGTTTGGTGTTCGACAGCCTACGGTCCGCAGCAGCTGTGGCTGGGGTTGGGCCGGCAACGCCGGACGACACACGGAGCAACGGGCAGCGGCCGGACCCACTGCCGCCGCCGGCGCACTCGCTGGCAACATCTGCCGCCCTTGTGCCGCCGCCTGCGTCAGCACCGCCTGGCCCCCTGCCGACCCCGTCGTCACCGCGGTCAGCACCGACTGGCTCCCTGCTGCCGCCGCCGCCGCTAGGATCGTCTGCGGCCCTGGCGCCGCCGCCGCCAGCACCAGCACCATGTGACTCCCTGCCGCCGCCGCCGCCACCGCCGCTGCCGCCGGGGTCGTCTGGGTCTGTACCGCCGCCAGCGCCGCCGTCAGCACCGCCTGGGCCCCTGCCGCCGCCGCTGCCGTTGCCGCCGGGCTGGACTGGGGCCCTTCCGCGGTTGCGCACATGCTGCGGCCCGCGCTGCTGCAACTTTGCTCAGAAGTGCGAGGGTCTGCTGACGCTCAAGCAGTGTGGCGGGTGCCGGGCGGTAAGGTATTGCGGCCCTGAGTGCCAGCGGGCGCACTGGCGCGAGGGGCACAAGGCGGAGTGCAAGGTGCTAGCAGCTGCAGCCAAAAGGTGATACGGGCCCTACACGTTGGCAGGCGCGGCTTGGCATCACCCGCTGACTTACCAAAGTTGCCAGCAATGTGGGCCACCGGCTGCAGCTGTGGGCCTTGCAGGGGCATGTGGTTGGTGCTTGCAAGCACGGGCTTCGTGGCGCTGTCGCTGTGGCCGCACGTGACTGTAGCACACGCGGGCTAGCGCATGGCCAGGGAGAACATGGTAGCGGAACGCAACGCTAGTGACTTGCGTATGCGTGGTTGCGTCCTTATGTACGAGCGCGCACAGCCTGGCTGACGGCGCGCAAACTCGTCGCTGTGGGCGGCAGGGCAGCAGCTGTATGAGCGGCCCTTTCGGCGCTTGCTGATTGGAGTGACTCCACTCTTTCGTGATGTTCCCATATTTGGGGCTTGCTTAGTGCCTGTTAGGCATCGTATTGTCGTTTTCGGCCGAAATGTGTGGGTGCTACGGCGCTACCAAATCAGGTCGCTGGGCATACCCTCTTGGCTCGGCTTCTAACTACTGTCCACTCATCGCATGCGGATTCCATCTAAAGAGGGGTGCGAATGGCATGTGGCCCTTATGTTGAACCAGTTCAGTGCGTCAAGAGTCCCAGCGCGGCTCCCTAGGTGTGCCCTGTTTGCGGTTGGGGTTCACTGGGTTAGGGCTTTTGGTGGTGCTGGTGCTTGCCTGTGCTGGTTGGGCTTTGGACTCCCGCTGGCCTGTCCCTTCCCGTCTTTTGATAAACCTTTCCACAGAAAGGAAAAACGGGTCCTGTTCCTCAAAGAGGGGACGCGTATGGTATTTGCGACCCGATACATGTCGACATGTAACCATGGGCAGTCAGAAGTGGCTCCTGGTGGCTCTTCTGAAGAGGCGTTCAGAGCCGGAAAGGGGGGCTCGTACAGATACGGAAAGAAGTGAAGCCAAAATGGTGACAGGTGGTGGTGCGCTGCCCCTCAGGGCAACTGCTAGTGAACAGCTTTTTTTTGGCTCAACATGCACGCTGTGGGGCCTAAAAGCGCGCGTCAATGCAGCATTTTGTCCCTAGACAGGCCCCACACGGACCCCTGTCGACGCACCCTTGAGCACCACAGCTCCACAAGCACGCATACGGTACCAGGCAACGAACCGGCTATCCGCTTATGTGCGCGCAGGCGACTTCGCATCACCCATCCATTGACCCTGCACGGCAACGGCTACCTTATGAGACTGACGTGTCCCACAACTCATCAGTAAACGAGCTCCTGTTTATGCGCAGTATGCACATCCTCAACGTGTTCTTGGTGCAATGGCCTTTTTTGTTAGATGACTTGCAGCTCATTAGCTGTAACACTCAGCTCGATGCGTGTGAAGGCATCAGCTGTCCCTGTGACCGCTTCCCTCGCTGGATGCGCCTGACACCCCTTCAAGCTGCGCTCGCGCACTCCCAATCTGCACCCCCGGCGCTCCCATCACAACTCAGGCACACCACTCATGGTGTACATAGTAACGGTCCTGCAACCTTCCGCCAGGTCCCTAGCCCCTAGCCCACGCGCCCGCACATTCACCGCCACATGCTTCCGTCCATCACACGAGTCTTGACGCAGCGCCCATCACACTACGGTAACAAAAATTCCTCGCCCTTTGCACACCCCACTTCCAGCGCGCTGCCAAGTCCCCTAGTCCCTATTGCTGCACCCGGGCAACTTGGCACCCTCTGCTGCACCCGCTGCCTATCAGCGGGGCCGTGACGTAATCACGCAACGTCCACGGCACTGCGCACCCAGGTCAAGTACGCGGACACGCGGTCGGACAGCACCAGGGGAGGCCTCGTCACCTGCGTCGGCAGCCGCCCGTTCCCCTCGAGGCGTCCCTCGTCGTACGTCCCGCGGCCTGCCGTACCGGTACCGCCCGTCCCTCCGCCAGCGTGCGCCGCAGCCGCCGCAGCCGCCTGGGCGTCGCTCGCCCCCGGCTGCGATGACGGCGGCACCACTGCAGCTGCAGACCGTGCGTGAGCAAGGTCCGAGGCGAGGCCGGCTGTGGTCTTCGCGACACCGGCTGCAGCAGACACCGCGCCGCCAACGCCGCTGCCACTAGTGCTGGTTGGTGATGCAGTGTTTGCGCTGTTGCTGCCATTTTCCACGGCCTTTTTGCGGGCCGCCCGCAGCAGCAGCAGGGGAGGCAGCAGCGGCAGAGCCAGAGGCAGGGCGAAGGCCATCGTCGCCGCCTTGCCTACGGCGGCCACCGTACGTGAGCTGTCGTACGGCCGTATCGAGTCCAGGTACGACACGTAGTCAGGGTCGAGGCCGTGATGGCGGGCACCTGAAAAACACAGCGCAAGTGATGGTGGACAGTTGCGCATGGAGCCTGTATCAGGCGGGGGCCGAAACACGGCTAAACTTGGTTTCCAAGAGTTGGGAGGCATACTTACACACAGCATGCCTGCACCAACATCGTACAAGCTGTTCCTTTGATGACGATCCTACCCCTGTGCCAGTGGGTTGTCTCTACCAAAGCAAAGGATGATACGCGTTCGGGTTCGGTTTGAGCTAAGGCGCCCACCGCCCCTCGTGCACGACCCTGTGACAGGGTGCTCCTTACAGCTGGTACCGGTATCACGCACCCTGGCATTCAGGCTCACCACGTACCAAGGCGCAACTGTCGTTCCATTCGAGGGTGCAGACTCACTATCCCGCAGCAGCCCCACCAGTGCCTTGGTACATGCTGTGTATGCCCCTGCACCACATCCTATTGCGCTCACCGTCCCGCAGCAGCTCCACGTATCTGGCCGACGGCGCGACCGCCCTGCTGTCGGGGTGCAGCGCCGACCCACGGGCCTCCAGCGTCAGCGCCCGTACGACACGCCCGTCGTACGCGTCGCACTCCACCTCCACCACGTGGTACCTGTACGCCCCGCCACAGCGCGGGCATGGACGCGATGCAACGCGGGCACGTGCAACATGGAAATGCGTCCTTGACTGACGTGAGGATAGCTCACTTTAAGATCACAGCACCACCTTTTACGTTACAGCTCATGGTCCCTGAACCTCCTAAGGACTCAACGGACTGCGCCCTTCAAGCTCTAACGACGCTGTGTCCTGACGGCATGTATGTGGGCTGTGCGTCCAGAGCTGCGGACCCCACCCATCACATCAGTGTCCCGTCCTTCCACGCTGTGCCTCACAGCCATCCGCCCGTGGTCCCCGACAGGACCCGCACCGCTGACAGCCAATTAGGCTCGCCTGCCCCTGCCCCTGCCCCCACCCCTGCACCCCCACCTACCCCTCCTCCCTGTGGGCGCCGCCCCCCACGCCCTCCGCGGCCATGACCTGCTGCCAGTCAGACAGCCGCAGGCGGTGCAACACACCGTGCAGCTCGCGCCGCCAGCGCCTGGAGGCAGGGAGCCGAGGGGAAAACTGGAATGCGGTAATGTGTAGGGGTGTGTGTGGAGGTTACGCAGGCTGAGTAGGACGCTCACGAGCGGGGCACGTGGGGGATTGCCGTGTGGGGCACGTAGCTGTTGGCCGTGTTGCGAGCCAGTTCGTGGTGTGCCTAGCGCCGCCAGCGCGTGCACGTTTAGCATGTGCGGTGATGCTGTGCAGGGTGTGGGGCATACGCCATGTGACGAATGTGGCAGGTGTGCGACACATGGGGCACGTGACGTCCGCCGGCGCGCTGTGTCCTGTGGCCTGCAGCTGGATTCCGTTGAACCCGCCACCCGGAAGACAGGAACACTCAATCGTGCAATGAGTCAAGCGGGCCGAGCATGTGCCGCTCCTGAACCTTCAGCTCAGAAGATGGCAATCACGGTGCGCATCGGTACAAGATATCAGGGACTTACGAGGCGGGAGGCATCGGGCCGCTGACGGTGTCTGGCGCGGGCGTGTGTGGCCCCGCCCGCTCCACGGTTGCGAACGCGGGCTCAGTGTACGGCAGGCCAACCATCCTGGGGTGTGGGTACACGTAGTCAGGGGACGTCCTATCTAGGATGTGGAGACATGGCAGCTTAGGAGGCCCACTCAATGCAGCCTGCATCACCGTTCATACATGAATGTGGGGTGTTTCGGGCGGTATGTAAGGGGTACGGGGAGGACATCCTCGCTGCAAAGGTATTCTTACTCTTCCCAGGGGCCCAGACAACTCCGCGGCTGCGTGGCAGCGCCTACCTGAAGCTGAGGACCCAGCCCGGAAGGCGCGCCGGGAGGGACTCGTACGGATACACCTGTTGAACCGGCGGCGAGTGCAGCAGCACGGAAGGCAGTGCAGGGACCTTACTGCAGGGCGCTTGCATGTGGTCCGGCGCACACCCGGAGGCAAGTCAGCGTTGTTGCATTGCAAGGCACTGCAAATACTGCAGCCATCCTTCCTCACCAAGCTGTTTCTGTTCTTTCTGAGTAGGTTTGCAATGGGGGCAGGCTGCAGAGGGTCGATGTGCGCGCTGATGAGCGCAGTGTTTCGTGGGCTGCTAAGGTTCTGGCCATTCTACGGCGTCTGGATTACGTGTGGCCGACAGGGTGTCATGGGGTGGAAGGGCATCTTTGTCCCCTGGACATTTCTAGTGTGCTGAGTGCTTTTCGCAGTCTTCTGGTCGACGAGTGGAGAGTACATGACCAATCGCAGTTGGATCCGCGAGA
>VFQN01008550.1_pt1 | contig 10308 bp, 6 predicted proteins | sample 3512371 | NCBI WGS metagenome assembly VFQN01 (sample SAMN10412370, study PRJNA504923) | tailings metagenome | isolation source: Replicate 2 from Balatoc abandoned mine | place: Philippines: Itogon, Benguet | collected 2017-08-28 | reverse complement strand
GTCCGAGCATAGACATGCCTAACAACATTAACAGAAGTAGCCTTCTTTTCATGAGGAGATTTGGTTTTTATGGTGTACAGAAAATGGGTAATCGAAAAAAAAGTGCTACTTTGGCTGAATAAGGAACACTTCTAGGCTATTTCACACGTCGTACAGCAGTAATTACGACTGGATTTTTTAGCAATTGCATGGGATTGGAGAAAGCATTGGTCGGCCCAGGTTGGCCCGTTTCCCCTTTCTGAATTTTGCGTACCACCTTCATGCCTTTCACTACCTTACCAAAAGCAGCAAATCCCTGACCGTCGGGGTTTCTCTTACCTCCAAAGTCTAGTTCAGGCTGGGCATTGATACAAATAAAAAATTCGGAAGCGCCACTCTCGGGCTTCCCGCGCGCCATCGAAATGGCGCCATCCACGTGCAGGATCCCCGTTTTGTTGGTTGTTTCCTGCGGAATGGGCGGCAGCATTTTGGTAGAATCACTTTGAAGTCCTCCCTGGATTACTTCAATTTTGACAGGGCTAGTAGACTGATTGTCCATACGTACGACGCGGTAAAACTTACCACCATCGTAGCGTTTTTCATCTACATAGCGAAGAAAATTGGTCACCGTAATCGGGGCTTTATCGGCGTAGAGTTCAACGATAATATTACCCATTGAGGTTTCAATTTGAACCCTCTGGGCAAAAGTTAACGAAAACGAACTGAGAATAAGGGCGAAAACAAATAAAGGTTTATTCACAAGAGAGACTATTTTGGCTGAATAGATGACCAATATAAATGTTATATCCCATTAAGTCAAGCACTTGCCACTAAACCTCTAAAAATTTAAAGTTGTTTATGGAATTATACAAAAAATTTAAAAATATATACCTAATAGCACCGAACATCCATTAGTGCCGCTGGGACATTTGCCGAAGGATGCTCTACTTCAATGGTAAGAGATTGGGTTAGGATGGCATGTTCCAATACAATCGTCCGCTGACTTTGGTGATTATCTTTGATCTGAGCAACAAGCTCATTTTTATCGTTTAAAATTTGCACATTTTTTACGCAAAACGGCATTTCATTTTCGGGGTGCGACATCAGAACGGTTTCCATCGGGTGGTCAAAATCCGTATCAAAATGCAGCACAATTTTCTTTATTTGTTGTTTTTCGGGCCAATCTAAACGCAATTTGGGGTTCTCATCTTTATAATCGGCTACCCATGCATTGGGCTGATTGGTAGGCCGTTGGAAACCATTTCGGATATTCTCCGCTCCAAAAGTCTGCAAAGCTGGCTCAAATTTTACCGCTAAATTCTTGCCCAACGGACGTCTTTGCGGACACCAAAACTCAAACGTATCTACCCCAATATCCTCAACGGGTTCTTGTTTGCCGTAGTTTGAAACCGCTTTATTAACTAAATTAAACACTGATAACAACCCCGTAATGCGTTGGTCGGAATACGGCAATTTTACTTTTTCATTTTTTTGAATGGTCAAAAACGCGTAGCCCAAATTTTCTAAGTCTTGATATGCTTTCAGTGCATCAGCTATGTTAAAAGCTAAATGCACACAATTACGGCCTTTTGCCAACGGAATCAGGCGTTTTTCAAGGATAATATCAGGCGTGTGGTTGGTGGCCTTGCTCGAAATCCGAAGTTCTACTTCCAGTTCGGTTGGTTCATCGGCGTAGGGGTGAAGAATGGTTTTAAATTTACCGTTGGCAATCGGCAACATCTGCGCCGCCGAAAAGTCCATACGTTGCGGCTCACCCGACGGCATTAATTCTTCCAAAGCCAACGCACTGCTCGCCGAAATCGTGGCTTTTTGAACCAAATCTTGGGCATCCTGCAAACGCAGATTTGGAATGTGTTGCCCTGTTTTGAGCAATTCCTGTTGTAGATACCCAATGTGTTGCGTCTCTGAAAGCTGACGCGGCAGCAGTCCTTTTTCAATGCATACTTTCGCGGCCATACCCACGGCCTGCCCACCGTGGGCACTCGTAGCCATCACCCGCGACGAACCAAACGCCACGTGGCTCGCCGAAATGATACGCCCTGCTATGAACAGGTTATTGATATTTTTAGAATATAAACAACGATACGGAATTCCGTAGATTCCTTTGCTGTGCCATTGATTACAGCTGGATTGCCCGATTTCCGAAAAAACTCCATCTGAAGGATGTAGGTCAATCGACCAACCACCAAAAGCAACATCATCATAATGAGCACGTTGCTCTACTATATCCTGCTGAATCAGCATATAGTCTCCTTCAAAACGACGGCTCTCGCGTTTGCCAGGAATATGCCCGACCCATTCCAAAGTGAGGTTTGCCGCGTCGGGGAAATTGCCTGAATTTTTAATATAATCCCACACCCCGTAGACCACTTTCCACAATTCCCACTTGATGGTTTCGGTATCATGAACGGTATCCAACCGCCCTCCGTACTCAATCCACCAGAGTTTGCAGCCAAACTCCTGCGTGTTGAACGAGCGGAATTTAGGTACTTTTTGGGTGACATCATGGGAAAAACTAGGTGGCACAAAGGTGATGGGTTTTCCTGCATCTTTGGAATAAAAATAAAGGCTGTGGCCCAGCAATTCACCGTACTCTTTGGAAGGCGCAAATTTCTCCCCAAACTCGTCCTTTGACTCCGCGCCCATGCGGAAAGCGGCCCCCGACAAAAACCCTAAAATACCGTCGCCTGAAGCATCGCAAAAAAGCGGAGCAACGAGTTCATATTGCGTTGAATTTTGGGAACAGAAAGCATATACCTTCGAAATTGTATCAGGCGAAGATTTCTCTAAATCGTAGACCGAGGTATTGAGCAGAAGCGTGATATTTGGCTCAGATACGACTTTTTCGAGCAAAATAGTATCAAAGATTAGCGGATTGCTGTCGGGATTGCGGTACATATTTTCGATCAATAATTCGTCAATCACGCCGCCTTCCCGCGCCCATCGGTTGTTGTTGCCCATGTGTGAGGTTGCTCCCAATACCCACAATCGCACTTCACTCGATGAGTTGCCCCCCAATACTGGGCGGTCGGTAACGAGCACTACGTTTATCCCTGCCCGGGCCGCCGTAATGGCTCCGCACAATCCCGCTAAGCCTCCTCCTACCAAGATCAAATCAGCGGTTAATGTGACACTTTTAGGCAATCTTTTGCCTGTTGCTTCTGCTTTAATCATCCCTATTTCTTTCAAAAATTCGTAATAATCGTATCGCTTTGCTGTTTAGACTTTCCAAGTCTGCTTATTTCAATTCAAATGTTTCGGTAATGACCGAAAAACCCGTGGGTTTCAATATTTCCAATTTTACATTTTTCTCAAAGCCACGCACTAGAACCTTTATCTCTGTGCTTTGACCCGGCTGTAAATCAGGAATCACGACCGTTTTTCCGTCGGTTTTAAGCAGGTATTTTCTTATGGCATACGCTGGGAAATCATTCCGGGCTTTTACCCGAATCATTAATTGATGTTGCCCCTGTCCTCCCGCCTGATAACTTACTTTTTCGAGCGTAACGGGCGACATTTCGCGGCGGTGGGCCGCATACAAAGGCCGTTGAGCACGCTCTGGGCCTACCAAACCCCACGGGCGATAGCCATTGGGAGCCGTTCCTGCGTGCCGACTTTGATAATCATTGTACGACCACCACGAAGCCCCAACGATGTAAGGGCGCTTTCTAATTTCAACCATTACACTCTCTAAATGAGACACTTGACCTGCTTCTCCTGCCGCATTATCGGCACGTGTTCCCCACTCGCTGATTAGGATGGGTTTATCGGGGTAGAGGGCATGAATATGATCAAACGCTTTGGCGTGGTTTCCGTAGGTATTAGTCGAGACAAAATCGCAGTATTGGGTGGCTTCGTCTTCGGGCTTGGCCGGCAAAATATTGAGACGCATGGAAGCAAAAGTATACAGACGCGTTGGGTCAAGACTACGCCCATACACCATCATGTCTTTGGTCCAACGTTGTCCCGACGGGGTCTCCGACAAATACTCATTGCCCACGCTGTACGCAATGACGCTCGGGTGATTCCAATCGCGCTCCATCATTTCCCGAAACTGCTGCTGAAATTTGCGTCGAATGGTGTCATTGTCCATTTGGGTTGGCGTAAGTTGCCAATTACCCGCCTCGGTAATGATGAGCATTCCGTAGCGGTCGGCCAAATCGTAAAAAGTCTCGCTCGGAGTATAGTGGGTTAGGCGGTGAAATTCCATGCCAGCTTCCTTCATTAGTCGAAAGTCTTTCTCGACCAACCAATCTGGTTCCAATGAACCTAAGCCAGGATAATCAACGACCCGGTTTCCGCCCGCCAGCCGTATTGGCTGACCGTTGAGCAATATTTGCGCATTCTGCACTTCCACTTTTCGAATGCCGAAATTAGTCGACAGCGTATCGCCGCTAATGGCGGCTTGAAGTTGGTACAAGGTAGGCTCGTCGAGGCTCCATAGTTTCACTTCGGGCACCTTCAATGAAGTTTCCGCCTCCAAAATCGACGTTTGTCCCGTGCCAATGGAGGACGAAGATGTTTTCCAAACCAATTTTAAGGGTTGGTTGTCTAAAGAAACAACCGTCGTCAATTTGGGCGTAACGGCCTGTTTGGACGCATTCCTAACACGAGCCTTGAGGCGCACACTGGCCGTACCTTTGGCCAAATCGGGCGTTGCTTCCACTTTCAGGTTTTCCAAATAGACTTCCGATTCAACCGTCAAATAAACAGGACGAATTAGCCCTCCGTAATTAATCCAACCAGGAAACGGGTCGTTGGCATTGCCATTGTCTTTCGCACCCGGAATGGAGCCCGTTTGCCACGTATCGTTATTGATAGAAATGGCCAAAACGTTATCGCCCGATTTCAGGAACTCCGTAATATCAAAATGGAAAGGAGTATACCCCCCTTCGTGCGTGCCTACTTTTTGGTTGTTGAGCCATACTTCCGACTTGTAATACGCGGCATCAAAATGCAAAATGACCCGCTTCCCCACCTGGGGTTGCCACGAAAATGACTTCCGATACCACACCGTTCCCGTATAAAACTGAAAGCGCGGATCTACCGAAAAACAATGCGGAACGGTTACTTTATCCCATCCATTTACATTGTAACTATCTTTAAACCAACCTTTTGTGGCACCCACATCACGGGTATCCATGGCAAATGACCACTGTCCGTGCAATGGGATGGCCTCTGGTTGACGAAGAGTGTATTGCCCAAAAGCAGTAATAGAGATAAGAAAGAATAAAGCACTTAATTTCATATAAGTTTTGTCAATTGATTGTCAGGGCTAAAGCCCACTATTTATAGTTCATTTTCTTCTTTCTTTCACCGCCCTAAAGGGCGGAGCAATTCTATTTTGTATCCATCGATATAGCATTTTGCTTCGATAACTCTATTTTTTGTGCTGCTCGCCACGGAATAATTGCTCCTAAAAGAATCACGACCGCAATTGCTGCCGTAACCATGCCTCCCGAAGTGGCAAACGCGCTCAATCCCAACAGCATAGCCGCCACAAAAACCAGCGCTCCTGCAATGACCCGCATTCCGAAACGGTTTTGACGTTTGATTTCGGTGGCTTCCTCTTCAGTTTCGGCCAATTTGGCCGCTTTGCGCGTGGCTTTGGTGGCCAAGTATTGTTCGTATTCTTCAGAAATTAGGCCTTTGGAACGGGCGTATAATTCATAAGCAAGTAACAACACCAAAGGCAAACCAATACCAATGATAGTTTCTAAAGCCCGGCTTAATTTGAAATCCAACAACCACGGCGACAATACTTTAAAGAACAGATTGACAGTTAGCCCAATGACGGTAATCCAAAAAGTGGTCTTTCCGTTAATACGCTTGGAAAACAGCGCCCAAAGGGGCGGCGCTAACAACGGCCCACCCGAAATGGCCGAAATACTCAACACCACTTCCACAATTCCACCCGCCGCAGGTACTAGTAAAGCAATGACAATCATGCCCAAACCAAAGCCCCACGACGAAAGGCGGGCTATTTTAATCAACTGCCTATCAGAGGCTTTTGGGTTAATAAATCCTTTGTAAATGTCATTGGTAAAAACCGCCGAAACGACATTCAGCGTGGTATTGGCGCTGGCCGAGGTAGAGAAATACATGCCAGTGAGCATCAGCCCCAACAAGCCTGGCGGCAAGACAGCTTTGCAAATTAGCAAATACGCATTTTCAGTATCCAAACCGACCAAGCTGGGATTGAGCGCGCGATAAATCATGGGCGGCAGCATCCAAATCATAGGACTAACGAGGTACAAAGCAGCAAAAAGAAAGGCCACTTTTCGAGCTGATTTGGGACTATCGACGCTGGTATAGCGTTGTACAAAGGTCCAGTTACCGCCAATGTAGGCAATGTGGTACAACACAAAAGCCATCACAAAACCCAAGGTGTATTCTCCGTGCAGTAAATTAAAAAAATCATCAGGAACGGATTGCGTAAATTTATCAAAACCACCCACTTTGGCCAACGAGAGCGGCAACAGAATAAACACCGCTGCCGTCAGAATAACAAACTGAAGAATATCGGTGACCATCACGGCCCACAGCCCGCCCACGGCAGTATAGGCAATCATAAACAGACCCAATACAATGGTTGATTCGACCAACGGAAAACCCAATGAAATGCTCACGAGTTTGGCGACAGGATACAGTACCGAGCCTTTGATAAAAACCGACACTAAGGTAAAAATGCCGATATAGGTTTTTTGAACGCGCTCACCGAGGCGTTCACGAATGAATTCTGCCGCCGTCAGGTTGCCCGTTGCGCGCCAACGTGGGGCCAAAAACAGACCCGTCACGATAGCCCCTACGCACATGGTCCACTGAATCGTGACGGCCACCCAACCGTGTTTGTACGCAATGGAGCCCCACGCCACGAAGGTGCCTGCCGAGAAAAAAGACATAAAAAGCGATAATCCGCCAATGAACCAGGGTACGGCCTCACCTCCCGCAAAGAAGGATTTAAGGTTGCGGCCCGTTCGGGCAAACAGCATCCCGATAGCCAGCACAAAGGCCGAGAAGATGAAGATGACGGCAGTATCAATGGTTGAGTTCAAAACGGTTTTGCTTAGTTTTCTTAAAAATATATTTGTAAAATTTGCTCTTTCGGAACCGTCGCAATGAGCGAAAAGTAAGAGGTACACTAATAAAATAGTTACTTTACGTTTTTAATTTGCCTACTTACCTTATGAATTTACCTCATTACACTTTACAAACCGATAAAACTCATTCTATTTACCTATTTGAAAGCATTGGAGTAAAAGGTATTATTCAAAAAGCAATTTTATTCGAGCCAACAGAAACAGATACTACCTACAACTTATCCTTGTGCGATCTAAATCCTTTATCAGGAAAAATGGATTTTTCTGCCATTTCTGACAATGGTGATACTCAAAAAATTTTAGCAACTATCTATTTCGCTATTTTTGAATTCACAAAAGAACATCCTCAATCCAATGTTATTTTCTTTGGAAATTCTACGGCTCGAAATCGCCTTTATCGAATGGCAATCAACCATGAGCTAAAAGAAATTTCAAAAACGTTTGACATTTTAGGTCTTTGGAATGATTCATGGATACCCTTTGTGCCAAATAAGAACTATAATGCGTTTTGGATAAGCCGAAAATAATTTTTATATTTCATTTAAAATTTAAGCTTTATGAAAACAACTAAGCCAACTCTTGACGATAAAGAATGGGAAAAAATTCACCAAACTCTTAAAATTGCGACTGCTCCTAAATTGGAACAAGCCAATGAGTTGTTAAAAAAAACACCTTTGCAGGTTAGAAAAAAATAACATTTTTCTGCTCATTTTTCAATCACCATTACCTCAAAACCAACGGCCAGAAGTTGTTTTTTCATCGACTTCCCTTTCACAGTCACCTGAAAATCAGTAGCCTGCGCGCGGTTATTCAGCAATACCACAAAAATTTTATCCTTCTTTTCCGATTCCGCCAAAATGTAATCAATGGTCGGGTTGTCTATTTTTATCAAATTTTCATTTACGATAAGATTCGCTTTTTCCCCGTTGATCGTCCCAGCGGCAAAACCGTAGCTTTGGTGCGGCCCCACTTTAGGCGTCACAAATCCGCGCGGGAAGGTTACCTGCCCGTTCGAGCGCAATTCGGCTTCGGCCATGAGGTAGTCGGTGAGCCAGCCGATTTGCCACCACGCATGGTGCGGATACGGCCCGGCCCCGCGATTCATGGCGTTCCAATAATACGATGCCACGCTTGTTTTGGCGTCCACAAAGGCATCACGCCCCCACGCCACCGACCGCGCCATATCGGCAAAAATGGGCTCTTTCGTCAGTTGATGCATCCGAATAAACAGACCCGCATGGCTCGCCAATTGAATCGGCCCGTGGATGTTGGAAGATCCGAAAATACCGCCGTGTTCGAAACTCAAACCCATCTGCGAAATTTCCCAATCTTCGCGCTGCGTACCGTTGACGGTTTTGAGGCGGCGGTTCGGAATCGGATGCGTATAAATGGAAGCGGTATAAACCTTGGCGGCCGTAATAGCGGCGTTTTTGTACTTTGAATCGTTGGTCAAATCGTACAAGTCCAGCAGAGCCTGCGCCGACTGTGCCGTGGCAAAATCCGGCGCATAGCGGGCATCCCCGCAAACACCCAGAAAACCGCCCGTTTCTACGGCATTTTTCACAAACCAATCGGCTCCTTTTCGGGCGGCAACCAAGTATTTGGGGTCTTTCAAAATACGATACGCCACCAGCAAACCATAAAATGTTGGGCGCACATCCTGAATATCTTTGAAGGCTTCCTGCTCGGTTTTGCGGTCGTAGGCTACGGCCCAACTTCCGTTGGATTTTTGGTTTTTCAACAACCATTCCGCTCCCGCCTGCAAGCGCTCTTTTAGAGGTTGATTATTGGGTTCAAAGAGTAAAATATTGCCAATATCCAACATTGTATAATACGTCACGGCAATGGGTTCAACCACCTCACCCCACTCTTCGGTAAAGCGTTTTGATTTGGCCAGATAATATTGTCCCGCCAAGGCTCCTTTGAAAAAACCCTCGTCGGCTATTTGCTGGGTAAACTTGAAATTCAGCGCGTAAGGCAATACATTTTTAATTAACAAACTGTCGTTGGTAGCTTTTGCCAACATCCACATTGCGCCGTAATCGGAATTTTTCATGGCGTCTTTGTTGGAACCCACCACACCGCCCAGATACGACTGCGCCCCTATTTTCAGGCCTTTGTACTCCTCAATATTCCAAAGCGACGTTTTGGGGTCGGTCAGATACCGGTGCATTTTTTGGATACGGTCGGTCAGCGACTGCTTGCTTTGACGCAGTGCAAGGGCTTCTTTGAGTTGATAAATATCGTACGCGGCATGGTTGATGGCTTTGAACCAATCTCCGTCGATCAGGCTGTAACGAAACGAGTACGTGACCACCTCACCCGCTTTCAACGCGGATTTGGGTTCACCCAACACAGGATAATACAGTGTAGGCGAAAGCTGCGATTTTCGGTTTTTGTGCGAAAGACCGATGTTCCAGTTTTGATGTGTGTTTTGGTCTTTTTCCCACGGGTCGCGGCACAGCGCTGGATCGGGAATGACCGAAATCGTAATGCTGTTTTTGGTCGTAACCAACGGGCTTAACGTGCTCGCTGAGCGCTCCCGATATACGGTAGGCAGGGCGGGCACTCCATGACCGTAGGCATACGCCAAGGCAAAATTGGGCTGAATATAATTTCCCTGAAAATAGCCAGGCACCGACGCCCAAGCCATATCCGCTTCACTGACAGGCGCAATCGTGGGGGTAGCCAACGAAAAGTAGCCAGCCGTTTTAGGTGTCAGGGTTTGTTTAACGATAATATCGGTCGGGAATTTTGGGTCAAAACTCCACTCAGTCGTCACTTTGGCGTTTTCTGTCTCGTGATTAAAAGTCAACGTATTATCGGCGGTTCGTTGGCCGTTTTTTGCAAAAAAATGAAACGCTTCTCCTGCGGTATTCAACGAAACGGGGCTGATGCTTTCGGCCCACCATTTGGTTTGGTAGTGGTATTTCGGGCCCGGAAATTCTTCGCCCGTAATACTTTTGACGATTTGCTCGGGTTTTTCGGAAGGTTTTTCAGCGGCATAGAGCAACGTATTTTCGCCCGATGGTGTTTTTAGATTTGTCCACGTTTGGTCCTTTTTGACCGATAGAGTTTTGAGTTGCCAACCCTGCGCGCTGTTTTCCCACCGCATTTTTACGGATGAACTTTCCAGCACTAAAGGCACTTGACCCCAAGTGTTCCCGCACCCCAGCAAAAGGGTTAGTAGGAGTATGTTATGTTTTTT
>VFQN01008549.1_pt1 | contig 10308 bp, 12 predicted proteins | sample 3512371 | NCBI WGS metagenome assembly VFQN01 (sample SAMN10412370, study PRJNA504923) | tailings metagenome | isolation source: Replicate 2 from Balatoc abandoned mine | place: Philippines: Itogon, Benguet | collected 2017-08-28 | reverse complement strand
CAGTCGCGACGGTGCGGAGGACGTCGTCAGTCTGGTGGTTGGCAGCGAGGGACACCATGACGTCGGGTCGAAGGCCTCAACAACGGTGGTGGTGTCGTCGACGGCGCGGACGACGACGTTGCAGGGCAGCAGTGCGCCGATGGAGGGATCGGCCTGCAGTACTACGACATCTGGTGGCTCTGAGGGTCGCTGATTGACTCGCACGCCCAAGCGAGTCTAATCAACCGACCGCTGCTGATCTGCTCGCAAGTGAATTGCCACCACCGGAGGCGCACCGCCACGCGCTGGCGGCGCCACCTTCGGAAGCCAATCGGTCCCGGCCGGATCGCTGATCGACAGAATCGCGTCGCAAACGTGTCACTCACCGCGAATGAGGAAGGGCTTCTGATCAGCGTTTCCGCTGGTCAGAAGCCCTTTTCGGAGCCGCCTGTCGGAATCGAACCGACGACCTATTCATTGCGAACTGGAGAAGTTGTGAGGTCGTATCGGGGTGCAACAGGGTGCAACCAGGCTTGGGACGCAGCGCAATCGGGCGCGATGCGGATCCGTCAGGCCCCTCACGGAGCGTTCAAACGTGTCACAAACGTGTCAATCTGGCGCAGCGCGCCGGGGGGGTCGCACCCAGATCACCAGCGGTCCCAAACATCTGCCGAGCGCGGACAGACGCCCTTCGTGAAGCCCTATCGCGCCGATGTGCGCCGAGGCGCACCCTTCGATTCTCTCCGATGTGATCGCCCAGCGCCAGTTCGCCGCCTTAGGTGCATAGGCGGTGCCGGCCGCCGACCAGGCACTAACGAGAGAGGCGGACCGATGACTCAGAGCGAGCTATCCGACACTTCCCCCGCCACGGCGGACGATCCATTGCTCACCCCCGAGGAGGTGTCGGTCATGCTCGGTGGGGTCCCGACAGCCACGCTCAAGCGGTGGCGCACTCAGCGCACCGGACCGCTCGTACTCCACATCGGGCGCCACGTCCGCTATCGGCGTTCGGCGGTCGAGACCTGGCTGAGCGAGAAGGATCAGGAAGCCGCCGACTGGATGGCCTCGTAGGCATGGTGCAGAACCGAATCGCACGAGGCGAACATGGCGAGATCGTCGTCAAGCAACAACCGAACGGAAGCTGGCTGGCACGGGTCCAGGTCCGCGACATCGACGGGCGCGTCCGATCCGTCCGCGTGTCAGACCGGACCAAGGGGGCAGCCACCAGGCGTCTGGAGCGTCGTCTCGAGAATCGAATCGACCCCACCATTACAGGGGTCACCCCAGATACGACACTCGAAACCCTCGCCGGAATCTGGCTGCAGCACCGCAAGGACCACGGCAAAGTCCGCACGAAGGGGCCGCTCGCGCCGCAGACACTCGCAACCTACAACGCGGAGATCGAGCACGTCATCGTCCCTGCCGTTGGACACGTGCAGGTGAAGGAGGCCAACGTCCCCTTCCTCGATCGCCTCTTCGCGGACGTTGAGCACGGAAGGAAGCACGGCAAGTACGACGCACGTGAAGGCGGCCGCTCAACCAGACAGCTGCGAGTCGTCCTCGGCGGCATGCTGGGCCTCGCCGTCTCGCACGGCGCCCTTGCCGCGAATCCCATGCGAGACGCATCCAAGTCTGCCCGTGAACCGCGAGCTGAGGTCGAGTTCCTCACCGTCCAGCAGGCGTTGCACCTGCGGTTCAGGGTCCAACGGCGATCAGTTCGCGTACAGAGCCGACGCATGCCCAACATCGACCTCGAGGAGTTCGTCGACTTGCTTCTCGGCACGGGCTGTCGAGAAGGCGAAGGCCTTGCGATCCGGCCGATGGACCTATCTGGCCTGGGCGGCCCCATGCCCATCCTGCACGTGTGCGGAACCCTGATCGAGCCCCGCAAGGGCTTCGTCGACAAGCTGCACCGCCAAGACACCACGAAGACCCGCGAGGACCGGCGACTGATCCTCCCCGACCGCGTGGACAGACTGCTGCTTGAGCGGATGCGCCGCATTCCGCCGCCGCGCCCGGACGCACCGATCTTTGCGACCCGAACCGGCAACTGGATCTCGCCCTCCAACATGCGCACACGGCTGCGCCGAGCGATAGAGCGGAGCGTCGCTCACGGAGACCCTATCGACCGGGAACTTGAGGGAACGACCCTCCACACTCTCCGTCGCACGGTAGGAACTCTGTTGACCCATGAGGTGTCGCTCGACGCGGCCCGGGAGCAGCTCGGGCACAGGGACCCATCCATCACCTACCAGCACTACGTTGGCAGACGCCCCGTGGCTCCAGATGTCCGCACGACCTTGGACCAGCTGCTTGTTCCGTTTCCCCTGGAACCCGACGCACACGAAGACGCGCCCCGCGACCCGAACGACGGACGACCGTCACATGCGGACTGACCTCCGATCGCGAACCTTTCTGTAGGGCTATTAGTGAGCGCGCCAAGGATTCGTCGACGCCACCCGCTCTCGGCGGTCAGGCTGAGCAATTAGCCCGCTCCTCGTAGAACTAGCGTCCAGACGTCCAAGGCCGCCCGACAACAACGGCGGCCGTCGGTTGCCCGGTAGCCCCTGATCACCCGTCGGCACGCTGCCCCGGTCGTGAGGCTCTAGCCGGGTCACGGGCCGAGCTGGCGCGCTCGGCGCAGCAGCGGAGTCGTGACGTCTGGCAGCAGCGCCGTAGGGCCTGCAGCGGCGCCACATCGGCAAGTTCGTCGAGCAACTCGGCGTCGTCTGCCGGCGGTGCCTCCATGGTGGGGGGCACAGTCGGCATTCCACTCACCTACCGCAGCGGCGAGCCGCAGTAGGCCTCGACGTATTGGGGAGCGTTGAACCACGCCGCCGCCGCCACCGGCCTGGTCGTCTCTGGCCGCCCAGTCTCCCGCCCAACAGCGCGGCAGGGATGCCCTGCGGTTATCCACAGGCCAGCCGCCTACCTCGCGCGCCGACCCGCAGGAATCGGCGAGACTCGGACACGTCAACCCACGGCTCTCGGCCGAACGGAGCGGACATTGGACGACCACAGGGACGATACGGACGACCTCCAGGCCGGGGGCCACGCCGCCGCGGCTCGTGAGCACGTTTACGGGTTCAACCGCGCCACCATGTGGGCCCGCGACCAGATGCCGGCGGAGACCTCCGACGAGCTCGCGGAGTTCGCCGACCTTGCGGCCGCGCTCCCCCAGGCCTTCTCCCAACACTCCAGCGTGCTCGAGCAGGCCCTGGCCGACCAGGTCCTCAGCATGGACAACATGACCGACGAGTCCGACCCGTCCATGGCGATCGGGGTGGCCCGTCTCCACCTGGAGGAGGCACGGCACCTCGCGGTCGACCTCCACAAGCACCTGAACGCTGCCCGCAACGCCACCGCTCACATCATCAGCCAGGGCATTGAGGACGGCCAGGAGTTGATGGCCTGGGACCAGCCCTGAGACGGCGGCTTCGAGACAGCTCTCCCGCGAGACTCGTTCGCGCCGGGTGATCGCCCGAGCGTGCCGATCTTCCTTTGGTGACTGAGACATGACCCCGGTCAACCAAGGAGCTGCCCATGAGCACGCCCACCGACTCCCCCTCTGCTGCTGCCGATCGTGACCCGGTTCAGGAGGCCCGCGCCCACCTCGAGCAGGCCATGGCCGCGCTCGACCGGCTCCGCGAGGTACTCCCGCCTCCGAGCAGCACGCCCCCGCCCGACACGGGAGGCGGTGAGCCGGCATGACGACCGAGAACGACACCCCGCTGCGCGCCGCCGACGCCGTGTTCGCGGCCGAGCAGGCCGTCGGCCGAGCTCGCCGGGTCGTCGACGAGCTCCACGACACGATCTCCTCCGCGCTGCGCGTGCTCGACGACGCCGAGCTGGACTCGGCCAAGGCCAGGCTTTCGGACCGCGGCTCCTTCTACCTCGAGGCGGCCGGCGAGCACCTGGGGCGCATGCAGAACCGCTGCGGCGACATGCCGGAGCTCACCCACGAGCTGTTCGCACACCTCAACCGCGCCTCTGCGTCGGTCATCGACGCCCGCGCATTCCTCGAGGTAGTCGACACCTCCGATCCCGTGGTTGCCAGCGAGGTCGCGCAGCTCAAGCCGCGCCTCGCAGTCGTCGGCGAGATGGTCGCTCTGGCCAAGCCGGTGGCCCAGCTCGCTGCTCAGCACGTCGACGGTGCCCACGTCGCAGCCCGTCAGGCAACTCCGACATCCCTGCTGGAACCGGTCACGCTCGAGCGCAGCATCGCGACTGCCGGCAAGGAGCTCGGTCGCGCCGACGAGGACGTGCGACTGCTCAGCGACGTCGTCGGCCACGCCGCATCCAGCGCCCGCGAGTCCGCCGGCATCGCCGCCGAGATCAGCGACAAAGCACGAAGGCGCATGGCCGAGCACGGCCGCGATCCGGTCCCCAGCTCTGCGGCCCCGGCGCCTGGCGCCCCGGCCCGGTAGAACGGGAGGAAGCCATGGACCTCGACCAGGGTGGCCGCCAGTTGGCTGGCCTCATCCTCGATGCCGCCGGCCTCGGACAACACGACCAGGTCGCCGACCTAGCACGACCGGAGCATGCTCAACCAAGTCTGGCAGCGGTGATCGCCCGCATCTGCGGTCCGCACTTAGGAGACCAGAAGGACCGGCGCAACCGGTGCCGGTCTGCGGGATCCATGGGAGTTCACATGAGTGACGCCGCTCGCGAGGAAGCCGCGCTCGAGGAAGAGGCCCGCCAGCACGCCGAGGAGATCAGGGCCACCGAGGAAGCCGCCGCCCAGGCCGCAGCTGCCGACCCCCCCACGTCCCCTGACGGGGAGATCGCGCAGGTCCACCGGTCCGGTCGCCAGCACGACCACACCGACACTGCCGCCTACCAGCAACCTCAGCTCGGCCGCCGCCGCGGCCCGCGCCGGTAGGAGGCCGCGATGGCTACCGCGCTGACGCCGTCCACCGCCAGCCAATCGACCGTCCGCTGGGTCGACTGCTCGCACAAGCTGGGGTCGCTGCCATGCATGAACCACAAGCCGCACGAAGGCAACGGCCGCGGCTGCGTCCACCACTCAACGTCCGGGTTCCAAGACGACGAGTAGCCCGGGCCGGGCGCTGCACCCCACAGCTCGTAGGTCAGCTGCGCACGAGCTGCAGCGGCGGCCGCGTCGGCGCCTCGGGGGTTACGTCGAGGCGCTGCCGGCGCTCGAGGGTCATCGGGTGCCCGTAGCGGCGCAGCAGCCCCGCCAGCACTGGGCCGAGGTCGAGCGAGAGCACGAACTGGTCGGCCTCGTCCTCCGTACGGAGCTCGATCCGCTGGCCGGCCGCCGGCACCAGGTAGGTCAGCGCGATGACCGCGCCCCCGAGGATCCCGGCCACGGCCCGGCTCTCGGCGACGGACTGCACCACGCAGATGACCGCCACGACGCCGCGCAGCGTCCAGGCCAGCCGCATGAACGGAAGCCAGGCGAAGGCCCGGCCGACGCCTCGGAATGTCGCCACGACCAGCCTCCACGGCGTCGTCGCCGCCAGCACGGCCAGTTCGAGCCGCGGCCGGAGCGCCTGACGCCGCCCGAACGCGTGGGCCAGCGCGGCGGCGGCCTCCGCGCCGGTGACGACGCCGCGATATGTCGACTCGACCAGCCCCGGGCTGACCACCACTGTGCGACGGCCGATCGCCACCGCCACCGGGGTGTTCGGCCGCTGCACTCGCCGCACGAACAGCGCGCCGATGTCGACGCCGCGGCCGCCCAGCTCGGCTCGCACCGGTGCCAGCACCCGGAACTCGGCCTCCGTCGCGGGGCGCGACCTGGTCAGCGCCGCGATCGCCGGCTCCTGCAGGTGCCCCATCGCCAGCGCGACCAGCACACCGCCCGCGGCCATGAACACGACCAGGCCCAGTGCCGGCGGGAGCAGGGCGCACACCACCACGGTGAGGACGAAGCTCACCAGCAGTGCCGGCGCCAGCATCACCACCTTCAGCACGGTCATCGGGAACCTCATCTCGACCCTCCTCCATCTTTCAGCACTAGTGCGGATCTCTTGACTTTGCTCGCTGTGATCGCCCGACGAGTGCCGCGCGACATAGGCGAACGAGATCAGTTTGTGCCCAGGTGCCGACAGCACCCGAGTTATCCACAGCCCGCCGTTGGGCGCAGCGGGCCGCGGCCGGGACGTGGGTTCATGGGCCAGATCGACCTCCGACCGAAAGGAACACCCGTGGACACTCTCAACGCTGACGGCGCCTCGGACGACCGCCTCGGCTCGATCACCCAGCTATTGCACCGGGCCGCTATCCAGGTGTGGAGTGACGCTGACGACGCCGCCCCCGACTCCCCGCTGCACGATCTCGGGCTTGGTGTCTATCTCGCACACTCGCGGGCCAGCGCGTTGCTGCCCGACGACTTCGAGCTGCCCGACTACGACCCGGCCGAGGACCTCGGGGAGCGCACGCCTCTGCAGTTACTCACCGAGGCCGAGGAGCTGACCCGCCCGCTGCCGCTGCATCAGCCGGACTTGGTCCACGGCTCGCAGTTGGTCGTCGACCTGTGCGACCTCATCCGAGAAGCCCGCGGCCTTGGCTACTGACCTGCGGTTGGCGTACGGCGACATCGACGAGGAGCTCTTCGACGTCGACCAGATCCCGATGACCTCGCGGGACGTACGCACCGTCGGCGAGATGCTCTTCGACGTCGACTACCTGGCCCGCCAGCTACTCATGGACGTCGGGGGCGACGACGCTGGCACACTGTTGCGGAGCTGGCCGACGATGGTCGTGGCCGCGGAGGACCTGTGGGTCTCGCTGCCGGGCCGTCGTCCTGGCGTCGACGAGCGTGATCGGCCCATCACTAGCCTCTCCGCGCAGGCCGCGACCATCCAGGCCAGCCTGGCCGGACGGAAGGCGTGGCCAGGTCAGGGCCCGACCAACCCCCGCGTCGACCAGATGACTCAGACCCTGCTCAACGCCGCGGCCCTGGTGCGCCGCTACGGCGCCGAGATCCCGCACGAGCAGCCCGACCCCCACCGCGACATCGAGGCAGCGCGGACCCGGATCATGCACGGCCTTTACCTGACCGCCCACGCCGTCACCGTCGCCCTGCACGAGGACGGCCGCGACCGCGTGAAAGACGCCCGCGGGTCGGGCCGCCAGGTCCCGCTGGCGCAGCACCACTCCCCCTACGCCATCGCCCCGACCGGGGTCTGGGTCGACCGGATCTCGGTGTGCGAGAACACCGCACGCAGCTACCTGACCGACCGGTTCCCCCAAGCGCTCGCCGGCGAGGCGAGTCGGCCGGTCGACGACCCCGGCCGACTGGCCCAGGCGCTGGCCAACTGGGACATCCAGTCCCACCGCGCCCTGGCCCGCGACCTCGGCCCGTCCAACATCTTGCTGATCATCCGCACCCAAGGGCTCATCGCCGGCGCGAGCATGGTGCTCGTCGACGCGGCCGTCACCGCCGGCATCTTGGAACCCTCCGACCGCCTGGTCCCCTCGATCGCCGAAGCAGGCCGCTCCTGGAGCAACCTGGCCAGCCGCTGGGGCGACCTCACAGCCCCAGGTGCCCGCCTCGAGGAACCCCTGGCCCGCGCGGCCGCGGAGGTCCGCGCCGCGTACCGCCAGATCACCCACGACACCACCACCCTCGCAACGCCGCAGGCCATCGCCACCCGACCGGGACTCCCCCAGGCCATAGTGGCGAGCCTCCGCGCGATCGAGGCCGGCTCAGAGCTCGCGCACGTTGTCGCCGAGAAGGCCGACAACCCCAGCCTCACCGGCACCGCCCGTGCCCTGTCCCGCCGAGCGCACAACGACGTGGAATCCGGACTGGCCACCCCTCCGGCCGAAGGCGACGTCGTGTGGATCTCCCCCGCCGACATCCTCGCCAAGCGCCTCGTCCCACTGCCCTCGCCCGTCGCAGAGACGCTGCGCGCCGCCAGCGACGCCGTGATCGATGCGACGAGCTCAGCGTCCTCGGTTGCCGCGCTCCACAATTCGGAACAGACACCGGCGACGCCGGACCCAGATCTGGGCCTGAGCCGCGGACGGCGACCGGGCGGGACGCCGCCGATCCTCGCGCGGGAGGCCGGTGGCCCGCACCGGTGACGGATGTCAAGCGAACGCTCCGCCGGATGGCGCACCGGAGGGTCGCCCTCCCGGGTTAGGGCATCGCCGACCTCGAGGCGGAACTGCGTCGTCAGGTTCGTCGCGAGCACTAACGCCGCGGGACGTCGCGGCCGCCGTCGGAGGCGGGCGGGAGTTCGCGCCGGCGGCGGCCGGCACCGAGGCCCGGTGCCGTGTCAGCGTCCGAGGGCGCTCCGGTGGCCAGGGTGTCGCGAATGTAGCGGTCGAAGCCGGGCATGGTGAACCGGACCTCGCCGCGGCTGGCCGGTTCGATGATGCCCTTGTCGATCAGGCGCTCACGGGGCACCCCCAGGGCCTGGGTGGGTCGGCCGAGCGCCGCGGCGATCTCTGCTCGCGTCACCGTGGGAGTGCCGGCCTGGGCCATCACGGCCATGACCTGCTTCTCCAGGTCGGTCGCGGCCGCCCACCTGGCTGCGTACATTGCGGTCAGCTGGTCATCTGCGAGCGGCAGCCCTGCGTGCACCTGGTCGAGGTCGAGCACCTCGCCGGCCGCGGAGGGCTGGGCAGCCTCCCAGGTCGCGTGTGCGAGGACCTGCAGGAGGTACGGGAATCCTTGGGCCTCGGTCGCGACGGCGTGCAGTGCTGCGGATGTCCAGGTCACGCCCAGCTCGGCTGCCGGCTCGGCGACAGCGGCGGCCGCGGCGGCCGGCTCCAGGCGGGGGAGGGTGAGGAAGGTGCTGCGTTCCCCGAAGGTGGCCGCCTTCACCAGGACTCCCGGCGTCGAGGGCAGGCCGGCGCCGATGACGGCGAAGGGGTTGTCCTCGCGACGTCCGGCAAGGTTCTGCATCGCGTTGAGCAGGACCGCGAGGTCATCGCGGGCGGCCGCGTGCAGCTCGTCAACGAAGACCACCAGACCAGCACCCCCGCGTGCGCGCACCTGGGTGCTGGTCTCGTGCAGGAGGTCCTCGAGTGCCGAGATCTGGGCACCTCGTGGGGCCGCCTCGGTACCGGAGCGATCCGCGGCCGCCATCGCGCTTACCTTCACGACACTCGGCAGCCCGAACTCGACGCCGATGCTCTCCAGGCGGAGTCGCCAGCTGCCCTTCTCGGCGCGCGGGAGGATGTCCGCATTCTCGATCGCCTTGCCGACGCGGCTCACCAGGTCGGGGAGGAACGGCGCGTTGCGTCGACAGGACACCCAAGCGGTGATGAACCCGTGCTCCTCGGCGTCGCGCTGCGCCTCACGCAGCAGGGATGTCTTCCCGACGCCGCGCGGGCCCTGGAAGACCAGGAGCGGGCCGCCCATCTCGCCGTAGGTACCGATCCGGCTCAGGTAGCCTCGAATTCGGTCCTGCTGCTGCTCTCGGCCGGCCAGCACCCGCGGCAACTCGCCCGGGGCGTAGGGGTTAGGCAGCATCAGAGGCTCTCCCATACATTCTGTTACACAGCGGCCTTGTGTAACGAAATGTATGCCGCTGTGCAGGGTCAGCGGCCGACATCGAAGCCGCGTGTCGGCAGGGCGCCGCCTGGAGGTTGCGTCCCGAGACGACGCCGGGCAGCCTCGTCGGGACTCTCAGCGGCGGGACCGACCTCTTCGACGTCGTGGCCGGGTCGATCGGCGCGCGGTTGGGTCGTCTCGCTGAGGGATTCGGCCAGGTCCTCGATGTCGGCCTCCAGGACCCGCTCGAGGAGGTCCGCGATGTTCGCGGGCGAGCCATCGCATTCGGCCACCAGGGCGGCGGCCAGATGGTCGAGTGCCGCGTCACCGCGGGCAGTGAACGTGACTACTCCGGGGACCGGGTTCTCGGCTGGGGAAGTGCTCATGGTCCACCTCGCTTCCTGATCTCCTACGTGTTCAGGAAGCCGGTTAGCGATCAACTCTGCGCGGCGGAACCAGCGATGCTGCACTCTGACTCATGGCTCCGACACAGGAGCCGAGTTCCAGAGCGCGGCTGGTGTGATCCAAGGACGAAGGACGCCGTCTCTGTCTAGGCTCGGCCGCGATGGCGTTGACACGGAGGACCCCGAGATTCGGTGAGCTGGCCGGCGCGGTCGACGACCAGCTAGCCGAGCGCGGGCTGGCGGTCGAGCGCGACGTGGTCGACCAGGTCCTGCGGAACCGGATCGACATGGTCGCCGCAGTGATGCGCGTGTCCCCACGGGCCGCACTGGGATACACGCCGGCAGATCTTCAGGTGATCCTCGCCGAGACAATCGTTGACGCGACACCGACCACGCCCCCGAGCGCCACTTCCTGCGGCCGCCGTCTACCGCTTCACCACGTCAAGGTGT
>VFQN01008548.1_pt1 | contig 10308 bp, 12 predicted proteins | sample 3512371 | NCBI WGS metagenome assembly VFQN01 (sample SAMN10412370, study PRJNA504923) | tailings metagenome | isolation source: Replicate 2 from Balatoc abandoned mine | place: Philippines: Itogon, Benguet | collected 2017-08-28 | reverse complement strand
AGACGAAGTAAGGGAGATACCATGTCGAAGACCCACTTCCAGGAAAGAACCGTCGACTTCGTCGTCGATCAATATGTGGAATCCCGCAGGAATCCCGAATGGCCGATTTCCACGGGTTACGCGCTCCGTGCGATCCGCACGGTCCTGCCAAATTGCGCTCTCTCTGACCGCCAGCTCGCGGAGATGGTGGCGGCTTCCGCCATCAGTCGGGGCCGCAACGTCGCCTTCGATTTCGTGGTCGAGCCGGGCATCCTGGCCCAGCAGGGGCACACCGCATTCTGACCGGCCCATAGGCCAACTCCCTGAACCGTCCGGAGAACGTCTCGCGAAACCACGGGTTTTCGCAAACTCCCTAAGTCCCGGCAGTTCCAGGTTGCAGATGGCGAACCAAGGAACGAATTCCACACTATCGAGCCCGGCGCGGCGCATGCCCGCCGGGCTCTTCCATGGCGACTGGATCAAAATTTCCGACTGAGATGGGTTGAAGCTGTCAGGCCGAAACGCCAGGGGCGGTCCGCCGCCCGGGTGATGCCGATGCGTGTCCCCACGGTGACCGCGGGCCTGGTGTCGGGAAGACGCAGCCGGAAGGGCGGCCGATCGAGCGCCAATCCGTCAAACGAGCCGTCGACGCCGAACGCCTGACAGAGCCGTCCGGGTCCTGAGCAGAGCAGGGCGATCTTATCGCGTCCGCGACGGACTTTCATGTCCTCGACCCCTGATGTCGGTTCGATCGCCCGGATCAATACGGCGCTGCCCGGAAGGCAGACCATGTTGAGGCACCAATGGATGCCGTAGGACCGATAGACATAGGCATGGCCGGCCGGCCCGAACATCACCTTGTTGCGCGGCGTTTGGCCGGCGAAGCTGTGCGAGGCCGGATCGTCTGGCTCATAGGCTTCCGTCTCCACGATGATGCCACCGGCCGGTCCGATCGACACTTCGGCACCGATCAGTTCTTCGGCCACGACCACCGAGCTTCTGGCGAAGAAATCGCTTGGGGGCGTCATGCAGTATCCGGGAAAGATTATGGGTTCGAAGGGCCGCATCGATATCCTTGCCCGGCGTCGTCGCCAAGCCTCAACCGAACCCGTCGGGCGGAACTCCAGGGGCCGGCATCCGTTGTAGGATCGAAATCGCATTGGGCTTCAACCAGTTGCCCTGAAGGAGCCGGGACCCTGTCATGCTTCACAAAGCCGCTTCGACGACGATCCTCTTGCTCGCCCTTACTGCCGCCGCAGGCGCGCAGGAGCGCTCCAAATATCCTCCCGACAACGCGCTCAAGTTGTCGCAGATCGTGACCACGGTCGAGAAGAGGCCGGATTTCCGCTACATCCATTCGATCGATTGGAACGACGACGGCTACTACGAGGTCACCTACTACACCACCGATAAGGCCAAGGTGGAGATCAACTACAACCCCGTGACGGGACAGCCCCAATGATCCGCCCGATCAATCCAGGGCCTAAGCCGATCCCGACGCCCGATCCTATCCCGCCGATGCCGGACCCTCAGCCGGATCCGACGCCGTTTCCCGGGCCCAAACCGACCCGGAATGGATGAAGATCGGCGCGGCGCGCCGCTGGTGCGGTTCCTATTCCGCTTCTTCGAGGTAGCCCAGGCCGCCGGAAGCGGTCTGAGCGGAATGCACCGGCGTCTCGACCGTGCCGGGCGCGGGCGAAAACGCACAGGCATCCGCGCCAAGCGCGAAGCTCGCAAGCACGTTGCCGGCGATCACGGCCGCGGGATTTTCCTCGACGGCGCGTCGCATGTCCTGTGACGTTTCCTCCGCTGTGCGGGCTTGAAGTCGCGCGGAAAAATCCTCGAGATGCTCGGCCGCCTGTTCGAGCAGGGAGGCGACGGAGCCTGGTTCTGCAGTGGCCAGGACATTGCTGGCTTTCTGGATCGTCTCAGCGATCGCGCGCAGCCCGTCGACCGTGCGATCACGCAGATCCTCGTCGGCTGTCAGGTGATCGAGGGGCTCGTGACTGTCCATGAAGTACTCCGTTCGTGTCGAAAACGCCTCGCCTGGCCGGTGTGGCCGAATGACGGGCGTGTTCTCCGGCGAGAGTAACGGGTGCGGCCGTGGTTGGTTCCTGCGAATGATGCAGCGCAGGCCGTCAACGCACGGCAAGGAGGTTCATTCCCGATATACCGATACGGGCGTGCCCAGGAGGAAATCGAAATCGCAACCCTGGTCGGCCTGCAGCACGTGATCGTGATAGAGCTGTGCGTAACCGCGGGCGGGGCGTTCGACCGCCGGCGTAACAGCGGAACGCCGCGCGAGATCCGCCTCGTCGACCAGCAGCTCCAGCCGCCTTGCGCCGACATCGAGACTTATGCGGTCGCCGTCGCGCACGAGAGCGAGCGGTCCCCCAACAGCCGATTCCGGCGAGATATGCAGGACGATGGTGCCGAAGGCGGTACCGCTCATGCGTGCGTCGGAGATGCGGACCATATCCTTGACGCCTTGCGCCGCGAGCTTCTTGGGGATCGGGATGTATCCCGCCTCCGGCATGCCCGGCGCGCCGCGCGGCCCAGCGTTGCGCAGAACCAGGACATCGTCTGCGGTCACGTCGAGATCGGGGTCGTCGATACGCTGCGCCATGTCGGCCACCGTCTCGAAGACGACGGCCCGGCCGGTGTGACGCATCAGTGCGGGGGAGGCGGCTGAATGCTTGATGACCGCGCCGCGCGGGCAGAGATTGCCGTAGAGGACCGCCATGGCGCCCTGCGGCTTCAGCGGCTGGCGAAGCGGGCGGATGATCTGTTGCTCATGCATCTCGGCGGGTTTCATGACCCGATCGGCCAAGGTCCCGCCTTCGACGACCGGAACGGACAGGTCGAGGAAGTCCACGAGCTCGGCGAGCAGCCGGGGTACGCCGCCGGCATGATGGAAATGTTCCATGTAGTGATCGCCGGACGGCTTGAGGTCGACGAGCACGGGGACGTCCCTTCCGACACGGTCGAATTCGGCGAGGTCGAGCGTATGTCCCGCCCGGCCGGCGATCGCGGCGAGATGGATGATGCCGTTGGTCGAGCCGCCGATCGCCTGGAGCACCACCATGGCGTTGCGCAGGGCAGCCGGCGTGACGAGTGCCTGAGGCAAGGGAGTACCGCCGACTGCCAGTGCGGCGGCCACCCGCCCCGAGGCTTCTGCCGAACGGACGCGTTCGGCATGGGGAGCGGGAATGGAGGCGACGAAGGGAAGCGCCAGGCCCAGCACCTCCGCGATGATCGCCATGGTGCTCGCCGTTCCCATCACCATGCAGGTGCCGACGGAGGGCGCGAGCCGGCCGTTGACCAGCTCGATCTCGCTTTCGTCCATCGCGCCGGCGCGGTGCCCGGCCCACAGACGCCGGCAGTCAGTGCAGGCGCCAAGCATCTCGCCCTTGTGGTGGCCGACGACCATCGGCCCGACGGGAACGACGATGGTCGGCAGGCCTGCGCTCACCGCACCCATGATCTGGGCTGGCAAGGTCTTGTCGCAACCGCCGATGACGACCACCGCGTCCATCGGCTGCGCCCGCACCATCTCCTCTGTGTCGATGGCCATCAGGTTACGCAGCACCATGCTGGTGGGATGCGCGAAGGATTCGTGGATGCTGATGGTCGGGAAGACCATGGGCAGGGCGCCCGACAACATGACGCCCCGCTTGGCCGCCTCGACCAGCGCTCCGGCATTGCCGTGGCAGGGATTGTAGTCGCTCGCCGTGTCGATGATGCCGACGATCGGCCGGTCGAGCGCATCGTCGGAATAGCCTGACGCCTTGATGAACGCCTTGCGCAGGAACAACGAGAAAGCCTCGTCGCCGTAGCTGGTCATTCCCTTTCTGAGGCCGCGATAGGTCAATCGACACCTTTCCGGAAATCCGCCGCCGTCGCTTTTGATGGGCTGCCGACGATGCTCATCATAGGTACCAAGTCAGCCTGTTGTCCTCAATCATCGATGATCCGGAAACGGCGGCGCCGTGCGCCCCTGTTTCTGACCGCCTCCGCTCTCCGCGGGATGCTCCGTAGGAATCCTGTTGCCCGGTTGTAGGATGATATGTATGTTCTGATGAAATCTGAAACCCGGTTTAGCGCGAGAAGCCATGGCCCGCGACGTTGCGGCGATCTTCAGCGAAGTGCTCGGCCCCGGCGCTGTCATCGCCGAGGAGGCCGGCATGGCCGGCTATCTGACGGACTGGTCGGGCGATCACCGCGGCATCGCAGCCGCAGTGCTGCGGCCGGGCTCGATCGAACAGGTCAGCAGCGTCGTCCAACTCTGCCAGCAGCACGGCCTCGCCATCGTCCCACAGGGCGGCAATACCGGCCTTGTCGCCGGCGGGATCGACCGGCAAGGTGGCCGGGCCGTCGTCGTCTCGCTCGAGCGCATGAACCGCATCCGCGCGGTCGATCCCGTCGACTTCATCTTGCGCGCCGATGCCGGCTGCACGCTGCAGGCGATCAAGGATGCGAGCGAAGCGGCGGACTGCCTCTTTCCCCTGGCGCTGGGGGCGCAGGGAAGCTGTCGCATCGGCGGCAATGCGGCGACCAATGCCGGCGGCGTCAACGTGCTGCGCTACGGTATGGCGCGCGACCTGATCCTCGGGCTGGAAGTCGTTCTGCCCGACGGCCAGGTCTGGAACGGCTTCTCCGGCCTGCGCAAGGACAATCGCGGCTACGATCTCAAGCAGATCTTCATCGGCAGCGAAGGCACGCTCGGCATCGTCACCGGTGTCGAGCTGAAGCTGTTCCCACGACCGACGACCGTCGAGACTGCCTATCTCGGGGTCGCGTCTTTCGCCGATGCCATGCGCCTCTTCGCGCTTGCGCGGCGGGCATGTTCCGACCTGATGACGGCCTTCGAGGTCATCGGCGCCGAATGCATCGATCTGGCGCGGCTGATCCATCCCGACCTGCATGTTCCGGTCGAAGCACCCGTCCACATCCTGATGGAGGTGTCGAGCAGCGGCCCGATCGATATCAGGTCGATGGTCGAGACCTTCCTGGCCGGCGCAGTGGAAGAAGGTCTCGTGAGCGACGCCGTGCTGGCGGAAAGCCAGTCCCAGGCGCGCGCTTTGTGGTCGATCCGCGAAGGGCTGGTCGAAGGACAGGCGCGGCGCGGCTATCATGTTCGCACCGACGTGTCTGTTCCGCTTTCATCCATTTCCCCTTTCGTCGACGAGGCCAGGGCCATCATCGCGGCCGATTTCGCCGGCTGGTTGCCGCAGGCCTATGGTCATGCCGGCGACGGCAATGTGCATTTCAACGTGCTTCCGCCGCTGGGACTCGACGACGCCGAGGCGCGCGCAACGGGAAAGTCGATCGAGATGGCGCTGTTCTCGCTGGTCGACCGCTTCGGCGGTTCGATCAGCGCGGAGCACGGCATCGGGCGCAGCAAGCGCGACGTGTTCTGGGCCACGGCAGCGCCGGTCCACAAGCGCCTTATGCGCAGCCTCAAGGCGGCGCTCGATCCGCAAGGCCTGATGAATCCCGGCTGCCTGCTGCCGGTGGAGGATGCCGGATGAAACAACGTTCCCCAATGATCGGTACTGTCGAGGCCCTGCCGCACCGCGTGGCTGGCCTCCTTGGCCGCAAGATCGCGTCCGGCGACCTCAGCCCAGGCGACCGGCTGCCGACGGAACAGCAGCTTTCGGAGGAGTTCGGTGTCAGCCGCAATGTGGTGCGCGAGGCGATCGCGCAACTGCGGGCGGACGGTGTCGTCGAAGCGCGACAGGGCGTCGGCGCCTTTGTGCTGGCGCCGGAGCAGCGGGCGGCGATCCGCATCGACCGTGAGGCGCTCGCCGAGATCGGCAACATGGAGCGGCTGTTCGAATTGCGCTGCATCCTCGAAGTGGAATCGGCGACGCTCGCCGCGGCACGGCGCGAACAGAAGCACCTGGACGCGATCAAGGCCGCGCTCGACCGTATGAGCGGCGAGGAGCGTTGGGAGGAGGGCAGCATCGATGCCGATCTCGCCTTCCATCGCGAGATCGCGCAGGCGACCGACAACCCCTACATCCACAGCTTCATATCCTTCGTGTGCGAGCAGATCCGCCGCTCCATCCACTATGCCCGCCTGACCAATCCGCTCCACGACCTGGTCGACGTCAATGTCGGCGAGCATGTGCGCATCTATGAAGCGCTCGTCGCCGGCGACCCCGCTGCTGCCGGTGCGGCCATGCGCGCCCACATCATCGGCGCGGCGAACCGCGTCGGAGTCTCGTTGCCGCTCGGCGACCAGCCGAAAGCCGCCGCCCGCGCCGGCAACCCCCAGAAAGGAAAACCATGACGCTCGGCCGCATCAAGAAGATCACCGATGTCTGCCTGCTGGTCGAGGATATCGGCCGCACGGTCGATTTCTATAGCGGCAAGCTTGGCTTCGAGCTGCGCCGCCGTGCCGAAGGTTTCGCCGACTTCCACGGCTCGGGCGTCACGCTCGCGGCATGGGAGCTCGATCATATCAACCGTCATACGGGCGTTTCGAACCAGCGCTCTCCGCGCGGCGCGCACAAGGTCTGCGTCGCGGTCGAACTCGACCGGCCGGAAGATATCGACCGCCTCCACCAGGAACTCAGCGCTAAGGGCGTGCCCTTCTACGGCGCGCCGGCCGACTATGTCTGGAACGCGCGTTGCGCCTATTTCACCGATCCCGACGACACGTTGTGGGAGCTCTATGCCTGGCTCGACGGTGGGCCCGGCGACTATCACGAGGAAAGGCCTGAAACAGAAACCGCGAAGGGCGACCGGTAGGCGGCAAGCCGGTCCCCGACGCATCGCAGAGGAGAACAAAAATGAGTGGGAACACATCTTCGATCGATCGCCGGCTGTTCATGAAGGCGGGCATCGCCGGGCTGGCGGCTTTTTCTCCCGGAATGCAGCTGATCCTCGGCACGGAGGCCAAGGCGGCCGGCAAGGTCGTCATCCAATATGACTGGCTGATCTCCAACGGCCAGATCGGCGACGTGATAGCGCTCGAGAACGGTTACTTCAAGGAGGCCGGGCTGGAGGTCGAGTTCAGCCCTGGCGGGCCGAACGCGGCGACCGTGCCGCCGGTTGTCTCGGGTGCGGCCCTGCTCGGCCAGTTCTCGGAAACCCCGCAGCTCTTCAGCGCCCGCGCCAGCGGCGTGCCGGTCAAGATCCTCGCCTGCGGCTACCGCACCGGCCCCTATGCGCTCACCTCGAAGCCGGCCAAGCCGCTCCGCACGGTCGCCGATCTGAAGGGCATGCGCATCGGCATCCAGCCCACAGCACGTTTCGTCATCGACGCCATCGCCGCCAAGAACGGCATCGACATAAACGAGCTCACCGTCGTCAATGTCGGCTTCGACAAGGCGCCGCTGGTGCGGGGCGACGTGGATGCGATCGGTGGCTGGATCACCAACACCCAGGCACTCAGTGTCGTCGGCGACGACCGCATCGACCTCTTGACGCGCGATCTCGGGCTTTCCTCCTATGCCGACGTCTATTTCGCTACGGACACGGCGATCGAGAAGGATGCCGAGACGCTCGCAAAGTTCATCGGGGCCGTCGGCAAGGGCTGGGGCTGGACCCATGCCAACCCGCAGGAGGCGGTCAAGAAGCTCGTTGCATCGCGGCCCGAACTCTCGCTCGAATGGGAGCAGAAGACCATCGATCTCGTCCTGAAGCTCAGCTTCGACGCCGACACCGCCCGCGATGGCTGGGGCACGTTCGATCCCAAGTCGATCGAGGAGCAGATCGCGCTGTTCGACAAGATCGGCCAGTATCCGAACGGCGCGCCCAAGGCCGAGGACGTCTACACGACCAAGATCCTCGAACTGTCGGCGGCTGAGCGACCCAAGCTCAACGCGCCGGGCGCCTGATGGCGCACGCGATCGAGGCCCGGCGTCTGGATGTCGGCTACCCCGGCAAGCACCAGGCCATCAAGGTCATCTCCAGTCTCGACCTCACGGTCGAGACTGGGACCTTCCTGTCGATCCTGGGTCCGTCAGGTTGTGGCAAGTCGACTTTTCTCAGGGTGGTCGCCGACCTGCTAGACCCGCTCGCCGGCGAGATCACGATCCTGGGCACCAGTCCCAAAACGGTGCGCGATCGTCGCGACGTCGGCTTCGTCTTCCAGGATTCGACGCTTCTGCCCTGGCGCAGCGTGCGCGACAATATCCGCCTGCCGCTCGTGGTCGGGCAGGGGCGGCTGAGCCGAGAGATCGCCGACCGCAGCGAGGAGCTTCTCCAACTGATGGGCCTCTCCGCGCTGGGCGACCGTTTTCCACACCAGCTCTCGGGTGGACAGCGCCAGCGCGTGGCGATCGCGCGGGCCTTGCTCGGCGAGCCCAAGCTGCTGCTGATGGACGAGCCGTTCGGCGCGCTCGACGAGATCACGCGCGACAGGCTGAACGACGAACTGCTCAATCTGTGGCGGCGAAGCGGCACGACCGTGCTGTTCGTGACCCACTCGATCGCCGAGGCCGTTTATCTCGGTGAGCGCGTGCTGGTCCTGGCTGCCAATCCCGGTCGCATCCTGCTCGACCGCGATCTGAGGTCGATCAAGCAGGAGGGCAATCGCTGCAGCCGCGAGGATCCGGCGATCGTCGCGGCGATGGCCGATATGCGTCAGGCTTTGGGAGAGGCCTCATGAATCGTCAAGCCACCCTGTCGCCGCTCGCCCAGGCGCTTCTGCCGATCTTCGGCGCCGCCTCGATCCTCACCGCCTGGCAGTTCGGGCTGCCTGTCGCCGGCGTGCCGGCCTATATCGTGCCCACGCCTTCGGCGATCTTCGCGACCTTCCAGGCAAGCTGGCCGCTGCTTTTCTCCAATCTCTGGCCGACAGCGATCGAGGCCGCCGCCGGCTTCCTGATCGGCAACCTTGCTGCGATCCTCATGGCGATCGTGTTCGTCCACAGCCGCTTCCTGCAGGCGGCCTATTTCCCGGTGGTGCTGTTCTTCAACACCATCCCAATCCTTGCGCTGTCGCCGATCATCATCTTGATCTTCGGCCTGGGTATGACGCCGAAGATCGTCATCGCGGCGGTGATTTCGTTCTTCCCGACCCTGGTCAACATGATCCGCGGCCTGGATTCGGCGAGTTCCAACGAGCATGAGCTGTTCCGGGTGCTTTCGGCGACACGCGCGGAAGTGTTCTGGCGACTACGCTTTCCGCGCTCGCTGCCGATGCTGTTCTCCTCGCTGCGGATCGCCTCGGCCACGGCCGTCATCGGTGCGATCGTCGGCGAGTGGATCGGCTCGGACAAGGGGCTGGGCGCGCTGATTATCCAAGCGACCTTCAACTACCAGTCCGACCGGCTCTATGCCGCGATCGTCCTGTCCTCGTCGTTGTCGATACTCCTCTTCCTCCTTGTCGTGGCCGTGGAGCGTAAGGTGGTGAGGTATTGAGGAGGCTCGTTAGAGCGCCTTGTACATCAGCGTCGTCGAATCCAGCCGATCCTCGATCGGGTCGAGGCAATAACCTGGGATGACGCCAGCTGTCGCGTAGCCGAGCGAGGCGTAGAGCGGCTCGGCCTTGTCGCCGGTGCGGGTGTCGAGCGTGATCAGGTGGCGCCCCATCCGCCGTGTCAGTTGCTCCAGTTCAGCCATCAGCAGGCGGGCGATGCCGCGGCGGCGGACGTTGGGATGCACCAGCAGCTTGCGGACCTCGGCCCGGTGCGGCTGGTTGGGCGGCGTGTCGTGGTCGAGCTGGACGGAGCCGGCGATCCGCCCTTCATGGCGCGCGACAAGCAAAGTGAGCTTGCCGGCCCGAACCGCCGGCAGCACCTTGGCGCTCCAGAAGAGCTCGCTTTCGCTTCGGGTGAAGGGCAGCACGAAGCTGATGCTAGCCCCGTCATGTACGCAGGCCGACAGGAGTTCACCGAGTTCGCCGAGATGGGTCTCGATGTCGTCGGCGTGAAAAGTCGAGATGGAGACGGCGTCGTTCATGGGGCCTCACAGGATGAAGAGCAGGTAGCGGGCCGAACTATGCTCCGGCGTGACAAAGGCGCTCGGACCGAAGAGCTGGTAGCGCAGGCAGTCGCCGGGGCCGAGATCATGGGGGCGTCCGTCGACGGTGACCTGCAGCCGGCCTTCGAGCATGAAAAGGTGGTGCTCCAGGCCGGGGCGCGGGGGAGCATCGTAGGTAATGCGGGTTCCCGGCTGCAGCGTGCATTCGAGGACTTCCGCCGCCAGGTTGCGGGCGGGCGGCGAGACGGAGCGGCGGAGGAAGCCGTTTTCCGGGTCCGTCCAGACGGGTTGCGCATCGCCGCGCACCACGGGAACGAAATCGTCCTCGATCATGCGCATCAGGCGCGACATGGTCAGGCCATAGGCTGCGCAGAGCTTGCCGAGCACGCTCGC
>VFQN01008547.1_pt1 | contig 10309 bp, 10 predicted proteins | sample 3512371 | NCBI WGS metagenome assembly VFQN01 (sample SAMN10412370, study PRJNA504923) | tailings metagenome | isolation source: Replicate 2 from Balatoc abandoned mine | place: Philippines: Itogon, Benguet | collected 2017-08-28 | reverse complement strand
CACCCGGCACCGGCGAACGTGACCGGTCGACGCAGGCTGCTTCGCGGGCAGAAGAGAAACGGAACGTGCGAAACGGTAGGCACTTACAGTCATGTCTCTACTGAGTCACATATCGGTGTACTTGCTTCATCGAGGAAACCGATAGCTACTTGTAGCATGAACTTCCAACACGCATTTTCGGAGAGTGGGAACCTACACCTGTCCTCCGCCAAACGGACACCGAAGGCGCAAGTTTTATCGCCACAATGTGAACGCCCTTCGACCAGTTAGCCAGAAGGATTTTTCAGAAAGATCGTCGGGATCGTGCCCAAATGTTTGAACCAATTCAAGACCTGGCCACGACGTGCGTTCGCGAGTACCCGGTCGATCGGCCGCCACAACTGCAATTTCTGGCTCAACTTGTGAATGAAGAACTGATTCTGTGACCCCACGACTGCAAGCGATCGGGACCGTGGATGGCCTGACTCCGTGTTCCTACCGACGTGGTGGAAGCCGCGCCCAACCCGTTTTCGATCCGAGTCTTCGCCCCCGAACGCTCCCGGCGGCGGCAAATGACACCGATCGCTCTCGTATTTCAGGGTCATCGGGGGCCACGATCTGGTTCATCAGCGTCATTTCCGATGCCGAGATCAGGGGCTCAGCCTGCCGATCGGTGTCATTTTTCGGGTTCATCGGCATCACATGAAATATCGAAAGTCGTAGGGACGGAGAGACAATGAGGGCATCCGTGTTGCCTCCGCGAAAACCCCGTTGTTGCATGGATCGTGAAGCTGGCATCGACTCCCTGCGTCAGTCCGAACGTGGTGACCGTCCACTTCTCCTCTCCGCCGGAGAGCACCGCAATCCAGGCATCGAGCAACTCATTCCATTTCTTGTTGTAGCGGGTCGCCAGCCGCTCTCGCACGAATTCCTTGCGACGTTGGCGTTCATCGACGGTGCGAACGTATACGCACCGGGATGCTTCAAGCTAAGGTCGTCTCCAATCATCTCGACATGGGCGGAGTGGTCGATGCCGTCAATTCCGAACTCCCCGAAGACCGAGTGGAATATCTCGGCCTTCAGGTCATTGGCCTTTGACTGCTTGCCCAAGCGGTTGAAGACGTAGGCTGTGGAGAAATTCCCTACGACATCAGCAGCTTGGATGAGCGGCGAACTCTCGTCGGAGGCTGTCTGGATCGCGTCCTTGACGACGTTCGGGGAAGACGGAAACTGTTGCTTTCGGTACGCGCGGTACAGCATCCCGGCCAGGTGCGGAAGGCTGAAGTCTTTTCCCCTGATGCCAACTGTGGCCGCATTGAATTGCTTCATGACCTTGCTGTCGTCCAGGGAAAAAGTAGCCGTATGCTCGCCGCCAATGTGGGCGGCGACCCGCAGGTAAGTAAACAGCGGCGAAACAACCTGGCGCAGCATCGCTAGTTCTGGCTCCGGGATCGCGATGCCGGCCTTGAGGAAGGACTGTTCCAGAACGCGCTCGGCAAACCCGGTAAACTCCTCGTGCCAACGCTTGCCGTTCAGGGTGCATGTGATGAAGTTGCCAGGCGACTCCCCGCACTTGACCTTGAGCAGCGTCAGGAAATCGCGGAATGGGCCTGCTGACTTTCTTGTGAAGTCTTTCCCGTGAAAGCTCTTCAGGCCACCGCTGAGAAGCGAGGGTGCTTCCTCCGTAAAGGCCGTTGCCTGCGGTTCCGCGAGACTAACGATCGCCCAGCCCTCTGATTCCTGTGTGGCGGTCCCAAATTCATCCATGCCGACCTTGAAGTCCATGCCCGGTTCTCCATTTTTCTATACGCGAACTATCGTAGTTCATGGCGTAACCTGACGCACCTGCTTTGAGTGGCCGCACGTCGAACCGGACTCCGTGGAGGGTGTCATTGCGCAGAATGTTCGTGGGCTGAATCATCTTGATTCTTTTGACTCTGGTGCGAGTGGCCTTCACGGATTTCCGGAGCGAGGATTTTCGGATCAACGCCTGCGCCGTGATGATAGACGATTGAGCCGCCGACGTAGCCGGTGAGCATCAACAGCACGAGCCCACTCAGTGCTGCAATCAACTGAGGCTTGGTGGCCGCCGTTGCGCGGCCTTGCCAACGGGTGATCGAGACCCACGTGAAGAGTGCGAGCATCGCCAGTCCCAGGCCGAGGTGCCAATACATCAGCACGTGGCCTTCCTCCGTATGCGCTGGGACCGTGAAGTAAGCCAGTCCGCCGGCGGCTGCGGCCAACCAGCCGAGAATCATTCCGCACAACAACATTCCGGCGGCGACTCGATGCCGCAACTCGTTCGGCCGCCACCGCGCCCACAACAAGAGCACGACGCCGCCCAGCAGAAAAGCGATGGGAAAGTGGACCAGTATTGGGTGCAATTCCCACGGCTTCGGCACTGGAAGGTTCATCGGGGAAATCACTTTGGTTGCTGGTGCATCTGGTGGCCTTCATGCCCCAGTCTGCCCATGATTTCTTCGTACAAATCCGGTGGCAGCACCCGCACGACGTTCATCAACCCTTCCACGCCCATCGACCAACCAGGCCGCATGCCCATTGCCTCTGGCCGCCCCTCGATTCGGGCCATACCTTCCATGCCCTCGTGGCCGGACTTCTCACCGTACGGACCTTGCGACATAACTTTCGGCTGCATCTGGCGGTGATTGTGTTCACCAGCCGGTTTCTCAGAAGATTTCTTTGGCATGTTTTTCATGTCGTGGGGTTTCATGTCCATGCCCGGCATCTTCATGCCGCTGGCGGCGGGCATTTCCATCCCCAGCATGATCTGGGGATAACCCAGCACGCGACGTTGCTCTGGCGTGGAATTGTTGCGGATCAATGGGCCGGCCTGGGACGTCATCGAGTTCATCATGTGGTGGAACATGTGGCAGTGCATGACCCAGTCACCGGGGTTGTTGGCGATGAACTCCACTTCCCGCACCTGGGCCACCCCGACCAGGACGTTGTTGCTCGGATACCAGGCGGACTCTGGCATCCGCCCGCCTTCCGTGGCCGTAATCCAGAACGTATGTCCGTGCAGGTGCAGCGGGTGATGGTCAATGACGCTGAAGTTCACGAAGCGAATCCGCACACGCTCACCCAACTTGCACAGCAAAGGCGTCGTCAGCGGGCCACAGCGGCCGTTGAAGGTCAGGTAGTTCCATTCCATCGCCAGCGTATCCGGCACGCTGGTGTTCGGGCGAATCTGAAACTCCTGCGAGATGAGGCAGAAATCGCGGTCGACGACCGGCTCGTAAGGCTTGGCGGGATGGACGATAAACAGCCCCACCATGCCCATTGTTTCCTGCATGCCGACATGCGAGTGATAGAAAAACGTCCCCTCCTGGTGAACAGTCAATTCGTACACGAACTTTTGATCGGGTTCGATCAGTTCCTGCGTCACGAAGGGGATGCCGTCCATGTCATTGGGCAATTCCAGCCCGTGCAGATGCAGCGTGGTCGCCTCCGGCAGTTTGTTGTGGACTACGATACGCACGCGGTCGCCCTGATTGATTTCAATGGTCGGTCCAGGCATATCCCCGTTGTAACCGTAGGTGTCCATCCACAAGCCAGGCAGGATTTCCCGGCGGACCGGCTCGCTAATCAAATGAAACTCTTTGACTCCGTCCACTTCCTTCCAGGGCAGCTTCTTCAAGTCGGGTGCAAGGATTGGCGTTGGAGGCAGCATAACGTCGCGGAGGCCCGGCACTAACTTGCCGCGATCGGTTGGGCTTCCGACGGGACCACCCAAGCCGGGACTCGTGCGGGGATATTCGCCCGCTTCGCTGGCGGCGGCAGCGTGCTGATGCTTCTCATGCCCCGTATGTGGGTTGTCGGTTTGACCATCGCCCTTGGTGTCCGCGTTCACCTCTTGGGCGTGACCGAGCGCCGCGCCAGCCGCGAAGACGCTTGCCGCGGCCGCACCTTTGACGAGAAAGCTCCGGCGATCTGTGGACTCATTCATATTTCCTCCGCTCACGGCACGTCGGCCGGACTGCGAATTTTCGTGGGTTTCGCTGCAAATTAGCCCTGTCAGCAATTCTAGCGCGGTTTGGGCGTGGCGTCGATGTGGCCGCCGCCGACCGCAGCGGGAGCTTCCGTCAGGCCGCCGGACAGCAGCATGCCGCGGATGGCGATATCGGTCTCATGGTAAGTTTTGAGGCTATCGACATATTCGGATTCGAGCGTCATGCGCAAGCGCTGCGCGGCGAGCACGTCCACCCACGGGGCCCGACGATCCTCGTAGCTTTTTCGCAGAAGTTCGGATGCCTCTTCGGCTTTCGGCAGCATCGTGGCCTGGTACTCTGCGACACGCTGCCAGGCGGACAGGTACATACGATATTCAGCGGCCAAGCGCGTTTGCAGTTCCAACTCCAGTCGCCGCGCTTCGGCATGCGCTCGGGTGAGGTCCGCCTGGGCTTGTTGGATCGTTCCTTGATTCCTGTCGAATAACGGTATCGGCAACCCGATGTTGACGCCGGCCGTCGTCTGGCCACCGGCCTCAAAGTTTCGGCCCACCGTGGCACCGACGAGAAGATTGGGGATCGGCTCCGCTCGCTCGCGTTCGATCTGAATCTGATCATGCCGGATTTTCTGCCTCGCTGCCACCAATTCAGGACTGCTGCTGAGCAGTTGCCCGAGAGCCAATTCGTAGTCCAGTGGTTCTTGCGTGTTGGCCAGGATGTCCTTCAGCGTCGTCGGCGCGAGTTGCGGACAACCCACCAAGGCGACCAGCGTTCGCCAGGCCTGTTGCAGGTCATTCTCGGCATCCTTCAGATTCAACTGGTCGCGTCGCAACTCCACTTCGGCCTGCAAGACCGCCGAGGCGGTCGACTGGCCCAGGTTCAACATCTCCCGGTGGGTCTGGACATTGTCTTCGCCGTTGGCGACCATCTTACGGTGAATCTCGACGACCCGTTGCGCGGCGAGTGTGCGGTAAAACTGTGTATGAACATCATTGAGCACGCGCTGCTGCTGTGCTTGTGCGTTGGTCGCGGCGATTTGCGCCCGCTGTGCCCATTTTTCGCGGCTCAGACGGAGCTTACCTCCGGTGACGATCTCCTGGGCCACAAACCCACCCTGGGTTTCGCCCGCGGTGCCGTTGACCCCAATCTGCTCGCTGGTGTAGCCCATGACGGGATTAAACCACAGCCCCGCCTGATACGCCGCTCCCTGCTCTGCTCGGAATTGGGCATTCGCCTGGACAAGCGTCGGATTGTTCGCCATCGCCATCCCTTCCAGATCCTGCAACGTCAGCGCCGCGTACTCCTCGGATGCCACGGCGGGTGGGATCATCAGGTCGGAGTGCGCGTGTGGTCGCGGGACTTCCTCTGGTGACGGGGCTTCCACTTGATGGGCAACCAACTGGGTTTCCATTTTGGGGGGCACAGCGGCTCCCCTTACAAACTCGTGCGGGGAGTCAAGACGTTTTGGCCTGTCCACAAACTCTCTGGTCGCGCCGGGGGCCGCACGCTGTGCGCGCGAAATACCGCGAGACGGCGATGTCGCACAGCCGGTGATACTGAAAGCGAACGCCGCGAGGATTATCGTCGTGGTGAGGTTTCGTTTCATGATCGATCATCCTCCGATCCGAACTGACCCACGTCTGGTGGTGGGCGACGTTTCAATTGCGGACCGGCTCTTGGCCGCCCTGAGGCACAGCGTCTTGCTGACCTCGATCTTTGCGAGGTCCGCCAGCGATCCGACATACCGGGTTTATCGGCTCTGCCGCCTATTCCACGTTTGCGGATGCTCACGGTTGTCCTGAAAACACCTAGTCGCCGGTCTGATCGTGCCGAATGCGCGGACTTTGCGGCCCTCCGTTCTGTTCAGTCGTAGCATCAAGGTTGTACGAGCTGGCGATTCTATCAGACCGGTTTAGTTCTCCGACCGTCCGCCGTGGTGGCCCGGCATATGCCCTGGCCCCATGTGTCCCATGCCTCGGTGCGGGCCCATTTCTTCCCACATGTGGCCGTGTGACCGGCCAGCCTGCCAGCAACGGCTCCAGCCGAAGTCCTTGTGGTCGCCAACACCGCCCCCGTGCATCCAGCCGTTTTGGATGCCTCCACCACGCACCCAGTCAGCCTCGCCGTAGAAGCGGCTGCACCTCCCGGAAGGGTCGGTGTCCATCGGGTGCGGCGTCAACTCGACATTCTTGTCACCGCTCCCCAAGGTGATCGGCGCATTCTCGATGGGTTGCCGCGTCTTCAGATCCTTGTCCCAGGTCGTGACGAGCACTTCTCCGGTATCCGCGTTGGCCAGGAGTTCGGCATAGACGGTTCCATTCTTAATTGGCACCAGGTCGCCGCCGTTGGGGCCGGCCGACGCCGCTGGCCCCAAGGAGTTTGAACAACCAGCCACGGCGAGGGCCGTAGCGAACGCGGTCAGGATTGCAAACGTCTTCATGTTCGTTACCTCCGATTCAGGTGATGGTCAGGAACTTTGGGTAGGCGGAATGCGCAAAAAGCGAGCATTGATGGCCACGATCACGGTGGACAGCGACATCAACACTGCGCCAACGGCGGGGGAGAGAACAAAGCCTGCCCGGTAGAGTAGGCCCGCCGCCAAGGGGATCGTGATGACGTTGTAGCCAGTGGCCCACCACAGGTTCTGGACCATCTTGGCGTAGGTGGCCCGGGCGAGCTGGATAATCGCGACCACGTCGCGCGGGTCCGAGCGTACCAGCACGATGTCCGCCGACTCGATGGCCACGTCAGTGCCGGCTCCGATCGCGATTCCCACATCGGCCGCGACTAAAGCCGGAGCGTCGTTGACGCCATCACCGGTCATGGCGACCGTCAGCCCCCGGCCTTTGACTTCCTCAATCTTGGCCGACTTTTGATCGGGCAGCACCTCGGCGAAGTAGTCGTCCAGTTCGAGTTCGCGGGCGACCCAATCGGCGACGGCCCGGGCATCGCCTGTCAGCATCATGACCTGGACTCCCATCGCCTTGAGTGCCTGCACCGCCTCGCGTGACTCGGCGCGGATGATGGCCCACGAAGCACACGCGCGGCTTCTTGGGTAACACGTCTTCCGGTTTCTGGTACTCCATTGGCCGAAGTACGACTCATCGCACTTCAATTTCGTTCGCCAAGATCGGAAGTCCACTGACTTCCATCGCGGCATGTTGTGCAAGTTGTTTGGCATAGAACGTGGGCGCGCATCCTTGCAGAACAAGCCCCTGTTCATGACTCTCGATGCGGAAGCCGGAAATCCTGGCGCGACTGAGCAAGTGCCGCTGGATGCGCGCCTCCAGTTGATCCGCTGGCGTTATTGCTGTGCTCTTGCCGATCATGGTGTTCTCCCTGCCTGACTAATGGTGCTTGTACCAGCCCACCCCCCTGATGTCGTTCCACGATGTCGTCTGGTGGCATAGATAACACTGGCTTACTTCGGCATGCGGTTTACCGGCCACCTTCATGGAGATCATGTGGAAGTGCCCCATGTAATGGCTGGGTGGTGCCTGATGGCACTGAACACAGTCCGTCGAGCGAGGCGAAGGGTGCTGGAACTCTGGGATGGTCCACTTGCTCGTCGAGTGGCACTGGGCGCAGTCCTGGCCGAATAGCTTGGAGTGTCGGTCCTCGTTGGCATGACACGTGGTGCAGTTAAGCACCGCGTCATAGGCGGTAATTTCCGGGTGCAACGACGGCAAGCGATCCGCGTTCCCGTTGTGATTGATCCAGGTCAGCAGTTGTTTCCGCAGTGAGCCGGCGTCATCCGCGGACGGGTCGTGGCGTTTGAGCTGGCGCAGGCCGAATTTGGCCACCGCCGCGTGGTCCATGTCAGTCGGTCGCCGTTCCGCGCCCCGATGTTCGAGGTGACACTCCCGGCAGCTTCCGATCTCGGCATGGAACGCGGTCGGCTGACGCTGCAAAATGGATTCGTTGCTCGCATGGCAGGCGATGCAGTTGGCGGCGTCCGGCCCTTTGACGGAGGTATGGCAGGCGGCACAGTTGTGTTCCAGGAATGCGTGCGGCTGGGAGAGGGCGCCGGTGCTGGCCATGCGTTGCCAGGCCGCCTCGCGGAACAGGCTCGAACGCTCGCCGCCAGGGTGATTTCGCAGGAAGAAAAATACTGCGAACAATGCCACAGCGAGCAGTACCGCCGCGATTAGTAAGGGCCACAGCTTCATGCGAACCACCTCAGCCCAAAATGAATGCCCGCCCACACGTGCAAGGCCAACAGGCCGTAGAGAATGAAGCTGATCACGATGTGGAACTTGAGCCAGGCCGCGAACCCGCGCTTGAATGTTTCGTGGGTCTTGACGGCGTATTCCACGTCGGCAATTGACTCGGCCAGCCGCAGCGCCCGCACCGAAGCGGGCATCGTCCGTGGACTGGTTTCTCCTGAGGCGACAAAGAACCCCGCCGCGAGACGGGTGAAGAATCCGGACAGGGGCCGAACCGCAGCGGCCTGTTCGGGATGCATGGCCAGTTCGGTCGCCGTCTCGCGATAGGCTAATTCGAGTTGGGTTAGCTCCTTCCTCTTTTCGCTGATCGTCTGGGAGAATTGGTTCATCAAATAGCGACCCGCGAAGCCGCTCAGGACGACCAGGATCGCCATCGCCGTCAGCGCGATGCCGAGTGGGCTGACAAATTTGTGGCCCGTGTGCAGGATGACCAGGATCGGCCCGATGACGCCGGCGTAAATGTGCCAGCTCAGCAAGGTCCGCATGGGAACCCATCGCGTCACCAGCTTCTTGAGCGGCGACACTCGCTTGACGATCAGATAGGCCAGCGGCACCAGCATCAGCACTGATCCGGAAACGCCGAGCATGCCGCCCGACAGGCTGCCCGCAAACCGGGGATCGCGGTGGACCAGAAAACCCAGCCAGAGGATGAGCAGCAGGACGACCAGGCCGCTGACAACGAGGCGCTCGCGTTCTTTCATATCACGCCTCCACTTCCACGTTCCCGGCGGACTTGGCCTGGCAGGCCAGGATGATGCCGGCGGCCTTGTCCTCCGGCGTCAGAGCGTCCTCGACGGCCATCGTCACTTCACCGGAGAGCAACTTCACCTTGCACAGGCCGCAGATGCCCGTGCGGCAAGAGTTGTCGATCTCGACGCCGATTTCGTCCGCGACATCCAGGATCGCCTTGTCGGGCGGCAACGGCGCGGATTTGTCCGACTGTGCGAAATTCACGGTGGGGAGCGCCACCTGGGCCGCTCTCTCCGCCGCCCCGGCCGGAGGCGCGGCCCGCGGCCTCGCTAGCTCCGGCTTGCCCAGGGCGGGGCCAAACGCCTCGGTCTTGACTCGCTCTTTCGGAATGCCGAGCTCGATTAAGGTTTTCTTGACCTCTTCCATCAGCGGCACGGGTCCGCAGATATGCACGTAACGCGACTCGAGGTCGGGAACGGACTGGCCGATCAACTCTTTGGTGATCCGGCCCGTCGCCCCCTTCCAGTCCGTCCCGTCAGGCTTCGAGATGGTGATGACGACATGCACGTTCGAGTGGCGGCGCTGAAGGTATTCCAGCTCCTCCCGGAAGATGATGTCCTCGGGTTTGCGGCAGCTATACAGCAGGTAGATGTCCCCCTGCCAACTGCGGTCGGTCAGGAAACGGAGGACGCTCATCAGCGGCGTGATGCCCACGCCGCCGCCGATGAGGAGAATGCACTTGCACTCCCGCCCGGTGAAAGTGAACGAGCCGGAAGGCCCGGAGAATTCGAGCAGGTCTCCGTCATGGACGCTGCCGAAGAGGAACCCCGAAACCTCTCCGCCATCCTTGTGCTTGACGGTCAGTTCGACATAGTCGTGCTGTGTCGGCGAGGAGGCGATGGTGTAGCTGCGTTTGACCGGTTTGTCCCCCGTCGGCACCGTGACCGTCAGGAACTGGCCGGGCACATAGGTAAAGGGAAGCATGCCGCCCAAAGGGTTCATGAGCCGGAACGTCTTTACGTCCGGCGTCTCCTGGAAAATATGGCCGACGCGCAGCTTACCTGACCATTTCTTGCCGGCCGGCTGGGCGGACCCAGTGGAACTTGAATCCGCGGCGGCCGGGCCAGCGCGCGCCTGAACAGCGACCGAAGCCGCTTCGGCAGCCGTGGCCGGAGCAGCTCCGCCAGTCAAGTTCTGGAGCAGGAGCGAGGCCCGCTGCATCTTGAAGTAATACATCCAGATCATGACAACGGCGAAGAGCACCAACCCGGCCATGATGGCTGTGTGAAACATGGTCATGCCCCACAGCCGGAAACCCGTCTCCTCCCCGGCCTGGGGCAACAGGTTCATCTCCTGCTTGAACCATTGCAGGGCCATGTTGCGGGGCACTTGGCCCTCGGCAAGGGCGCGGCGCGCCGCCAGACCACTCTCAAACCGCTCTAGTCC
>VFQN01008546.1_pt1 | contig 10310 bp, 20 predicted proteins | sample 3512371 | NCBI WGS metagenome assembly VFQN01 (sample SAMN10412370, study PRJNA504923) | tailings metagenome | isolation source: Replicate 2 from Balatoc abandoned mine | place: Philippines: Itogon, Benguet | collected 2017-08-28 | reverse complement strand
CGCCGGCCGCCAGCGGGATCTAGAGAGGGGCGCGGGCGCTACGGGGGGGCGTGGCGGGGGGGGTACTATATGGACGAGTACGACGAGGACGAGGATGAGGACGAGTGGGAGGAGGTGGGACCGGAGGAGAGCAGGTTGCTGCTCATGCAGCAGCAGCAGCAGCTAGGGCATGGGGCTGAGCAGGGGCAGCAGCCGCAGCAGGCGGGCACAGCAGGCGGGCCGGAAGTAACTGGGCTAGGAGGGCGGGAGGCGCAAACGGAGGGCGGTGGCGACGGGGCGGCGGCAATCAGAGCAGGGCTGTCGCACCTGCAAAGCACGGGCTCCAAACCTGGGGCGTACAAACACGGCGGAGCAGCTCAGGGGGAGCAGCAGCAGCAGCAGCAGCAGGCGGCGCAGCTGTCGGGGAGGTTACGGGAGGCTGCGCGAGCGGCAGGCGCGGCACAGGGGGCACGGGGCGGGGGCGGCGGAGCGGCGGGGGAGGCGGCGGAGCGACATGGAGCCGGTGCTGCGTGTGCGGATAGCGGTTGCGGTGATGCTGCTGATGGGGACGCCGACGCTGACGCCCACCGGCAGCTGCTGGAGGAGATGCTGGGCTTCAGCCTGGCCAGCAAGCCGCAGCCGTACTGACGGTGACGGGGGGGAGCGTCGGGGCGTCCCATCCAGTAGCGTTACCGTTAACGGCGGCATAACAAGCCGCAGCCGTCCTGAAGGGGGGCAGCGTCCGGAACTACAGCAGCGCGCTGTGTAGCACGCTGCAGCCGTCCTGACGGCGGTCAGCTTCCGAAGGTCCGAACCAGTAGCGTTACCAGGAGCGAATAACGTGCTGTGTAGCGAGCCGCAGCCGTCCAGCCGGGGCTCAGGGTGCGCTCGGCGGCGGCGGGGCGGGGGTGCGCTGGGGGGCGGCGGAGCGGGCGAGCGGAAGGGGGGGCGGGCCAGCAAGCCACGGGTGACCCGTTAGGGGTTGTCAGGTGCGGCAGTGCGCTTGGCAGGCGAGACTGTGCACCGCTGTGGGACGCAGGGGCTGCAGGGGAGTCCACGTGTGTCTGTTGCTGGTGCATGGGCCTGTGGAGGCCGTAGGCGTGCTGCGGCATCGCAGAGCACGTGTGTTCCACAAGGTGACTGTCGAGTGATAACGGGCATTGCATTGGTAGGCAGCGGCACCGCGGCGACACGGGGGATGCATAGGACCCGGAATGCGCCAATTAACAGGCTGGAGGCAGGGTGAAAAATGAGCAGAAGTAGGGTAGAGCCATGCGGGGGCGGGTTCTCTACATTGGCCAGTCTTCACAGGCACGTACTGTGTACCAGGCAGGTGTGAGGAGCCCGGGCATGCGAGGCAGGCAGGCGCGGGTTGCGGTGCTGCGCCTTTGGATGGCAACGGATCTTTGGCAAGGCAGGTTGTGGCGGTACCTCATTGATGTCATTGTTGTTGCACACATGTGTGATGCTGTTGGGCGGTTCGGCAATGGTACTGACTGACAGTCCACGTGCAAGGGTGACGGCAGCACGGCATTTTGTAGCAAGCCGCACAGCTGCAGCCGTTTTATGACAGACCGAGGAGAGGGCCACCGGTTGGGGCCTAGTCGATGTGTGGGCTGCATCCGCGGGAGCAACGGACCACAGGACATGTACGTACCGTAGTGTAGCCAGCACTGCTGCCCTGTTTCCAAGGCCGTGTTACAGTTACAGTTTTGGCACGTGGCTGCACAGGGGCTGTTGCCGGGGGGCAGCTGGGAGCCACGCCTGCAGGCCTGCTCGCTGGGAGTGCGTGACCAGTATTGGCATTTTCTGTTAAATTCCAGGACGTGTGGCCATCCAATCCGCACCGGTATCCGGAGGATCCAGCACTTGGCTGCATGGCCCACACTCCACTCTGGCGCACTGCTGTGAAGAAAGCGAAGTTTGGCTTGTAGTACGCGGAGGCTGCTGAACTGTGTGTACACGGCACGTGGCAATTTCACTTGATCATGTGAGGGCCTTCTCACGCCGGGGCGACCTGCGGACGACAATCTTGCCAGAATCTTGCGGCCTTGCGCCCCTTCAGCTTCACCCAGCGTCCAGTTACGGTAAAATAGGTTGGTATTTTACAGGGGGTGCCTTTCGGTCGGGGACTTGGGGTGCCATACTGTCATGCCACACCCACCACCCGAAAAGGCAACAAGGCAGCCCTCCGAAAGCAGCACGAGTCGCTACTGCCAAGGCCCCGTCCCGGCCCGTCCCGGCCATGGCTCCACACCGAATGGCCTCGTGCACCATTAGAAGTCAACTAGCAGCCCAGCATGCAACGGAACTGACAGTTTCCTGAGCGTCACGGCTCCAGGGCGCAGGGGTGTCTTCCCTGCACCAATTCGCGTTACTGCTTTCTTCTTCCCTGCACCGGGCTGCTGACGCGTTTACAACCAGGGCTTCCATGCTAGGTCGATGCCGGGTCGAGGCCTCGAGGGGAGGGGGCTGGACGGCGGTGGGGGTTGGGCACTTGGGCTGGTCTCCTCTGACGAGTCCGCCCTGGGAGTACCGGTACCGTTAAGCCGCCTCTCTGTAGTAACCCGAAATTTTGGACATGCGTGCGCAGCTCTGATCAGGTATCCGGACGGCAGTCAAGAGTGCATGCCGAACCTACGGGTGGATGTCAGCATGCCACTGCCACTGCATGCCGAACCTACGGGTGGATGCTGTGAGCAGGGGAGGTCCCTTCGCGCTTCGGGTCCAGCGTACCCGGCAGCTACCTGGTCGGTATACTTGCAAATCAACGTTGTTGATTCCCTTTTGCTTTGCAGCGTCATACCTGTAGCATGTCGTTTGTTGAAGTAACGGTACCGTACTGGGTAGCGTCACCTGTTGGATTGTGTTTTGCTCTTTAGCTTCTGGCGGCTGCTAGTAGACGAGGCAGGCCTGAATTTTTCTGTACAGCGTGATTGTAGGCGGGCATGCCAACGCCTACAACGGGCTCGTCACCAGCCTCAGTCAGCCGAGGCTGAGACCGTAACGAACGCATTCGCGCACACATTGCATCTGGTGACCTTTAAATAAACCAAAATAAAGTTATGAAAGACCTCGGCAATGGTACCTTGCCAGAGCGGCGTCCTGGCCACCTGTCTCAGCGCTCGGCACGCGCGACAAAGCCCGCGCTGAGCTACTTTGACGCATTCCTGAAGGCCAAGGAGCGCCTTTGGACGCCTGAAGATCCGGAGGGCAACATCGTGCTCAGCGTCGCGGAGAACCGCCTGAGCGCTGACATTATCAAGGTGCGCGTGGGGAGGGGGGCGGCAGGCCGCCAGGGTGCCCTGTTGACTACGGGTGGTGGCCGCTCCTGCCATCTCTATGCCGTTATGGTGCTCACTGTAACACCTACTGTGGTAAGGCTCCCAGGACCTTGCGGTCATCATGGTGTGAATACCGGAAGCGGGTGGTGCGTGTGCGCCTTGCGTGTGCATGCTGCCTCAGGAGCGGCTGGACAGGGCGGTGGCGGACTTCCCCCAGGACGCGTTGGGCTACCAGGTGGGGCAGGAGTAGGGGGAGAGAGAGAGAGGTACAAGGGAAGGAATGTTTCCTGGGGTAGGGTATGGGTAGGAGGGCGACAGGGGGGCCATGGTAAGCGGAGGTGGGTAGGTACGTTGGGGCCAGGGATGCGGCAGTGTGCTCAAGCAAGGGGCAGGGGGGGGTGGGGGGTGGGGGGTGGGGGGTGGGGGGTGGGGGGTGGGACACCGCCGTCATCGGCTTGTGCCCAACGTTGCTGGGCGTCCAGCTGCAGGCAGCTCCTCACAAGCCGCTCCCAAAGGCCCTGTGCAGCGCAGCATCATTACACTGCAGTAAGACCTGGCCATACCACCCCACCGCACTCAACCGAAAAGTGCCAAGCGGTGTGTGCCATATGCACCCTCCGCCTGAGGCTCCCACCGGTCTGCCCGCTTCGTCAGTGACCATAGTTGATTGCTATCCCCCCTCCGTTTGCTTTCCCCCGCCTCCCCGCTCGTCCCCCCAGGACATGCGCGGGCTGCCCTGCCTGCGCCAGGCCCTGGCCCGCCTGCTGGAGGACACCTTCATGCAGGTGGGGGCCGGGAGCCAGGGTTTTTTATTTGCGGGATGAGTAATTATTTGGGCAGGGAATAAGTCATGAACCATGCGCCAATGCCGGGACACTTTCATGGAGGTGGGGGCCGGGAGCCATGGAGGGGGCAGCATGGGCAGCCTGTGCCCCTGTGTGCCTGTGCGTCTGCGTGCGTGCCGCGTAAGGCGCAGCGTAAGGCCTGCGCCGTGCAGGGGGCGGCATGGGCGGTCTGTGTGCCTGTGTATGTACGGTATGCGTGCGTGCTCGCCGGGAGCATGGCTGGGCCTGCATCATGCAGGCCGCATGGCGTGTCGCATGTTGGCATGCGTATGCGCGTATTTGTATGGCTAGAGCGTATACAACAGGCAGGTAGCCAAGGGCGTTCACAGGCACGTTGACGAGAGCACGGTGTACGGTAGGTTGTGGACCGTGGCTATCATCTGGAGCTGGAATGGTAGTGCGTAAGCAGTGGGTGTTGGGTCACAGACAGCTGTGGGGTAACGCCGCGATGGCGGCAGTTGAGGCAGCTGCAGGACCAAGCAGGTGTCACAATCCGCCGAATGTAGGAGCACCCATATCAGTGAAACCTCGTGCCGGGCACCCTGCCACCGGTCATCCCTCTCTGCCACCCTGCCGCGCTGCCGCCCTGCCCTATCACCCTGCCATATGCCGGTTTTGGCTGCCGCTACGCGGTGATATACTGACCTGTCGCGATAGTATATAGAGAAGAAAGCATATTTCTCGTGGCCCTCCGCCCACCCCCAGGGCATCTCCGTGGACCCGGCCCACCTGACGGTGTCGGCGGGCGCGGGGGCCATCATCGAGAACCTGTTCTTCTGCATCGCAGACGCAGGTGGGTGTACGGCAACCGCACAGCTGCTGTAGCTGCGGAGAGTCAGGATGGGGGAGGGTTGGCAGCGAAGGCGCCCCGGGTCTCACCACCACAGCCGGTGCCTGGCACGTGGTTGACGCGGTGCGGGCGGCTGAGAGCCCGGGCGCTTTGCGCCTGTCCGCCCCGGAGTTGCTCACGAGCCGTGTACCCATCCCCCCTCCATGTCTTCCGGCCAGGTCCCAGCCACGCCCCAGCCGCTTACCTTGCTTTGGCCCGGGTCCGGGCATCGCTAAGCACTGACTGTGGTGACTTGTCCTGGTTGTTCGCTACCCTATGGTACAACACCACCCTACCGCAGGTGATGCCGTGCTGATCCCCGCGCCGTACTACCCCGCCTTTGACAACGACCTAACCGTCAAGTGCGCCCTACGGCCCGTGCCCTTCCACCTGGACGAGCAGCAGCCCGTGGGCCCACAGCTGCAGGTGCGTGCGGCACCTCGCCTCGTCGCCTGGGTGTGCTCCTCGCCTGACGCTTCTGCCTGACGTCACCTTTCGTGTACCACACCGGGCTGTAGAGTTAGAGAGAGAGCTAGAGAGCTTCGCCTCACTGTGATGTGGGTGCGTAACACACCCTGCAGCTCTTCCAGGTGCACAGCGGCCAGCGCCCCGTGCCCTGCTGCCCCGTGCTCCGTACGCAGGCCGCCGCCGCCGCCGCGCGGGCTGGCGGCGCTGCGCGTGTTGCCGCGCTGCTCATCGCCACTCCCAACAACCCGCTGGGCACCGTGTACGGCAGGTCGCCGGGGCGGGGCGGGCGGGGGGGGGGCCGGGGGGGGGGGGGTCCCGGGCGGGGGGGGGGGGGGCGGAGGGGGGGGGGGGGGCGGGGGGGGGGGGCCGTGGGTGGCGGGGGTGCGTGTGTGGGAAGAAACACTGGGCTTTGCAGCAGGCGTTTCGGCGCGGCCTTCGATGCGGGTCCGTTGTGGATTGGCACGGCTTCGGGCCAAGCGAGTGTGGCCGCGTCAAGGCTGGATGGGAAACGCGTCCCGCGCACCAGCAATCCCGACGGTTGGTAGCACGTGGGTACTATGGGTCAGGGTACGCTTGGTGGTAGGGGTGGCAGGGGTGGTATGGGTGGTAAGGGCGCTGGGGCCTCACAGGTCACGGCACTGATGAAGGGGACGGGGCAGCCGTTACACTTAACCACGCACTATGAGCGGACCTGCAGTAAGGTTGTGTGCGATCGTCATGCGTGACGGCGTGTTCCGCCACCTCCTGCCCTGGCATCCTCGGTCCCGCGCTGACAACGTCAAGAAGCTTAGACAGTACCACCATGACGTTCCCCGCAATGCCCTTGCCGTACGTACCCTTTGGCCCCCTCCCCAGCGACGAGATCTACGGCAACAGCGTGTTCGGCAAGGGCGCATCCTTCACCAGCACCGAGGTGCTGGCCAGGCAGGAGGCGGCAGGTGGGGGGTGTGTAGCAGGAGGCGGCAGGTGGGGGGGGGGTGTAGCAGGAGGCGGCAGGTGGGGGCTGCGTGCGGCCGGGGGGGGGGCGGGGTTGCCGGTGGGGGCAGCATGGTCGGCAGCAGGCACCGCAGCCGGGTGGCCCCGTACCGTGCATCAGTCGTGCGGGTCACAGCGTCAAGCACATCAACGCGCCTGCACATTACCGCACGTGGACTGTATCTCATGGCCTGAGTGTTAGCGATGTCGGGGAGCCGGTGTACTCGCGGGTACTGCGTGCTGACGCCATCCACACCCTCCTAACCCACACCCCCCGCCTAACCCACAGGCCTGCCGCACTCCGAGCTGCTTCCCGAGCTGCTGCACGTGGTGTGGGGTCTGTCCAAGGACTTCTGCGCCAGCGGCCTGCGGGTGGGCTGCCTCCACAGCAGGAGCAGCCAGCTGAGCATGGTGCGTGCGGATTAGGGGTTGGGGGATGGGGAGGCTGGTATGAGGGGTTGGGTCGCGAGTGAAGTTTGCTGAGGGGGTAGGGGCAGGCGGGCAATATGGCATTGACAGCCGTGTTAGTCCGGTTCTATGCGAGGACGTGGTTGGGCGGGTGGTCGTTGGGGCAAATCCTTGCCATAAGCTGTAGCTTGGATGCTCGCACCCACGTCCGCGTGCTCTCCGCCCTCTCCGCCTGCGTTTGCCCGACGGATTCCGGGATTTCCGGCTCTCCGCTCGGGACCCTGCCAGCCTGCGCGGCATACCTCGCCTTCCATCCCTCCGTCCCGCCGGCCAGCTTCCCAGGCGGAGGAGAGCACTGGGACGCTTCGCCCCGAACCAACAGGCTGGTCACCACCTGCCCGTCGACTCTCCACCGCTGGTACCGCAACCCTCCTCACTGCCACCCACGAAGTTACCAAGCGACTAGTCCTTTCCCCCATCACCCTTACTTTCTTCGTTCCCCCTACCCCCACTGACCTCGCTCTCCGCAGGCTTACTGTTTCCATTCCCGTCACTGTGCCGCTCTGCGGTCACCCCCATAACACCCCCACCCCACTCCCCACCCCGTGGCCTGATACTTGGTCCTGGGCCCCCCCGTTCCTACTACTCCGTCCCCCCCCCCCTTCCCCCGCCCCCTACCCCCCCGGCCATGGACAACCTGGGCTACTTCTGCGCGGTGCCCAACCCGCAGCAGTGGGCGCTGGCGGCGGTGCTGGGGGACGGGCCGTGGCTGCGGGGCTTCCTGGAGGAGAACACGCGGAGGCTGAGGCAGGCGTACGCGGGGCTGGAGGGTACGCACGGGGCGTGTATTGGGTTTTAGCAGCGAATTATAATGCAGTATATATAGTGCAATTATAATGCAATACCCTATATATTACCCCGGAGTCTGGGAGGCGTACGCGGGGCTGGAGGGTAGGCGGGCGCGGGGCCAGGGCCAGGGGAGTCCCCGAACGAGGCAGGCAGGGTTAGTGGGTGAAGTAGATATGTGTGGCCGCGGCCAGAGGGCGACGTGTTAAGGCGGCCTTGCATATGGGGCCAGGGTGAGGGGGGAATGGCGCCACCTACCGGCGGAGCGACGACTAAAAACACAATGTTTACCACCTCCCCCCTGCCCCCGACGTCTCCGCCCTCTTGCAGCCGCTCTGGTTGAGGCGGGCATCCCCCACGTCAAGGCCAACAGCGCCATGTTCTGCTGGATAGACCTCAGGTAGAGTGGGAGGGCGCGTGGAGGTGCACTGGAGCGTCACTGCAACACAAGGCTCATCATCAAGAACACGATACGCCGGGAGGCCACTCGCGGCGGGATTCGAGCCAAGCTGCATCGCTCGATGTCCCCTGCTGCTAGAGTCGTACCCGCTCCTACGCTGTTTGAGGCCCGCTGAATTGCCGCCTGACGTGCTAGGGGTTATATGTTCGGTGGAGGCGCCATCAGCTCTCCTCGCCCGTGGCCCGCCTTTGCACGTCGCCGAGCCCGTGCACATTATCCCGCACGTGCACTTCCGTAACGCAGTCACCCCGTACTCACTAGGTCTACCTGCTGGTGCCCTGCCGCTTGCGGCCTATCCTCCCGCCTCGCACTCCCCACCCTGCAGGTCCTGGCTGGATGAGCCCACGTGGGAGGCGGAGGCGAGGCTGTGGGAGGAGATGTGCACGGGGTGCCGCGTGCTGCTCACGCCAGGTGGGTCGGAGGTGGTGCTTTTCGGCTGGGTTGGCGGGCGGTTAGTGGAGTACTAGTCCACTGGTCATGAGCAGTGCAAGCATGGCCATGTGCACGATCGGCTGCAGCGTCCCCGCTGTGAAGGGGCGCCCAGGGGCTTGTGCGGCACTTTGGAACAGGCACGCAGACCCCCAACCGGGCGAAAGCCACGCATCGCCTCCCTCCTGGCGCGCAGCTTATGGTGCCGGTTTGTTGTTGGCATTCCTAACCGGCATGCTGCTTGCTCGTCTTTCGATCAGTGACTGACGTTGCTGCTCGGCCACTGCGCTGCACCCTGATTTGGCACTGGCGTGGCACCTGCCGCCACTGTCACCCCCTGCTACACAAGTCATCCCCGCCTCACTTACGCCTTATTTCTCCGTTCCTCGCCCCTTGTGCAGGGGAGCAGTGCCACGGCCCCGAGCCCGGCTACTTCCGCGTGTGCTGGGCGTGGATGCCGCACGCCGGCGCGCTGCCGGTGGCGGTGCGGCGGCTGGCGGAGCGCTTCGGGTCCAGGGCCAAGGCGGCGGGGCGGCAGGGGCGGCAGGACGGGGCTGGGCCGACAGGCACCGTGGTGGTGGCCGCTGGGGGCGGGGAGGGGAGCGTGGAGGTGGAGGCGGCGAGCAATGGTGCGGTGTAGTAGGGTTTATGAGAGCAAGAGATTGGGCGGGCATGATGGCGCGAGGTGCGGGAATTGGGTGGGAGGGAGGACGCCTGCTTCCACCCGCTTGCAGCCGAGGAGTCTCGAGCTGGGCGCGCTGTGTTCGCCGAGGGGGAGAGGGTGCGTGGGGTGGTGGCAACCGCGAGGGGTGGCTGACGAGCAGGAAGGGGGACGGAGTGGTCCGGGGGCAACTGTACACACATCCTACAGTGGGGTGGCCAGCCTGCGGCATGCGGGGCAGTGACTGGAGACAGGGCCGTAAGTGTGACGCCATTTGTAAGCCTAGCATTACCGTACGTGACGTAGTTGCACAGGGGGGCTGCAACATGCTCCTGGGGGTGACCAAAGGTTTACCTGGCGTGCGTGTGCACGACCGCGGAACCTCTCATTAACGTGTACGGGGGGAGAGGATCCGGTAAGGGGGTACGCAGCGCACGCATGGGCCCGGGCGGTGTGCACGCGGGGTGTCAGGGGAGCGCTGCGTGTCTTGCGTGTCCGGGGTGCCTGGCGTGAGCTTGCTTACTCGGGGTACCTGGGGTGCGTTGATTGCGTGCACGCGATCTAAAAGTGGCTCCGGAACGGCAAGCAGGCGACGCAGAAGAAGCATTATTAACTTGTCATTGATCTTGATATTTGCGACAGATTCTGGCTGGAAGACTGCGTTGCCGGCCCCTGCGATGTTGATTTTGCGCTGTCGGGGAGTCGGGCCTCCCGCGGAGTCCTGGGATTGCAAAACAATGCTTTGATGAAATGCCTATATGTCCATGAGCACAGAAACCTCATATTCTCAGTCTTTTACTTTGGTAGACTTTTCCTTAGCGCGGGGCAAAGCACCCGGGACCCGGCCATTCGTGACAGTGCCCAGCTACCGACCTTTTTGTTCTCGCTCGTCGCCATGCAGTCTTTCCAGTCGCGTGCATTCAAATCGCCACATCACTCCATCGCTCGGCCGTGCGTGCGGCCTTCGCGGTTCGCGCGGCCGGCGAGGGTGGGGAGGAATGCGGTTCCCGACGACGAGGTCTTCTACGGTCGGGAGCAGGAGTTGAACAAACTGCAGAGCATGCTTGAGAGCAGCCCGATCATTCGGCTGATGACGGGGCCGGCAGACTGCGGGAAGACGGTGCGT
>VFQN01008545.1_pt1 | contig 10311 bp, 11 predicted proteins | sample 3512371 | NCBI WGS metagenome assembly VFQN01 (sample SAMN10412370, study PRJNA504923) | tailings metagenome | isolation source: Replicate 2 from Balatoc abandoned mine | place: Philippines: Itogon, Benguet | collected 2017-08-28 | reverse complement strand
CAGCGTGCACGAGGTGGAGCTGGCCAGGGCAGAGGGGCACAGGTAAGGGTGGGCTCTGGGGTGGGACTTGAAGGTGTGGATGGGTGGGCACTAAGGTCCAGGCAGCTGGCTTGGCATTGTGTATGCCGGGACAGGGACACGAGGCGGTTAGTGTAAGCACTGGTACCGTGGTGGCTGTGTGTGGAGAGGTACAGGGCGGCAGGAGCCAAATGCTGGAAGCTGACAGATGTCGTGGTGAGCAGGGAGCATACTCCACCCTGACTTCCTACCATGTCCACTGACCCCTCCCCCTCCTCTGCCCTGCCCTCGTTCCTGCCATCACCCGTACGTCAGCGTACGGCAGGTACGTGGTGTTCCGGCTGCTGGGCACGCGGCACGTGTCTGCCGCCCAGCTGCGGCTGCAGGTGCTGGTGGACCCGTGGGCCATGTGCGCGCGCAGGGAGGTTCAGCTGTACGTGGTGGCGGGCTAGGGGACTGTACGGGTGCCGTACGGCACGGACGTTGTGCGTCGAGCAGGGGTTGTACGGCAGACAGGTGATGACGTGTTGGATAGTCGCTGTGCGGGCGACAGTCGTACGGCAGGCATCCTTTGGTGGAAGCCTTGCACTGTGCCATCACTGTGCCATCAAGCGGCCTCGCTGACATTAGGGATTTGGCACGCTGACCACGCCCCCAGAGTACCTGCAGCGTGTTCCCACTTTTGAAAGTTGTGTATGTAATCCGTATGCAGGAATCTGTCTTACCTTTTTGCCATTCGGGCAGAACACGTGGCATGTGAGGTGGGAAGGGAAATTGGGCGTCTACCCTGCTTCGCACTTAAGGGCCCTCCAGCAGCTAGCCAGCTACCTACCGTACCTTTTACTAATCCTCTTACATTGTCGAGCTGATTAGCTGGTTGAACACAATGGTCCGCACGCCCCCCGCCGCCCTGCGCCACCTTGACCTGCACTGCATAAAATAAAAACCGTGCGGCACAGCAAGGCACGCAGCCTTTGCCAGGGTGGCACCGTCCAGCACCGTCCGTACCATAGTCTCGCCACGTCGCAACGCAAACGGGGATGGTACACGCCGCCCCTCGGCCCTCTGCCTGGAGCCCTGGACGGTTGGACCTTGTCCATGCCAGGGGACCATCCCTGATCCACACCCGGCAGGGGAGCTCCTATGATACCCAGCCTTCCACCCCATACCTTCCAGTCTTTGCACACGCGCCACTAGGTGCCACGAAGGAGCAGGGGTATTACGAGTAGCGACGCCGTCAGTTGCTAGGGAGGGGCAGAGGGCCACGACGCGAAGCACCCAAAACTGCCCAAAACGACACAACGCCACCACCGGAGTCGGGAACAACCGTCGGGCAGTGCGGCTGGACAGGACTGCGCAGTTTGTACACAGACATAACGGCATACACAACTTATTCCTTGTTGCATCTATGCAAGGGTTACGCCCGCTGAGCCCGCAGCGCGCCCGAAAATCCCGCCTTTGCGGCTTTGGCGGCAATTGGCGCGTTCCAGGTTTTGTTGCGCATTGGGTGCAGCACTCACAGAATGGCTGGGATAACTCTTGCAGCAGCAGCCTCGTAATTGTGCACTTTGCCGCCTTCTGTAATCCTCCGCCCTGCCGCCTTCACTACGAGTGCCGTGACGCCTGCAAGGGACGCTGTACGGGGCTCCGAGACAAAGCAAGTAGCACATGGACAACAGCAAGGTAAAATACTTTCGCCCACAATTAGCTCTGTAATACGGCCAAGCCACAAGTTACCTGGTGCGACTCGGCTGCGCTGCCAACGCAAACCAGGGACGCAAACTGCAACCGGGCATTGCACGACTCCGTTGGCTCATTCACGTGCAAGACGCTGCAATTTTGATAGTTTTCGTGGCAACTTCCCAGCGCCCTTCTCCTTCCCAAACTCCTTCCCAGCGCCCTCATGCAAGCTCCGAATTTATGCTGTACCACAAGCCAAACGCTCTTCACTATTATGATTCACACACCATTACAAATTATGATTGGGTCTTGTGTGTCATGTGCATTTAGGCGCTGACACCGTGGGCAAGGCTCAAGTCCACTCCCAGGCTGTCGCCGGGGCAGGCGGACGCAGCTTCACGCCTTGAAGCATACATGTGAACGTTCAATATACCAGTGCTTTGGCGTGGCAAGTGTAGCGGTCAATGGCAACGGCAGCTGGTCCAGATGCGCAGCTCTGCGGGCAAGAGCCAGACCAAGACCACAGCAGTGCAACGCAGACAGAGTCCAGGTCATGGAAGCGGCAACGCAAGAACGAAGACACCAATCGCCCGGAGGCCGAGGCGGTAGTTGGTGCTCAACAAGACATCTCAGCTCGAGGGTCCGGCGAGGGCATTATGGAGCAACTCTGCGAACTGCTTACGCTGTATATTGAACGGGCACAAGCAGCGCAGGAGAGGCTTGCTGCAGCTCAGGAGGGGCAAGCGGGCGACCAGTTGGGTGGGGCGGACCGGCAGCCCCGAGAGCAACCCACTGTTGTTGCCATGCGGCAGGCCCTTGCGTACGATGTTCCTATCAGCGCCCTCATCAAGGCTGTAGCGCGCCTCGCAGAGGTCGGCGTTGTGCCACTGGACGGCCTGGAGGCAGCACTGGTAGGTGCATGGTGCGGGGGATGGTGGGCGTTGGGGGCCATGCCTGCGCGGCAGGCCCCAACAGCTTAGAACCGTGAGGGTCGGCATATTAACGCTGTGCATGTTTTGGGGCCAAGGATTTGCCCCTGCCTCACTTGATTCTGGCAACTGGGCATAGCAATGCTGTGCACTGGTGTAAGCCCCGTGGCGTGCGCGCCGGCCGTTGCTGCTCTGACTGGCGGGGAAAGGTCTGCAGCTCGCACTCGGCACTAGTGCCCCAAGTGCTTCCACCACGCTCCACTGCCCCAGGCATTTGCCTCCAGCAGCGAGGCGAAGGTGCTGTCTTCCGGGCAGCAGGGCGCAGCAGTCGTGGCCCTGGGCGGCTCCCTAGGCGGAGATGGACATGCGGGGCAGGTGCCCGCTGGCTCAGACGGCCGCGGGCCCACCCAACGGGACACGGCTGCGGCGACAGCGGTGAAGGACGAAGCCGCGGCCGGCCAGCGCCCCGGGCCCGTCTTGGCAGGCCTGGACGGTGTGACATCTGGGGAGGCGGCAGGCGCGAGGGAGGCGCAGCGGGACGGCGACGTTGAAATGACCGCGGCCGACGCAGAGGGGGCTGCGGTGCAGGCGGAGGGAGGGGCCGAGGGCCTTCAGAACCGTGACGGCAGCGGGGCGTTGTGCGAGTCTGTGTCCGGGTCGGGCACCAGGGGCCTTGAGGTGGACGGCAAGGCTGCTGGCACGAGAGGCGGGGATGCGGCTGACAAGGGGGTGGCGCGGCCGCCTGCTGCCGGTGAGGCCGGCACCACGGCGTCGGGTGCTGCGGCAGGCGTGGCAAGGGAGGAGGGCAGGGGTGCGGCGGAGGCGGCGCCGGGCGGCGAGCATGCCGCTGCCGCTGCCAACGCTGACACCGCCGCTGCCGCTGCGGTTGCAGAGGCGACCGATGCAGCTGAAGCGCTGGTAACAGGCTCCGGCCTGCGCGGCCTAGTTGGGGAGCAGGGGCCGACCGTGGGTCTGAGCGCAGCTCGCGGGCCGGCTCTGGTGGAGCTGGGTGGGGGCGGCAGCGCGTTGGTGGTGGATGTGGGTCAGCGGGCGGCGGCGTCGGACATGGGAGGGCGCGGCGTGGTCTCTGTGGGCTCTGCCGGGGGCCTGCCCGCGTGGGTGGGCCAGGGCCGGGGGCCGCTGCCGCAGCGGCTGGGGCTCAGCCGGCGCATGTTCCTGGCGATTGCGGAGCAGCTTCCGGTTGGTGAGTGGGTGTGGTGAGGGGGAAGAGGGCAGATGGTAGGAGGACAGCAAGCAAGGCGCTGGAGGGAATGGGCAGTGCAGTGTCTGACGACCGAGGCTTATGTGAAGGCTTCCGTCTACGGTGCCGCGGTGGCGGAATGGTGTCCACCGCATGTCAGCAAAGCGTTCAATCCCGATCCAATCAAATCCCGGGCCAACACGTGTCCTGGCTTACGCGCCCTAACGCTCCTCCATCTTGAGTATTGCGGCTGGTGTGGGTGCAGGGTCGGAGCTGGACAGCTTGCTGCCGCCAAGGGACGGCTTTGTCGGCGTGCTGTACCTTCCGTCCCTAGGAAGCGACATGGTAAGGAGGAACGGGGGTACCGCGCTGCGCCGAATGCACAAATGCCGCAGCAGTGTTGTAACGTCCTTACACCTTCTCAGGCAATTGGCATATGGCCCTGGCCCGGTTGTCCTTCACGCACTGGACCTGCAGACGAGGCTACGAGCACACCAAATACGTCCATACCCTGCCCCCGTTGCCGCAGGTCGGCGCCGCACTGTGGGACGGCGGCGCGCTGCGCACCCTAGGCACCTACAGCTCATACCGTGACGCACGGCAGAGCTGCGCTGGCGCCGCCGCCCTGCTGTCCGCCTCCCACACCACCCGCTCCCCCGGCGCGGCCGCCGGCGTCAGCGTTAACGCGCTGCTGTCCGGCGCCGCAGCGGTAGGCCCAGCCGCCGGCACCCGCGTGCTTCCGGCCGCCGCCGCCAATGCCGTACGCTTGGGGCATTCGGCGGCAGCGCCGCTGCACGTGATGAAGCAGAGCAGCAGCGGAGGGCCCGGAGATGGGGTGGGCGACGCGGGCGTTGTGGGGCCTGCCGCGCCAGGGCTGGGCGGCGTGGCCATTCGGAACGGACCGCGCCCGTCGCCTGACCGCAGCGCTGAGCGCGGTAGGCATGCAGCTGTGCCTTGTCTCGAAGGGAATCCGCCTTATCCTGTTCAATGCCTACCTTAAAGTCCTTGTGTTCCAACCCTTGGTTGCTGTTCTCATTTGCTGCAGCTTCTTGCTTGCCGTCCCTGCTGTTCCCAGGTGCTCCTCCTGAAGGCTCCAGCCTGGACATCCTGGCGGCGGCCAGCGAGCTGCTGCACCTCAGCGGCAAGGACGCGTCGCCGCCGACTGCCAAGCTCCCCCAGCCGCAAGGCCGCGACCACGCTGCCACCGCCGCCGCCGCTGGCGGGTCCCAGCCGCGCCGTTCCGACCTGTCGGGCCTCACCGGCCCAGCAGGCAACATCCCCGGCGGCACGCAGCCCCTAGACCTGCTCATGAAGCCCGATGGCGACATGGGCGCCACACCGCAGCTGGTACAGGGCCCCGGCGGCGCACAGCACCTGGTGCTGGTGCAGCGGCAAGGGGGCGGCGGCGGGCCCGCCGCCGCCGGCGGCAGGGGAGTCCCCTCTGCCCAGCCTCTGGACGCCGCGCTGGATCTAGATGCCCTGCCTCCGGAGCTGCGCAGGCAGCTGCTGCGCATGGGGGCAGGGGGCCCAGGACAGCCGCAGCTGCTGAGCCTGGGCGGGATGGTGGGCCCCGGGCAGGTGCCCGGCGGCGCGGGGCTGGCGGTGGGGGCTGGAGGCAGGAGTGGCGCGGTGGGAATGGCGGCCATGGATGGAATGGGAGGGGCGATGCAGGGTGGCGGCGGCGGCGGCGCGGGGCGGAGCCTGCCAGGCGGCGGCGGGCCTACTCCCTCAGACGCCGTGCTGCGGCAGCTGATACAGGCGGCGGCCACGCAGAATCAGGTGCGGAGAGGGGTCGCTTGCAGGCCTTCGTGGACCCCTGGGCTTCAAAGGTGTCCGCAAGCGGCTGTGCACGGCCGTGTGCGAGCTGCAAGTTTTCAGGCCGCACACTTTTGCAGTTGTGCAAGGACGTGAACGTAACGAAGTCAGACATGGCTAGCTGGCTGCGTCCACCTACCTGACCGTTGACACCATCCACCCCCCTGTCCGGCCCCACAGAGAGACCGCGGCGCGCCCGTCACGGTGCAGCTGCAGCCGTCGGGGCAGCTCACCGGCATGCCCCCTTTGGACACCCACACCCTAGTGCCCCTAGCCACCGGCCCTGCAGCTGCAGCAGCAGCCGGAGGCGCCCGCGGCGCCCCGCCCCCCACACGCATGCCCGCCATGCCCGGCCAGGACCGGCTGAGCACCGGAGCAGGCAGCGGCATGCCTGGGGGCGGCGGCGGCGGGCAGCGGCCACGCAACGCAGGCGGCAACACCGGCCCGCCGCCACCCGGCGGCTCGCAGCCACTCGGCCCCATCAGGCAGGCAGACGTTGCAACGCTGGTCCGTATGTGTATTGAGAACGGTGTGGCGCTGGATAGTTACACTCTGGCTACGACGCTCAGCGCGCTGGCCGGGTCCCAGCCAGGCGTGCCGGGAGGTGGGCCGCCCGCGGGCCGGCAGCAGCAGCTGCAGCACCAGCCGGGGGCTGCGCGTGGGCAGGGCGCGGCGGCGGTGCAGGAGGCTCCCGTGCATGTCAGGGTCGGCAGGGGCGCGGGCGGGGACGCTAGGGAGCGAGGGGAGCCTCCCCTGCAGCGGCGCGGGGGCGGCGGCGCGCCGCCGTCGCCGCAGACCAGCCAGGATTTGAATTTTGACCGGCAGCCAACGCGTCCGCCGCCATTGAACCAGCAGCAGCAGCAGCAGCAGCAGCTGAAGGACCAGCAGCTGGTCGCGCTGCTGCAGCAGCTGCAGCGGCAGCCTGGCAACGCGCCGCCGCCGGGGCAGCAGCCGTTCCGCGTGGGCGGACCGGTTGACATGGGCCCAGGCGGCGGCGTGGGCGGAGGCAGGCGGGTCGGGGCGGCAGCACAACCTGGCAGGAGCATGGCAGGGGGCAACGAGCAGCCTGGTATGCCTCAGCTGGCTCTGGTGATGTACCCGGATGGCGGCCAGGGCCTGGTGGCTTTGGACGCAGGCGGCATGGGCCCCGGGGTGGGCCGGTTCCGCGGGGACAGGGACGGAGGCCCAATGCCGGCCGTGGTGCTGGAGGGGGCGGACGGCGGCGCGGGAGGGGCGCCCTTGACGATCAACCTGGACAACGGTGCGGGTGGGGGCCTGGGCGTGGGCCTGGGACAGCAGCCGTCGCCTCTGAACCCGCCACCGCTGCTGGTGGCTGGGGGCGAGCTGGTTGGCGGCCGGGGGCGTGAGGGGGCGCCCCTCCCGGGGCGCATGGGCGGGTTGCAGGGGCCTGGGCTTGGCCCGGCGAGCGGACCCCAGGGGAAGATGACGCCCGCTACGGCGAGGTTGCTCGATGAGGTGCTGCAAGGCATGATGAGGCAACAGCAGCAGCAGCAGCAAAGCATGGGTGCTGCGGGCAGGGATGCCGGAGCGGGCGGTGGGCGCGAGGGGGGGAGCGGCATGCACCGAGCGGCCGGGGGCGGGGGCGGGGGAGAGCGTGCGGGCAAGGCGCTGCAGCTGGCGAATGGAGGTGACGGGGGGGGGGGGGGGGGGGGGGGGGGGGGGGGGAGGGGCGCGGGGGGGGGGAATGGGGGGGGAGGGGGGGGGGGGGGGTTGGGGGGGGGGGGGGGGGGGGGCGGGAGCCAGCGCCCCCTCGGCGTATGGCTGGGGGGATGATGAGTACGGGGTGGCGGGTGGAGCAGGCCCGGCGGGTCAGGATGTCCACACCGAGATGGCTGGCGAAGGAGAGGAGGCGGGGGAGCTGGGGCAGGGTAGTGGGTCCCGGCGGCGTCGGGGGCGAGCGGGGGCTAGGCAAGAGCATGTGCAGGCTGTGGCGGGGGCGCCCGGAGGCTCGGGGGCGACCGGGAATCGGCAGGACCCTTTGTGAGGACCGACACCTGCAAGTCATGCCACGTATGCTTGTGCCCCAAGCGTCGGCCGTGGGCTCGGTGAGCGTTCCATCTGCGTACGGCAACGCACGGACGTACGGCACGGAATCGGGCGTTGCTGTGCTGCCCGTGGAGACTGTGGCACGTAGCTACGTGAATCAGTGACCACTGCGGTGTTGTTGATTTCGCGCGCCACACCTGTGACGCGAAATAGCGCAGTTCCCATTGTGCGCCCGGGATGCAGCTAATGTGTTACGACGCCGTTGGTACATGTTCACCGCGTGCAGCCGGGAAAGATAATAGGCTGTTTGCCGACGGGCCCGTGAGGGCAAGGAATGGTGCAAGGTGGCGTTCAATGCAAGACGAGAGGATGCAGCCGTGTCGCGAGGTGCACGATTTGCAGCGTGCATGTGCAGAGGCGGTGTGATGATGGGCCGGTGGGTGGTACAGATGGCAGTGGAAGGGCGGTACCGTTCAGTGCAGTGCATTAGGGGCTACGTGTAGCGCGTGCGTGGGGGTGTGGTAAGCGGTGGCTGTCACGTTGGTGGGGGCTGTAGTAGGTAACGGGCGGCGATGCGTGCGCGGGGTGTGTGCCGGGTTCGTCGTGGTACGCAACGATACGGTGTCTTTGAATCGGCAACCTCACCAGGGAACCTTGCCTTCGCATGCGACAGAGCGTACCAGGTCAGCCAAAGTGCATGGGTATGTGCCTGCAGCTGTCGATTGGACGTTTGCTGACTGGTCCGCTCTGGTTCGCCGATCCTCGCACACAAACCCGCAAACAGCAAAGCACTGGCATGCCATGTTGTGGTACTGGTGCCTCGTCTGTGGGGTTTGATGTGTCACTTAGCTGCGCTGTCACGTTTTCGCGCCGTGTTCCCCCGGCGGAGGATGTGTGCCTCTGCCGTGCTCACGTTCTGTATGTCGTGTCTCAACCGGAGGCGCCGCGGAAATACAGTCATCGCGCTGCGGCTTTATGCCCCTTGTGCAACGCACGGCATGGCTGGGGCCTGGCGCAGCACTTTGGATCTGCGGTGTGCGGGCCCAGGGTGCTGGAGCCAGGCCTTGGGGTTTGTCCGGTGCTACATTGTGTTGCGCCACTGTCTGCTGCGTTGGGCTGGCCGGGTAGTTGGCACCGCTGTACGGTGAACGCCCTCGCGATGGGTAGCGCGTCATCAATGCGGCCGTGTGGATGTTGGTATCAGCGGTAGGTTGGCACTGAAAAGGTGGGCCCGCGTTGCCCTGGCGTGTGGAGGGAGCCGTCGTTGACACCAGCCTGATGAGCTGGTGCTAGTGGCTTACATGTCCACTTCTAAGGTGCCAGAAGGTGGGAGCATTGCATGTGAGGAGTCGGTGCTGTGGGGGGGTCTCCCAGGGGGGCTGTCGGTGCGCTGGCGTACCATCGTTTGTCTGTGGGTTTCTGGTCGACTGCTGGCTACAGTTATCCGCATTTTGAAAGTCCAGCTGGGCAAATTACAGCAGCGCTGGTGCAACACTCCAACTGCTTGGACCTGTGCTTGGCGGCGTGGAGACCACCTGCGAATAAGCACACTGCGAACCAGAAAGAGCGTGTACGGCTGTGCATGGGGATTGAGGTAATGGGAGGGTGGGTTGCGTGGCTGTGCATTCGCGTGGCAGTTGCATTGCTTTTGTGTCACTGTATGCGTATGTCGGAAGAGCACAGGGTATGGCCCATTGCTGAACTCACAACGGCGAGTGTTTCTGCAACACAAATGGCTGTGATTGGTCAAGGGCGATTTGCACAGAAGAACAGCTGAAGCGTGCATCTATGTACGGGTGTCCAGTGTAACATGGTGGGCAGAAGCCGGGGTAAAGTACGGGTAAGCGTCGTACTGGCTGTTATCTGTTCGGTTCGGGGTTTGGCATCTTGTCGCTACATTTGCGCGGTTATGTGTGCGTGTGTGTGAGAGTGTGGTGGAAACAAACAGGCGCCCTTGTTGCTGTGAAGCTGGAGCTTTTGCCGTAACGCCTGCAGCAAAACGGCAACAGAATGGAACCGCGTTGCAAGGCGGGGCGGACCAAGGGCATGGTACGGCCAAACTGTGCTGCTGTTGCTGAGCGTTATTCTACTCCTTTGTAGTGTCCATAGTAGCATAGGGGGCATGCATTGTGATCTGTTGCGGAGGCACGGGCACGGACATGTAAGCAGGCGTAAGGGCAATGTCGGCCGTTTGGCTTACCCTGGGGTCGCGCCCTCACAGGGTACTGCAGCGTGCTGCGAACATCTTGCCCATACATTCTAGCGTCACCTGCCCGACTTACACGGGTGCCCGAGTTACACCATTTTACCTGTAGGGCGAAGCGGAGATGGGGCTTGTGAGCAGTCACCAGCAGTTGCAACACCGTATCCTGCTGTGACCCTGTGATACGGCTCTCGTCGACAGCGAGCATACGGGGCCATCCTGGGCATTTGGGCACTCTACTTTCCGGGCTGCAGCCTGTTTTGGGTTGCGCAACATGCCATGTCCGCGAGTGCACAATCGTGCCGCCGCCGCAGATTGCCACCGTGGCGTGTAAGCGTACGGGAAGCCGAGGGCCCAAACCCCCTCTACGGTACTGGAGGATGGTGGACGGAGGGTGCCCCAGGGGGGCTCCCCTGCTGCTCTGGTGCCTCATGTCATGGCGAATACCTCGGCCTACG
>VFQN01008544.1_pt1 | contig 10311 bp, 14 predicted proteins | sample 3512371 | NCBI WGS metagenome assembly VFQN01 (sample SAMN10412370, study PRJNA504923) | tailings metagenome | isolation source: Replicate 2 from Balatoc abandoned mine | place: Philippines: Itogon, Benguet | collected 2017-08-28 | reverse complement strand
GGTCGCGCTCGTCCACCACGATCAGGTCGATGACTGTGTGGTCGATCTGTACCTGGGGTCCGGGGAGCAATGGAACAGCCAACCGACTTAAGCCCTGGCAAAGGAAAGCCGGAACCTCAGAAATTTCTGCTAGCGCGATAGTCAGGCGGTCGCGTCACCCGCTGTGTGATCGTCGTGGTGGTCAGTCACGCTCCAGCACGTCGATGATCGGGCACGGCCTTGTGCTGCCACCGGCATCGCATTGCTGGATCAGATCGCCCAGCGCTTGGTACATGGCCGTCAGGTCGGCCATCTTCTGCTCGATCAGTCCCTGCTTTCGGGCGGCCAGCGCCCGCGTGTCCGAGCAGCCACACGCCGAGTCCAGCGTCAGCAGCATGCCGACTTCATCCAGCGTGAAGCCCAGCGCCTGCGCCCGCTTGATGAAGCGCACCCGCTTGGCCTCCCCTGCCGGGTAGCGCCGATGGCCGCCCAGCGGCTTGGTCGGTTCATCCAGCAGCCCGCGCCGCTGGTAATAGCGGATCGTCTCGATGTTCACTCCGGCAGCGTCCGCCAGCTTGCCGATGGTCAGGTCTGCGCCCATGCAAATTTCCCTTGATTCCGTACTTAAGTACGGAATTTAGAGTAACACTTGGGCGCACAAGTTCAAGGAATCGGCATGGCATCACTCACCGGCAAAAGCTCATTGGTCGCAGGCATCCTCGCCGCCATCGGTGCATCGGTGTGCTGCATCGGGCCGCTCGTGCTGCTGGCCCTCGGCATCGGCGGCACCTGGGTTGGCAGCCTGACGGCAATGGAGCCGTACCGGCCGTTCTTCATCGGCTTGACGCTGCTGTTTCTCGGCCTGGCCTTCCGCAAGCTTTACCTGGTGCCGCAAGTCTGCACCCCAGGCACGCCCTGCGCCGATCCGCGCACGCGCCGCCGGCAACGGCTCACCTTCTGGATCGTCGCCATCCTGTTGCTCGCCCTGCTGGCCGTGCCGTGGCTGGCCTCGTTGTTCTACTGAAAGGAGTTCGCCATGCGCAAATTGCTCATTGCTCTACTGGTTGCCTTGCCGTTCGCGGCACTGGCCGCCTCGTCGAAAACGGTCACACTGGCCGTCCAGAACATGACCTGCCCGCTGTGCCCGATCACGGTCAAGAAATCGCTGGAGAAGGTAGCTGGCGTCAGCGCAGTACAGGTTGATTTCGACAAAAAAACAGCCACCGTCACCTACGACCCGGACAAGGCCCAGCCGGAAGCGCTGACCAAGGCCACGACCAACGCGGGCTACCCGTCCGCCGTGCAGAAGTGACGCCGCGATGACCATCATTCTTGAATCTGTGCTGACCTGCCCGCACTGCGGGCACGCCTGGCAGAAGACCATGCCGACGGATGCCTGCCAGTTCTACGACGAGTGCCCGGCGTGCCACGCGCTGCTGCGCCCCAAGCCCGGCGACTGCTGCGTGTTCTGTTCATTCGGCTCGGTGCCGTGCCCGCCTATCCAGCAGCAGCGCGGATGCTGCGGATAGGCTTGAAGCGGCTCAAACGTCGTCCTTCCTGCTCAGGGGTCGCAGCTCGCCACGGGCGACCGCCTCCGGCACTGAGAACGAGTAGCGCCCAAGCATGTTGATGTGCTCATTCGAACAGCGCGCTCGGCCGGTCGGTGCCCGTCCAGCACAGCGCGCATAGCCACCGGCCAAGGCGGAACTGCACGCCGCCGTCGGCAAATTCACGATAGTCGTAGCGGGCACGAATCTCGGTCGTGTGCCGCCAGCGTTGCTCGCTCTCGCGGTAGGCGAGCACGCAGTCTGGGTCGGCGATGCCGAGCTGGGACGACAGCGTATGCAGTACCGCGCCGGGCACGGCGGCCGGGTCTTCCAGGAAGGTGCCGAGAAAGCGGGCCGTGGTCAGTTGCAGCGCATAGCCCAGTCGGTGGCTGTCGCGCCGCTTGGTGGCGATCCACTCGCGGTCATCGTCGTCCAGGTGGAAGTAGCGCGCCAGCTCTTCGCCGGAAAGCGTGTCTGGGTAGCGGCCGTAGCGTTCCCGTTGCGTGGTGGACAGGAAGCTGACCGGCATGGCTCAAAGCGCCTCGGCGCAGAAAGTGGCCGGCGTGACGATGCGCGTGCGCCCAATGCTACCGCGTTGCAGCAGCCCGGCGCGGCGGTCGCCCGTCACCAGGTAGTCGGCCTCGCCGCTCAAGGCCATCGCCAGCAGGAACGCATCGTTCGGATCATTCGCCTCGATGCCATCCGGCAGCGGCGGCAGTTGCGCCAAAACGATGGCGCGCTGCATGTTGTTGACCATCGTGCCGACGCGGTGCGCGGGCAAGATGGTCTTGAGCTTGGGGTAGCGGCTCACCCGCCGCAGCTCGTCGAGCTGTGCCGCCGATGTCACCAGATCGAAGCGCGCTGCGCGCCAGGCGCGATAGATCGCATCGGGTGGCCCATGGGGCGAAATCAGCGCGCCGAGCAGCACGTTGGTGTCGAGGATTACGCGCATCAGTGTTCACGCGCCCATTGCACAGCCTCGTCGATGAGGTCGGTCAGTTCGGTTTCGCTCATGCTGGCAGCAGCCGTCTTGGCCTGATCGACGGCGCGCTCCAGCAGGTAGGCGCGCACAGCTTCCTCGATGAAGCGCGACAGGTCGCCCTTGCGGCCGCCGCCCTGCGCGGCGATGAACATGCGCACGGACTGATCTACGTCCGGCGATACGGCGATGTTCCAGCGAACGGTGTTCATATTGTCCTCCAATACAGTGTATGGGTGCATAGGTGTTTATACACCTTATCACCATCACTGGCAACGGTTCGATAAAACCTTCGTTTTACAAGACTCTGCCGCGCGACCTGATCCGCAAACAGTGCTGCACCGCAATTCGTCTAAATTTGTGGTTTGATGAATCAAAGTTCGATATTGTTCTGTTTTAACAAGTAAAGCAGACTCTAAGCATGAAAATCGGCTATGCCCGCGTTTCCACGCGCGACCAGAAATCAGACTTGCAGGTGGACGCCCTCAAGGCGGCCGGTTGCGAGCGCGTCTACCAGGACGTGGCGAGCGGCGCGAAGACCGCGCGGCCGGCGCTCGACGAGTTGCTGGCTCAGTTGCGAGCCGACGACGTGCTGGTGATCTGGAAGCTGGATCGCATGGGGCGTTCGCTCAAGCACCTGGTTGAACTGGTCGGCAGCCTGATGGAACGCAAGGTCGGGCTGCTGAGCCTGAACGACCCCATCGACACCACCAGCGCCCAAGGGCGGCTCGTGTTCAACCTGTTCGCCTCGCTCGCGGAGTTCGAGCGCGAGCTGATCCGCGAGCGCACGCAGGCCGGGCTGACGGCGGCACGGGCACGCGGCCGGGTCGGTGGGCGGCCCAAAGGTTTGACGCCGCAGGCCGAGGCAACGGCGCTGGCCGCCGACACGCTGTACCGCGAGCGCAAGCTGTCGGTGGCCGCCATCGCGCAGAAGCTGCATGTGTCCAAGAGCACGCTGTACAGCTACCTGCGGCATCGCGGCGTCGAGATCGGCCCCTACAAGAAACCGGCGCAGGGCCAGCCAGGCCCATCGACGAGTGCTGGCGAGGTTGATCCGCCGAAGGTCGCCACGATCCGGCTGACGCTGCGCATCGAGAACAACAGCAAGTTCGTGCGCGGCAAGAAGCGCGCCCGTGAGGACATCGAGCGCTACTGCTTGTCGGAGTACGACGGCCAGCGGCTACCCAGCGGCGAGTACGAACTGAAGGTGCCCTACAGCAGTGATGACGACCTCGACAAGCGCATGCACGAGCTGCTGGGTGACATCTCAAGCGAGGCGGACGACCGCAACTGCTTCTCGGAAAGCGATGCCCGCATGGATGGGACTGACCGCTACTGGTGATGCCGAGCGCTTAAGTCGGTTGGCTGTTCCATTGCTCCCCGAACCCCTACCTGCTCCAGCGGTGCGGAGACTGGCGGAGGAACACCGCCAACACCTTGCAGGATGCGGGACGCATCCTGGCCTTCCCGAAGTCGAGTGGTCTTGAGTGGATCAAGGCTGGCGATCCGCAACGCGACCGTGTTGCGCGCCGGCATCCGCAGCTTTTGCAGCTTGCACACCCGCGCAACTTCACGGTGGAACGCCGCCAAGCTGCGCTTCTGCTTGGTCAGGAAGCGCTTTTGCAGTAGCTCGCGGATGATTCGTTCGACCGACTCCGGCAAGCGGCCTTTACCTTTGCCACCGCTCGACTGTCCAAGAGCCAAATCAGTGACCAGCCCCGAACCTTGCCGGGCACGGCGGATCAGGACGTAGACCTGCCGCCGGGACAGACCCAGCGCCTGGGCTGCTGCGTCGGCCGCTTCATGCCCGACCGTCTCCGACTGCGCCAACGGCCCAATGATCTCCGCGCGGCAGCGAGCACGCTCCCATGCCTGTTCAGACAGGGTGGCTACGCCGCGCTCGGCAATCGGTACGGTATCGGTCGCCATGCTCGCCTCGCTTTGGTGCACACGAGTATTGAGCATAGACGAGTTTCGTGCAGAGGAGTCCTGATATCGGGCTGTCAGGAGCCGTATGCACAGCAGGCTTCATGTCTCGTTGATTGGTGCAGTCGTCTTCTGAAAATGACAATGAGCCTAGCTCAAGGTGATAACCTCAACGAGCCAAGCAAGACAATTTCAGCGTGAGGACATGATGGGCAAGAAGGAAACCGAGGAAGCCTGGCTGCATGCACAAGTTGGCCCGACCTTTGATGCGCTGAAAGCCGACCCAGGCCGTGCCGTTACCGCTGACCAGGTGCGCGCCCGTCTGGCTGACATCGCCCAAGCTATGGAGCTGGTCCGCCGTGTCGATGCGGGCCTAGAATCCCTGACGCCCTTTGACCCGGCGGAGGACCTGACCACCGCCGAAGCCGTGGCCGCATTCCTGGCCGACGCCGAGGCCACGGCCGACCCGGCCTATATCGAGCACGCTCACCAGGTCGCGGCACGTGCGCGAACCACGCACGGCATCGCGTCGTGAGCGAGCTGGCCAGCGTCGCCATTCCTGGCGGTGCTGCAGGTGGATCTCATCGCCGGGAATGACGATGCGAGATCCACGCCAAGGGGAAGAGTAAGACGGGGCATCATCGCCCGATCTGGCGATGATCGAGCGCCGGCGCGCATCGCCACTTCCGACGATGCAGGCCCGGAAACGACAAGGGCGGCCAATGGCCGCCCTTGCTGTTCCTGGTGTCTAGCTTACGCGGGGTGAAGCGACTGGCGCACGGCATTCAGTGCCTCACGGAAGTCGGCCGGCGTCGCTCGGCCCGTCTCGGCCTGGTAGAACACGACCATGAAGGCATTGGCGACTGCTTCGGCCAGCGGCCCGAGCTGCCGGGCTGCGTCCTGGTCAATCCAGTCTAGGGCCGCGAGCTGCACGGCCGCATGATGCACTGCCTGAGTTGCGTTGGTAGGATTCAAGGTTGCGATGATTCACCTCTCCATCAGGTGGGTTAGTGGAAGTGTCGGCCGGCCCCACGCCGGCCGACGCGCCTTTCACGCCGGCGTCGAGCGATTCACGAAAGCAGCGACTTCATCATCGGGATCGGCCGCCTGATTGCCGGTCTGTTCGCCGGCCAAGCTGTCGCCGTCGAAGGCCGGAGCCTCTGCTGCTGTGCTGGCCCGGATCGCCGTTGCCACTTGGCCGCCGATCGTTTGGTCCATGCGCTCCTGGAAGCCCTCCGCGAGCTGCACGGCCTTGCCTTTGAGTACTGCACCTGCGCCCTTCGCCAGCTCGCCGGCCGTGCCCGCTGCCAATGCTGCGGCACGAGTCAAACCAACGGGGCCGGTGCTGCCTGGTGCGGCCTGCGGCCCCTGTCCTGCCCCGCCAGCGGGCTTGGGTTCGCTCTTGGCGGCCTTGTCGGCACCGTTGCCGGTGCTGGCCGTCGAGCTGCTGCCTTTGTCGCCGGCGCTGGCCTTGTCGCCACCCTTCGAGCTGGCCGAGCGGCTGCTGCCCCCCGACGACGAGCCCCCGAAGCCCGCAGCCTGCGCGAAGGGCGATCCCCCTGCGCCGGCTGACTCCTGACCGCCCGAAGCACCCGCGCCCCCCACGCTCGCCATCATGTCCATGCCAGCGCCGGCATCGCCGGTCGCGCTGCCTTGGGCCTTCTCGAAGGCGGCTTTGACGGCCGAAGCCCCGCCGGCGAGGTTGGCCGCGCCACTCATCACGGCAGCACCGGCCATGCTTGCAGCGCCGGCCGCAACACTGGCCGCGCCCATCGCAGCACCTACAGCAGCGCCTGCGCCGAAGTTACCGATGCCGCCAGCGTTCCCAATGCCCGTACCGGTAATGATGCCAGCGATCAGCGGCGGCACACGATTGACCAGCATCAGCAACGCCACGCAGAAAACCAGCATCACGCCCAGCTCTTCAAAGTTCAGCGTGCCGGTGTTCATCCTAGCGTAGAAGCTGGAAAGCAGGTCGTTCCCGATGCCGACCAGGAGCACCATCGTCATGATCTGCACCGCCACGCCCAGGGCCGTCTTGTAGTAGTTGATCGCCATGTCGGAAGTCCAACGAGAGCCACCGAAGCCGAGGAAGAAGATGCCGGCGTACATCAACAACCACCCTGACACGAGCAGCAGGAGCATGTTCACAGCGACAACCGCCAGCAGGATCAAGATGCCGACGCTCAAGGCCACACCGATGAAGCTATCCACGGGCGACCAGATTGACGAGTTCGTGAATGCCTGCTTCAAGATCATGAAACCGATATCCACGATGCCCGAGGGTGTCACCGACGCCACCCCGGATGCCTGCTCACCGATCCGGGCCAGTGACTGGATGATCGAGTTGGCGAAGGCAGGGCCATTGCGCAGCAGCCAGAGGAAGAAGCCGAAAAACAGGATGAAGCGGATGAACTCGGCGAAGAACTCGCCAATGTCAGCCTTGCGCAGCGCCATGAAACCGAACGTCCAGACGAGCGAGATCGTGCCCAGCGTCCAGAACAAGAACGTCGCGGCGTTCATCACCACTGTCTGCCAGGCCGTGGCCCGCGTGGCGAACTCCGTCACCACCTGGTCAAGCATCCCCTGGTTGGTGAGCTGGGCCGATGCAGCGGTGGAGTAAAGCGCGAGAGTGACGCCGATCAGCGCCGCCTTGTGCAGTGCTTTCATGGTTTCACCTCCTGCCCCTTCGAGCCTTTCGGATCGGCCAGCTCCAGCCAGTTCATCGGCTTCTCGGTCGGGGCGATGCCGCCGCCGGCCGGCGACCGGCGCGAGCACAACCCGGCGAAGGTTTCGCGCGTAGCCCTGTCCTCGATCTTCTTGATCGCCTCGATCTGGCAATTGGTGTCATTGACCTCGGGCATGGGCGGAATGGCCGGCTTGTTGTCGCAGCCGGCCAGCATCGCCGCCGCGAGACCGGCAAGCAGCATCGTCTTTTTCATGGTGCCGGGCCTCCGTCAGCGGGTCAGTTCGAGCCAGTTTTTCGGACTGGCCGTGCGCTCGATCCTGGATTCCCTGGAAGTCGCCCCGGCTGCCGCCTGCTGGGCTTCCTTGTCGGCGTCGGCCTGCATCTTGGTCGCCACCGCGTTCTGCTGCGCGATCAACAGGCCGCGAATCTGCAAGAGCTGGTTGGCCTGCTGGCTGGCGAGCTGGTTGGCGTAGCCGATGGCCTGCATCTGCCCGGTTGCGCCCTGCGCCGAGGACTGGAGCCGCTGCAACGTCGCGGCGTCGGCGGTCAGGTTGTCTTGCTGCTTGTCGAGGCCCTTGAACAAGGCATCGTTGGCCTTCTTCTGCGACTCGCTGGCGAGCTGCTGCACGTTCTTCATGGCCGCCCACTCGTACGCAGAGCAGCCGGTGGCCGTGAAGCACGGCGACCCCTTGTAGTAGTTCACGTCCTGGAACTTGCCGATGTAGCTGTCCAGGCTGCCGAGCTGGTTCTTGTAGTAGTTCAGCGTGTTGGTGGCGTTCATCAACCCGTTGATGGTCGATTGCGCCTGATCCCAGATATACGCGGCCGGGGCCATCGTGTTCTGGAGCTGGTTCTGATACTGCTGGAGCTGGGTGCTGTACTGCTCAATTTGCTTGAGCGTTTGGGCCACCGATTCGATGGCCGTCATGATGTTCTGCGACAGGTTGGTGCCGTCGATGACGGGGATACCAGCCCGTGCGGGCGTGCTGACGATGCTGCCTGCCAGGACGGTGGCAAGCGCGGTTTTAGCCGCTAAAAGGCGAACGTGCTTCATGGTCGATAACCCTTTCTGAAAGTGGCTTCAGGGTCATCGAATAGCTGCGCCACGTAGCTAATCGGTAATTGACCAGAGCGACACCGAAGCCCGGCCTTTTGGTTCATGTCACGGTGTCATTGCGTGTTGATGCCTCTATACCTCCGATTGCTCGATCCGAACACAGCCCATTGAATTTTTAGCCGCTAAAGCGCTCAAGGCTTACCTCTTCTTTCCTGCCGGTGGAGCCGGCTGCCTCGCAGAGCAGGATGTCCTCGTTGAGCACCCAGTGCGAATAAGGGGCAGTGAAGATAGATAGCCGGCTCGCCGGTTAGCTAACTTCACACATCCTGCCCGCACCATCGCATTGATTCTCGATGATCGACTCACTGATTCTCACGCTATAAGCACACCATTGAAGTGCAATAGCGCACCAGCAGCACGGAAATGAACAAAAATTATCGGTTTTCGTGCGCGTGCTGTCATGCAGTTGCCGCTTGCAGCGTTTCGCTCGGTGCTTACAGCGATTGAACATCGGCTTTTTGATAGATCTTCACAGCGAACAAGTTGACCTCAATTCCGCGTCACTGAACCACGGGCTTTGCCTTTTGGTGCTGGCCTTGCGGGCCCTGCCGGAGCATTGGTGATGTGCTTTCGCACGTATTTCAGGAACGTTTCGTAGCGAAACGGAATGCGCCCAATCTCGTGCATGTGCTCCCAGATGATCCTTAATGCAAAGCCAGCGGCCATAGCCTCCATCACGTTCGAGCGCGCCGCCATGAACGCTGGCAAGTAGTCCTTCCGCGTCAGTCGCCTGGCTTTCTGCTCGCGCTTGAGGCGCGCGGCCAGTTCCTGTTCAATCCCTGCTGCCATTTCCGTAAACCTCCGTTATCAACTGAACTACTCCGAAGGTTACGAACTGGCAGCCCGCACAACATCCCAATAATTGGCCGAACTGGTTGACATGAAGCGCGCAACCCGGCAGCGCCTATCGAAGCATTGCGATAGGTGACGTTCAGCACTCCCGAAAAAAGTTGAACGCCAAGAGGGGCCGAGAGATCGGCCTGCGGGTTCAGCCTCCTCAACGGTCAATACTCAGCCGGCCGCCATCGTCGGAGAAGAGAACCGCGCTGAAGATGACGGATGCGCAGCTTGATGAGCGCGAACAAGAAGGGAGCCCAGTTGCGACCGTGATACCGAATTGGAACTGTTGTATGTTGTAGCGCGCTACAACATACAACACCAGTCTATAGACACTTGAGGGGCGCTGCGTTTTAGCCGCTAAAAAGAGGCGATCAGACTGCCTTCCCTTTTGGCGTACAACTCATCGGCCGAAGGCCGACCAGCGACAAGGGCTTGGCGTCGCCCTACAGGGCGGCGGCAAATGCCGCGCCTAGTGGATGATCTTGGAAGATCATGGATGGAATTTGCGAACTGGCCGCAAGCCCGCGCCGTTACTGTGTTTTCCAGTTCTGGGCGGGGAACGTTGCTACGGGTGGCGGGGAACGTTGCTACGGAGACTGAGGAACGTTGCTACGGGCTTCGGCCTCCCGATTTCCCACTTTCCTTCCGCATACTCGTTCACCTTCCAGCCCACGGCATCAAGCTCGGCCAGGGCCTTGCGAGCCTTCTGCCGGCGCTTCTTCATGGCCTCAGCGTTCGCTTCGTCCGGCCAGACGTAACCGCAAAGCGTATCGAGTTCTGCGCGCCCGGCCTTGCCAGGGTCGATCCAGCCGCACAGCCGTTGATGAATCAGGCGAGCCGGGTCGGTTTGGAGCGCTCGCACCTCGGCCATTTCGATGCGGGTGTACGGGCGCCGACCAAGAATTGCCTCTGCAATCTGAGGATTCAACGCGACGAATAGCCGTCCGTCCTCCTCATCGAAGGCATAGCTCATCAGGTGAAAAGACCTTTGCCGGCTTCCCTTGGTGACCACCACCGTCACGTTTGCCATGCGCAGCAAGCACGCCTTGATCGCCCTGATGTTGTCGCCGCCATCGGTCAAGCCGATTTCGGATAGCAGGCTTGTCATGCTCTCGCGCACGACAAGCGCATCCTGCCCTGCCGCATCGAACTTCGGCTCAAGGAATAGACGGAGTTGCCTCGGCAAGTCCGCTGTTGGCTCTGGCGTCAGGATGATGCCCTTCGGCCCTCCAAG
>VFQN01008543.1_pt1 | contig 10313 bp, 13 predicted proteins | sample 3512371 | NCBI WGS metagenome assembly VFQN01 (sample SAMN10412370, study PRJNA504923) | tailings metagenome | isolation source: Replicate 2 from Balatoc abandoned mine | place: Philippines: Itogon, Benguet | collected 2017-08-28 | reverse complement strand
GGCCAATTGCAGCCAGGCTATCCTGTCCCACATTTAGTCGTTCTGTGGGGCAGCGACCATGGGTGGCAAACATGTTAGGTGGTGATAGGTGGGATAACCTAAGAAGACGAACAACAGCACACAAACAAGAGTGTACCTACTGTGTACGTTGTGCCCTCTTCCAGTACACGGAGTACATGTCGGTCAGTGTTTAGGATCAACAGCAACCTACGTGGGTTACGTACCCTTGCCATCCACCCTCGCCGTATCACCACCATGATTACAACCGTGCAAGCACCCGGTTACGAGTGAGCAGTCAGACCACGCATATGTGTGCCCATATTGTTGCAAGGTTTCTATGTTGCTGTATGTCCCACCTAGCCCACCTGCGTATGTAAGTCCGCGCACGTAGGCGGCTCCACCTGGAAGCCTCAGCATGGCGCCTCGGCACCCAGCTCCGTGGCCAGCTGCCGCCAGGACCGGGCAGGGCAGAGGAAGGGCAGAGGAAACGGGAGGCAAAGACGGCGATCAGCACCAGCTGCCATTAGGTGGGGGGTACAACCGCAAATTACTACAGAGTGGCCTATGGAACAGCAGGTAAATTGGCGAGAGACTCGACCTTAAGGTAACAAGATGCACCATGCGGTAATTGACGTACGCTGTATCTATGTTGGCTTTGCTGTGGCTGCACTGAAGCGCGTGCCAACGATGCCTTGCCCTACAGTTTCATGCTGCTACGTAAAACCCCCAGCACTGCACACCAGGCCACGCTTGGTGTGGGTTAGGAACCTTTCAACCCACGTCCGCTGCGGTGCTGGACCCACCTCTGGCAGCATGTCGCCGCCGTACGGTGGCGGCAGGTATGCGCGGGGTAGCGCCACACCGCCGCCCTGCAGGTAGGCAAAAGGGAGGCGTGGCGGGTGAGTGAAGGCGGAAAGTGTGGCGGGTACGACACCTCGAGCCCAGGAAGGGTCGGGCAGGTTCACGAGGGAGCAAGCTGGCCTTGTCCGCACGGGCCGCAGGGTGGAAGAGAAGCAAGGACCGCGAACCAGGTTCCCGTAGTCATGGCCAACATCCTTCGTGCGCATTGCATTCGTCCACGCCCTTGACTCTTCGTGTACCTTTGCCCGCAACACAGGTGTGCACACTGCCGCAGGTGTCACGTATGCTCGGCGTCTCTGCGCCGGACGACTGTGCCACGTGGCTCCCTGTGCCCACCGGTGCACATCCTTGTCGACCTGTACCCACCGTCGACGCGCCGGCGGAGGACTCAAGGCTGTGCGCGCTGGACCCGCTGCGCTCCATGCCGCCGCCCTGCGGACGCCAAGGGGGCGACAGGAGCGAGGAGGGACACACACATCACGGCAGTCCCCGTCAGACGGCCCTGTGCACAAGCAGGACGCTGCGTGGCTCTGACGGCACCATACCATGTAAAAGGCTGGGATCAGGTGTACGTGTAGAAAGTGCATGTCCAGTCCTGCGACCCGTGTACATAACGTACCCGAACGGCGTGCCCTACTTACAGGCGGGTGTTGACACTTGCCCCCGCACCCACCTCCGTGTGCCTGCCGCTGCTGTCCCAGCCGCTTGGTCTTGCGTGCAGGAGTGGTGGTGCCTCCGCCGTGGCCACACCACTGCTCAGAGCGGGGTCCGTGGGCGTGGCCGACGCAGCCGCTGCGGACACCGCAGCACGCTCCGACCCGGTGTCGCCGTTCGCAATGCCCGTCTGCTCGATGCCGCTGGTGCCGCCGCTGTCCAGCCCCTCGTCCTCGCCCGGTTGGCCGTCCGCCGCTGTCTATTGGCGTTTGGCCTGGGGAACCAGCAAGGTAGTACACTTTGCGTGAGCACGAGGGGCGCACGGATGAGGGCTGTGGGGCGGAACATCATCTCTGCCACGTCGCACGGCCACCCCAGATAATGCGAGCAACTGTGTACAACGCTGCTCGGCAGTCTGAACTACTACCTAGGCGAGTAAGTGTACGGTGCATCACTTAGGCGTGGCCAACGGCATATCTGTTGGATTGCTCACATACGCACACGCCGATGCCTGAACAGACCGTACGGCGGCTCACCTTGGTAGGCATTTTCCTGATCAGAAGGTGCACGGCGTGCGCCAGTATCCCTGTGTGCTGGACGTACGTGCCCGGGTATATGTACAGCAGCTCCTCCATGAGGCCGTACAGCTCGTCTTCTGTTGCCGTGACAGCACATCTGCCGCCAAATAGCTGCTTGAACTGGTTCCTGGCGAACGCCTTGGCGCCAGCGATCAACGCGTTGTCCAGTTGCTTCTCCGTCCAGCCCAGCACTTCTCTGAGCCAGAAGTGCAAGACCTCCTCCCCGGACGTCTCCACGGACGCCTCAGCAGACTCCTGGCCAGATCCCTCCCCGGACTGCTTCCCGCACTGGTCAGTGGACCGCTGCACGGACTCGTCCCCGGAGGAGGACTCTTCTACGGGCAGCTTCCGAGGCCTGCCCCGACCACGCCTCGCGGGCGCCTTGTCGGCCGTTTCAATCGGCTTGTTTGTAATGTCGATGCCGATGGACGTGCGGTAGCGCTCAATGTTGGCGAGGGTACCCTGCATTTGTCACAGGTGCAAAATGACGTGGTGAAGGTTGGAAGGCTCTCAGGTGATAAGGCAGTCGTGGATAGCGGGAGTGAAGGGGTACGTGATGGAAGGGTGTGTTGACGGGTACGACCAGCATAACCAAGTGATTGCTGTGTTGCGGATCTGCTATGTTGGCTCGAATTTGCTTTGGTAGTATTGTTGGACATGCTATTCCGCATGCAGAGCACCGTTGCGTCCTGGCGGCACCCTTCACTGTTCCCACCCTGCTCACTCACGCAGGGCCACACATCGCACAAGATACGGTAGACGTATCCCACCGTCCTCCATCTCAACACACTGACTGTCCACTCACTATGACCACGAGGTTAAAGAAGTATCCGCGGGCTGGCCGGCGCCTCTTGCCGTCCTTGCCGTAATCGTCCACCACGCAGTTGGTGTCGGTCATCTCTGGCAGAACCACCTCCACGCCCAGACCTAGCTGGACGGACTTGCCGACCGGAACGAGGAGACACGATATCAGGAAAAGGAACGCCCTCAGATTCATATTGCCTTTCGCCTTGGCCGCCTCGTGTATACATGTTACGACGGTTGTAGCGGAGGTTAGCAAGGCTGCATTCACAAAAGAGAAAGGTCCACGTGGTTACATAGAGCGCTGGAGGTACATACTTATTGTCCGCACAAAGGCCTCTTGCCCATGCTGGACGTGCTACAGCACATGGAGCCAGCAAACCAGCCGCCGTGTCACTCACCCGCTGGGTCGTGGCTGGGCTCTGCCACTGGGGCCGTAACGGTTTGGTCGCTTTCGTCTTGGCCTGTACGGATAGGGTACGGCACCGCTGATGACAGGCGGGCACGGTTGCCAATCGTGCCCCGGCGGCCTTACACCTACCGGATGTCTTGCTACATACCATATGTGCATATCAGCGCCGGGCTATGTTGGTGTGCGGTCGTGGTGAGACGATTGTAGCAGATTTACCAATGCGCGTGTCAGGGACTCACTCATGCCGGGCTCACCGTTGTCCCTTGTTCGCTTGTTGCCCGTCTCTGCAGTTCAGGTGGACCAACAGTTAGACAGGAGCTCAGAGCACGTACGGCCTCCTATGTGAGCCAGCAGTGCCAAGGACACACCACCGTTGTGTGCGAGGGCCCTACGAGCGTACAGGGCAAGCTAACATACCCACGTGCAATTTGGGCTTGTACAGGAGAGGCGGGGGAGGGGCAGTGACAAAGACGGCCAGGCAGCCCACTAGGCCATTTCCACTGAGGGCCTAGGGGCAGGTGTGGCTGCTGCACAGGCAACACAGCCGCGCTGCGTCCACAGGTGCGTCTCTGCGGTGCCGTGCCATACCTACACCCTAGGACTGCCGGGTGCATCCCTGCCATGGTGCACATGCCTGCCTTCTGCGACGTTAGGTGGTGCCCTTGCTTATCCCCTACAGTACCGCTGGCACTGGCTACCCCACCACCAGGCCACGTGGCTGCCTCGGTGACAACGCGGGTAGCGCCTGGACCAGACACCCTGGTGCGTTGCTTATGCCACTTCAACCTCGACCGTTGACACCGCTTTGCATGTAGGACCCACCCTTGTGGCACGCCTTCCGCGACATCCTTGCTACGTCGGGCTGAATGGCGGAGTGCGAGGATGAGGCCTGGACCCTGGCAGGGGGAGTTGGCGACGTGCTTTCAGCATTGTGACGTTCTGAGGTCGCACAAATGTGAATTAGCGATACGACTGCAGGGTTCGGCGCCGCTTTGGCGGCCATTGGCGCAAGTCCGACACACGACCCATCGACACGACGCGCACGGTGCCTCGGGCTACCACAACGTCGCCAGGTTGCCCACCTTTATGGCTCCGGTGCGCCCATTTTCAAGCCAGCGTCGCAGCCATGACCGGAACGCAGCTTGGTGGCTGCGCGTGCAAGCGTACTGGTGTTTACCTCTAGGTCAGGAACATGCCGGTCACAGGAGGCTGGAGGCGCTAACCGCTAGAGTTTTCCATGCGATTGACCATTGCGTATCAAGGGCGAACCTTTTCGACACCGTTAATATCTCGGCATCGTATACTGCCGTTTCTTCGGTTGCCGGCGGATATTGCCTCGACGTACGAGTTCGCACTGCTGCCAGCCTCAGCAAGCCCACGCACAAGACGTGCATGCGGCGCGGCTGCAAATCTAAATAGTCGATATCTCCCTTGTCAGTATATTTATGTGTTGCATAGTGATTGCGCGTTCCACAACCGATATTGTAGATGGCAAAAGTATCTGCCGATGGTCCACAGCGGACGCACGCAGAAAGACGTACTCGCGAAGTGATAACGCACAAATTGTACAATTATATGGCATAAACCATACCAGAGCATGTCTGACGTCAACAGCCAGTCTTACGACTAGCCTCGACCTCGACCACAGCAGTTGGTCAAAAAAAGTCTGTAGAGCTATAGACTTTTGTGGACCCGCCGTCACACACTCCCCGAGCTGGAGGCTCTTGTATGCGCTTTACGTACGTTTGGGAAATATCTATATGTTGCGAGCATTGCTGAGGCGCGCCCTTGGGTGCAAGTGCTCTTCCTCGCCAAAATAAGATCACCTAGGTCCGAGGCGCAGGCTAGTTCAGGTGGGCCCGGGAACGCCCCCGTACCCACATCCTTCCTAGCCAAGACCCAACATAACAGTGACCTGGCCTCTCGCCCGTGGCTGTGCGTGTAACATGTAACATTTAACATTTAACAAAGGGTGAGCGCGAGCAGCTTTGGCTCGTGCTTACCCTTTGACATACAGCCATGCATTCGTCCACGCCTTAATCCTTTGTATACCGTTGGCCACCCCTTAGGTGTCCAGACTGGCGCATGCAGAGTGGATGCACGGCCGTGATAGTGACAGGGCAAGCACTCCACTAGGTTCAGGTACCAAATGCCCCCGCACCCACCTCCGTGTGCCTGCCGCTGCTGTTCCAGCTGCTTGGTCTTGCGTGCAGGAACGGCGGTGCCTCCGCCGTGGCCACACCACTGCCGTGAGCGGGGTCCGTGGGCGTGGCGGAGACCGCAGCGTGCGCCGACCCGGGGGTCGCCGTTCTCCATGCCCGCCTGCTCGATGCCACTGGTGCCGCCGCTGTGGATCTCCTCACAGCCATCACCATGGCCCTCAACCATTGCTATCTTCTGGCGTTTGTATGATGGCGCAGCGTGCAGAAACTTATTGTGCTCTTCATCCTTGACCACGCATGACGCAGGCAGTCAAAAGTGCGCAATACCTGTACACCTAAAGCTGACTGCTAATTACGAAGTTCTATTCCTGGCGGAAGGTACGCAGGAGGGTATAGCACCTATGCTACGTACACTCCGTGCTGCACCAGTAGCCTGCAGACCAAATTACAGCGGATAGGTCCATCCTGCAAATGCTGCTTCACCCGAGTCAACCTTATCCCGACGCCCTCTACCAGCCTTGGCCATATGGCTTTCTCCGCACACACTGCCCTGGGGAAGGGCATCTTGCCGTGCACAGCCCAGCGTTGTGGCGCTGGTACGCGGCTAGTGCTTGCTTTGTTTGTGGTTAGGTTCACAACGTCAACTTGTATGATGTTAGCTACAGCCGTACGCTTTCACCACCAGTACTGCAAAACGATGCGTGTGGGAGGGATGCCTCTAATCCAGTCGTCCAGGAGATTGCTGTCGAGGATGTCCGTCCAGAACACCATCCTTGCATCACAGCTGCAACGCTGATCGACCATCATGTCCACGTGTAGTATGGATTGTGGGAATGCGGCGATGATGGAGTCCACCTCGTCATAAACGTCGTCGTAAATTGATAAGATATCGTTGCCCGATACGTACACCCTGAAATTGGACTCGTGGCCTTGTGTGTCGACATATGTATGGTGGGAAAGCCCCTTAGCGACGTGTCTTTTTATGCACTGCACCATCTCGCTTGGCAACTGCTTCAGGTGCGTCCTCACATCTGCGTATCCGAGAAACGCAAACGTTCATGTATAATGGTCGTTCGCTTCATGCCGTCTAGTCCTTACCGTAAAACACGGTCGAGACACAGCACGCACCTGTCTCATTACGTTCCATTGGTCAATGGGGCACTGTCCTGGCTCCCTGTAGTAATGACGTCGCAACCCTACATTTGATATGATGTCGCAACCATTACTTCGATGTTCCGCGAGGCCAAGTTATCGCAGGAATGCTTGGGCATGCCTGCATCGGGCTCACGAGACGGCACGCCCACGGAATTCTGATATTTTGCAAGCTAGCCCACCTCTGTAGCTCCTTCGGCCCACGAGCAGGTCCGCACTCGCGCCTAAATCGAGGAGAGGCGTTGCGGCTATGTCTGCACGCGCGCTATTGTACTTGGCATCCAGGGTGTTCAGGCCCGGTCTGAGTGATGGACGCTCTGACCCATGTAGTTGTAAGCAGCAAGGGTGCGTTACATCGTTAAGAGTAGGAGAAAACCTTATGATAAGGTTGCGAGTTTTTCCTTCCGGGTAGTTAGGGCGGGGCGTACGAGGCAAGCAATCGTATAAACATCGGGAGTGCACAGAGACGTATGCGCGTATGGACAAACTACATACATGACATTAAGGCATAAAATATATGACAATGTAGCGCCCTTCTGGTCAGTGCAACGGTCTTTCGACTAGCCTCGACCTAGCACGGCAGTACGACCTGGGTCACGAATGTTCTGGAAGGACGGAAAGTCTATAGCTTTAGAGACTTTCCTCCGGGCCTCCGGGAAGACGGGCGAACCTGACTCTTCCTAGGAAGGCACGTGTGGTCCGGACAGAATGACCAACGGAGTTTTATAAAATACAGCTGACCATGTCATTGAGTGTATCGTTATTGTGTACAGAAACCACGATTAGCATTAGGGTCCGCTGCGCCTGGTGAACAGGAGCCGGCAGATTGCAGCTGTTACGTGGTGCAGCACACGGGGCGCATAGGGAAAACGAGGCTACCATTGAAATTAGGATAACAACACTAAAGGCAGCAGCAGGGAATTTTACCGCTCCCCTGCCAAATCTGTCTTCGTAGCGTGGTCCACACATGCGACCACAGCATCTTTACATCGCATTTTTTTGAACTTCTGTGTGGATGGGCAATTGCCACCTGCGAATATACACCGAGTGATTGTGCCCTGGCTGCCCTCTTGCATGCGGCATTCGGGACGAGCCGCCCTTGACAACAGTCGTCGACTGACCTGCGGCACCAAAACGTAAGACACCTGCCAATACAAATTACCTTGAGAAAAAATAATCGCGATATTACCAGTACCAAACACATACATAGGTATGCGCACAAGAGAATGATCATACCCATTTTTAGCCCCTTTCACCCTTTCTGGCGCTGCAAGGATGTTGTGAACAGTATGGCCTCTGCTTCTACCGCCAGCGCGCCACACGATTCTGTTGTGGTATTTTTGGTAGGGGACAACAACCCTCTGTTAAGCCAACACCTGCCGAAGCAGCTGCCTCCGCATATTGCGTTTCAACTCGAGCGTCAAGGCAGCTCCACAGTCTTTACAGAGATGTATTCCAAGTTCAGGGACAACTTGACGTCAGACCAACTAACAATGATCAAGGGTCCTATTAAGCGGCTCGTCACAAAGTCCGCATTCAGCACCTTGCGCAAGGAGCTCGGCAGCAGCGTTTCCGCGTTCCTTTTTGACTCCAACCTCCGGTTCAAAAGTGTAGCCACTTATGCCAAAGGAGGTATGATGCTCGTGCCAATCTTCACAGACGCAGACGCTGACCCGGGACCGCCCACCGACGCGCAGCTCCTGGCAACGAACGACCGCGTCCTGTGCCTCAAGGCCGACACCTACAAGAGTGCAACCGTGCTGGTCATGTCCACACCGGGCCTGGCAGACCCCTGGTACGCTCTGGTGCGCAGCGAGGACAACTTGCACCAGGCCCTGCTCGGCTTTGGCAGAGCTGTGGGCCTCTCGGACGTGCACGTGGAGGGCGCCTCCTGTGCCGCTGCCTATGCGCTGGACCTCAATGCCCACCGCACCAACACTGACACCACGCAGCTGATTGGTGTGGATATGGACCCCGACACAATCATTCCCATCGTGCGCACACTGCATGTGAAGTACCTCATTCGGTGAGTACGGGGCGATGTCTTCTACACCAAGGGGGCCACATGAGGCGGCAAAGGGGCGGCAAGGGTGGGGGCAACACCGCAAATCACATGCCACAGATTGTCTAATTTGCGACATGGCAATTTTTCTGCATTATGTAACCCCAGGAACAGCGCCAGACCCGGGCTCACGCTCTCCAAGGGTGAGCAGCTGAACGTACTGTACCACTGCGACAACAGGGAATGCTCACAGGACTGGGGCGGCCCCTCCTCGGCCAGCTCTGCACCATCCGCGCCCTCTGCGTCCTCCACGTCCTCCAAGCACAGCACCGGCAGCTCTGCGCCCAGATCTGCGGTCAGCATCCGTGGCCACGCCACCAAGCGCTGCTCGGGCTGCAATCTTGCGCGGTACTGCAACAGCGAGTGCCAGAGTGCGGCATGGAGCATGCACTCCAAGACCTGCAAGCAAGTCAAGGCATTGTGCAAGCAACGCATGCAGCAGGGCTGAACTAAAGTCTGGCTGGGGACGGAGTTCCGCAGGGCTGAGATGAGGGACCATGCGGTGTGTTGGTGCGGCTGCCTGGAGGCCGTCCTGTTTTCGTGGGTGTGCGAGCTGCCGCCGCACACCTGCTTGCCCGGACGCGGGCCTGGTATGTGGAGTATGCTAGGCCGTTCGTATCCAATCAGGCTGTGAAGCGGGGAACGCTGGCGCGTGTTGTCCTCTCGTCAGCATGTAATATTGATATTGCGGCTGCGTTGTAGTACCATGCCGAGGGGCGTGCGGCACCTCCCCCAATACCACTGCACTGCAACCACACACATGGGGCTTGTGGTATTGGAATTATGCACTTACTACGGGCTCATCCGAATCTTGTGTATAGGGCTATCGAGGTATCCGCTACAATGCTACCTGCCTGAGTCCTGTTGCGTAATTCGCGAATTGCCCGGGGATGACGGTGATCACTGTGGTTGTATTGCTTGCGATTGCTACAATGGTATCGGATGTGATTGTGTTACCGTAACGGTTACTGGGCATCACCCATGCACCTTATTTGCTGCCGGCCGCCATGCAAGTGCAGAGGCGCAGGAGAAAACGCTACGTTGTACGGTATTCCATCAGTTCTCTCTAGGAGTTCCTCGTCAGCCTATCCAACCTTCATTTAGCATAGCTTTAATCATGCTGGGTATGAGGTGTGGAAAGTAGCGCATGGAACACCGTTAACGCTGCCACCGTGCTCCTTACTTCGGCGGTTTTGTCCCCTCTTCCATACCTGTACACGCTTCAATACATAGCATTATAGAGTTCGGTGGTCGGGTTGACCGGACTGCAGATGGCGTGTTGGCCTTGGGGCCTGGAGCCTGCGGCGGAAGTGCGAGGACAGAGCGCAGGGAAAGAGGCATAACCATAACGTGGATTTGTTCGGAAGGTGTACCGACTGTGTTGCAACCTGAAACCTCTACGTAGCGCACATTATTACGGACGGTGTGATAGGGGTGGGATGGGGTACAGTTCGTGGACCATGGGGAGTGGGGCATGGGATCATTGGGCTGGAGGAGTGCGTAACACTGTCAGGCCTGTGGGGTGTGGGGCAGGGGGGTAACGGCGTGTGGCTGTGCGAGGGGGTTGGAGATCGGGGGAGGGGGGTGCGGGAACCTGTGTGCTACTAGGTGTAGGTCTGGTTGGGCGCGGG
>VFQN01008542.1_pt1 | contig 10313 bp, 9 predicted proteins | sample 3512371 | NCBI WGS metagenome assembly VFQN01 (sample SAMN10412370, study PRJNA504923) | tailings metagenome | isolation source: Replicate 2 from Balatoc abandoned mine | place: Philippines: Itogon, Benguet | collected 2017-08-28 | reverse complement strand
CAAGGCGATCGAATTCGCTGTCCTCTCGGGTGAGGTTGGTAACGGTGCTCATAAAATTCTCCGTCGATGCCGGGATGGCCGGTCGCTCAGCTCGTGCCGAGCGACGCGAGCCGGGTTTCTGTTGCGGGCGATTGCGAGAGTGTTCCGTCGGCGAGCAGACGGCGTGCCAGCGAGATCAGGGGGACCGAGTGGAGAGGCTGACGCGCTTGGCGCTCGATCGCCTCCCATGACGCATCGTCGAAGAGCGGACGATGGACCGGCATGAACCCGGTCTGGAGTCCGTGATTGTCGACTTCGGGATGACCCTGAATGCCGAGGATCCGATCCGCGACCAGAAAGACCTCGTTCTCGATCGTCGACGACGACGCAAGACGTGTGCTCGCCTTCGGAAGCTTGAGGACACATTCGCCATGGCTCTGGACGATCACCGGTGCAGATGAGGTTTCCGGCCAGTGCTCGGAACCGCCGTCCAAAGACCAGCTCAACCGATCGACGCCGAGCTTGAAAATGCCGCTCGGATTCTTGCCGACCTGGCCGCCGAGAGCCGCTGCGATGGCCTGTGATCCGAAACATACGCCGACGATGGGAGCCTCGGAGCTGTCGTGTACGTTCCGGATCAAGCCAAGCACGTTGTCGACGAAGGCTGTGCCTGCATCATCGACGACGGACTTGAGGCTGCCGCTGATCACATATCCGTCGTGGTCCGCGGCCCGGGCGAGGAAGTCCTCATCGGAAGGGACGAGGACATTCCACTGATCTCCTGGACCTCCTAACGCGTCGAAGAACCGCTGCTTCATCGGCTCGGCCTTCGGTACTGGCGAACACCAGATCAACGCATACCGTTTCATTTCTTTACTCTCACAATAGTTCGAAATATTCGCGATGCTCCCAGGCGGTGACGCCGTGAGAATAGGTCTCGGTCTCGTCTTCGGCGGCTGCGAAACGGCCCCATTCATGGCGACGAAGTGCCAGCCAATATTCCGCGAAGATTTCGCCGAAGGCCTCTTTGTAGAGCTGCGATTGCTCGAACGCGTCGAGCGCCGCCGACAGGTTCGTCGGCAGGACCTCGACATCGGCCGAGTAGGGGTTCTCCTGCATCGCGCCTGGATCAAGCTTGCGACCAATCCCGTCGAGGCCGGCGTGGATCTGCGAGGCGAGATAGAGATAGGGGTTGGCCGCCGGTTCCCCGACGCGATTCTCGATCCGGCTGGCGGAATCTCCAGGATTCGTGATCACTCGTAACATTGCGGCGCGGTTATCCACCGCCCAACTCAGGCGATCGGGCGCGAGCGAATTGGGGCGCCGGCGCCGATAGCCGTTGATCGTTGGCGTCGTGAAGCTGGACGCTGCCTTGGCGTGCTCGAGGATGCCGCCCGCCCAGGCCTTGCCGAGCTCCGAAATGGCCTGGCCTTCCTCCGGGATGAACAGGTTTTCGCCTTTCGCCTTGTCGGCGAGCGACTGATGCAGATGCCAGCCTGAGGGAAAGAGATCCGGGATGCCCGGCCAGCACATGAAGCTCGCGAGGTAACCGTGACGGCGCGCGATCTGCTTCACGGCATTGCGGAACAGGATCATGGTGTCGGCGAACTCGATCCCCGACATCACATCGAAAGTGATCTCATATTGGCTGGGCGCGAATTCATTCTCGACGGAGCGGAGCGGCAAACCGAGCTTGAGCAGGTTCCGCCGGATTTCGGAGAGAATCCCGTCAGCCTCGTCGAACTGGCTTTCGAGAAGCAGAGAATATCCCTTGCCGATGACGCGAACGACTGGCGGTGTGGACTGCACCCCTATGCCGCCCAGCGTGCCGGGCTCGAGCGACGGATCGACGATCCGGGTGAGGTAGAATTCGACTTCCAGGCCGGCGTTCAGCGTGTATCCCGCATCGGCGAGCTTGGCGACCGCGGCCCTCAGGAAATTGCGTGGACACAGCGGGAAGGGCCTTCCGTCGCGCAGGTAGAGATCGGACAGCAGCCAACCCGTCTTCTCGGCCCAGGGCAGGATCTTGAAGGTCGTGGGGTCTGGCACCGTCACCATATTGGCGACGCCGTCGAGATCGGTCCCCGTGAAGATGTTCTTGCCAAAGAAGGAGGCGCCGGTGTCGACCAGGAAGGGCGCAACCGTGCACTCCGAGCCGGAGGCGAAAGCCGAGCGCAGCGCGTCGACGGAGAGCCCCTTGCTGCGTACCAGGCCATATTGGTCGGCCCATGCCAGGCGAATGATTTCGATGCCTTCTGCTTCGATCCGCTTCAGCACGTCTTCCGCCGCGGCCTTTTGCTCCTCGGACCACAGCTTGTGTTTCGCGATAAATTTCAAATTACCTCTCCTAGTCAGAAAGACGCGGGCTTCTCGTTATGCTTCGGTCGTACCCGAACTGAGCCATCGCCTCGGCACTGCCCGGCACATGAGATCATTTCACGTGCCGGCCACGGGCATCGTGATCAGCCCGCCTGGAGCGGACGAAGGACGAAGTCGTACTGACCCTCGTAGAAGGGAGCGTTCAGCCCGCGCTTCTCGATGTCCTTCGCACCTTCATGGTGTGTCAGCTTGATGATCAGATTGTCGCGAACCGCGCTGGCGAGATCGTTGTCGATATACTCGCCGCCTTCGAAATAGAGCTGCGAGATCAGATCCTCATATCCGGGCTGGCGGAGCATCACGTGCATGTGCGCCGGACGGAAATAATGACGCCCGAGCGCGTTCACCAGGCGGCCGGTGGGACCGTTCTTGGGAATTTCATAGGGCGGAGGCAGGATCGTCCGGACCTCGTAGGAACCATCCTTCTCGGACCGGATGCGCCCGCGCAGATTCCAGTCGGGGATTCCCGGATGGATGTTGGAATATTCTCCGTTCGCGTCCGCGTGCCAGAAGTCGAGCTCGACATTGCCGAGCGGCTCGCCTTCGATATTGGTGATGCGGCCGCGGAAGAACATCACGATGCCCGGCTCATCCTTCCGCTGGGGGAGGACATAGGGCGCGCTGAGCACCGGCGCGCCAGGAAGATAGAAGGGCCCCTCGATTCCTTCGGGGCTGCCAGCGCGATCTTCGTTGCTGATATCGGTGGCCCGCGCCTCGAGAAAGATATCGGGCATCAGAGTTTCCTCGCCGCCCTTGATGCTGTCGACGAGATACTTCGTCGCCACGCGATACTCGTCATGGTTGATCTTGTGTCGAGTCATGAAGTCGAGAACCGTTTTCTCCAGATCCTCCACGACTTCCTTCACGCGCTGGTTAATCATCGATGCTCTCCTAGAAAATATTATTACGGCTTTCGGTGGCGCCGGTTCGACAGCTCAGGGATCGGTGTTCGCGACCATTCGATTCACTCGTTCGCCTTCCTTGCGATGAACGCGACGCGATCTTCGTCGAGGGAAAAGCCCAGGCCCGGTCCGCTCGGTACGATCAGCTCGCCATCGACAAGCTTGAACGGTTCGCTCGCGATGTCCTCGACGATCCGGAGCGGCCCGAACAATTCCGAACCGAGCCGCAGCTCGTCGATCGTCGCGTAGAGGTGCGCGGAGGCGATCGTACCCAGTGAGGTTTCGAGCATCGTCCCGCCATAGATGCCAAGCCCCGATGCTGCGGCAATTGCCGCGATGGCCTGGGTAGCCGTTGGTCCGCCATCGCGGTTCGGCTTGAGGCCGAAAGACGTCGCTGCCCGCTTCGCAGCAATGCGAAACGCGCTGTCGGGACCGGTCAAGGCTTCGTCGGCGATGATCTCGATCCCGTATCGCTGGCTGAGACGCGCGGCGGCATCGATATCGCCGGCAGGCAAGGGTTGCTCGATCCCTTCCAGGCCGGCTTCCTGCAGCATGGGCAGATAGCGGTTGGCGGCAACCTCGTCCCAACCCTGGTTCACGTCGGCAATGACCGCCGCCCGGCCTCGAAACGCTTCGATGATCCGGATAGAACGCGCGACATCTTCGTCAGACGAGGATCTGCGGATCTTGAGCTTGAACCTGCGATGTCCCTGCTCGGCGTAGGCGCGCTCTCCCTCCTCGATATCTCCTTCGGCCGAGCCCGTGGACAGTGTCCAGGCAACCGGGATGGTGCTGCGCACCGCGCCACCTAGAATCTCCGACGCCGAGCGGCCTGCGCGCTGGCCGATCAAATCGAGCGCGGCGGTTTCCACCGCATTGCGAGCTGCGGCATTGCCGCGGACGAACCGGGTCAGGGTTTGGCTGATGGCGCCGATGCCTTGCACCTTGGTACCGAGCAGCAGCGGTTTGAGATAGGATTCGATCGTCGCCTGGACCGCTTCAGCGCTTTCGCCGCCCCAGAACGGACCTCCGAGCACCGTCGCTTCGCCGAGTCCCTCTAGGCCGTCCTGATCGCGCATTCGAACAAGGATGACATTGATCGACCTGACGACGCCGAACGACATCGTGATCGGCTGCTTGAGGTCGATGTCCAGGCGGGTCGTGTCGATCCGCTCGATCTTCAGATGAGTCATGTCTACACCGTCGCAACAGGAGTGGTGGGTGAACCGATTGCACCGGGCAGTCGAAGCGGCGGCGCCGTCAGCAAAAACCGCGAGCGCTGATGCTCGCGCAGCCAGTTGGCGAGCGGGGTCAAATGCCACAACTCGCCGAGATGGATGCCAAGCTTGAACAGGCAGAGTTCGTGCAGCGGTACCGCGGAATGTTCCGGCGCGTCACACGCTCCCGCAGGGTGTGCCTCGACCGCATAATTGTCCGCCACCAGGACGCTGAGGCCGCTCGACGATATCCAGTCAAGCAAGCGATCGTCTCGCCCGTCGAGGACGCAGCAAGAATGCTCTAGCTTATGGGGATCAGGCTTGCCGCCCATTTCGACCAGCATCTCTGCGAAGCCCGTGTGGAGGCACACCATGTCGCCGGGCTCGACCGTGACGCCATCGCTGGCCATCACGGCTTCCAGATCGTCGAAGCCGACCAGACGGTGCTCCCGGCCGAAATGGGCGTGGAGGTCGATCATCACGCCTCGACCCTGGACACCTGTTTCCGCCATCTTCTCGATGCCCAGTGCACGAGCATGAGATTCAGGGACCGGGACGTCAGGATCCGCTTCGCCGACCGGCGCCTCGACGTCGATCCCGGCACGATAACCGTTATAGTAAAGCGGCTCTGGCAGGCCATCGCCGTCGGCATCGAAAAGCTGGCCGACATGGGCCAGGCCGTCCCACTGCGTCGAATATTGCGTGTAGAGCAAAACAGCGTCGTCGCTCATGACGTCGGTGAGCTGCGGCGAGTCCTGTCTCAGCGCATAATTGACGTTGAACCGGCCGTTTCGGATCGTCGGCCGCAACACGGGCGGATGACGACGCGCGTTCAACACGTTCCCACCAGGAAGGTCCAGCGGCAAGCTGAGGCAGAAGGATTGGCCTACCTTCACCTCTGCGATGCCTTCCAGCACCTTTGCCGGCGTCAGAAGGTTGAGCCTCCCCCTCTGATCGTTGGGACCGAAATCACCCCAGTTGGACCCCTCCGGACGCTTGATCCAGCGCGGAGAGATTGAATCAGGAGGGCTTGATTGTTCAGATGTCATCGAGAAAGCGCTCCCATCATCACCAAGATGGTTGATGGATGACTAGACTCAGATTTCCCTGCGCGGAATGAAACGCGGCTCCTGAAATGCAGCTTGTAAATATCGAATGACGACCTATCGATCGTTGCATAAGTAAATCCTCTCTCGCGCATGTATATTTACATGTCGCGTGCTTATTTTTTTTATCTTGCCGCGATGGTGATTCAGTCGATCAGATCGCGTGCCATCTGTATGCATACATACGTCATACTTCGTTTAATTGAACGATAATCTATCTGCGAAATTACGAAATTCGTTCGCGCATTTGCGACCTTTCACGAAATCAAGTCGCGAGCTTCATCCGCGCGAACTCGAACACCTGATCGCCGACCAGCGTCAGTTGCCTTGCTGCCGACACATCAAGGCACTCGCCGTCTTTGAAGGGCTGGTCGGACGTGTTGATCGCTGCTCCCAGGGGTGTCGGAAATCCGCGCAGGGCGTGAACAATCGACCGTAGGGTCACGAGCGTACCGCCGGTCGCCTGCCAGCCATAGGCTGTCGCGATCAGTCCGACCGGAACACCGTCCAGATAGATCCTGTCGTCCTTCGAGGTGTCTTCGAAATATTCGAGCGCGTTCTTGACGATGGCGGAGATCGTGCCGTGATATCCTGGGCTGGCGATGATCAGCCCATCCGCCCTTCGGAAATCTGCCACCAATTCGCGGGCGAGCGCAGACGATTTGCTGCCGGGCGTGAGATAGTGCGGCAGAGAGGCGATCACGTTCCCGCCATACAGTTTTGTCCTGGCTCCGCGTCTCTCGGCAACGCGCAACGCCAAGGACAGCGCCTGTTCGGTCGACGATGTTGGAGCAGCTGAACCTCCTAGCCCAATGATGAAGGGCATCTTGTCGGTCTCAGTCTCGCTCCTCGCGGCCATTGCTGACATGCGCTCCTCCCCGATATGAGGGTCCTCGTGCCAGCTGCTAAGTCCCCGGCGCGATTTTGACTTGTGTCAATGACACTACATCAGTTCGGGGTTGGAATGGACCAGAGATAGACAAAATCTCTCGCAATTTTGCGAAACAGTTTCGCGAAAATGCCCTTGTCTATATTCGCAGAATTGCGAAGCTCGATCTCCTCTAATCTGGATTACCATTAGTCTCCGAGAGGCGGGACGGGTTACTTGTGATTCCCCGTATATCGTGCAGATTATCTGCGCGATATGCTGTGTTGCGAAAATAAATCTGAGACAAGCAAGGCCTTGTTGGAAGGGCGAGATAGAACGCATCTTCGCACGAATTGTCGCGACATCGGCGACCATGAGACCTGCGGCGAGAAGGACCACCGGGAGCAGCGAAGCATGAAGAGGCGCTCCCAGGCACCAAGGAGAGGACGGCATGGCTTCAGTTACCGAGATCGCACCGGACGTGTTCCGGATCACAACCTTCAACCCGACGACCAGGCTCTCCTACAGTCATTTCGTCATCCGCGACGACGAGCCTGTTCTCTATCATGCCGGCCTGCGCAGCTGCTTCGCCGAGCTTAGCGAGGCAGCGGCCAGTGTCGTCGATGTCCAGAAGATCCGGCATATCGGCTTCAGTCATTTCGAGTCCGACGAATGCGGCGCGCTCAACGACTGGCTTGAAGCGGCGCCGGATGCGGTGGCCTTCACCGGGCCGCTGTGCGCCGCGACCAGCCTCAACGATTTCGCCATTCGGTCGCCGGCCGTTCTCGCCAAGGATGCGACGCTGGAAACCGGGACCAAGCGCTTCCGGCTGATACCCACTCCGCATTTGCCGCATGGCTGGGATTCGGCGATGCTTTTCGAAGAAAGCGATCGAACGCTGTTCGTCTCCGATCTGTTCACCGATTCGGGTGACCCGGCGCCTATCATCGACAGCGGACTCGCCGATCGGGCGCACCAGTTCCTGCTGCGCGCCGAGCAAAGCCTCTTCGCGCATTCGACAAACTTCAATCCGAGCAGCCGAGGCCAGCTCGAAGCGCTTGCTGAACTGGGGCCAAAGACACTGGCCGTGATGCATGGAAGCAGCTTCTCTGGTGAGGGTTCGCAAGAATTGCTGCAACTGGCGAACGCGATGGAGGACGTCTTCAAGAAGCAGGCGGTCATCGATGGCTGACGGGAAGTGACGAGGAAATTCTAGCTGAACCAATAATCTCGCAGAGGAAGAAAATTCCCGCGAACCAGGAGAGGAGATGAAGATGATGGGCATTTATGGCGGCTATGCGACACAAACCGAACTCGATGATCAATACGACGTCGAGAGGGGGGTGCCAAACATCGAGAAATATCTGACCTATTATGGCGATGGCAGCGCGGCCTCCCGGGAAGCGCTGAAGCCACAGATGCGGCTATCCTACGGCCCGACTGTCGCGGAGTCGCTCAACCTGTTCCCGGCCCAGAGACCTGGCAAGCGACCGATATTCCTCTTCTTTCACGGTGGCTGGTGGCGTTCCAACCCGGCGGACCTGTTCGACGTCATTGCCGTGGGGCCGGCCGCCGCTGGCTTCGTGGTCGCCAACGTCAACTACGCCCTGTGCCCCACGGTCACCGTCACCGAGATCGTCCGCCAGGCGAGGGCAGCCGTTGCCTGGATCGCTCGAAACGCCGATCGTTTCGACGGCGACCCGGATCAGATCTTCGTGGGCGGTCATTCGGCGGGCGGGCATATCACCGGAATGCTGCTCTTGACCGATTGGGTCGGGGACTATGGGCTCGCGCCCGACGTCGTCAAAGGAGGCCTATCGATCTCGGGTCTTTTTGACATGGCGCCATTTGCCCATAGCTGGCTCCAGCCAGCGCTCCGCCTGAGCGGTCAGGAAATCTTGAACATCAGTCCGATCCGGATCGTAAGGGAATGCGCCACTCCGCTGATCGCAGCCTGGGGCGGCGCGGAAACGACGGCCTTCGGCATCCAGTCCAACGACTTCCTCAAGGCGTGGGCAGCGAAGGGAAACAAGGGGGCCCCGCTGGAGATACCGGGCAAGAATCACTTCGATGTCCTGGATGGCTTCGAGACGGCCGATGGATCATTGACGAAGGCGCTTCTCTCTCTAGCGTCGATCTGAAGGAACGTGCAGATCGGGTCGCCTCTGGCGACCCGAATCACTTGGAATCTATGGAGTATGTGTTGGATCAGTTGAATGGCTCTGCAGCCAACTCCGATGGCGACGAAATCCACCTGTTGCGAGATGCCGACGAACGGGCGCGTGCCTATACAGCGACCATCGCCGGCCGTCGCGCATGGCCGGCACGGGAGGCGTTGGACGCGCTTTCCGCTTTCAAGGAGGATTTCCCCCAGAGCGGGATGACGGAGAAGGACACGCTTCGGCTTCTCGACGAGGTCGGCTCGCCGGCGACATCCGCGAGCACAGGCCCGAACTATTTCGGCTATGTGATCGGTGGCGTTCTCCCGGCTGCTGCCGCTGCCGAGAGGATGGTGCTGGCTTGGGATCAGCGCGCGTCAACGTTCGACAGCTCACCGGTTTCCGATGCGATCGAGACCCAGGCGGCGCGCTGGATATTGGAAGCGCTCGATCTTCCTCGAACCGCCGGTGTCGGTTTCGGCACAAGCGCCACGGCGTGCACCATCGCCTGTCTCGCGGCTGCACGCCGGTCGGTACTCGCGCGCGCCGGTTGGAACTGGGATCGCCACGGCGCCAAGGGCGCGCCTGACGTGAAAGTGATGTTGCCGGAGACCGCACATGTGGCTGTCATCAAGGCGTTTCGAATCCTGGGCTTCGGCCTCGATAATCTCGTCCGGCTGCCGGTCGACGATGCGGGTCGAGCGATCGTCGAGCAGGTGCCCGATGCAGATGATCTGACCATCCTCTGCCTCCAGGCAGGCGAGGTGAACACCGGCAGCTTCGATCACTTCGCCAAGCTCATCCCGATGGCGCAGGCGCGGGGAGCATGGGTGCATGTGGACGGGGCGTTCGGGCTTTGGGCGCGGGCGTCGTCCTCGCGAGCGCTGTGCGAGGGCGTGGAGTGGGCGGACAGCTGGACGGCGGATGGCCACAAGTGGCTGAACACGCCCTATGATGGCGCTTTCGCCATCTGCCGCGAAGCCAGCGACATGGCGACGGCCATGTCCTCCGAGGCGGTCTACGCGCCGGCGTCTGCTTCCGCACAGCAGAATCTGACCCTCGAATTCTCGCGGCGTGCCCGCGGCATCCCGATTTGGGCGGCGTTGCGGACGCTCGGCCGCGATGGCCTTCGTGAACTTGTCGATCGCAACATCTCCCAGGCCCAGCATGTCGCGCAGAGGCTCCGCGCCGAAGGCTATGAGATCCTGAACGAGGTGGTCCTGAACCAGGTGCTGGTGCGCGCGGGCGATGACGACTGCACGCAACATATCTGCCGCGCCGCTCAGGAGTCCGGCGTTGCCTGGTTCGGCATGACCCGCTGGGAGGGACGTCCGGCGTTCAGGCTCAGTTTCTCGAGCTGGCGCACGAGCCAGGAGAATCTCGATCGGCTCGTGGAACTCCTCGTCGGCCTGCTCCGCGACACGAAAGTTTAAAGCTCGATCTGGACGCCTGCGGCGGCTTTGCCGCCGCAGACTCGATCACGCTTTGGCTTCGCGCCGCAATATAGCCTTGGCGGCCAAGGCCGCGAAACCGCACACTAATCCCCAAAAAGCGGCTCCAAGCCCGAACAGCGCAAGGCCCGACCCGGTGGCGAGGAAGGTGACGACGGCGGCATCACGTTCATCCTTCGCCGCGAGTACGGTTTCAAGTGCGCCGACCAGGGCACGATTCAGAGCGCCCCCGGTCAGAGCCGCGATGACGTC
>VFQN01008541.1_pt1 | contig 10320 bp, 5 predicted proteins | sample 3512371 | NCBI WGS metagenome assembly VFQN01 (sample SAMN10412370, study PRJNA504923) | tailings metagenome | isolation source: Replicate 2 from Balatoc abandoned mine | place: Philippines: Itogon, Benguet | collected 2017-08-28 | reverse complement strand
CCAACATGCACAACCTCGGCGCGCAAGACTGCCCGCTGATCATGCTCGTCGATGTCCGTAACGCGAAACTCGTACCAGCGGCAGGTGGAACGTAACACCTGGCCGGTAATTTTCGCTGCCGGAAAGGTCTCCGGGTCCGTCGTCAGCCCATGCAACGCCGCTCTGGCGATCAGTTCCACGTCATCCGTGACATGCAGGACGCCGCAGGGGTGAGCCTTGAGATTGCGGAAGGTCTGCGAGGTCTGAAATGGCCGCAATTGCAGCCAGGTCATGCTGCGATCCACCACCGGGCCCATGGGAGCGAGGTTAAGAGTCCCATCCACCGACTGCGTCGTGACCAGCCCTTCGAGAATCATAGCGGGGTTCTATCCACGGCTCCGCAGCAACAGCGGGCAACCTGCCTGCTCGCCCTTGCCCGGCTAACTCTCTACCCGATCACCGGTTGATCCCGATGTAGAAGCTGAAGAGCTGCGTACGGTCGAAGTCCGTCTTCTTGATCGGCACGGCCCAGTCGAGTGCGATGGGCACCGGTCCCATGCCGGGCACCTGGATTCGGAGTCCGGCACCGGCAGTCACGCGGAAGTTGTCGAACGTCACGTCGCTGTCCACGGTCCCGAAGTCCGAGAAGGCGACGACCTTCAACATTTCGTTGGCTGTCACCGGCAGCTGGTATTCCACGCTGCCGAGCATCAGGAATTCACCGCCGACCTCGACACCGTTTTCCTGCGGCGAGACGCCGCGGAACGCGAAACCACGGAACGACTGGAAACCCCCGGCGTAGAACCGTTCAAAAATCGGGGTGTCGCTACTGGTCCAGCCAAAGTTTCCATGCAGGTTGACGACGTGCTTGCCGCCGCCGTCCGGGCGTTGATAGGTCGTGAAATACTGACGGCCGTCGACTTCGAGGCGATTGTAGCTGTATTCAGCGAACGCCTGCTCCACCGAGAATTCCACGAAGTGACCGCTCGTCGGCAGGAAGGCAGCATCGCGGGTATCGTGTGCCAGCGCCAGTCGGACAGTTGACAGGAAATTGCTGCCGACCGCTTCCGCCAGGTCGGGCGGCGTCGGGACGTATGCACCGCTGATGTCGACATTTTCCATCCGCAGGGCGACAGAGCCGGACCAGGTCTGGGTGAACTGCTTGCCCAGACGCAGCCGTCCGCCAAGTCGCTCTTCATCCCAGAAACGAAAAAAGCGGGTGTAATAAAAACCGCTCACGCCCAGGTTGACGTCGGTATCCATGAAATACGGGTCTTGCCAGTCGACCAGGTAACGACTGACCTGCGAACCCGGCAAGGCCTCGATCCGGAACTTCTGGCCAGCCCCGCGCCAGGCAGTGCCGTTCCACACGTCTTCCCAGCTTGTGGGCGGACGCATGATGTCAAAGTTGTTTTCGCTGAGCACGATGTTACCGATGACGCCGGCATCCGAGTTCACACCCACGCCGAACATCAGGCGACCCGTGCGGGCTTCTGCCAGATAGGCATCGATATCGATGAACTCCGGCGGCGGCATGCGTTCCCACATGTCGGGCCCGACGTCGCGAATCGCGTTGTTCAGCGGATTGCCCTGCGGATTATTGTCCCACAGGTAGTTTTGCGGTTCCTCCAGCGGTCCGCGGCTCTGGGCCATCAACATTTCATTCTGGCCACGAATGACCGCACTGGCCCGCTGGATGATCGCCTGATCCCGGGATTCCTGCGACGGGCCGCCATCAAACACGCTTTCGGGAGAATCCATCAGGCGCGACACACCGGGACGGGTCGCATCGCTTCTCACGGGTTGGGATGGCGGAACCGGGCTGCGCAACAGAGGCGAAAGGCCGGATGATGAGGCCGGAGCCAGTGGCGGCTTGGCTGTATTCACCGGGGCCGTACTTCCCGGCGCAGTATTCACCGGGGCCGGGGTCTGCTGCCGGGGAGGCAGTGGCTTCTGATCGTTCTGGGCGCGGGCCAGTTCGCTTTCCGGCACCCGAATCCAGCCGGGATCGTCAACGCGGGAAATTTCCAGCCGCGGTGCCAGTTCGCCGCCGGCTTCAAAGTAGCCGGAGCCGGCCATGCGGACTTTCGTCGCCTGAATCTTCTTCGGATCTGCCAGATCGCCCGGCTGGATCAGGGAAATGTTTTTCGGCAAGTTGACGCGGGTATGCGGATGATCGCCGGCGATGTGGACGTTGAATTCCCGCACGCGATACACCTTGTCTTCATCGATCTGATACTCGATGTCGACCACACCCGGTTCTTCCGTGAACCGCGGCACGGCGTCCACGCGGGCGAACAGACGACCGAGCGTGCCGTACTTTTCCCGCATCTTGTCGACGTCGGACGACAGCTTGCGATCGGTGAAAAACTCGCCGCTCTTGATGCTGTGATCGCTGGCGAGCACATCGGTCGGGATCACGTCGTTGCCGCGGATCGCGACATTCCGGATGCGGTAGCGCAGCCCTTCATCGATCTTGTAAACGATCGTGACGTGGCTGCGATCGGCATTGAACTGCAGGTCATGATCGATCCCCATATCGAAGAAGCCCAGGCCGCGGTAGTACCGGGTAATGCTGGCCTTGTCGTTGGGGATCGTGGCCGGATCGTACTCGCCGACGAACAACCACAGAATCCGCTTCTTGGTCTGCAACTTCATATCGAGCAGGGCTTTCGAGAAGAACTGGTTCCCCTCGTATCTCACGCCGGTGACCTGAACCTTGGGCCCTTCGTCGATCACAAACACGACTTCGCGGTCGTTGCGATTGCCGCCCTTCTCCAGTTCCACGGTGGCGAAGGCGAAGCCTTTTTCGTGGTACATTTCCTCAATCCGTCGCGCACATTCCTTGTTCGCACTCACGTCGAACGGACTGCCGACCTTGAGGTTCGTCAAAGCCTCCAGCTTTTCGAGCTTCATCTTCTTGATGCCGCGATACTCGACGTTCCGCACGATGGGGCGTTCGAGCACGCGATAAGTCAGTACCAGACCTTCTTCCGTGCGGCTGATAATCGGTTCCACCGAGACGAACCACCGCGTGCGGATCATCGCATCGACGTCATCCTTGATCATCGTCTGCGTGACGGTCCGTTCGGGCCGCACCTTGATATGCCGCTGGATTTCCGAAACCGGAATTGTGACGTTGCCTTCCACCCGGACATTGGCCAGCGGTTCGTCGAGCGCGACGCCTGCCTGGGCGTGGACCCTGGCTTTCTGAAACTCCTGATCTTCCGGCGCGGAAGGCATGGAGGGCGCCTGGGTCGTCCGCGGCGCGAAATCGGCATATCCGCCGATTTCGCTGTCGCCGTTCCCGGTGCTGATATTTCCGGCACCAGGATCGGCGATCTCATCCGACTGGCCGCGAATCACCGGGGTCTGGAGACCGGTCGATTTGGGCAGCAATTCGTAAGTCAGAATCCAGCCTGTACGCACCTGTTTCCAGGAGGGACGAACTGCGGTGAAGCGGTCGCTGGCAAGCAGAGCCTCGACGTCATCTGCCAGACGCTGTCGGGACGGCGTCTGACCGACGCGGGTCCGCAGAGACTCTGCGAGGTCGTTGGTGACTTCTTCGGAAGCTCCGAGGAGGCGGACCCCGACAATCGTATTGGCTGAAACCTGTCCGGCCGGGGTTGGTGCAGGCCGGGAGAAACCGAGGTGGGAGGGTTCTGCCTGGATCTGGGGCAAAGCTGGAGCCTGAGCGTCGACGAAGCCAGACAGACTGGAGAACGCCAGCCCGGCGACGAGCCATACCCGCCAGGCGCGTTGCAGCCGAAGCGGAGTTGTGCCGCCACAGTCTGTCTGAGTCATTCGCTGGACTTCCCTGTCACGTCGAGTACCCGCCCCAGGCACCCGCACCCGCTGTCTGACACCTCATGATCATCATCCTGACGATCAACCATAAATCAGCAGACGGACACAAGTTCCGTCATTCCGGCGACCGTGGCCTCCGGGATTGCTGACGCCTGGCCCGGGATTGGTAACGAAATCGCCAGACCCGGTAAAGATCGTTTTTGGCCCGGGTAGGCCCGGATGAGGTTTTCCCGGCACCCGCGGCCATGCTTCGGCGGATCTCGCCATTCGCAGGCTTCTGGCCGGGTTTTCAGCGCTCTCCGGTGGAATTCCCGGGCGATAAAATGAATCCATCAGCAGTTGGCGATGCATGCACGGTGGTTTACGATGGAAACTGGCCTCAGTTGTTTTTGACTCTGACAGGCGGTGCCGTTTGATGTCTGTGCTCAAGATCAAAGTGCTCAAGATCATCGTATCACGGCAACGTCTGATCGGCAGATGCGTGCTGCTTCTCATTTGCGGGCAGTCCGGTCTGATGGCGCTCGCAGGACCGCCTGCGAAACCGATCGACTTCAATCGCGATATCCGCCCGATCCTGTCCAACAACTGCTTCTTCTGCCACGGTCCGGATGCAGAGGAACGCAAGGGCGGCGGTGAACATGGCCTGCGGCTCGATACGGCCGCAGGCATCATCGAGGATCTCGGCGGCTACCAGGCCATCGTTCCGGGCCATCCCGAGCAGAGCGCGCTGATCGAGCGGATCATCTCGAAAGAAGACTACGAACGGATGCCGCCGCCAGATCTGGGGAAGACCCTCACTGAGAAAGAAGTCGAGTTACTCTCGGAATGGATTCGCCAGGGAGCGAAGTTTGCCCCGCACTGGTCCTACGAAGCTCCGGTGCGTCCGGAACCGCCACAAATCCAGCATCCGGAACTGGTCAAGACGCCGATCGACCGGTTTCTGCTGGCGCGTCTGGAGCATGAAGGCTTGTCCTTCCAGCCGGAAGCCGATCGTCGCACGCTGATCCGGCGGCTGTCGCTGGATCTCACCGGTCTGCCGCCGTCGGTGGCGGATGTCGAGCAGTTCGTCAACGACACCTCCCCCGATGCCTATGCGGAACTCGTGGATCGCCTCTTGCAGCGTCCGGCTTATGGCGAGCACTGGGCGCGGCTGTGGCTGGATCTTGCCCGCTACGCCGATTCCGCCGGCTATGCCGACGACCCGCCACGAACGATCTGGGCCTATCGTGACTATGTGGTCCGTGCGTTCCAGCAGAATCAGCGGTTCGACCAGTTCACGATTGAGCAAATCGCCGGCGACCTGCTGCCGGAGCCGACGGAAGACCAGTTGATCGCTACGGCGTTTCATCGCAATACCCTCACCAATAATGAGGGCGGCACAAACGATGAAGAGTTCCGCAACGTCGCGATTGTGGACCGTGTGAACACGACCTTCGCCGTCTGGATGGGCACCACCATCGCCTGCTGCCAGTGCCACACTCATAAGTACGACCCGCTTAGCCACGCGGAGTATTTCGGCGTCTTCGCGATCCTGAATCAGACGCAGGATGCCGACCGCCGCGATGAGAGTCCGTTGCATGAGATCTGGGACCCGACCCGTCGCCAGAAAAAGCTGGCACTTGAAACAGAATTGCGGTCGTTGACCGGGCAGCAACTCGATCCCGCGTCCGCCAGTGTCGCGGTGCGGATCGGTCAGCTCCAGCGGCAGCTTCCGCAATACCAGCCGATCACCACGGTTCCGATCCAGAAGGCCGTCGCAGAGACGCAGCAGCGCACCACGAAAATCCATCTCCGCGGCAACTGGCAGAATCTCGGAGAGGAAGTCTCTCCGGGAGTTCCGAAAGCCTTTCATCCGCTGGAAATTGATCACACTGCGAACCGGCTGGACCTTGCCCGCTGGCTGGTTGACCGCCGCAATCCTCTGACGGCCCGGGTGATTGTGAACCGCATCTGGGAACAACTGTTCGGCATCGGCATCGTCGCGACCAGCGAGGAATTCGGCTCGCAGGGCGAATTGCCGTCGAATCCGGAACTGCTCGACTGGCTGGCGGTGAAATTCATGGACTCCGGCTGGGACTGGCAGCACATGCTGAAGCTGATGGTCACATCTGCCGCCTATCGTCAGTCTGCCTGGGTCGATGAAGCGCTGCTGCAGCGCGATCCGGAAAATCGACTGCTCGCGCGGGCACCGCGGTTCCGCATGTCTGCCGAGATGATTCGTGACCAGGCGCTGTTCGTCAGCGGTCTGCTCAGCAGCAAGCAGTTCGGTCCGCCGGTGAGACCGTTCCAGCCGAAGATGGGCGTAAATGCCGCGTTCGGCAGTGCGGTCGACTGGAAGACCAGCGATGGCGAGGACCGTTACCGCCGCGGCCTCTACACCATGTGGCGACGCTCGAACCCCTACCCTTCGATGACCGCGTTCGATGCCCCGAACCGCGAAGTCTGCACCCTGCGGCGGGAACGAACCAACACACCCCTGCAGGCGCTGGTGACCCTGAACGATCCGGTCTATGTAGAAGCCGCCCAGGCGCTGGGCCGCTGGATGCTGGCCTCCGCGTCGACCACCGACGAGCAGATCGCCCAGGGTTTTGAACGGTGTTTGTCACGCCCGGCTGATTCGATCGAACTGCGACGGCTCGTCGACCTGTATCAGCAGGCCCACGAGAAGTTGCAGACGCTGCCGCAGCAGGCGGAGAAGCTGGCGACTGTGCCGCTGGGGCCAGCGCCGAAAGACACGAACATCATCGATCTGGCAGCGATGACCGTGGTGGCGAATGCACTGTTGAATCTGGACGAGATGTTGATGCGCCGCTGAGATTGAGCGGCGTCATTGCGTTGAGCGCAACAGGAAGCCCGGGGATGGCCATCCATTGGTCTCTCCACGATTCAATGATCAGGAAATGCTGAATTAATGGGGAAAAACCACGGAAGACCCGGATCACATGGAAGAATTCAGAAGGCAATTCATTGGCCACAAAAAGGCGCAAAAGGCACAAAAAGGATGGAACTGCAGCAGTTTACTTTTGCGACTTTTGTGCTTTTTTTGTGGCCAAAACTCCCTGCCTTTGGCTTTCTTCCGTGTGGTCCGTGTCTTCCGTGGCTTCCGCTCCGGACTTGTGTAGAGACGAATGCATGGCCCCGGGTTTCTCGCGCGGTGTGCCATTCTCAAACACGAAACAGAATCAATTGCACTCTGCGAGGAGGGGACCGGCGAGTTCTTCAACGTAGAACAAGCGTCCCGGCTGCGTCGGCATGTAGGTCGACGGAATCCACGGCGTCGGGTCGTGACGGAAGGTCATCCACAGTGACAGCCCCTGCCATTGCATGCCGCGAGCGAAGGTTCCGTCGGCTCCACCGATAATCTTGTCGGCGTTCAGGAACAGGGCCGGACCGATGGTGTTAGCAAACGCCGGGACCAGCGTGGTGCGGCTCTTGAAGCTGGTCAGCGCGTTCTGCTCGATGGTGAGGGGATGCAGCTTCGCACCCAGCCGGTGCGTCTGGGCCTTCCACTCTTTCTCGGAGTCGAACTCGGCGGCAAAATGCGGTTCCCAGAAGGCGATGTGGCAGACGCGGCCAACGCCGAAGATCACCACATGCTTCGCTCCCTGACTGCGGAGTTCGCCGATCTTGTCGGCATAGGTCGGCAGCAGTTTCTTCGTCGCAAAATTCCGCTGTTTCTTCGGCACTGTCAGCTTGCCCAACGGTCCATAGAAGGCATGTTCCATGGCGTACTGGAAGGCGCCGGGATTGGACGACGGCAGCGTGTTGCCCTGGGCATCGCTCCATTCGTCCATGTTGAAGCCGTGCATATGGTCGCAGGGCACGCCCCATTCGGTCAGGAAATAAACCGCCCAGCGGTACATGCCCATCGGGCCGACCGGCAGGATCATGGAGAGCGGGTGACCCGCGTCGCGAGCCTGCTTGATCGTCAGGGCGATTTCATGCCCCATGAAGGTGTCGAAATCGGCCTGAGTCTGACAGGGAATCGGCGTGAACTGCTTGTGCCACCACTTCTGCCGCTGACCAATCGTCACCGGATCGGCATCGACGCAGGCGTCGATCTTTTTGAGATCCCACCCGGCCGGAAAGAAACCTTCCATCAGCGAGCCACTCAACGTCGTCAGCAGGTCCATCGACCGGATTCCTTGAATTCCAATAGGTGAAGTTGGCCGCAGCGCGGATGCTTCTTACCATATCCGCGACGTGAGAAGAAGTCGCACGAAGCCCGGGGATGGCGATCCCCGTGTTTCCCTTTCGATAGATGGTGCGCCATGCTGACCGAGACCAACGTCCAGTCGATCCAGTTTGTGCGAGTGTTTCCGTGGTTGCGGCTGGGGCGAGCCATCGGCTGTGCGCTGGCGCCGACTCAACTCATTATCGCGCTGGCGGTGGTGCTGTGCTGGACGATCTTGATCGATGCACTGATCTGGTCTTCCGGGAAACCGGAAGTTGAAATTCTTCTGTTCTCGCGGACACTGGTCTCTACAGATAATGCGGCATCGCTCGTCCCACCGCTTGCCCAGGTGTATGCACCGGAATTGTCCTGGCCAGGATCCCAGTTCCGCACCTGGACGGGAATTGTCTTGCCGGGACTGATGTACTTCCTCTGGACGATCGCCGGTGTCGCGATCTGTCGTTCGACCGCTGTCCAGTTCTGCCGGGAAGAAGGACCGTCGTTTCGTCATTCGCTGCAGTGGTCGATCGGCCGCTGCCCGTCCAGCCTGACCTCCCTGCTGACGCCTCTCGGCTTCCTTCTGATGATGGGTGTGGTGGTCGCCGGGCTGGCGCTGCCGGGAATTGTTCCCGGGCTCGGCACGCTCTGGCTGAAAGCAGTGGCACCGTTCCAGGCGGTGCTGATGTTCGGGCTGCTGGCGATTCTGGCACTGTTGCCGATTCTCTGGCCGCTCATCGTCGCGGCGGTCGCCATCGATGACAGCGACGCCTTTGATGCCTTCAGCCGCAGCTTCAGCCTGATCACGTCGCGACCGTGGGCCACGCTGGCACTGCTGGTTCTGTGTGCGGGCGCAACTCTCGTTGTCGGCAAGATCGTGGAACTGTTCTCCCTGCAGGCGCCGACTTTAGCCCTGCAGTGCTGCGGCTTCTTTCTGGGAGAATCCGGCCGGAGCACCATGCTCGAATCGTTGCTCTGGTGGAGCCGCGTGATCGCCGCCACCCTCCTCTCCAGTCTGTTCTGGTCCCATGCGACCATCGTGTATCTGTTCCTGCGACAGGTAGTCGACGGCACTCCTTTGGACACTCTGGCAGGCTACGACGATGACATGCGTTTCCAGGAACCGTTCCCGGTGGTCGGCATTCCCGCCGTCGGCGGTCAGAGCGGTCCCGCTCAGCAGCCAGTGGCAACTCCCTGAGAAGTCAGGATCTGTTTCAAAAGGTCAGTTGAGTGTCGAGTGCTGAGTGCCAAGTGTCAGAAAGTCCGAATTCCGACGTCTTTCACACTTGGCACTCAGCACTCGACACTCCGCAGACTTAACTTGAAGACAGGTTCTCAGGACTTCGTGACACAGCGCTGGCACTGCCCCCCCTCCTGTCGGTACTTCTTTGCACAAATTCCCGAATCACTGATTGACAGTTCGGAAACTTCCGATATATTTGACTGAGGAAGGAGAACACGAACAGTCATGAGCACCACCCGAACACACTGGACCGAGCTGGAAGCCCTGGGACAGGCCGCGGAATGTCTGCGCGTGCTGGCCCATCCCCACCGGTTGCGGATGATCCAGATGCTGCTGGCCGGGACTTACACCGTCGGGGAACTGGCCGAAGCCTGCGAACTGCCGACGGCGATGGCCTCGGAGCATTTGCGGCTGATGCAGCGCTGCGGATTCCTTTCCAGCGAGAAGGATGGTCGCAAGGTCTTTTACAAGGTGGCAGAGCCGCATCTGAAAAACATCATGCAATGCATTGAGGATCGCTTTGATGCCGCTGTGGGTTAACTGACGCCCGAGGTCAATTTCGCATTTTTTTCGCCGAATAGTTCGACAACTCACGAACTATCGATATTTACAACTATTTCCCGACAGAACAGGAGGCTGTCATGTCCATCACCAGCATCACCCCGAAGCAACTCTTTGATTTGACGCAGACCGGTACCCGCGTGGAACTGATCGATGTCCGGACGCCGGTCGAATACCGGGAAGTCCACGTGCCGTTCGCCCGCAATGAACCGCTGGATCAGCTCGATCCGGCCCGACTGAAGACGAGCCGCGGCGAGGCCGGTCAACCGCTGTATGTGATCTGTCGGTCCGGCGGCCGCGGTAAACAGGCCTGCGAAAAACTGCAGGCGGCCGGCATGCAGGTCGTCAACGTGGAAGGCGGCACTCAGGCGTGGGATCAGGCAGGCCTGCCGGTCACCCGCGGTCAGAAGGCGATCTCGCTGGAACGTCAGGTCCGCATCGCCGCCGGTTCGCTGGTGCTGATCGGTTCGGCTCTGGGGGCGTTCGTGAGCCCGTACTGGATCGGGCTGGCAGCGTTCGGCGGTGCGGGACTGGGCTTCGCCGGGATCACCGAGACCTG
>VFQN01008540.1_pt1 | contig 10321 bp, 6 predicted proteins | sample 3512371 | NCBI WGS metagenome assembly VFQN01 (sample SAMN10412370, study PRJNA504923) | tailings metagenome | isolation source: Replicate 2 from Balatoc abandoned mine | place: Philippines: Itogon, Benguet | collected 2017-08-28 | reverse complement strand
AGTAGTAGTAGTAGTAGTAGTAGTAGTAGTAGTAGTAGTAGTAGTAGTAGTAGTACTGATCGACTTCCACCGATTAAACGATCGTCCAGCGGTATCGTTTTATTGATTTGAGACTATTTATCCACTTCAAATCTTTCACATTGAATGAGAGATTCAAACCTCTCAAATGATCCCATGGCGCTTGATTCTCACAATTCTGTTGCATCTGCAATTCTTGGTCACCGCTAATCCGCAAGAACTAAAGAGACCCAATGTGATTTTCATTCTCGCTGATGACCTCGGATATGGAGATTTGGGCTGGAAACCTTTCACAGGCAAGGAAATGGAGAAGATTTCAACTCCAAATTTGCAACGTTTAGCAGGAGAGGGAAAGATCTTCACGAACTTCCACGTGGCTAGCCCGACCTGCTCGCCGTCACGAGCCTCCTTCATGACAGGCCTCTTCCCCTGGCGACTAGGGCTGGACTTCATCTATGGTGATGCTAACTCGCATAACAATGAACAGCTGACGAGAGACCAGCTCCCTCTGATCTCTAATCTTGCGAGTAGCTTGCAGGCCTCGGGTTACTACACCGCTCATGTCGGCAAGTGGCACCTGGGAGGGCAGAACCTCGACCAGATAGAGGCGAGGCGTGCTGGAAACTGCTCTTCCCCTGGTATCGATCAATATGGCTTCAATGACAGTGTGGTGATGTCAGAGGGCGTAAATAGCAATCGCTTTCGCACACAGATCGCCAGAAACACTTACAGCCTTGGCGCGAACTACCTCCTCCACAACGACCAACCCCTTCCCAAACCTACGACTCCTATCGTGCTCACTGACGCCCAGACGAATGAGGCGATTGGACTCATCCGCCAGCATGTTCGCCGATCTCCTCACTCGCCCTTCTTCCTCAACCTGTGGTATGACGCACCTCACAGTCCGTGGGAGGCCATCACACCCTTCTATGACGAATACTCCACACAAGACTTCTCCACTGATCAGATGCGCAAATACGCCAGTATGATTCGCAGTCTTGACGCCAATGTGGGGCGCTTGTTAAAGGAGATCGACGACCTCGCCCTGGCCGAAGACACTCTCGTCATCTTCACCAGCGACAACGGCCCTGAGGCAGGCGCTGGCTCTGCGGGACCCTTCACTGGGCGAAAGCGACTGCTGACAGAGGGCGGAATTACAGTGCCGGCGATATTTCGCTGGAAAGGGAAAATCTCTGCGATGACGTCCTCCAGCAAGTTCCTGCTGAGCACTGACGTCTTCCCCACCGTCTTAGAGGCGTGTAGCGTGTCTTTTCCGCCAGCGCTGCGCCTCGATGGCGTGTCGTTCCTCTCAGTGTTACTAGGCAGCGATGATGCCACGTCATTGATGATGGGAGATGAAAGGGTAGTGACGTGGCACAGCAATGCTCCTGGCTACCCGATGACGTCAGCGATTCGCGCCTTCGGACTGAAGATCATTTGGAACCTTTATCCACCCGCGACGAAGAAAAATCCACACAAGAACCTTCCACCCGCTTGGCGTATCTTCGACTTATACGCCGATCCGACAGAGAAGCGCGACTTATATCCGCTATTCCGCCGACTATGCGCCATACACCTTAGAGATCAGACACTCCTTCGCCCTGACACAGCGGCATTACCTCTTGATAAGATAGCGCGAAGAGAGAGAGGGAGTGGTCCTGACGTCATCTCACCGTCCTCTGAGACGCTGCTCCTCATCCGCCACCTAGAGATGACGTTGCACTTGTTCAGAGCGCGTGGAGGATCGGATTATGATCGTTTTTATCGTCCAAATCGTTTTTTCTCTTCCTTTCACTCCGCGGCCTCGTGCGGCTCTGACGGCGGTCGTCTGAAGCAGCAGCTGTTTCCCTGGATGTCGGTAGAGGTGTTACCGGCATTCTGTGGCTCTGCACTATCGAGAGAGATCGCCTTCGCTCACTCGTGCGCCTGTGCGCTGAACCCGAGCCCCAGTCCTAATCTCTCTAGTTGGCGCCACTGTTCAAGCTTCTGGCAGTCGTCAGCGCAGAAGGTAATGCGAGAGAGTACCATTGATGACGTTACGCAATTCTGGATGGTACAGCCTGCTTACTTCGGCCTGACGTCCCTCATGCCTCTGCAAGGCTCGTACCAACAACACCTCCGCACTCTACTGCGATGGAGCGACTACCGTGGCATCTGTGCCAACACCTCTGAGGTAGTGGTGGAGGAGGTGGAGGTGCTCTTGCACCATTATGACGCAATCACTCGCTCTAGCGCGAAACAGATCGACGTCAGTCAGCTCCAGTGCAATGAGGAGGTGTTCGAGGAGGTGCCAGGCTCATCGTTGCTGACCAATGCTTTCAATGCTTCCTTCAAGCCAGCTCAACGGCAGTTCGGCGAGGGGGGTTTTAGTGCAGGTGACGTCTTCCAGCAGCATCCGTCATGGCAGAGACGATGCGTCAGTCGCGTCTTCTATGACGTCAGTGCCGATCGCTTCTCTCTGCAATCGGCTGTCTGCGGCTATGATCGACCGCTGCTCTTCTTGCACTATGACGGCATGGCGGCGGACTTTCCACTGGCGCTGTGTCCGCAGTCCCTGCAGAAGATGATGTTCCCTGACGCAGCGAGGAATGACGTGGACGACAACATCCTCCTCTTCCTTCAACACACCCTCCTCCTCGCTACCTCCACCTCCTCTCCACACCTCCTGTCGAAGGATCATAGCTTCAACGACCTGCCACGTCATCACGATCTCCTCTCACTAGACCCCCTCCTCGCCCCGCACCTCCTCAGAGAAGCCGCAGTGCAGCGCCTCGTCAAGACAAGCGGTGGCAAGAGTAAGAAGGAGGAGGAAGAGGCAGTGACGTCACTGCTCCTGCGCAAGTACGTCAGCTTCTTCTACGAGAGATCGCAGCATTTCTATTCGAAGGCGCAGTTGGGCTTCGTCTTCCTGCCCATCGGTCACTGGGCAGGGGCGGGACGGGGCTTCTGCTGGACGGGCATGCTGCTGACGAATGTGCGTCAGTTCCTCGAAGCTTCACTGTCAGGAGGTGACGTGGCAGAGGTGGGAGTGATCGTCTATCATGGCTGCCCGGTGACATCACTGGACGATCGTTTTTTCTCTCGTCTTGCTCGATCTTTGTCGCTGACGTTGCTTCGTATTGCTTTATCCCGTCGAGGCAGAGGTGATGAGGTGGAGGGAAAGGGAGTGTTTGAAGTAGTGGCGGTGGCTGGTTATGACGGACCTGAGCGAGTGACGTCAGTGCCGTCACTGCGGGCTATTAAGATGATGTCATTCTTCGCGAATATATTAGTAAGTGAATTATATTACTACTCCATCGCTGACATCACACTCACTGTCTCTTTTTCTTTCGTAGGAGAAGCTGCGTCAGAGCGAGGGAAGGAGGTGGAGGGAGGTAGAGGTCAAGGAGGTGAGCCAGAGCATCACCCCTGAGGAAGTGTCAGCGCTGCGCTGGCGTCTGATGGAGAAGATCGTTTTTCAGTCGAAAAGCGCTTTTCAGGACGTGAAGCGCAAAGTGAAGCTGATGTCACTCTCTGGGACGAGCAGCACTTCCTCTCCCTTGGAGGAGGTGGAGACTCAGAGGTCGCGGAGTCGAGAGAGTAGCAGAGACAGGGGTGGAGGTAGTGTTCGAGGAAGAGACAAGTCTCTCTCTAGGATGAAGCAGAGGAGGAGTGGGAGTGAGTGATTACTCCTTCACTCTGCTCTGGCAGGTAGTGGGATAGATAGGGGTAGAGTTAGGGTACCGGTAGTGAGGGTTACAATGGGCTATTAAAGTTATAGGGCGACACCCTCTCATCATCATAGACTCTAATCTGGTGATAGGAATGTGATGGCGATGTGAAATGATTTAAAGTCTCTGACGATCGACACATATCTCATTCCTCAGCGACTAGCTATGTCAGATTTCTTAGTGGACGCTTGTATTTCTTCATCAACGGTGTGATGTGTTAAGCACTGTAACGAATAAAATCGATTGACTGATGTGTGATAACTGATAGATGGACATGATATTGCTCCATAGTTATGTAGGGATGATAATAGAGACTATATAGTATATAGTATCGACTAATAGCAGTAGGGTTGTTTAGGTATATTTACAAGGAGTTATTTGAGTTGTTACTAGAAGTTATTACTATTATATGACTATTATTACTGCATGTTATTGTTATTGTTCGATGTACTTAGTTCGAACATCTCAGGATACTTCAAGTAAAGAGCGACCTGCAATCCTCCGAAGGCAGCGAGGCTCAGTCCTGTGATGATGGAGAGAGTCTCGGGATCTCCCAGACCGAAGGACAGGAAGGCGATACTAATATATAACGTCAGAGCAGCGAATGACACGACAAACAAGCTACTTACAAAATAATGAACAAGGCTTTGCCCAGCACAGAGTAGATGAATCCGAAGTTGCGGCGATAGAAGTGGTCGACTGCCTCGACCTTCCTCATCTCATTCACCTCGAAGACCAGCAGCAAAAGAGAGAAAAACAACATGTATGTGCCCACGAATATCTTCCCAGATGTATCCACGTCACTGATATCCTCTGAAGGAGAAGGGAGGGACAAGGAGTCAGAGGTTAGAGGGTTGTAGCGGGGATAGTGGTTGAAGTGTTTTCACCTATTCCGAGCACTGCTGTCACAGCCATCAGCAAACACAAGCAGATTGTGATCACTCTTAGTGCCATATGAATCATTGGAGCCCTTCTAAGTATTTCCTCCGAGCTGGGCAGGGAGGAGGAGGAGGGGAAGGTCTGCGCTGTCGTCGAAGAACCTCCATTTAACGGCTGAACATCTTCATGGGTGATATTAGCATCTCTTAGCCATGGTGGAGGAGGTGCTTGTGCGAGTGGAGGGGGTTGGTAAGACATTCTTCTTGCTGTAGTATTATAATGACTAGTCTCTGTTATGTGATGTTATGTTCTTCTCGCTTTAAGTGAAGACCGGCAGATCGGTGACACCCTGCCGGTAGTCCGATAATCCGGGGTGTGCGTTTCATTTGAATTGATAAACTTCTATTAGAGTAATACAGAAAAAAAACAAACTATCCTTAGAAGAACCACACCTCTGAAGATCATGGCAGTGAAGCAATCTTCAGCGCTTTCTATATTGCAGGAAGCAGCGACTCAGGCACTGTTAGAAGACAAGGAGGAGGGACTGGGAGGACTTCTCATCGCTGCCGATCAAATCGCCAATGAGCGAGGATTGATCTCTCCACTCCGTCGACGATCACCCTTAGATAGATCTTTTGAGTTGTCCCAAAGTCTTGACCGTCACTCGCTGACCGAGCGCGGTGTGTTGAATATGAATGGGTTAGAGGGATCTGTCCGGTCTAATCGCTCCGGCTCCCTCACTGCTGCACACGCCACCTCAGTGCATGGGAAGGAGAATGACGACGATGCCAACGCTCTCTTGAATCAGATGAACATTCAGCCGACCCTCAAACCGTCAGATGACGTGGCGGCCTTCGAGGCTGACGTGGATGCTCTGATGGAGATGGGTGGTCAAGGCGGTGGCGGCGGCGAAGGAGGTGCTGACGGGAAGAAGACGAAAGGAAAGAGCGGGAAGATTCGCCCAAACACTTCCTCGCCGCAGCGGTGGAAGTCTGGCAGTGGTCTCGGACGTCAGCGCTACAAGGACCGTATTAAGCAGTACGGTCGACGGTCTGAAGACGGTGGCTTCGGACGATCGTATTACAGCAGTGGAGGGAGCGGGGCAGTGACGAGTGAGCCGAGCAGGACCTCCGTCATGCTGATGATGGCAGACGAGAAGTCTTACGGAGATCGCGTCAGAGCCTCTTTCAAGAGTGAGATGCAGGAGATGCTCTTCCGCTCCATGCACCTCGTCAGAGCCACGTCAGCCTCTAGCAGCGCCTCCTACTCCTCATCAGGCGTCAGCAGACGAGAGAAGGAGAAACAGAGGACGATGTCAGAGCGACTGTCTCGGCCAGCTCAGCACGCGCCGTCGAAGCTCGACGTGAAGCTAGACCCGACACTGAAGCACTCCACATATGACGACGCGAAGGAGACGACCTTCCGCCCCACGATACACGGAAGAAGCAAGCGAGCAGAGGCCAAACAGCGCGCTGACGTGGACGACGACGATGGTCCTGTGCGCAAAGAAGATCCCAAATATTCCTTCATTTCCCGCCAGGAGGCGGAAGAGCGCAACAGGCGCGAAGAGCTGGCGTATAAGATAGGCAAACAAGACTATGACGCACTGCTCAACAAGCGTGTCTGTCCTAAATGTGGTGCAAAGCAGTCATATGACGAGGTGAAGGAGAAGCGCAAGCTCTGTCCCAACTGTCGCGTGGAGTACATCATTCCTCTGACGTGGGCTCAGGTCTCGAAGGGTTTCTTCCAGAAGTGTCTTGACTACTCTCAGCGAGTGCAGCAGCATAAAGAGGCGGTGAGGAAGGAGGTAGAGGACGAGTACCGCTACGTCACCCGTCGGGAGATAGACCCGACGACTGGCAAGCACTACCTCGTCAGAGAGCAGCGCTCTCACCGCCTCACGAAGGAGCAAGAAGAAGACTTCCTACAGCGCGTGCAAGAGCATGTGGATCGTCATAAAGAAGTACTACGTCAGTTAGAGACACAGATAGTGGCGGAGTATTTCCCTTTCAAGCCTCAGATCGCCAAATACCTCAAACCACGTCGACGCAGCGGCGACGAGGACTTGGACGAGGAGGACTTAGAGATGTTCGATGATGAGGATGAAGAAGAGGATGGCGCCAATCCTATACAAGCCTTCCTCAGAAGATACGAGCGAGACATGGAGGCGCGTCGTGAGAAGATGCCTGAGCGCTATCTTGCCACTAGGAAGTATCGATCAAAGAAGAAAGGAGAGGGCGGTGACGACAGTAGCAGCGATGATGATGAGCAAGATGATCGTCGTGATAACAGTCATAAGCGAGAGAGATCTTTCCGCTTTTAGTTGTATTTAGTTCTAGAGAGTGTGACTCGACACTCTGACTGGTGTAAGGTATAATAAAACACACAAATCTTTTTAAAATATTACGGCATCGTCTTAGTGTAGCGCCTTAAAGAGAGAAGCCTCTCATTCTACTAGTATCACATACCGACTACTCACGAGTCACAGTCAGTCATATCAGTCATGTTAGCCACTCGCTCCATTCGTCTCTCAAGACCAACCTTCCTTAGATCTATTCCGATCTCTTCCCCTCCAAAGAGTAACTTCTCTTTCTGGCAATGGACGACTCAGCCGAGACCTCTGTGGTATAAGGATCCGAAGGAAGGAGTCATCGCATGCATCATATTCGGAATCACTGGCAGCACCTCCGCGACTCTTGCAAGACCAACAGTAGAGAATTTGTTTGGCATTCATGGAACCTTAGTTGACGGTCCTAACTCGTTTCGTGTGTTGAGCTTGCTGTGTATTTCCCCTGTCTACGCGGTTCTCCTAGCAATCATCGGAACTCTGGGCGGAAGACACGTGTACTTCGCAGGGATGTCAATGAAGATATTGAACAGGTTTGTGCCTAAGACGGTGTTGAACAGGGTAATCTGTGCTCCGGCGAAGAGGAAGGCAAGTCAGTGAATGTCTCAGTAGAGTAGGGTGAGAAGGTTATTAGTTGTTATTGGTAGTTAGAGGAGGAAGGAAGGGGGGGGGGGGAAGGATGAATGACGAGTTAGGAATTTTTCCTTCTCATTAAACTCTGTGTTGTGTAAATTGTAAGCTAAAGCTGAAGGGCTCATCATGTAGTCTCTATAGCAGTCGCGTGTTTTGAAGGTTTATTAAGACTCGTATCTTACAACTATATGCTCTGCTTACGATATGAAAATCTTTCATCGTCTGACTCTTTAATGATAATCGCATTGTCGTACAGTTGTGTCGCTGATGAATGAGACACTGAAATATGAAGACAATGGAATTGAAGCAGTGTAGATCTCGAATCCTCGTGAAGTACAAAATTAGGAATCTGCGTTAGATATGGGTCCCTAAACTCTAATTGTGATATACAAGGTAAATGTGGACTTTTCTAGGGGAAAAGTGGCTGTGTTTGTACAGTTGTCCCACAAGTGCGTTTTTGAGTGAGTGCACGGGTGCACGAAGGTGTGGTGAGTGAGTGTACTCTCTTTGAGAGGCACAACATTGAGACCACATCGCTTTAAGATTATATTCTACAGATATTGTGACATAAGATTAAAAGGGAAATAGAAATAGCTTAAGGGTCAAAGAAGAGGAGACACTAGGAGCCCGATTTTCTCGAGAAATACTGCTCAGAGTAGGAGGAAAACTGCCAGCAGCTTTCCCTCGTCTTTATCATGAACCAGTTATGCTTGAGCCAGTTATACATGTCCTTATTAAAATGAGGACGTGTCTTAATACGGTGTAAACGATAAAATACGGTTAAAAAACGGTGAGTGAGGTGGTCGGGCGAGTGCGATCCGCGAGTACGAGACTTAACACTGACCGAGTTCTATGTTATTATGACAGATGTGACAAGAACAACAACAGACGAGACAACAGTCGAGGCAGCAGATAAGAGAGAGACTGAACGAATCCATCGCTTTCATAGAGTCTATCCAAATGTGAGAATTGTTAAGAGACGCTCAGAAAGTCGAGTATCAGCTCCTTCCCCTCCAGCTGAAACCCCTTATGATCCTTCGGCTGTGTTTATCCCTCACTGCAGCATGCATGTGTTCTCATCATCCGACGTTACCATGATGAAAGATCTAACGCTTCAGCGCATCCTCCACAATACTCTGATTGAGATACAGTCAGCGCTACTGCAGTCCAGTCAGAGTGAGTCGAAGGACGAGGCAGAGAAGATCATCGATGGAGAACTCAGAAAACTCGTCGACAACAGCCACGTCACCTCTGATAAATACACGACAGCCTATAAACAACTAGCGGATAAGCTGACGTCAGATTTAAAAGAATTGATTTCACAGCGTTCAGAGGAGAATAAGATGACTTTCTGGCAGTGGACGACTCAACAGAGACCTCTATGGCATAAGAATATCGATGAGGCGATCATCACTGTTGTTCTGTTTGTTGTCACTCTGAGGATATCTGCTTTCATCACATCACTGATAGCTGCATATCTTTTCGGCATTCATGGAACCTTAGTTGACGGTCCTAACTCGTTTCGTGTGTTGAGCTTGCTGTGTATTTCCCCTGTCTACGCGGTTCTCCTAGCAATCATCGGAACTCTGGGCGGAAGACACGTGTACTTCGCAGGGATGTCGATGAAGATATTGAATAGGTTTGTGCCTAAGACGGTGTTGAACAGGGTAATCTGTGCTCCGGCGAAGAGAAAGGCAAGTCAGTGAATGACATAGCAATTGAAGGTTATTAAATTTCAAAGTATTCTTTCGTATGCTATTATAAGAATGGAAGGGTGAGGTGGTGAGGTGGTAGATGTCTTGCTATTAGAAGTTAAGACTATTCATTGCTATGACATCACAAACTCTTTAACTTGTAAACTAAAGCTGAATAAAGTGTCTAACTCATTTCAGAAATTGTGTCGAGGACTCGACTTCATGTCCTCTAATATTCGTACCCTCCAATGAAGTGACAGGACCTCTGACGTCATCTCTGACGACATCTAGAGATCTCTATTGTGTGACTCGCTCATGATGTGACGGCTTCTAGAAACAATGACACGACTTCCTCGAACTCTGGATTATTCTCTCTGATCTCCTTGAGCTTCTGCTGCCTTCTCTCCGCTCTCTCGTCGTTGATGAGTGAGAGGTGTCGCTGCAGTCGTGTGTTCTTCAGAAGAGCTCGTAGCTTCGATGACGATCGCAATCGCTCCTTCTGAGCCTCCGTTAGAACCACTAGCTCCTGAGCTGGAACATTTGATGAGACGATGGGTCGCTCTTCGTGTTTTACGATCGGAGTCACAGGCGCTTGAAACACGCACTTCTCTAGTTTGTGTTCTTTGCAGCAATTCACAGAGCAATAGGGCAGCAGGCACTTCGGACATTTGTACTTTGGTTCCTTTGACTGGCAGACACAGCAAGAAGCAGCTGGCTCTTTGTGATTGTCTTTGTTGTTTCGTTGTTTGTTCGCTTGTTGTCGCCCTTTTCTCTGCTGGACTTGGGAAGTGATTCGTGCTTGCTTATCTCCATCTTCAGAAACAAGTAACAGCTCTGACTTTTCATTGTCGAGAGAGGTTTCTTCCTTGCTTTGGTCTTCGTTCATCGTCTGTGTTATGTTTATGTGATATTATGGTAGTATTATTATTGTATTATTATGTTATTACTATTGTATTATTATTGTATTATTATTGTCTTTTTCCTTTATCATTCTCGGTTGTGTGCTATAATAGGTATTCGCACCAATCCAGAGAACCTGT
>VFQN01008539.1_pt1 | contig 10321 bp, 8 predicted proteins | sample 3512371 | NCBI WGS metagenome assembly VFQN01 (sample SAMN10412370, study PRJNA504923) | tailings metagenome | isolation source: Replicate 2 from Balatoc abandoned mine | place: Philippines: Itogon, Benguet | collected 2017-08-28 | reverse complement strand
ACCCCCTGGCGCCCGCGGGCGCCAGGGGTATCAACACTCTACTAAGCCACTATCCGCTGTCACAATCGTCGCTACGCGATACCGCCGCCCCGGCAGTGCGTGAGAAGTCGCGGAAGTGGCGGCGTGCCCTCTTGCGACAGGCAGTAATGTCGCGGTAGCTCGCCCGTCTGGCGAGACTGCGGGGCACGCCGCCGCCGCCCGGCGCCGTCCGCGTAACCGCACACCTTCCCCCAGAGTCGCCTATGTCGTCCCGCACGCACGGCCGCCTGCGCGGCCAAGCCCGCCGGTTTCCCGATCTGCTCGCCTTCATCCGCCGGCTGTTCCCCGCCACTCAGATTACGCGCCCCACACCCTCGTGTACCCTCCGCCTGAACGCGCTGGAAGAGCGGGACCAGCCGGCCGGGCTGCTGGCCTACGGCTCCTTTCCCGGGGGGCCGCCGGTGGTCACGGCGGTGGACGCGGACACCGGCGTGGTGCGGTGGGCGGTGACCGCCTACGAGCCGAGTTTTCTCGGCGGCGTGACGGTCGCCACCGGCGACCTGACCGGGGACGGGACGCCCGATGTGGTCGCCGCCCCGGGCACCGGTGGCGGGCCGGTGGTGAAGGTGTTCGACGGGGCCACCGGGGCGGAAATCCGCTCCTTCCTCGCCTACGACCCGGGCTTCCGCGGCGGCGTGTCGGTCGCGGTCGGCGACGTGAACGGGGACAAAACGCCCGACATCGTCACCGGGACCGGGAGCGGCGGCAGCCCGCACGTGAAGGTGTTCGACGGGGCCACCGGGGCCGTCGTCCAGTCGTTCTTCGCGTTCGACGAGACCTTCCGCGGCGGGGTCCAGGTGGCGGCCGGGGATGTGAACGGGGACGGGCGGGCGGAAATCGCCGCCGCCGCCGGCGTGGGTGGCGGACCCGTGGTGAGGGTGTACGACGGGGTTTCCGGGGCGCTGTTACAGGCCATCATGGTCGGTAGTCCGGACGACCGCAGCGGAGCCCGGGTCGGGTTCACGGACGCCGACGGGGACGGAATCGCGACGCTCCTCGCGGCGCCATCGAGTTCCGGTCCGGCGGGGCTGTTCGAGTTGCCGGTGAGCGTCCCCGGCCCGGGGCCTACGGGGCCGACCGGTCCCGCGGGTGCGACGGGGGATACCGGTCCCGCCGGTGCGACCGGGGACACGGGGCCGGTCGGTGCCACCGGGCCGGTGGGTGCTACCGGGCCGACCGGTGACACCGGTCCGACGGGTGCGACGGGGGATACCGGTCCCACCGGTGCGACCGGGGATACGGGGTCGACCGGACCTGTCGGAGCCACCGGGGACACCGGGCCGACAGGTGCCACAGGAGACACTGGGCCAACGGGAGCGACCGGCGACACTGGCCCGACCGGAGCCACCGGGGATACAGGTGCGACGGGTGACACCGGCCCGACTGGCGCGACGGGTGACACCGGCCCGACCGGTGCGACCGGGGATACGGGGCCGACCGGCGCGACGGGCGATACCGGCCCGACGGGTGCCACAGGTGACACTGGGCCGACGGGAGCGACCGGCGACACCGGGCCGACCGGCGCGACGGGCGATACTGGACCGACCGGGGATACGGGAGCGACCGGCGCGACGGGCGACACCGGCCCGAGTGGTGTTACGGACGCGGTGTTCGGCGGCGGGCCAGTCGCCGCCATCGCCGGAAGCTCGGCGGGGTACGTTTTCGCCGGGGGAACGGTGAACGTGACGCTTCAGGCGGGGCAGAAGGCGCTCGTCGTCGGTGCTGCCGTGCTCGGTGCGCAAGCGGACGTGCTATTCCGCTTCGACGTTGGTTATGTGTTTGACGGTGGCCCGGTTACCAACCTCTCCGGCGGCGACTTCCTGGCCATCACCAAGCCCGCCGGCTTCGCACAGGAGGTCTTCACCACGAGCGGGATTCTCACCGCGGACACGGCCGGAACCTACACGATCGGCTGTGTCGTCCGGAACACGGGGGCTAATTCGATCGGCAACAACAATTGGTCGAACGTGTCCGTGATTATCTTCTAACCCCCGGGTTACCCGGCACGCAGTTTCGCGGCCGGGAATGCGATGTTCCGCCGCACCGCCGCCTCAAGGTGCGGCGGGAGCGGCCGCGCCAACAGTGCGACATTCGTCTCGTAGCTCTCCGCGTGTGCGCCGACGTAGTACGCGGAGATCGCGTGCTCGAACTCCAGCAGGTGGTCGAACACGGCGGTGTGGACGAACAACCCCTCCGGTCGCCGCGGCCCGGCGAGAGCCTGCCGGCTCAGCGCGTACGCGGCCCGGTATCGCTTCTGCTCGTTCAGCCACCGGCACGCTGCGTGGACCGGTTCCCACCGGTGCGGGCGCCGCTCCCAGGCGTCGAGCAGGTGCGGCAGCCCCGTCCCGTCCGGTAGCGCCAACACCCCGAGCCGGAACAGCGAGTAGAACGCCTCGTCCGCGTACCCGGCCGTCATCGCGGCACGCTCGACGTACCGGGCGCGGGCGCTCGCCCGCCATTCCGCCGCCTTGGGGTCGTTGGGCCTCGTGGCGGCGAGGTCGTCGTAGGAGCGGGCGAGGTAGAACAGGTAGCGTGGCTGTGCCGGGTCGCGGGCGAGTTCGCGCTCCAGCACCTCGACGTCGCGCTCCCACCTCGGTTGCGTGCCCGTGGGCCGGTCCCCGCCGTCGCGGTGGTCGAGGATCGTCAGCCCGTCGAGGAGCGGCACCGGGCCGGGTGCGTCGCACGTCAGGTACTCGTGAACCACCCCCTCGTACCGCCACGGCGCGCCCGAGCGGACGAGCCGGACGTTCTCATACGCCAAGCTCCCGGAGCGAATCCGGAGGTGATAGCCGACCGCCGACAGGCCGGTCGGCCGGCGGCCTTCCAGGCACTGGTCCGCGTCGAGGAGGATGAGGTAGTCGGCGTCGGGCGCGGCGAGCCGGAGGAGTTCGTTGCGGTTGTGCGCGAAATCGACCCACGGCCGCGACACGACGCGGACCGGGAAGTCGGTCGCGGTCAGGACGGCCACGGTGTCGTCGGTCGAGCCGGTGTCGACGACGACGGCCCGGTCGGCGATGCCGCGGACGGAGTCCAGGCACCGACGGATCACCCGGGCTTCGTTCTTCACGATCAGGCAAGCGGCCAGGGTCGTCACGGAATCCCCCCGTGTGCCCCGGGGCTCATACCGCATGGGAGAGGGGTGGGCCAGATCAGTCCGCGTTGCTGCCGGGCCACGCCAGAGTTTCGTACACGGCATCGACCAAGAGACGGACCACTACGAAACCTACGCCTTCCCCAGGATCAGATCGACGACCCAGCACCCGCGGACGTGCGGCCCGTCGCCGCGGCAGTGGGCGAGCACGTCGGCGTCGGCGCAGCCGGCGTCTTCGAGCGCGTCGGCGAGAACCGGGAGGCGGTCGAAGGCGCGGTCGTCGTAGACGGCGCGGGCGAGGGCGACGACTGCTTCGGTGCGCCACGCCGGGTCGAGCGCGACGGGGTGGAACGGGTTGCCGAAGATGTCACGGAGTAAGTTGGCTTGTTGCATGAATTGCTGTTGCCGCGCCGCGAGTGGAGTTGTGTGCGCGACTTGGTTCGAAGCACCGGACGCGGCTTCGAAGGCTTGCTCGGGCCAACCGGGATCCACGCAACGAGTTCTGGCCGCGAACACCGCGTCTGATTCTCTTGCCAGTTGTGTGATTGCCTCCGTCGCAAGCGACGCCAGATAGGGGTCATGTGGGTAGTTGGCTTCAAGCCCTCCTTCCCACATTAACGCTTCCTGAGCCGAAATCAGTTCATCATCCGTCACCAACCCGTCGGCGAATAACTCCGCCGCATCCAGCAGTTCGCGTGCGTGCCCGTTAGGGAGCAAGTGGGAAATGCCCCGGCAGCAGGCACAGCCGAATAGCCGCAGTTTTCGGCCACTCGTGCGACGCTGAAGGTAACACAGCATCGTCACCAGATCGGTACACATCAGCCACTCGGCTTCGGTCACGGCCGGAGCCCCCGGTCAAATCCCGTAGAATCGCACGGCGTTGTCGTGGAACAGCTTCCGCTGCTGGTCCATCGGGCGGTCGGCGACGATCGTCTTCAGGGCGGTCGCCCAGTCGGCGTACTTCTCCACCCCGAGCAGACACACCGGCCAGTCGCCGCCGAACATCACCCGATCGGGGCCGAACGCCTCCAGTGTGTGGTTGACGATCGGCGCCAGGTCGTCCAGCGTCCACTTGCCGCGGGCCGGCGCCGATGCGATGAACCCGCTCACCTTGCCCACCACGTTCTTCCGCTTCCCCATCTCGGCCATGTCGCGCCGCCACCGGTCGCGCTCGGCCGGCGTGTGCGTGATCTTGCCGTTCCCGCAGTGGTCGAGGATGAACCGCGTGTTCGGGCACTGGTCCACCAGCTTGATGTGGTCGGGCAGTTCCTCCGGCCGCACGCACAGGTCGAAGCTCAGCCCGAGCTCGCCCAGCAGCTTGACGCCGTTGACGAATCGCTGTTCGAGGAAGTACGCGGGCGTCACGCCTTGCACGTGGAGCACCTGGCGGATGCCCTTCACGTAGCGGTGGTTGGCGAACTGCTTGGCGTAGGCGGCGAACCCGTCGGAGTTCGGCCGGCCGCTCACGACCGCGGCGCACGTCGGCGTGTTCCGCGCCTCGCACAGGGCGATGATGAAGTCGGCCTCCTGCTGCTGCTGCTCGGGGACGACGTCGACCTCCATGTACACCGCCTTCACCACGCCGACCCCACGGGTGGCCTCGGCGTACTGCGGCGACAGGAACGTGTGGCCGAGGATCTTCCCCTCGGGCGTGGCCGGATTGAACCACGCCAGCCGGAAGCGGGACAGGTCCCACAGGTGCTGGTGCGTGTCGACGATCGGGAAGGCGGGTGCGGGGGTCACGGGTTGGCGCTCCGGCTGCGCGAGGGCGGGGGAGGAAGCCGCGGCGACGGCCGCGGCGGCGAATTCACGGCGGTTCATACGGTTCCCCGGGGTGAGGTGCGGGCGATTGTAGCACCGCCGCCGGGGGGCCGCCATAAACTGACCCGATGAGCACCAAGCGCGTTCTCGTCACCGGGTCCGCCGGCCGCGTCGGTCGTGCCGCCGTGCGCGGGCTGGCCGCGCGCGGGCACCACGTCGTCGGCCTCGACGTACGCCCCACGCCGGGCCTGCCGCCGGCGCAGTCCGTCGTCGCGCCGCTGAGCGACCTCTCCGCACTGCGGAAGGCGGCGGCCGGCGTCGATTGCCTGATCCACCTCGCGGCCACGCCGGACGACGCTCGCTACCCGCGCGGTACGCCCCCGGACGACGGTGATAACTTCCTGTCGGAGCTCGTCCCTAACAACGTGATCGCCCCGTACCAGATCATGGAAACGGTCCGCGTTCTGAAGATCCCGCGCGTCGTGCTGGCGAGCACCGGGCAGGTGATCGGCGGTCATCTGATCTCTGGGAATATCCCGGTGACGGCCGCGCACCCGTACTACCCGCGCTACCTGTACGCGGCGACGAAGGTGTTCCTCGAAGCGCTCGGGCAGGTGTACGCGCAGGAGCACGGGATCGAGGTGCTGGCGGTGCGCCTCGGGTGGTGCCCGCGCGACCCCGGGCAGGTCGCCGAGATCGCGGCCGCCGAACTGTTCCAGGACGTGTTCCTTAGCCCCGGCGACGCGGGCGGGTTCTTCGCCGCGACCGCCGAGGCCGCGAACCTTCCGCCGTTCGCGGTGGTCTACGCCACCAGCCGGTCGCGGCACGAACTCCGCTACGACCTGAGCGACGCCAAGCGCCTGCTCGACTGGGAGCCGGCCGAGAGCTGGCCGACGGGGGCGTCGGAGTTCGCGTAGTGCTCAGCGAACACTGACACCGCGGACGCCGCCCGGGGTTGCCACCCCGGGCTAGCGAAGGCGCCCTCCGGGCTTCGGCTCGCTCGGGTTTACAGCCCGGAGGGCGCTTTCGCTAGCCCGGGGTGGCAACCCCGGGCGGCCTGTGGCGAAGTTCCTCACACGTTTACACTGTGGTTATGTCCCACCCGACCGACATTCCCGCCCCGCCGCCGTGGTACCGCGAGCCCGTCGCCATCGGCGGCATCCCGATGGCCTCGCGGTTCAACCTCGCGCCGCTCGCCGGGTACACGAACCTGCCGTTTCGATTGTCCGTCCGCGAGATCGGTGGGGTCGGGCTCTGCACCAGCGACCTCGTCAACGCCCGGGCTATTCTCGAAGGGCTCAAGAAGACGATGGAGCTGCTCGCCACCGCGCCCGCGGAGCGGCCGCTGTTCGTGCAGATCTTCGGTAGCAACGCCGACGAGATGGCCCGCGCCGCGGCGTGGCTCGTCGCCAACGAGAAGGCCGACGGCATCGACATCAACATGGGCTGCCCGGTCCGCAAGGTCGTGAAGACCGGCGGCGGGTCGAGCTTGATGTGCGACACCTCCGGGGCGACGGTGAACCTGGTCCGTCGCGTCGTGGAAGCCGTGAAGGTGCCGGTGACGGTGAAGATGCGGCTCGGCTGGGACGACGACAACCACACCGCCCCGTTCTTCGCTCGCGAGTTCGAGCAGGCCGGCGTGGCGGCGCTCACGATCCACGGCCGTACCCGCGAGCAGGGGTTCAGCGGCGGCGTAAACCACGACGGCATCCGCCGCGTGGTCGAGGCGGTCGAGCGCGTCCCGATCTACGGGAACGGCGACGTACGCACCGTCGCTGACGCGGCCCGGATGATCGACGACACCGGCTGCCACGGCATCGCGCTCGGCCGCGGGGCGCTGGCGAACCCGTGGATCTTCAAGCAATTCGACTGCTGGGTGCGGACCGGTCATCCCGGCCCGCGGGCGACGTACCACGAGCGGCTTGATTTCATGCGGCTGCACCTGCGCCGGCTCATCGACTGGCGCGGCGGCGAGAAGTACGGGTGCGTGCAGTTCCGCAAGGTGGCGACGTGGTACACGAAGGCGCTACGGCTGCCGAAGCGGACGCAGGCGGCGCTGGTGATGCTGGAGAACTTGACGCAGTTCGAGGAGCTGATTGCCCCGTTCGCCGAGACTCCGCCAGCGGGCTGGAGCGAGTACGACACCCAGCAGGCGCACATCGCCGTGCCGGCCGGACCGATCAGCCACTGGTGAGCGGGTTTGAGTTTTGACAGGATGAACAGGACGAAACCGGATTAGAAGACCAAGATTTGTGATCTTCTAATCCGGTTTCGTCCTGTTCATCCTGTCAAAAAACTCCCTTTACCGATTACCCGCGCACCAGATCCCACCCGCGGCGGTACTCCTTGCGGACCAGCCGCGACGCCGCCTCGTTGTTCGTGAACGTCAGCTTCGCCGCGTCCCAGCGGAGCTCGGTGCCGGCGAAGCGGACCGCGATGTTCCCCAGCAGCATCGCCTCCGTCAGCCGGCCGGCGTAGTCGAAGTTGCTCGTCGCGATTTCGGGTCGGTTCTCGCGGATCGCCCGCGCCCACTCGGCCTTCTGGTAGGCGTCGTGGGCGCCGCCCTGGTCGCTCTCGGCGCCGGCGGGCAGCATCTCAGGGCGCGTCAGCTGACGGCCCTCGACGATCGTCTCCGGGACGATGCGGAATAGGTTCCCGTAGTCGCTCGGGCTGAACAGGATGCCCTTGTCGCCGACGAGGATCGACCCGCTCGCCGGCAGCTGTTCGCCCGGCCGCAGGTTCAGCCGGCCGATGAGGTCACCCGGCGGCAGGATGCGGGCATTGCCGCGCTTCCCCTCGTACCAGTGGAGCGTGCAGGCGGGCAGCATGCCGCGGGCGGGGAACTTGTACTGGATGTGGCCCCAGGCGGGGAACGTCTCGGTGTTGATCTCGGCGGCCTCGGCGACGACCGCCGTGGGGGCGTCGAGGTTGAGGGCGCGGAACGGCATGTTCGCCGTGTGGCACGCCATGTCACCGAGGGCGCCGGTGCCGAACTCCCAGTATCCGCGCCAGTCGTGCGGGTGGTACGCCGGGCGCGGGGCGAACGCCACCGCGTACGGTCGCATCGCCGCCGGGCCGATCCACTCCTCCCAGTGGACGTGCTTCGGCACCGGCGCCTCCATCGGCCGCGCGGTGATGTCCGGCGACTGCTTCCAGTACTGCGCCGGGCGGTTCGTCCAGACGTGGACCTCGGCGACGTTGCCGATGGCCCCGCCGCGGACGAGTTCGACCGCGCGGCGGAGGCCGTTCAGCGCCGAGCCCTGGTTCCCCATCTGCGTGCACACCTTGTAGCGCGCCGCGGCCTCGCGCATCAGCCGGGCTTCCTCGATCGTGTGCGTCAGCGGCTTCTGGCAGTAGACGTGCTTGCCGAGCCGCATCGCCATCATCGACGCCGGGGCGTGCGAGTGGTCGGCGGTGGACACGACCACCGCGTCGATGTCGCGGGCCATGCGCTCGAAGAGGGTGCGGTAGTCGAAGAACTTCTGGGCGCTCGGCCAGGTGCGGGCGCGCTCGTTCAGGCGGTTGTCGTCGATGTCGCACAGGGCGACCACGTCCATGACGCGGCCGGCCTGCTCGATGTCGCTCGACCCCTTCCCGCCGACGCCGATGCCCGCGACGCGGATGCGGTCGTTGGCACCCCAGACGCGGTTCAGTGAGAACGCGGGAGCGGCTGCGAGGTAGCCGGCGGCGGCGAGGGCGCGGCGGCGGGTGACGCGGCGGGACATGCGGGCGGTCCTCGGGAGGGAGAGCGATGGGGCGAGGGTATCCGCCCGCGCGCCGCATGTCCAGCAGCGACTAATCGACTCTCACGACCCGCCCCGACAGGACGCGGATGCGGTCGGCGACGCGGATCGCGCGGGCGCCGTTCTCGGGCACCACCCACACCGCGTAGTCGCCCTCCGGCACCAGCATCTCGACGCGGAAGTCCGGCGCCGTCTGCACCGCGACGTGCCCCTTCTCGTCCGGCCCGGCGTCGAACGGGTCGGTGACGACGACCCGCCCGACCCGCGGCGAGTCGTCGCGGCGGAACACGTCGATCACGCCGAGCTTCTCGACGAGCTTGACCGTGTGCGTCGTGCCCGGTTCGGCCTTCAGCCCGGCGGCGGCCTTGACGTACCGCCCGCCGGACGGGGCGACGTACACGTCGTACACGCCCTTAGCGGGCATGACGATCGGCGTGCCGATGGTCTTCGACTTCAGCGCCGGCTTGGCGGGGCCGTCCGGCGTGGCGCCCGCCGGGTAGACCATCACGGAACTGACCGCGGGCTGCGTCTTCGCCGGCACGACGACGAGCCGGCAGTCGCCGTCGTCGGCAAGCGCGACGGTGCCGACGGCGGACAACACGAGCACGAGGGCGGCATGGCGCATGGCACGACTCCGGTGTGACACCGCTATTGAACCACAGTGCGGGGCGAGCGCGTGTCACAAGCTGTAACGGGTGCGGGAAGAGGCGTGAGTGACACCGCCGACGCCGCCCAGGGCTCCCGCCTGGGCTATGAAAGGCGTCCTCCGGGCTGAAACCCTGAACGACCCCAAGCCCGGAGGGCGCCTTCGCTAGCCCGGGGTGGCAACCCCGGGCGACGTTAGCCGCCGTGCCGGCGCAGCAGCAGATATTCGACGAGCCACCCGAGCAGGTTCAGGCCGGTGTCGCGCACGTCGCGGCCGGGGTCGAACTCGCTCACCGATACGCCGGCCACCTTGTCCGACCACACCGCGTCGAGAACCGCCAACACCGTCGGCGGCGCGAGTCCGAACGGCAACGGCTGGCCCACGGCGGGGAGGAATGCGGGGTCGATCGCGTCGCAATCGAGGTCGATCCACACCCGTTTCGCGGCGCCGGCGCGCTTGCGCAGGTCGGCGAGTACGCGGTCCGGCTTCGTCGCCACGTCGGTGGCAGAGTGTGAGGCGACGAACGTCTCGGCGATCTCGGCGGCGGTCAGGAACAGGTCGCGGTGGCCGACGTTCACCAGCGCCGGCAGCGGGACGGCGGCGTGCTTCAGGAAATTCCCGTGCGACAACTCCGCCGTCGTGTCGTGGAAGCGGTACACGTCGAGGTGGGCGTCGAGTTGTACGACCAGCGTGCCGGGGCCGAGTTCCTCCAGCACCGGCAGCACGCTGAGGTGGTTGCCGCCGAGCCAGAGGAGGAAGTCGCCGGCGTCGAGGACCGGCTTCGCCAGTTGCCGACCGCGCTTCCGCCACGCGCTCACCTGCGCGACGGTCTCGAACGCAGTTTCGCGGACCTTCACGTTCCCCGCCAGCACCGCGGCGCGGCACGGGCGCGACTCGCGGGCGGTGTCGTCCAGAATCTCGCGGACCGCGTCGCCGAGCAGCTGAGCCCCGGCCCCGGTGCCGGCCGAGCCGAACAGGTCGAACGGGAAGACGACGGCAACGGACTTCACGCGGCACCCCCGGACAGCCTTCGTAGTCGGC
>VFQN01008538.1_pt1 | contig 10322 bp, 6 predicted proteins | sample 3512371 | NCBI WGS metagenome assembly VFQN01 (sample SAMN10412370, study PRJNA504923) | tailings metagenome | isolation source: Replicate 2 from Balatoc abandoned mine | place: Philippines: Itogon, Benguet | collected 2017-08-28 | reverse complement strand
GAAAAGATTTGAAGATGTGATTACATCTTCTTCTTTCATAATACCTTCATTTCATTTCTCCCTGTTTATCAAGATAATCATGATCGAGTGTTTTCATATTAGCCATACGAGGAACAATCATCAAAAAAGAAGATAATAGTCAGAAAAAGCAAAGAACGAAAGGAAAAAAAATGTAAAATAGGTAGGTATTAATTCATTCCTGAGTAAGGAGTTTCCGACACGCATCTATATTCTACGTGTAATTCTCGAATAAAATGATTTTCATCTAAAACCATCATAATAGCAGCCATCGTCACTGTCTCTAATGGAACTGGGGCTACATCCAGGTAATACTTAGATCCTTTATTCTTATTAATAGTGCTCCAATCCTCCTCCATCGACGAAGAATTGGCAGCTTCCACTGGCATTGAAGACAATGGCGAATTTGTGTCATCTGATGAAGATCTGCTCAAAGGAGAACTCGTTTGTGATGTCGATGAAGAGGAATGACAAAATCCATCCTCTCTCTCATTCAAAGGATAAGCCGCAAATTGCTTAACACCCTTAATTAAAACTTTTAGCAGTACAATACTACCTTGATAACCCTGTCTAATCCTCACCTGAGACTCTAGCAGTCTTATGATCTGATTAGGAATCATCTTAAAAGAAGCATCAAAACAATCAAGATATTCATTAATACTAATCGTCTCTCTTGAGACTCCATCAAAGAGAACTAAATCAATATTCTTATGGACTGCATGATTCGTCGTGATTTTGATCACAGGACAATCAGGTCGAAAGTATTCGCCAAAGAATTTCCTTACGAGTAATATTTCTTGATTATTTGAAACATTGACTAACATTTCACCGTATCTACGACGAATATCATGTTTCATGATTCTTATCTCTGGCATACAAGGAGGATAAAATGCTCGTCTTTTCCTTCGATGTTTCTTTGACTTTTCATGTTGATAATATTCAGGAGGATGAATTTCAGGAAGATGTACCTCTTTCACTCTTCGATCCAGATCAAAGAGAGTAATGTTCATCTTCACCCTCAACTAAACAATGAGTAACCTTGTATCTTATTATCCAATCATCAACTAACTCATAATAGAGTAAGAGAGGAGGTGGCACAAAAAGGTGACACTGTCACGTAGAATTACAAGAATTACTTGCATATTATATTATAAACAAGAACTTTCGCGACTCAATTGATGTTCAAGATGATTTCTTATGTTGCTTTTCTAGCGTTTGCAGATACTAATGGTGCATTTATCTCAAGTACAATTACTTGATTTACGTCAAAATCTCAACAATCCAGTGTTCGTTTATAGTTAAATATTAATTTAATTTCAAGGAAGCAAACAAACAACAAATCAAAAAAAAAAAAAAATTAATGAAGAATTCAAGAAAGAAAAAAAATATTACGTTCAATCGCAATCATTGAAAAGAAGAAAATTTAAAAATAATATTACTACTTTCTTATTTCTCACACGATAATTGGATGGGAAGGGGGGAAAGAAGTTCAAGAGAATTCTCTTTGAAGGGAATATGAATTACAACAGGGAAAAAATAATACTTTTGCAAAATAATAAATATGCTGATTGCTATAAAATCGAGCTCCATTGCAATGCAGTAACTGTTGTTATAAGAGAAAAGATGCAATCAAGTCGTGTCTTAACATCTTAATTGTTATTAATGAGAAGTAAATTAAAATTACTTGTCATCATGGGGTGAGCCTTCAATCAGAGGATCATCTTTAAACATAATAATATAGAGAAACAAGCTTGAATATAATACAATTAGTCATGGCAGAGATCAATAAATGGTTGTATGAAAATCCTTAATTCGTTCGGAAGACAGGAGTTTCTGAGATACATCTATATTCTGCATGTAATTGTCGAATAATATGATTTTCATCTAAAACCATCATAATAGCAACTCTTGTGACTGCTTCTACTGGTACTGGGGCAACAGCTAAGTAATACTTACTATGAGTCGAACCATTCTTCACGGAAAAAGAAGAAGGAACTGTCTCCACTGATAGTGAAGAGAGTGACGATTGTGTGTCATCAAAAGAATGTGATGATGAACGATTAGGAGAACTCATTTCACTCGTAGATGACGAATGATATAAATCATTCTCATTCTCATTCTCGTTCATTGGATAAGCTGTAAACAGTTTTACTCCCTTGATCAAAACCTTTAGGAGGACAATACTCCCCTGTGATCCTTGTCTCATACGAACTTGAGACTCTTGAAGTTTTATGATTTGATTCGGCACCATTTGAAAAAAAGCATCAAAGGTATCAATATATTCTTTAATACTCATGGTGTCTCTTGATCCTCCATCAAAGAGGATTAAATCAATATTTTTCTGTAAGGAATGATTTGTAGTCACTTTGATTACGGGACAATCAGGTCTACAGAACTCATGAAAGAACTTGGTAACAAGTGATAGGTCATGATTGTTCGTAACATTGACTAGCATTTCACCGTATCTCCGACGAATATCATGTTTCATGATTCTTATCTCTGGCATATTCGAAGGATTAATAGCTCGTCTTTTCCTTGGATATTTCTTTGACTTTTCTTGTTGATAATATTGAGGAGGATGAATTTCAGGGAGATGTATCTCCCTCACTCTTCGATCCAGATCAAAGTGAGTATGATGAATATTCCACATTTAATGAATGAAAGTGTGTTAGAATTGTTTGAAGTAATTGAATGTCCTCCCTCTCTTTACTGCTGACTTCGGTAGCGGATACCGGTAAAGTTTGCCGACACCGAATTTTGGTTTCAATTTTTTGCACTTCTGTTTCTGGTACTAAAAACTACTCTATCTACATTACAGAGAAATGTTGGCGAACCTGTCCCTTCACTCAAAACGGTACTATTTGTATCACATTTTTTCGTAATGTGCTTGATGAGGAATGCTGTTCTTTCTATTTTCCACACAAAAAAAATCTGTTTGAGAGTATACTTTGTGTGAACTCTTTCTTTACAGACATCGAAGTAGAAATCATGAAGCCAATCAGATAAGGACGAAGCTTAAAATTGATCATGACTAGTGGGGAATAAAAATAAATTTGTCGCACGTTTATGGATTTCTTTTTTGTGAAATAATTACATCAAAAATTAATGATTAAACAAAATCGCTATGAGAGTGACGGTAACTGTAACATACCGAATTTGCATAAAAGACTAGTATTTAGTAAAAGCCATTCATAATAATGGCACGACCATTTAATCGATTTCTCATGACTTCAGTGGGGATCTGATGATTTAGCCAGGTTTGCTCTATGACAGCATATCTATTACGATCTAAATATAATGGTTTCTTATTAAACCTCTCTTTAACTTCACCATAGATATCAATATAAGGAGAAGGCAAGTAACACGATCGAGGTCCATGACAAAGTAAGATTTGACAATCCTACAAACAAAGAATTCAAGAGTGCTGTGGTTAGGGCAACAAACCCTCTTACCTGAATTAAGAAGAAGATACCAACTCCTACTCCACAATCATAGACATGAGCATGACACTGACCTTGACCTGATGCATTTATAATCACTCCGCATTGAAGACAAATTGCAGGATAATCGAAGGAAACCTTCGAAGCAATGATAGCATATAATCGACAATAATCTTCAGGTAATCGAATCAAATGAGGTCGACCACCTCTAGAAGGGTAAAATCTCTTTTCAGGAAGATCGTGGTAATTTGGTAAAAGATCATTGTTTCGATAGCATAGGTCAGGAGGTGAAGCAATCATCGCTCTTTGGTATTTATCATGATATTCTCTGAAGTCAGTCATCCAAGCATTAACTATGTCGGTGACAAGTCTCTCAACTCCCTCAGACCAATTACTCGTCAGGATAAAATCTAATCCAATCATCCTCGCGTGAGTTATAATCGTCTCATCAGTGATGTCGGTCTCTTCAGTTATCGGGTGAATAAAGTGTTCTAAGAGAGATGGATCATTCGTCAGAGATTGGAGGTAGGCAGTGTAAATAGGATTCACAGTCTTTTGAGTGGTTCGAGTATATAAATGAATTACCGCACGTATGAATGATAGCCATTCACCCACCACTTTCTGGTAATCTTTCATACTCAATGAAGGAATGTCCATCGTTGGCATCATTGTAACAGTAAATATCTTCTGCAAAGCAGGATGTAATGAAGCGAAATCCTTCGCAACACTCGATGTTTGTTGCTGATAGGGGAGAAGGAGTTGCATCAACTTTGCAATACCGAACCAAGGTAATATCTTAATCAATTCAAATCTCTCTCCAGAAACACTCATATCAACTCCTTGGCGATAATACAATTGATTTAGTGCTGAGGTCAATACAATTACATCAAACAAAGGAAGAGTTAAAAGAGCAGGAATCTTATACTTCATCCAGAACCGATCATTAATCTCTATTTCTGAAGGATCTTCCATTAACTGTGAGGTTTTCCCTAAAATACTATGAAATAAACTATTCATAATTAATGTTTCTAGTAAACTCAACATAATAATCTCTGACAAACAAAGAATCATTGAAGAAAAGAATTTAATTTCATCTTTATCTGGAACATATTTTAGATAAGAAAGAGAAGAAGATAGTGAATGTGATGCAGTGTTCGTACTCTTTTCATCATAGTCATCTTCTGTTTCATGGAGATAAGAAGTATGAAGAAGTAGTAATTGTTGTATTTCATCTAAATGATATCCTGGTAAGATATGATTCGAATTATCAGCAGCAATAGTGTACGCAAAGGAAGAAACAAATAACTCGATCGGGTAAGTTGCTTCTCGACAAGTATCAAATTCCATACCAGCAAACATCTCCTCAATTAAACTAAGAGATACAAAATATGAGAAGGGGGAAGTAGCATTCAAATGAAAAGAGTTCACTTACTTAAACCATAGAAGGCGTAATTGGGATTCATTCATATTCCTAAAGAGAGCGAGACTTCTCTCACGATCACATGAATATAATTGCTTCAAATTATTGGAACTCAGCCACGTCTCATTAATCACCATCATCGAAGAAATAGGATCAAAGGTGCTTGAGTTCAATGGATTCGGGACATTAGTGGGAAGTAATTCCACATTTGATGTCAGGGTTGGAGCATTAGAGACATTCATGTCAGTTTGATTTGGCCGATGAGGGAAAAATCCATTACACAAGCGATTACACCGAGGACAAGGGAAATAACTTAACTCCGCATCAAGAATGTTATGATTTAGTTGTGCACTCCGCTGCTTTACAGCATACTGATACCTTGAATAACAGTCTAAGTGCATCACATGACCGCAAAAGCTAATATGAGCATTACAGCAAGAAGAATTAATCTTTTGGAATTTATTCTTATCAGGTGAAGGAACAAAATCCAATGCATGGAAATCAAATTTACTGGCTTGATTATCGTTTGCTGCAGACTTTGGCCAGAGAACAGAAGATGATTGAATTAAAGCTAAATAGCCAAAAATATTCTCTACAGAGTTTTGATCCCGATCAATCTTACAAATAATACAAAAATGATCTGTAATCGTTAACACATCAACTGGTAAAATATTTCTGTGATCACCTTCATTCTCGCCATCATCCAAATCGTTTTGGTTTTGAAAGGATTTATCTATTGTTTCAATATTATCATTCATAAATTTGAGTTTCTCTAGCTCGTATATCTGTAATTGTTCTGCACAGAGAGAATCCAATTCACGACATCGTCCTAGGATCCATCCTAAGTGATATTGATCGGATTGAGTCTCTAATGAAGATTTAAATACTTCATGAAGATCGTACATTGCACGAAGAAAACTCGGAAATCTTTGCTCTGAAGAGGAATCAGTTTCCAAGAGAAGAAAAGTGAAGAATTTCCTTTTATTCGTTTCATAATTGGATTCAAAGGAGGTTACCATGGATTGTTCTTCCTTCTTTTCTAATAAACTCTGTACTATTAGCGTTAGTAATTGCAGTGCACGAGAATAAACAGTATCGCCAAACGGCAGTAGATCTAAAACGTATCCTTTATGATAGTCGGTGACTTCAGTTTTAGCAATCTTTAGTCGAGCAGTGGTAAAGAAAATTTGACGCAAAATGGATAAAAACTCTTCATGAAAGAACATTTCATCGCGTAATGAGTGGAAGAATGGATGACTCGTTGCTTGTGGCGAGATTTTGATCATTGGTTCTTCTTTTAATGGCTTTGGCTTCCTATCAGCTGCGATTTGATGCATTGTCTTGGGAATATGGGGGAAGCAAGGATCATACTCTATCCATAAATCTCTCTTCAGGGTATAATTTGGAGGTGATAAAGGATTATTCATTTGTTTCGTCGAAATTTCTGACAACAAACGATTTAACTCATCAGAATTTATTTTATCACTATCGGGGTGACAGGATAAACTTTCCTGTAATTGAGAATAAGTCGTATTCCCGCCAGCAAGACGATGAATCCACTCACGTCGAATTTTCCCTAATAAACGATTGCTTACTTTCTCTGATGGTATTGGTGGTAATTCAGTAACAACATTTACTAATAGCTCCAATGAACCCGCGATTAAAGATGGTAAATACTCCATATCCTGAGAAGATAAAGATGACGGATAATGACTGTCATGTAAGACATGGAACAAGTAAGGAGAAACTCCATGAAACGAAAGAAAAAACAATGTTAAGAAAGTTGGTAATGGTAGGATCAATAATGATAATTGCAGTAAAAGAATATCTGAATCAATATTCAACTGACAAAAAGGTGGTTGGGAATAATTTAATAATTGGTCTTGCATAACAACACTATTTTCATAACCCCATAACCCACTTTCCATTTCCTTTGATAGACTTAAAGCACATAATCCAATCTTCATTAAATACATCATTGAGGCTAAATCACTACTTAAAGTATTCTTCATCAGTAATAAACTATCAGAAAGACGAGGATATTTAATTAACTCAACCACAACATACGCGAAGAATCGGTGCAGTGGGTAATGGAAAGACTTGACTTGAGACTGAGATAAAGAAAATGGCAATCCTAGAGGATGGATGATAGCATCTTTCACTCTCTTTATTTGTAATAAATCTTTTAAGGAAGGAGTAAAATCTTTTTCTTTTCTTTGCCAATTAAATAAATAATTAATAACAATTTCTAATACCTTCTCAATCGAAATCATCTCAACTGTCTTATTCTGATGCTGTTTAGTCACTGAATCACGTTCTTTCATGAAGAACCACTCTGACGTCACATTTCTAAACCATTTTAAAACACTTTGAGAGATTAATTCAACGCCAATCGCTAAATTTGAGGCGTTGATACATGCATCCTCATCCGCATCGATGGTCATGGATCGTATTTGAGGATTTAATTCTTGTAAATGATCTAATAGTACCAGCAAATCTAATAGGCAAGTTGAAGAAAATAATCGGCAAATATCAGGAATCGTAAGAAGAACGGTTAAATCGCTAAGAATAGTTTTATAACGACGATGAGAGATAGCAGGGGATTGGAGATATTGTTTCTCCATCATCATGAGTGAGGATACCGAGGAGAAGGAATCCGCGTAACGACCGCGGGGGTAAGAATTATTTGCAATTAATTCTTTTAAAGAAGATAATACAATTGGTAAGAAATCATAATGATAACAAGTCTCCTGTACAATCAAATCACGAGTTAAAAATTGTCCCGAAAGAGGGATCATACTTGACATTGATAAACCAGATCCATTCGAGTAATGTTGATGTAATGTACAAAAAGCTAATGTATAAGCAATAGCTGATGTCATCTTAAATGATTTCTCAGACATTAAAGATAATAATAGCTGATGAAAGGCTTTTGATAATAATTTATCAAAAAACATTTCATAACAAAGAATCTGATATAACATCTCTGATGTTAATGAATTACCAATCAATTGACACATTTCATCGCAGGTATGTGATAATGATTCCATCCATACTAATGATGTGTGAATAGCGAGGGAATAATATTCATCTTGTTTGGAGAGTGCTCGAACAGTAAAACCAGAATTTTGAAAGAATGGCAATACAGTGCTAACTTCAGACATTGTGAGGTTGTTTCTTAATTGAATATATCCAAGATCTTGAAGAAGTCTCAAGGCTTCATCCGGTGGTTCTTGAAGGATGCCGTGAAGGTCGATAGAGGTGTAAAAGGTTTGAAATTCGGTCATTGTATGAAAAACATCATAATACAAGTTTAAACAATATGTCCGACTTGAAGAAAGATCAGATAGACTTTGTTGTCCATATTTGTCACTAAATTTAACGAGATAAATGAATAATAAGTGGAATATTTCCAATGCAGTAGTCTTCAGATTCGTTGGTAAACTTCTAGTAGTATCATCATGAATTTTACATTGGTGAGAACAAAAGTCTAGAGTACAATAAACATGTTAAAAATAAGAAATTTCTCTTGAGAGGTTGAAACATACCTTCTGGCTTCCAACCCTCACAATCGCCACAACTGCAAACTTCGTTAGAAGAGTAACAGAGGACAACTTCATGACCGTCATGATTAGAAGCAAGATAACATTCACTGCATACGACAGAGGTATCATTCTAGCAAAGAGATCAGCGTTCAGTTTTGAGATTGGGAGTCTTACTACCATTTGGCATCGTTTACAAATCCACACCATATCACTCGATTTGAACTGTACAAAACAATAGATTCAAGAAATTGCGAAAGGAAGTAATCGTCTATTTTACCTGATATTTACAGAATTGTCGATTTCCAAATCTTTTCAATTCCTCTAACAATCCTTGATAATCTGAAGACGGTAACAACAACCTTGACAAAAGATTTTGGAAGTCCATTCCCCCACCCAAAGCATTCCATCGCTCAGGATTTCCAGCTAATAAGTCTTCTACAATTTCGTATTTAGACATTCCTTAATTCTCCTCAAATCCTGTCAATCTGTCAATCTGCCGATCTCACAAAAGTATCTTCACATCAGAATTACCACCGAACTGCTGCGAGAAGAGCGCTCGATACAATAACTGTCCCACCGGTATAGCGCCTTCATTAAAAAAGCGTTTCAATTTCTTGAACATTTTGTCCTATTTTTTTTCAAAAACAAATTTATTATGACTGCTTGGGAACGATCTCTCTTCAAGCTTTTCTTCCTCTCTTCTATTATCGTTTTGACTTTTATCACAGCTACTTTTACTACACCATGGTCATCAGAACATATTTATCCGTTATGTGACCACTATGAAGATAAAGAAGGAATCTGGATAAGAACAAATAATATTACATCACCTGAGGAAGAAATTGACATTAATAAACATTTTTTTCTTCAACCTCCAGGTGAAGCATTAGAATTTAGTCAAATCTGGTTACCTACCTCCTGTTCCTATCATCGTTTTACCAATACATCCTTCTTTAATATGATTGATAACCTTTTAAACAATCATAAATATCATCATTTATTCCAAAATAAGCAAGTTCATATCGCATTACTGGGTGATTCGGCTACTAGAAGTATTTTCTGTGGATTAACAAGGATACTGTCGGGTAGTGAGGTCTATGGCCCATGCGATAATATTGTATGTGGTGGTAGTACTGGTCTGCCTGTAACCTATAAATCAGCGAATCAGATCTATGAAGTTCAATTTTCACCAACCTTTAAAGTTACATATTCCTATATCTATGGGATAGATGAACAGCATCAGAATGGAGGATCAGTCATAGAAACTGTCCTAAATAATCATGAAAATAGACCATATGCTGTCGTAGTCAATAGTGGTGCATGGGATTTTGATGAATTATCACGTAGTAATGGACATAATCCAGATAATTCTGGTTGTGATTCATCAGAAGCTAGTAAAATTAGTCGTGAAAGATCATCGAATAACATCTTAGAAAAAATGAAATATTATTCTGATATTGCAAGTAAACATCATATACGTTTAATCTATCGTAATAATCATTATAATTCAAGATTTGGACCGCTTTGTGCTGATAGATTACTGGAAGAACGGATGAAGATTATTCCTGAGAGTATCTGGGAAGTATGGGATATCAAAAGATGTCTGGAAAGAACAATGTTATGATGGTTTTCATTTTGATCGACATCGAGTGAATAGTTATGTACATCATCAAAGTCATATGGGTTATTTCAAGTCCAAAGGTTGGGATTTACCTGGTCAATTGGAGATTCAGTTAGCGCAGTCTTTGTTAAATGGCATCTTCTATGATTACCTAGCTGAGGAATTTCATAGAGTCTATGGTGTTCGACCTGAAGATAGTGAAGAGAGGAGAGTGATAAAAGAGAGAGAAGAAAAGAGGAAAGAGAAAGAAAGAGAAGAGAAGAAAAAGAAGAAAGACT